>Ga0075522_10002061_pt1 | contig 15052 bp, 11 predicted proteins | sample NGEPerA_FD_74796 | JGI IMG/M metagenome (GOLD analysis project Ga0075522, IMG submission 74796) | Arctic peat soil microbial communities from the Barrow Environmental Observatory site, Barrow, Alaska, USA - NGEE PermafrostL2-A | ecosystem: Environmental > Terrestrial > Soil > Wetlands > Peat ... | reverse complement strand
AGCTCACGTAGCTTGGTGTCGTCTTTTTCAAGCTGTTCAAGATTTTTATTGCTTAGAATACCGTCGATGATCAGCCCGCCGCCGTTGTTGGCAAACAATGCCACGTCACCTGGCTTACCCTTGCAGACCAGGCTGACCGTGCTCTCGAGTTTTTCGGCCTCTTCCAAGCCCTCGATAGCCGTAATTTCACCCTCTTGGTCGGCATAAATATTGATCGCGAAAACGTGGGCCAGCAGTTTGCTTGGCATAGTCGGTTTAATACCTATTCGAACTGCCAAATCATTATAGAAATGCTCAATGCCATAAGCCTCGCGGTACATGGCTTCGCGGTAGCCGCCGATCCGGGCACCCAATTCGATGATCTTCCAGCCCTGTGGCGTCTGGAACAGTTCGATATGCGTGGTCGTGGAGCGTAAGTTAAGGGCTTTGATAGCGCCCTTGGAAGCTTCAAAAGCGGCCTCTGATTCAGTCTCCGGCAGGTCGGTCGGGACAAGTATCCGATAGCTGTAAAAACCAGGCAGGCCGAGCGAATGAGCCGTAATAACTTCTACCAGCGGCAAGCAAAAGATCTCGCCGTCCGGCATGACGTAAGCGTCCGTCGAGTACATTTTGCCTTGCATCATTTCTTCGACCAGAACGCTCGGCGTGAAATGCCGATGTTTGCGCGAATAAACTTCATGGATGACTTGGAAAGTGTGGCTCAGGCAAACCTTTAACTCTTCCAGGTTGTGGCACTCGGTTACTAGTAAGGCGTCTTGCAGATCGCTGGGCTTGACGATCAAGGGGTATGTAAAGTCTTTGATCAGCTCTTCCAGTTGGGGCATATCAACTTCCTTAAGGTGCTGATAAAGCGGCGTAAGGCTCTTGTCGTAGTTGCTGAGCCGGTCACGCATCAATGGTTTTTCGGTCGACCATAGCAAAGAGCTCTCAGAGGGCGTGTTGACGTACGGCACGAACGGCACGACTTGCCTGAACCGGTGCATAGCGTCTTCGTAACGGCAAGTTACGATCAGGAGGCTGTCAGTATATGGTTTCAGGACTCGTTGTAATTCGTCCGGATTGTCAAAGTCGCAGATGATTTCTTTGAAGAGGCCGCTGTCGTCTTTGGGCCGCGCCTCAAAATCCGCGTAATCCGTATGGACCAGCACTAGCCCTTCGAGCTCTTTACCCAGCTTTTTGCTAAGTGTATGTACGGCTTTCACCAGGGCGGGTTCAACCGTGTTGATAGTGAGGATTATGTTGCGATCAGGCATTTTTTCTCCTAGTTTCTGTTTGCCCTAGTCGGCTGCGGAAGCACTCCGAACTGCTTAGGGTCAGCATGTGAGTATGATATTTATCACAGAATTATACTCTACCGCTTTCCCCGCCGCAATGCTTTTTTGCAATATTGTATGAACTAATGACTAATCTGAATTCAATAACTACGCCAAGATTAAATCCCATTCAAATCATAAAGCTTTACAAATGCGATAACTACAGCTATCCTTATGACATTAAATAAGTGGAGGTTCCAAAAATGTTTGGAAGACGCAAAGTAGCTACTTACGTGGCTGAGTTTCTAGGAACGGGAGCATTGACGCTTCTGATTTTGAGCGTGCAACGTTCAACTATAGGTGTGCCGTTTTTCGTAGCGGCCGCAGCAGGTCTGACAATAGCTTTAATGGTCTTTGCTATTGGGAACATCTCGGGTGGATTCTTTAACCCGGCTTTGACGCTGGGTTTCTGGACGGCTCGCAAGATCGAGTCCGTGACCGCGGTTATATATATCGCGGCGCAGTTCCTCGGTGGATGGGGTGCCTACTACCTCTACACTTACCTTGTTAAAAGCAGCCTGCAACCCGTTGGCGGTCATTTCGCTGGCCGTATCCTGGTCGCTGAGGCCGTAGGTACGGCTATCTTCAGCTTCGGCGTTGCCGCGGCTGTCTACCAGGGATTCAGCCGGGCTGTTACGGCTTCATTTGCCGGTCTGGCTTTGATGATCGGTGTCGTTGCCGCTTCTCCTGCCGCTATCGGTTTGCTGAACCCGGCAGTCGCCTTGGGTGTTCGTGCCTGGGTCTGGGGTACTTACGTACTGGGTCCAGTATTGGGTGCCATCATCGGTGTGAACCTGTACGCTTTGTTGTTTGCCGAGCCTGAAAAGGCTAATGCCAAAGCTACTAGCGCCACAGCCGCACCAGCTGTTAGGTCATCAGCTAAAAAGAAGACCTCAAAAGCTAAGAAATAGTCATACTCACTTGACTAAACTAACTGCCTGGTTACGCCGGGCAGTTTTGTTTTGTCAGCAACGCGAACAAAAGCTAAATCTTAGCGTCGATCAGGTCCTGTTCAAATTGGTGGACACCTGGAATATCCTGAGAGTAGCGGCTGACATCCGGGAAGTCCAGTTTCATGATGTGCTGCCAGACCGCGGTAACCAGCTGCTTGAGCCTGTCAATGTCGGTTTGGTCAGGGGTGAACGACCTGGTTAGCTGTTTCTGGTCCTCGGCCTCCAGGTAGACCATCTGGCCGCTGACGCTGGAGTACTGGCTGAAGCTGGGGTGCTGGCCGGCCAACAAAGCGTAAAACACTAGCTGCAGCTTCTGGTTATGGGCCTTAAGAACGCTGTTTTTATCCTTAGTGTCGAAGCTTGAGAGCGGTTTGCCGGTCTTGTAGTCGATAATGGTCATTGAATCGCCTGACAGGTCGACCCGGTCGAGTTTACCGCGCAAACGGACGGGACCGACGCGGATGTCCCGCAGGTCCTGTTCGGCCAGGCTGCCTTTTGGCAAGAGGTAGCTGTATTCGTTAAACAGTCTGGCTAATACTTGTTTGCCCTGCTTATTAAAACGCTGGTACTCGGACGGCGCCAACTGTTGGGCGGCCAGGGCTTGCGTGAAATCAGCGTTAACCGCGGCTAGCTCGAACATATCTTTGTTGATTAGTTTTTGGGCGGTTTCCATGGCGCTGTGCATGGCCGTGCCGTAGGCCAGGTTGACGGATTTGGCCTCGGGCAGCCGCAGCAGGTTGCGCTCTTTGAAGTATAGGGGTCCGCCCTTCCCCACATTTAAGAAGTTTAAAAGATGCGTGACACTGAGGCTGTAAGTTTCCAGACGGGCTTTGAGAATGGCTTGCTCTTGTCCGCCGTCCAGGGACGGCCAGCGCAGGTTCTCTTCGAGGACTTCGACCAGCTTGGACTTGGCGGTTTCGGTGACGCGCTTGACGTCAAAGGCGCTCTGGATGATCGGGCTGACAGCCACGTCCTTGCCGGCGTGGTCGAGATGGTAGGCGCTGACGGTAATTGACGCTTTGGCCCGCGTCAGGGCGACGTACATCAGCCGTACGTAGTCATCCAGGTCGTCGCCGGCCGGTTGCAGCGGCAAGTTGGCCGGCGGCTTACGTCCGCCGGCTTTGGGCCGCCAGTTGTCCTCCACGGCATCGATAATATAAACGGCATCGAATTCCAGGCCCTTGGCCTTGTGCACCGTCAACAACTGCACGGCGTGGTCGCCCGTGATAAACGGCGACTCGTCGGCCACTATCAGGCCGTTGACCCGGTTAATCTCGATAAAACGGATCAGCTCGGCTAGTGTCGGCTCGCCGGTCTTGGCGAAATCATGGACCAGCGCCCGCAGCAATTGGATGGCCGACAAGCTGTGGAAATACTGGTTAGCTAGCTCAGCACCGCCATCGACGAAGTAACGTTTAATAGGGGAACTGTAATCCTTGGTGTGCCTGAGGCCGATCAGGTATTCCAGCGTGATCGCCAGCGGCTGGCTGTCGGTCCGGCCAGCCAGCCAGACGAACCAGTCGCCGATGTTTTTTAGTTCCGGTTGCTGGCTGGCCAGCAACGACTGCAACCAGTCGCCCTTACCGTAATTATCGACTGCCAATTGCCAGAGTATCCCCGGCGCGATGCCCCACATCGGGTGCCGGATAATCTGGTGGATGAGCGCGTCGCCGGCTTGGCTATCCCCAGCCTGTATAGCCTCAAGCAGCTGCGCCATCAGGTAAACCTGGTTAACGATCTCGTGCTCCAGAATGTTGGTCTGTTGCTCGTAACGCACCGGCACGTTCAGTTGTTGCAGGATGCCGGACATTTTGACCAGGCTGTCGTGGCCACGGGCTAGGACGGCAATTTCCCGGTCAGGCTTGTAGGCCGCCTGGATGTCGCGGGCGATTTGGCTGAGCTGCAATTCACGCGAGGTATAACTGAGGGCTTTGATACTACCGTTGCCGAGCGGCGGGTTTTCGGCGACCAGGTCTTTGCTAAGGCTGGCATCCTGCTTAACTAACCGGTTTTCGGCCTGTTCGATAACCTGTTTGGCGGTATCGAGCACGGCCTGGGTCGACCGGTAGTTTTTGACTAATATAATTCGTTCGGCGTCCGGATAACGGCGCTTGAAACCCAGCATGTTGTTCAGCTCGGCCCCGCTGAATTTATAAATCGCCTGGTCGTCGTCACCGACCACCATCAGGTTGGGCTGCCCGTCAAGACTGTGGTGGTCAGCCACCAAATGGGCCAGCCTGAGCTGGGCGGGCGTGGTGTCCTGGAACTCGTCGATCAGCACGTAGTTAAAATGCTCCTGGAGGTCGGCCAGGATTTCGGGGTGTTGCTCCAGCTGCGTAATGACTTCGACCAGCATATCGGCATAGTCGTAGAAACCGCGTTCGTGCATCTGTTCCAGGTAATCGCTATAAACGTCGGCCAGCTCCAGCCACCAGCGATTACGGCGCCGCTCGTTGAACAGCCCTTTTTGGGCGGCTTCGGTTTGTAGCCAGCGTTTTTTCCAGATGCCGGTGTTAGCGGTTTTGCCAGTGTCTTCATCTGATGCTATTGCCTTATCTAGGCCTTCCAGCAGGACCGTGGACAACGATATCAGGGGATATATCATTTCGTCGATCGGCTGCTGCGGCAGGGCGACGACTTTGGTCCGTAAGGTTTCAAGGTTTTTGGCTGACAGCCGGGTTTCTAGTATTTCAACCAAAGGCACTTCGATTTCGTCCAAGTATGCCAAGTTAACTTCGATAATGGCTCGCAGTTTAGCCGGTGTGAGACCGGCGTCTTTGGTCAGGCCGATGGCCCGCCGGATATCACTGAGCAGGGTGTATTGGCCGGCGAACTTCAGGGAGAGAGGGTTGTCGAGCGGTAACTGGCCGACAATTGACTCGATAATTTCCAGCTGCACCGAATCTGGTGCCACGCTCAACCGGGCGGCATTCCAGAAGTAGTCCGGGTACAGATTCATAATCTCGCCGGCGAAACTGTGAAAAGTCTTGACTGGCAGCTTGCTGCTCTCGGGACCGGCCAACCGGATAATCCGTTCTTTCATGTTTATAGCGGCCTTGTTGGTATAAGTCAGGCAGAGCACGTTAGTCGGCTTGGTATCGGTCGATTTCAAGATGTTAGCGACGCGGGTACTGAGCAACTGAGTCTTGCCAGTTCCCGGCCCGGCCACTACCAAAACCGGCCCTTCCAGGGCGTCAACCGCCTGCCGCTGCTCGTCATTTAGCGCCTCGTAGTCGGCTTTGAACCTCTCATCCATGACTATATTGTATATGGAAACAGATGTCGGCAGCTAATTGTTTAACTGGCCTGGGCGGCGGCGCAGACTTCGCAGTTGTCGTCAGCCGTGAATTCGGTCAGGAATTGCCTGGCGGCCTTGGGCCACGGTTCCAGGTCGTGGAAACCGATGATGTCGGCAGCTTCGCGGATAAACCAACCGGCGAAACCCTTTAGGCGCAAATGCCTTCCCTGTACCACCGCCCAATGCGGTCCGGCCGGAATAACTGTAATGGGCTGGATGGCCATGTAGCTCTTAAACGGTTTGCCAGCAGCCCGCCGCCGCAGGTTATGGGCCACGAAATCGCCGTCGTGCAGGGCCGTTTGGGCCATGCCGCTAAAGGGAGTGTTGGCGTTATCACCGATGACGAAAATATTATCTTCGGCCTGCAAGTAAGTATCCACGCCTACCTTGCCGCGGCCCATAATGACAAAATTATTAGCCTTGAAGAAAGGGTGGTTGGTCACGCCAGCCGTCCAAATGACGGTATGGCTGCGAATAGGCTTGCCGTTAACGGTCAGCTCATCAGCTGTCTCGCCTTGAACGGCGCTGCCGACGTATAACTTGACGCCCAACTTCTTAAGCCGTCGGCCGACCCGGCGCGAAACGTCCTTGGGCATCCGCGGCAGCAGTTGAGGCGCGGCTTCAATCAGGTCGACGTGGATCCGGCGGCCGTTCACGCCATGGTTCTTCATAATGTACTTCAGGTAACCTGGCAAGGCTCCGGCCAGCTCGATTCCGGTTGGGCCGGCACCGACGATGACATAGTGCATATCCGGCCGATGCTCATCCGTTAATTGCTGGTGGAGATGGGCTTTGAAGCGCTCGACCTCAGCCTGGGATTTAATGCTATAAGAATACTCGTCCAGGCCCGCGATACCGAAGTAGTTAGTTACTACGCCCAGCCCGATAATCAAATCGTCGTAGCCATAGGCTTGACCGTCGACTGTCATTACGGTTTTGGCTTTGCGGTCAATTGTCTCGGCTGAGCCTTTGACTATATTGACCGGTTTATTCTCAAAAAGGCTGCTCAGTGAAATACTGGAGTTTGCCCGTTTGCCGCCGGTAGCCGTATGGAACAGGGTTGGATAATAGCGAAACTCCGTTTCTTCGCTGAGCAGCGTTACTTCAAACCGCTCATCTTCGCCCAGTTCCAGGGCCGCTTTGACACCACCGAAGCCGCCGCCGACGATCAGGACTCGTTCTTTTTTTGCCATAATGCTTATGATTATACAGAGACGCCGGGCTTGGCGCCAGTGGCCTTAATATCTTCGGTTATTTGCCGCGCTAGACCATTAATAACCTTCTGCGAAAAATGATCTTCGTAGAGCTGTCGTCCGGCCTTGCCTATCGCTGCCAGCTCCTGCGGATGTTCGTAAGCCCAAGTAATCGACTTGGCTATGGCCTCCGCGTCAGCCTGAGGCACCATCAAGCAGTTAACTTTATCCTGGAAGTCGGTGTTGACCCGGTTCCGGCCAATCAGCACGGGCGTTCCCAAGGCCAGGAACTGGTAAGTCTTGCCGGTTATGACGAACTGCGATTGCGGCGTATTGCCAAACGGCCCGCCGATATTTAAACCGGCTTGTAAGGCTGCCGCCGGCAATTCGTCAAATGGCAGCCAGTCTTCATGTGTCAGCCTGGCGCCCTTATCAGCGGTTGCCGCGCAAGCCAGGGCTACATCTTTACTATGCTTACCGCCAACGCAACGAAAATTAATGTCAGGCTGGTCTTTTAGCAGGACGGCGGCTTCGAGCACATACGACAAACCGTGCAAAGGTAGCATGTTACCGTAGTAAAAAACGGTGAAAGGCCGCTTGCCAGCCGGTTTGGATAACCTTGGATGGAAGACCGTCTCATCGGTGCCGACCGGAATTGTCCGGTAACGTCCGATATCTAGCCGGTTCAGATGGGCCGAGTGCCGGGCATGGGCGTCGGTATCGGCCAATATGAAACGGCAATGCTTGGCCAGGTTGGCGTACCACCGGCGGAACAGCCTATAACGTAACGTCCCGGGCTTCAGCCTTTCATGCTCTTCCATCCATTCGGTGAAGTTGACCAGTTCGTCAAAAATAATCGGCTTACGGATAAATGTCAGCACCATGAACAGCAACATTTCGTAGCCGCGAAAAGTAATCACGTAAACATCAGGTTTTTGCCGCCAGCGGGCGGCCAGGATCTTAACTGGCACTTCCAGGAACCGCAACATGCCGGTCTGCCGGTTGCGAATAACCAGCGTCTCGACTCCTGGTACGGCCGCGAAAGCCGTCCGCAGGCTGCGCGCCCGGACATAATCGTTTTGCTTATAACAGGTAATTACGGCAATCTTCACTGTAGCCATAGTTTAACAAAGTCCCTTGCATTTATGGCCCCAAACCCCTTAAGCTTAGGTGATGGATGAAATCAATAGCGGCCTGAAAAAGGCCGGTTTTAAGGGTGAGACCGATAATTCGCCGGCAACACTTGACCTTTATAGCCATGACGCTTCGATGTTTGAACTCAGGCCCAAGCTGATCGTTAAACCAGAAGACGCCAAAGACGTTGAGAAGCTGGTCAAACTGGTAGCCGCCAAGAAAAAAACCGAGCCCAGACTCAGCCTGACCGCCCGCAGCGCCGGCACCGATATGTCCGGCGGTGCCATTAATGACTCGATTATCGTCGACTTCCGCGAGCATTTCAGGAAGATCGAGAAAGTCACCGGCACTAGCGCCCAGGCCCAGCCCGGTGTCCTGTACCGCGATTTTGAACCCCAGACTTTGAAGCACAAAGCCCTAATGCCGACCTACCCCGCCTCGCGCGACCTGGCCAGTATCGGCGGCATGGTTAACAACAACTCCGGCGGCGAGAAGTCGCTGGAGTTCGGCAAGACCGAGGATTTCGTAACCGAACTGAAATTTGTCTTCTCTGATGGCATTGAGCGCACCGTCAAGCCTCTGAAGAAACCCGAACTTGACAAAAAGATGAAACAAAAAGACTTCGAAGGTGAAGTTTACCGCAAGCTGTTCAAGCTGGTAGATGGTCACTATGACGAGATCAAGGCCGCCAAGCCCCACGTCACCAAAAACTCCACTGGTTACAACCTCTGGGACGTCTGGGACCGCGAGACAGGCATATTTGACATGACCAAGCTGATTGTTGGCGCCCAGGGTACGCTCGGCTTCGTCACCGACATCCATTTCCGTCTGGTGCCAGCCCGGCCGCACTCCGGCTTGCTGGTCTTATTCATGAAGAATATAGACGACTTGGGCGAAGTTATACCGGCGGTCCTGCAATCCAAGCCGGCGACTTTCGAATCGTTCGATGACCAAACGCTGTGGCTGTCGATACGTTTCATGCCGAGTTTCCTCAAACTGCTTGGCTGGAAACGGTTTATCCATCTTTTAATTACCTTGATTCCCGATGGCTTGCAACTGCTGCGCGGCATTCCCAAACTGATCATGATGATCGAATTCAACGGCGAAACCGAAGACGAAGTCCGGACCAAAGTCCACGCCCTGCACACCGAGCTCAAGAAACACCGCGCCCGCTACGAAATCAACGGCTTCGAGGAAGACCCCAGTGAGGGTAAATCGGAGAAGTTCTGGATCATGCGCCGATACAGCTTCCAACTGTTAAGAAGCAAGGTCAAAGACAAGCACACGGCGCCGTTCATCGATGATTTCGTCGTGCCGCCGCCGCACTTGAGCGAATTTCTGCCCAAACTGAGGAAGATTATCAAGAGGTACAAGCTTTTCGCCACTATAGCCGGCCACATGGGCGACGGCAACTTCCACGTCATTCCGCTGATGAAGCTTGAGGACCCCAAAGACCGGGCCAAGCTCCTGCCGGCCATGAAAGCCGTTAATAACCTGGTGTTGAAATACCATGGTTCCCTCTCCGGTGAGCACAATGACGGCCTGGTCCGCGGCCCGTGGCTAAAAATGATGTACGGCCCGGAAATGCTGAAGATTTTCCGCGAGGCCAAGGACATAATGGACCCGGATCACATCTTCAACCCGCACAAGAAAGCCAACGCCGACTGGGAGTACTCTTTCTCCCACATACGCGACCATTTCTAGGCCATGAAGCGATTAATCGCGGCTGGCATTATAGCCCTGGTGCTGGTATCTGTAGGGACGGTCTTTTTGGCTAATAAATATCTTACGGCTCAGAGTAATGCCGCTTCCCCGGCTGACGCGAAATGCCAAGCCGGCAAACATAATGACCACATCGTCCTGATCAAAAATAACGCCATGGTACCGGAGCGCACCGAGGCTTCTCTCTGCGACAAGCTGACGATCGTTAACAAAGACCCGACGCTGCGCCTGGTGGCTTTCGGCCCGCACGAACATCACGTAGCCTATGATGGCGTCACCGAAAGGCCCCTGGAGCCCGGCGAGAGCCTGACAATAGTGCTTATCCATGCTGGTACTTACGCTTTTCATGACCACCTTGAAGATATCGCCCAGGGTTCCTTCACAGTCGCAGAATAACTATGCCCATCCCACTTAAGCAATAGGGCGCAAAACTGCTATAGTAAAGACAAGATGCTTGTTCTTATTGGCGGAGTAAGAAAATGAACAAAAAATCCCGGGCGACACTGATTGCTATTCCGGTCTTAGGTTTGGTTTTGCTAGCTGCCTGGTATCTGCAGGGTACAAATATTCCCGTCCTTGAACCCAAAGGTCCGGTCGGCCGCCAGGAACTGAACCTGTTTATTACCGGCTTGCTACTCAGCCTGGTCGTGGTCATCCCGGTGTTCACCTTGCTCTTCGCGTTTGCCTGGAAATACCGCGAGAGCAATACCAAGGCCAAATACAGCCCCGACCTGGACGGCAGCCGAATAGCCGAAACCATCTGGTGGATCATCCCGTCGATCCTGATACTGATAATTTCGATATTGACCTGGAACAGCAGCCACCAGCTTGACCCGTTCAAGCCGTTGGCTTCCAGCAAGCCGCAAATGACCATTCAGGTCGTGGCCCTGGATTGGAAATGGCTGTTTATTTACCCGGAGCAACGTATCGCCAGCGTCAATTTCGTCCAGTTCCCCAAAGACACGCCAGTGGACTTCGAAATAACGGCCGACGCGCCGATGAACTCTTTCTGGATTCCCCAGCTAGGCGGCCAGATTTATGCCATGCCTGGCATGGACACCAACCTGCACCTTATGGCCAGCCAGTACGGCACGTTTAACGGCTCCTCGGCTAATATAAGCGGCTCGGGCTTCGCCGGTATGGCTTTCACCGCCAAATCCAGCTCGCCGGACGATTTTAACCGCTGGGTACAATCAGTTAAACATTCCGGGGCTGACCTCAGCCAGCAGGCCTACGACAAACTAGCCGAACCGAGCCAATACAATCCGGTGACTTATTACGCTTCAGCCCAGCCGGGTCTGTATGATAGTGTCATAATGAAATATATGCCAGTGGCTGGATCTATGTCGGGAATGGGTACGCCATGAACCTGTTTTTCGCCAACGCGTTCTTAGGCAAACTGAACTGGAGCGCCCTGCCACATGACCCGATTACTATTTTTGGCGCGTCAACAGTGGTTGGAGGGGCTATCCTCGTGCCCTGCCTGCTAACTTATTTCAAACGCTGGAAATGGCTCTGGCGAGAGTGGCTGACGACCGTCGACCCTAAGCGCATCGGCGTGATGTACATCGTCGTGGCGTTGCTGATGTTGCTGCGCGGCCTCAGTGATGCCGCTTTGCTCAGGACCCAACAGGCGACCTCAGTCGGGGCTTCGCACGGCATCCTGTCGGCTAATCACTTCCAGCAGATCTTCTCGGCCCACGGCACTATCATGATCTTCTTCGTGGCCATGGGGCTCATGTTTGGCCTGATTAACCTGATCGTGCCGCTGCAAATCGGTTCGCGCGACGTGGCTTTTCCGTTCCTGAACGCTACTAGTTTCTGGCTGTTCGTGGCCGGTATGTTGCTGGTCAACCTGTCATTGGTAGTAGGCGAATTCTCGGCCGCCGGCTGGCTGGCCTATCCGCCGTTGTCAGAGCTGCAGTTCAGCCCCGGCACAGGAGTTGATTATTGGATATGGAGCCTGCAGATCGCCGGCATCGGTAGCCTGTTGGCGGGGGTTAACTTCTTTGTGACTATCCTAAAAATGCGCTGTCCGGGCATGAGCCTGATGAAAATGCCGCTGTTCGTCTGGAGCGTCTTATGCGCCATGGTGCTGGTTATTTTCGCTTTCCCTATCCTGACCGTGACGCTGACGCTCTTGTTCCTGGACCGTTCTATGGGCATGCATTTCTTCACGGCCAGCGGCGGCGGCAACGCCATGATGTACGTCAACCTGATCTGGGCCTGGGGGCACCCCGAAGTCTATATCCTGATGCTGCCGGCTTTCGGTGTCTATTCGGAGGTCGTAGCAACCTTTTCACGGAAGCGGCTGTTTGGCTATACCTCGATGGTTTGGGCGCTGATCGCTATCACCTTCTTGTCGTTTTCGGTCTGGCTGCACCACTTCTTCACGATGGGGGCCGGGGCTGACGTTAATGCTTTCTTCGGCATCATGACAGGGGTTATCGCCATACCTACCGGTGTCAAGATATTTAACTGGCTGGCTACCATGTACAGGGGGCGGATCTTGTTCGCGACGCCGATGTTCTGGTTCATGGGCTTCGTGGTGACTTTTACGATCGGCGGCGTGGCCGGGGTTTTGATGTCGGTGCCGGCGATTGATTTCCAGGTGCACAACACTTTATTCCTGGTGGCGCATTTTCATATGATGATTGTCGGCGGCGCGGTTTTCGGCTATTTCGCCGGCATTACGTATTGGTTCCCCAAGATTTTCGGGTTCAGGCTGAACGAGTGGCTGGGTAAGAAAGCTTTTTGGGGCTGGTTCGTCGGTTTCCTGCTGGCTTTCGTGCCACTCTATATACTCGGGCTGATGGGGGCGACCAGGCGGTTGGATCACTATGACGCCTCACTGGGCTGGCAGCCGTTGTTCATCGTTGCCGGAGTGGGTGTCATCGTCGTATTGGCCGGGGTCGGTTTCCAAGTGCTGCAATTTGTAGTCAGTATTATGCAACGCCAGGCTAATTTGGACACTACCGGTGATCCCTGGAATGGCCGGACGCTGGAATGGTCGACCGCCTCGCCGGCACCTTTTTATAATTACGCCGTTATTCCCCAGGTTACGGAGCGGGATGCTTTCTGGGCAGCCAAACAAGCTGCCTCGGATCCGGACGAAGAGCCGGCTAAGCCTCGTTACGAAGACATCCTGATGCCCAAGAACACGCCGATGGGGCTTTTTATCGCCGCTTTCGCCTTCGCTTTTGGCTTCGCGGCTATCTGGCACATTATATGGCTGGCGGTAGTCGGCCTGTTCGGTGTTATTATCTGTATCATTGTTCGTGCCTCTGATGATGAACCCGAATACTACGTCAAGGCGGCCGAAGTGAAGAAGATAGAAGCCACGGCTAAGGAGCATTACTTATGAGCAAGCTTGAAGCCGAAGATACCGACGGCAAGGCTATTTTTGGCTTCTGGGTCTATCTGATGACCGACTGCGTCTTGTTCGCCAGCCTGTTCGCGGCTTACGCCGTGCTTCATAACAACACCTTCGGCGGGCCGTCGGGCAGCCAGTTGTTCAGCTTGCCGTTCGTCTTGACCGAGACTCTAATTCTACTGACGAGCAGCTTCACCTGCGGCCTGGGCGTTTTGTCGGCCTACAACGGCCATAAGGATAAGGTAGTTGCCTGGTTCAGTGTCACGTTCCTGTTGGGGGCCAGCTTCTTGGCGATGGAGCTAACTGAGTTCAGCCATTTGGTCCATGATGGTAACAGCTGGACGCGCAGTGGCTTCCTGTCGTCTTTCTTCACGCTCGTCGGCACCCACGGGCTGCATATTACGGTCGGTTTGCTATGGATGGTCGTACTTATGTTGCAGGTCTTAAGGCGCGGCCTCGGCACATCTACAGTTAAAAGGTTGACGCTCTTTAGCCTATTCTGGCATTTCCTGGACCTGGTCTGGATATTTATCTTCACTATCGTTTATCTGCTGGGGGCATTAAAGATATGACCGAGCACAAACCGGTAATAGTTTCGCACCACCAGGTTGGCCGGCCGACACTAAAGGCTTATGTGGTCGGCTATGCCTTGTCTATTCTGCTAACTGTCGGCGCTTATCTTGCAGTGACACACCATTCGTTCCAGAAGTCGGCTGCGGTCACGGTAGTCGTCGGGCTGGCCCTGACGCAGTTCCTGGTCCAGCTATTGTTCTTCCTGCATCTGGGAACGGAGACCAAACCGCGCTGGAAGCTGCTGGTTTTCATGTTTATGATAATGATCGTAGCCATCCTGGTCTTCGGTTCGCTGTGGATTATGTCCAATTTGAACTATCGGATGACACCCCAGCAGATCAATACCTACATGCAAAACCAAGCCGGACTCTGAATAATTGATAAAAACGTATTACGACCTGACCAAACCCGGGATCATCTACGGCAACGCCCTGACCGCGGCCGCCGGGTTTCTGCTGGCCGCTGCCGGACATGTAAATTTCGGCCTGCTAGTGGCGACTGTTGCCGGTACCTGCCTTGTCATAGCTTCGGCCTGTGTATTCAATAACTACATTGACCGCGGCATCGACCGCAAGATGACCCGTACCCGGCGGCGCGCTCTGGTCAATGGTACGATTAGCGGACGGGACGCGTTGGTTTTCGGGACCGTCTTGGGACTGGCGGGCTTCGCGGTCCTGGGCTTCTGGGTCAACGCGGTGGTTTTTGTGATCGGGTTAGTGGCTTTGTTTGATTACGTGGTGCTTTACGGCGTTGCCAAACGACGGTCGGTCCACGGTACGCTGGTTGGCAGCATTGCCGGCGCGGCGCCGGTAGTGGCCGGCTATTGCGCGGTGACCGGCCGCTTCGACGCCGGCGCGCTGATTTTGTTTCTGATTCTTGCCTGTTGGCAAATGCCGCACTTCTACGCCATCGCTATTTACCGCTTTGATGACTATAAGGCCGCCGGACTGCCGGTTTTGCCGGTCAAACAAGGCTTGCGCGCCGCCAAGATCCAAATCATGCTGTATGTCATAGCTTTCATCATTGCCAACGGCCTGCTGACTATATTCGGTTACGCCGGCTATACTTACCTGGCGGTCATGTCGGCTTTGGGTCTGGCTTGGCTCGGGTTTGGCCTCAAGGGTTTCAATGCCGCAGACGATAAACGGTGGGCGCGCCAGATGTTCCTCGGCTCCCTGATAATCATCCTGGCGTTATCATTGATGCTGTCAGTCGGCTCAATCCTGGCCTAATCGCCAAGCTTGAGCGAACTTAAACGTAACCGGTCCTTGGCGTGTAAGCTGAGCACCACTACGAATAGTAACAACAGAAAAATCACGTAAGCGCCCCGGTCAATCACGTTGGCCGACAGGATATTGGCCGTCGAGACATGATGCAAACGGTGGGAAAACACCAGGAACGTTTCGCGGAAACCTATGGCATCCGGCGTCAACGACACGAACAGAGCGAAATTGGCCGCCCCCGAGTAAGACATGGCCTGCCCCCATGATATA
>Ga0075522_10002060_pt1 | contig 15057 bp, 13 predicted proteins | sample NGEPerA_FD_74796 | JGI IMG/M metagenome (GOLD analysis project Ga0075522, IMG submission 74796) | Arctic peat soil microbial communities from the Barrow Environmental Observatory site, Barrow, Alaska, USA - NGEE PermafrostL2-A | ecosystem: Environmental > Terrestrial > Soil > Wetlands > Peat ... | reverse complement strand
AGCGGGTACTGCTCGGGAACCAAGTACGCAATTTGTGGCACGTGCGCAACGCCTCCGGCTCCCGGCGATTCTTGCGCCACTTCGACCTGCGGCCACGACCAGACCTGCGTCAGCTCGACCACCGAATGCGAGCCAGAAGGCGCCATCGGCGCCTCCTGCGACGACGCCGATCCTTGTGGAAATGGCTCGAGCTGCGTCGGCAACGACACCGCGACCGCGACGCCTGGGATCTGCATGACCTCGGTCGCGCAAATGACCTCGCCTTGTGGAGGCAACACGATGGCCGCTTGCGATGGCACCGAGGGATTATTTTGCGGCGGCACGACCGGGTCGAAGACCTGCATGCTGATCACGTACGTCGGGGATGGGATGCCCTGCGGAGACCTCTCGAGCAGCTCGCACGCCGAGTGCATCGCGGGCGGCTGCTACACCGAGACCGGCTTGGCCGGGTCGGGCGACATGGGAACATGTAAGGCCGACGTGACGGACGGATCTCCTTGCGACACCGTGCTCGGACCATCCTGTCAGACGCCAGCCCGCTGCGTGGTCGCCGGCTCGACGACGGTCGGCACCTGCACCGTTCCCACCGGAGCCGCCTGCGGCTAAGAAGTCGGCAATTGCGAGGATGGCCGCCGACTCATCGGGCCCGGCACCACGGGTTGATCTCCACCGTTCTGCGGGCCGTGCTGTAGTAGAGGAAAAAATGGGAAGACAGGTGGCCGTCGTGCTTTACGTGCTCGCACTGGTAGCCGTCGTGGTCGGCCTGGACGTCTTGTTCTTCAGGAACCGGTTCTGGGAGCGGCTGATGGTGAACATCGGAGTCGTCCTGGTGTTCGCGGCGTTCTATTTGAGATTCCTGAAGCGTCCATGAGCGCAGCGCCCGCGACCGCGGTCCCGGTGGCGCCGCTCCGATCTCAGCTCTACACGCATGACGCTTCTACCGTGGGTTGTTGACGGCGCCGAAAAGCGGGAACCGGCGATGCGCTGCGGACACTCTCGACAGCAAGCCGGCGGGCGCTACAACTCCTTCGCTTCGATGCGGCGGTTCTTCTGGCGGCCCTCGTCGGTGTCGTTGGGGGCGATAGGGCGCTCGTCGCCGAAGCCGATGGCGTCGAGCCGCTTCTTGTCGATGCCCTTCGACACGATGTAGTTGCGGCACGCTTACGCGCGCTTTTCCGACAGCGTCTTGTTGGCCGTGGCGTTCCCCACGTTGTCGGTGTGGCCCGAGATCTCGACGCGCGCGTTCTTCTTGTGGGCCATGAACTCGACCACCGCGTCGAGGCGCGGGAATGACTCGGGGCGGATCGTCGCCTTGGCGGTGTCGAAGTTGATCCCGGCCAGGATGAAAGGCCGCTGTGTGAGCTCACGCTTGTAGCGCAGGGTCAGCTTGACGGATTGATTCGGTTCGTCCGCCACCGGAACCGTGGCCGCGATCTCCCCCCGGCCGAGACTGAGGTAGGTGACGTCGTATCGCTGACCCACCGGCACCAGCACCTCCGCGTACCCCTCGCTGTCCGTCGGGTCGGCGTAGTATTTCGTCTTGTCCGGCCCGGTGAGAAAGATGACGACCCCCTTGACCGGCCCCTTGTCCTTGTCGACGACGAACAGCTTCATCGCCGCCTCGGTCCTCGTCGGCCGGATCTTCGATGCCTTGGCGCCGTGCGCCTCCTTGGCCGTGTGCGTGTCCTGGAGCTGGAATTCGCGCTTTTCGTCGGAGGCTGGGGGGACCGGCGACGCGGCGTACGCGGCGGTCGTAGCGGCTATGACAATCGCGGCGATTGTCGTGTTCGAACGGTGATGCATGGGGGAGCCTCCGTTGGCAGAGCTCTGCTCACTCGACGGTAACACGAAGGCACGGGCGGTAGCGGGCACCCGCGGCCGGACAGCTTCGCTTTCAATCGAACGGGTCGTGCCACGGAGGGCGGGTGGTTGTCGTGTCTGGCAGGGAATTCGTTGGGATCGTGGGAACCGGCTTCCGCTGGGTGACGGCTACTCCCCGCTTGCCCGCAATCGCCTTGGCCACGCGGCGAATCGGGGTCCGGTGGTGCAGAGCGGTCGTTCGCGTAGCCGAGGCATTGTGGGCGCGCACCGCAGCTCGCCGAATTGGACGGATCGGAGGAGATCCCCCGTGCGCGGCTGTATCGTTCCGAACTGGCGATGCGAACAGAGCCCGAGGGGAAGCGGCTAGAATCACCCGGGCCGGTGCGCCGACGGCCCGGCCCGGATTGGCCGGCTCCGCCGCTGGGGATGCGGGGGGTGTGGCTGCGGCGTTCTCGGCTATCAATGGCTCGGACGGCGGCATCGGGACGACGATCATGGGCGGCTTGGTCGTATTCGGCGGTAAGACCCCCGCCATCGACATCGGTGGTGGTCGCACAAGCACGAATCGGCCCACAATCAGGAGCAGCGCCAACAACATGATGCTCCCGCCTATCCAGAGGCGCGAAGGCGACGGACGCCCGTTCGACGAAACGGATCTCGCTACGGACGATTTTCCACTGTAGAGCGGCTCGCTCTCGGAGCCGGCCAGGTACGACATCTCGGGGACCGAGCTGGCTTGGAGTGCCACCGTCCGTTCAGCGGTGTGGGATTCAGAGCTGGAGGTGAGGGCAAAGGACGCCGTGATCTTACGTGAGCGGTTGCCCTCGAGGTTCAGGCCGGCGCCCGCAGCCGCTTTCCAGCCGGCGTGATCGGCCGCGAACAGGCTCTTCATCTGCGCGGACAACTGGATCAGGTTGAAGCCATCGCTACGGAACGCGTGCTGCTGCAGGAGCAACGCCATCTCTCGGGCGTCTTGGAACCGGTCCTCCGGCTCCCTCTCGAGCGCGCGCATGACGATGTTTTCCAGCCGGGGCGGCACCAACGCCGTCTTTGGCAGGCGCGGAATCGGCTCGTCGAAGATCGCGCGCATCGTCTCGAGCTCGGTGTGGCGACGAAAGAGCCGCCGACCACACAGCGCCTCCCACAGCACGACGCCGAGCGCAAAGATGTCGGAACGCCGGTCCGCGCTATCCCCCGAAGCCTGCTCGGGCGACATGTATTCGATCTTGCCCTTGAGGCCTCCGGGAATCGTCTCGGTAATCCGCCCGAGCGCGCTGGCCACACCGAAGTCGATGACTTTGACCGCACCATCGAACGACACGAGAATGTTTTGCGGCGAGATGTCGCGGTGGACGATGTTTAATGGGGCACCTCCGGCGTCCGTCAGGGCGTGGGCATAACCCAGACCATTCGCCGCCTGCCCGACGATGAACGCAGCTTGCGCGTGCCCAAGCGGCCTCTTGGCGCCCGCCGCCCTGCGCAGGACGGCGGACAGCGGCTTGCCCTGCACAGGCTCCATCGCGAGGAAGTAGCCGTCGCCGTCTCGGCCGACCTCGATGATCCGCACGATGTTCGGGTGGTCGAGCAGCGCCCCGATACGCGCTTCATCGAGAAACATCCGAACGAACTGCTCCTGCGAGGACAGGTGGGGCAGGATCGTCTTGACGACGACCAGCGGGCGAAGGGCGGGTAACTCGCCCGACAGCGCCAGATACGCTTGGGCCATCCCTCCGTTCGCCAACTTGCCAATGAGTTGATACCGACCGATACGGGTCGGAGAGGATCGGCTGGGCGAATTAACCCCAGAAGAATAAGTAAGTTGTAACACTGTTTATGAGCAACTATACATGAGAAAATGACCCATCGGATGGGGCATTTGTGAGAAATCCCATGGAAAATCTGACGGGTTTGTCGGTTTCGGGGAGCCGAGGCAGGTGCAACTCCCACATTCAAGCGGGGCGTTGGCGGTAAACCGGCAGCGGCCAGAAGTCCAATGCGGGTCTGGCCCACCCGGGCGCGAGATTTCACCTCGTCTTCCCGAACGGAAAGATCCCGGAATTGATACGCTCGCTTAGGCCGGGCCCAAGCACCCGAGCCAAGAGGACACCTTGGTGTACGACGTGATCATCGCCGGGGCCGGCCCGGTCGGCCTGTTCCTGGCCTCCGAGTTGCGGCTCGCGAAGCTCTCCGTGCTGGTGCTCGAACAGCTGGAGGATCCGCACTCCCCCCTGAAGCGGCTTCCGTTTGGAATGCGGGGACTCTGGGGCCCAAGCATCGAAGCCTTCTACCGGCGCGGCCTCTTGGAACAGGTCGCGTCGCAGCGTCGTGCCAACGATGGCGCAGCTGCCCAGCCGAGACCTGGCCAGCCCAGACCTGGATCCGTGGCATCCGGATCCGAGCGCCGCGGGCCAGCCGGCCACTTTGCGGGCATCCAGTTCGACTACACCAACATCGATTCGTCGCGGTGGACGTACCGATTGCCGGGCCCGGCCGACACCCAGCTGGGGGCGGAGATGGAGCATCTCGAGCGCGTCCTCGCCGCGCATTCGCTCTCCGTCGGGGTCGAGATCCAGCGCGGCCGCGGTGTCGAAGGCTTCGAGGCTTCGACCGATGAAGTCACTGTCCGTGCCGGCGGAGAGCGCGTTCGCGCGCGCTGGCTCGTCGGCTGCGACGGCGGCCGAAGCACCGTCCGCAAGCAAGGTGGCTTCGAGCTCGTCGGGACCGAGCCCGAGTTCACGGGATATTCGGTCCAGGTCGAGCTCGCCGACCCGAAGGTACTTCCCCTCGGCCGTCATTACACGCCGACCGGGATGTACACGCAGTGGCAGCCGGGGGTGATCGGGATGGTCGATTTTGACGGCGGCGCATTCCATCGCACCCAACCGATTACCTGCGATCACGTGCAAGCCGTGTTACGGCGCGTGTCCGGCGCGGAGGTGACCCTCAACGCGTTGAACATCGCCTCGACATGGACCGACCGATCGAAGCAAGCCACGACCTACCGCAAGGGACGGGTGCTGCTGGCGGGCGACGCCGCGCACGTTCATTCACCGCTGGGCGGACAGGGCTTGAACCTCGGGCTCGGAGACGCCATGAACCTCGGGTGGAAGCTGGCTGCAACCATCCGAGGCGATGCCCCCGATGGCTTACTCGACAGCTACACCACCGAGCGGCATCCGGTCGGGGCGCGCATCCTCGATTGGACGCGGGCCCAGGTCACGCTGATGCGACCCAACCGACATTCCCGCGCGCTCGAAGCCATCGTCCGCGACCTGATCGATACCCGCGACGGCGCGACCTACTTCGCGGAACGTGTCTGGGGGGTGTCCCTCCGCTACGACCTCAGCGCCGAACACCCGCTGGTGGGCCGCAGCTGCCCGGACTTCGAGCTAGAGGGCGGAACGAGGCTCGGCAGGCTGCTGCGAGATGGAAACGGTTTGCTGCTCGACTTCGGCAGGCCGCCGTCGCTCCAAGCGCTCGATGGCCTTTGGGGCGACCAGGTCAGGTACGTGGCGACCGACGCCAAGGATCGCCTCGGCCTCGGCGCGGTGCTCGTGCGTCCCGACGGATTCGTTGCATGGGCGAGCGATACGGCTCCCCGTCCCGAGGACGTCACGCGGGCCGCAGCGAGATGGTTCGCGGGCGGCGAACATTTTTCGCCTACTCCAGCGCCTTGACCGCCTCGCGCTCGATGGCGAGGCCCTTTTGGTGGCGGGCGAAGAACTCGGCGAAGCCCTTGACGTCCCGCGGGTCGGCCTGGACCGGCTGGCCGATGCGCTTGGCGATCCGCGCGTCGAGGTAGTCGGGCAGCGGCTGCGACAGATCGGCCACGAGGCTGTAGGCGGCGAGCACGGCCATGCCCCACGCGCCACCCTCACCGGCCGTCGCGGGGATGCTGACCGGGACATCGAGCGCCGCGGCCATCATGCGCTGGCCGGTGTCGCCGCCCTTGAAGAAGCCACCGTGACCGCGGATCTCCTCGATGACCACCCCCTCCTGTTCGGTGAGGACGTTCATGCCGGTCCGCATCGCGCACAGCGAGGCGTAGTACATCGCGCGAACGAAGTTGGGCAGGGTGAGCTTGCTGTTCTGACTGCGCGCGAACAGCGGTCGGCCCTCCGTGAAGCCGGTGACGTGCTCGCCGGAGACGTAGTTGACGGCCAGAAGCCCGCCCGCGTCGGGATCCCCCTGGACCGCCAGCGGCAGGAGCTTTTCGTAAAGCTCGTCCGGCCGCAGCTCGGCGCCCAGCGCCTTGGCGACCTGGCCGAAGAGGACGATCCAGGCGTCGAGGTCGGAGGACCCGTTGTTGGCGTGGGCCATGGCCACCGGCTTGCCGTCGGGCGTGACCACGATGTCGATCTCGCTGTGGACCCGCGACAGGCTCTTTTCGAGGACGATCATCGCGAACACCGAGGTCCCCGCCGACACGTTTCCCGAGCGCGGGCGGATCGCGTTGGTCGCGACCATGCCCGTGCCCGCGTCCCCCTCGGGCGGGCAGAGCGGAATGCCGGGCGGAAGCTTCCCCGTCGGGTCGACGAGCTTGGCGCCCTCGGCGGTGAGCTGTCCGGCGGGACGACCAGCCGGCAGGACATCGGGGAGAATGTCCCGCAGTTTCCAGCCCAGCTTGCGCGGCGCGATCAGGCCGTCGAGCTTGGCCATCCGCGCGGCATCCCAGTCGCCTGTGTGCGGGTCGATGGGGAACATGCCCGAGGCCTCTCCCAACCCCATCTTGTGCTGGCCGGTTAGCTTCCAATGGACGTAGCCAGCCAGCGTCGTGAGGCGGGCGATCCACGGCACGTGTGGCTGCGCCTCCAGGATCGACTGATAGAGGTGGGCGATGCTCCAGCGCTCCGGCACGGCGAAGTCGAGGAGTGGGGTCAGCTCGGCGCAGGCCTTGCCGGTGATGTTGTTCCGCCAGGTGCGGAAGGGGACCAGGAGCTTCCCCTCCCGGTCGAGCGCTACGTACCCGTGCATCATCCCGCTCACGCCCATGGCCGCGACGGACGTGAGCTCACAAGCGTAGCGGCCGCGCACGTTCTCGACGAGCGACGCGTAGCAGGTGGCCAGCCCCCGCCAGACGTCCGCCATGTCGTACGTCCAGACGCCGTCCGCGAGACGATTCTCCCAGGCGTGCGAGCCCGACGCGAGCGGCGTCGTGTCCGGCGCGATCAGCACGGCCTTGATGCGGGTGGATCCGAGCTCGATGCCGAGCACGGCGCTGCCCGATCCGATGAGCTCCAGTGCGTCGCCCTGCTCGTGATCCACCAATGGCTCCTCTTAGGGTCCCGGACATTCCACAGCTGGCGCGTCTATCCGCTCTTCCCGCTCTTCACTTTGGCGCGCTTACTTGGACTGTCCGTAGTACGCGCTTTTGCCGTGCTTGCGCTCGAAGTGCTTGCGGATCAGGCGATCCGGGAGCCGCGCCGCTGCCGGATTCAGGGTCCGCGTGACGAACGCCATCCGCGCCAGCTCCTCCAGCACCGCGGCGCTGTAGATGGCCTTCTCCGGCGTCTCACCCCAGGTGAATGCACCGTGGCCGGCCACCAGCACCATCGGGGTGGCCAGCGGATCGCGGGTCTCGAAGCACTCTAGGATCTGGTTTCCGGTCTCGATCTCGTAGTCCCGCTCCACCGCTTGGTCGGACATGACCGAGGTGCAGGGCACGTCCTCGGCCAGGTGGTCGGCGTGGGTGGTCCCGTAGATGGGGATGGGGAGCCGCGCCTGTGCCCATCCGGTCGCATAGCCGGAGTGCGTATGGACCACGCCGGCTATCCCCTGGCCCTTCCAGGCCCGGTAGAGGACCAGGTGGGTTGCGGTGTCGGACGAGGGCCGCAGCTTGCCCTCCACGATCTTGCCCGAGAGATCGACCACCACCAGGTCATCGATCGTGAGCTTTTCGTATTCCACCCCGCTGGGCTTGATGGCGATGACGCCGCGGGCGGCATCCAGCGCGGACACGTTTCCGAAGGTGTAGATGGCCAGGCCGCGCTTCGGGATCTCCTGATTGGCGGCCCAGGCCCTCTCCTTCAGCTCGCGGTACGGCGACGACACCCGCTTGGCTTCCAATGTTATCGCGCGAGCCTGAAAGCCGCGTCGTTCCAGCGGAGCTCGTTGCGGAGCGCGCGCAGATCCAGATCGGCGCCGAGGCGAATCGCCTCGAGGCCGACCATCCCGGCGAAGGTCTCCCACTCGTGGGCGGTGACCGCCTGACAGAAGGCCGCGTGGTGCGCGCCGCCGGCCTCGATCCAGCCTTGGGCGCCGCGCTTGAAGTCGGGGCGCGGAATCCAGACGGCGCGCGCGGTGGGGAGCTTGGGCATGGGGTGATCGGCTTTCACGACATCGAGCTCGGCCACGATCATTCGCATCCGCCCGCCCATGTCCACCAGCGTCGTGTTCACCGCCGGTCCGGGCCGCGCGTCGAAGACCAGCCGGGCCGGGTCGCCCATCCCGCCGATGTCGAGCGGGTGGATCTCCAGCGACGGCTTCCCGTCGGCCCCATCGGCGATCGACGGGCAGACCTCGAGCATGTGCGCGCCGAGGATCCGCTCCTTCCCTTTCACCAGATGGTACGTGTAGTCCTCCATGAACGACACGCCGCCAGGACGGCCGGCCGTCATGACCTTGCCGAGTCGGACCAGCGCGGCGGTCTTCCAATCGCCCTCGGCGCCGAAGCCGTACCCGTCCGCCATGAGCCGCTGGCAAGCGAGCCCAGGGATCTGCTTCCACCCGTGCATGTCCTCGAAGGTGGTGGTGAAAGCGCCGAAACCTCCCGCCTCGAGAAACGCGCGCATGGCGATCTCCTGGCGAGCGGCATAGCGCAAGCTCTCATGTCTCTCGGCCCCCCTCTGCAGGGGCGACGCCAGCACGTAGCTGGCCTCGTATTCTTTCATCAAGCGGTCGACCGCGGCATCCGAGACCTCGGCGATGGGACCCACCAGGTCGCCAACCCCGTAGCCGTTGATCGACCAGCCGAGCTGGATCTGCGCTTCGACCCGATCGCCGCCCGTGACCGCAACCTCGCGCATGTTCATGCCCCCGAACCGCGCGATCTTGAGCTGGCGCGACTCGGCCAACCCCAGAGCGGCGCGCCCCCAGCTGGCCAGCTCGTCGACCGCCTCGGGGTCCTGCCAGTGGCCGACCACGATCGTCCGATTCAGCCGGAGCCGCGCGACGATGAACCCATACTCCCGGTCGCCGTGGGCCGACTGGTTCAGGTTCATGAAGTCCATGTCGATCTCGCCCCACGGCAGCTCGCGGTTGAATTGCGTGTGCAGGTGTGCCAGCGGCTTTTGGAGGCGGGTCAATCCCGCGATCCACATCTTGGCGGGCGAGAAGGTGTGCATCCAAGTGATGACACCCGCGCACTCGGGCGCCGCGCTGGCGGCCAGGCAGACATTCAAAATGGCGTCGGGACCGGTCAGGACCGGCTTCCAGACGACCTTGGCGGGGAGCTTTCCGGAGCTATCCAGCGACGCCGCGATTTGCTGCGAGTTCCGCGCTACCTTTTCGAGGGTCTCGTCACCGTATAGGTGCTGGCTGCCTGTCAGGAACCAGAGCTCTGGCGCCTTGTTATTAACCCGATGCGTCATTGCACTAAATCCTGGATTGCATGGATAATTCGTCCACATTGCCCCGAAACGGTGCTAGGAGTGTGACCGCTAACATGTGGCGTGTCAAGCCTGGCGGCCTGCATCAACGATGACTGCGCCCCAATCCAATCCGGAGAGGCGTCGCCCGGCGGTGATGGAGGACGTCGCGCGGGTAGCTGGGGTCTCGCACCAGACGGTCTCGCGTGTCCTCAACGACAGCCCCAAAGTCCGCGCGGACACGCGCGAACGGGTGCTCGCCGCAATCCGCCAGCTCGACTACCGTCCCAATTCGATGGCGCGGGCCCTGGTGACGGGACGCTCCAAGACCCTCGGGGTGGTCAGCTTCGATACCACGCTGTACGGTCCCGCCTCCACGTTGCTTGGCATCGAACGGGCTGCCCACGACACCGGCTACGGCGTCAGCGTTTCCAGCCTCCAGTCGCTCAACCGCGACACCGTGCTGGACGCCATCCAGCGGCTGCGTGACCAAGGCGTGGACGGCGTGGTGGTCATCGCGCCGCTGCGGGCGGGCGTGGACGCTCTGCGGCACGTGAGGACGGACTTCGCCGTGGTGGCCGTGGCAGCCGGACCGAACGCGTCGATTCCCGTCGCGACGATCGATCAGACGGCGGGTGCTGCCGCCGCCACCCGGCACCTCCTGACCCTCGGTCACAAAACCGTCTGGCACTTGGCAGGACCAAACGACTGGAAGGAGGCGGAAGAGCGGATCGCGGGTTGGAGATCGGTGCTCGAGGCGGCCGGTGCCCCCATCCCGACGCTCCTGCGGGGCGACTGGACGCCCCGCTCGGGGTACGAGCTCGGGCAAAACCTGCTTCAGATCCCAGACGTTACCGCGGTATTCGTGGCCAACGATCAGATGGCGCTGGGACTGCTTCGCCGGGTGCATGAGGCGGGTCGGGAAGTTCCCCGCGATCTGAGCATCGTGGGCTTCGACGACATCCCCGAGGCGGCGTACTTCACCCCCCCGCTCACCACCGTCCGTCAGGATTTCGCGGATCTCGGCAGGCGCTGCCTATACGCCCTGCTGGCCCGAATCGAGGGCGAGGCAGGGCCGACCCGCGTGGTGGTGGCGCCCGAGCTGGTGGTGCGCGGCTCGACCGGCGCGGCACCCAAAGGGTGATTCCGGATATTGCGAATTTTTGTTAACGCTCACACGAGAGCTGTGCTAAAAAGATCGAGCCCGTCGATGGGAAGTGGCGTCCGCGCTCGCTCAAACCTCCATCGGCTCGCCCCGGGTTCCTCGAGCGATCTACCTGACTGGAGACGTCGCAATGAAGACCATCCGCCCCCTCGTTCCTGTGTTCGTCCTGGCGTCACTCGGCGCCATTTCCCTTTCCTGCGGGTCGTTTTCCTCGGGGACATCGAGCGGTACCGGGGGGAGCGGCGGCACGGGGATCGGTTCTGGTAACGGAGGCTCGGCGGGGACCTCAGGTAGCGGCACGGCTGGCACCTCCGGCGGCGGCACGGCTGGCACCTCCGGCGGCTCGGCCGGCACCGGCGGCCCCACCTGCGCGACCGGCACCCTTTTGTGTGGCGCCACCTGCATCACGCCCGCCACGGACAACTCCAACTGCGGCACGTGTGGGAACGCCTGCTCGAGCGACAAGACCTGCCAGAGCGGCAGCTGCGCCTGCACCACCGGGCGTGTCCTGTGCACCGGGAGCACGACATGCATCGATACGACCTCAGATTCCGCGAACTGCGGGAGCTGCGGTAAGGCCTGCACCACGGGGCAAGTTTGCTCGAACGGAACCTGCTCGACGACCTGCGCCACCGGTACCAGCGCCTGCTCGGGCGCCTGCGTGAATCTGCAGACCGACATCGATCATTGCGGCACCTGCACCATGGCCTGTGCCACCGGCCAGACCTGCACCGCCAGCGCTTGCGCCTGCGCCTCCGGACAAACCAGCTGCTCGGGCACCTGCAAGAACCTCCAAACCGACGCCGCCAACTGCGGCACCTGCGCCAAGGCCTGTACGACCGGTCAGACCTGCGTGGCCGGCGTCTGCACCGGCGGCACGACCGGCAGCGGGCCTTGTGACATCTTGGCCGCCGCCGGCAACACCTGCGTTGCGGCACATAGCACGGTGCGAGCCCTCTACGGCACCTACACCGGAAATCTCTACCAGGTCTGTAAGGGAACCTTCGCCGCCGGGCCGAGCTCTTGCAAAGGGACGACCATGGACATTGGGGTCGTGACCGGCGGCTACGCCAACGCCGCCGCTCAAGACACGTTCTGCTCCGGCGGGAGCTGCACGATCTCGATCGTTTACGACCAGTCCCCCAGCGCGAATCACCTCAAACCCACGCCCACCGGCGGCGGTGCCGTCGGCAGTGCCGACAATCCAGCCAACGCCACCGACCTCAAAACGACGCTCAACGGCCATGAGGTCTACGGCATCTACGTAAAAACGGGCATGGGGTATCGCGCCGGGTGCACCGGCTGCGGCGTCGTGAAAGCGACTGGGACGGCCACCGGCGACGCGGCCGAGACCGAATACATGGTGACCAGCCAAAACGGCAAGCAAGAGCCCGCCGGTCCGGAAGGGTGCTGCTTCGACTACGGCAACGCCGAAACGGACCTCCATGACGACGGCGCCGCCACCATGGAGGCGGTCTATTTCGGGGGAGGCGTTGCCTGGGGCACCGGGTCCCCCGGCGGCCACGCCAACGGTCCGTGGGTCATGGCGGACCTCGAAAACGGGCTTTTTGCCGGCTGGCAAAACAATCAAAACCAGAACATTTCGACCAATACGCCCCTCAAGTACAACTTCGTCACGGCCATTGTCATCGGCGACTCTTGCACCGGGAAGACCGGCTGCGCGGGCACGGGCACGGCGTATCCGAACGGGCGCTTCGCTCTTTATGGTGGCAATGCGCAGACCGGCACCCTGACGACCATGTGGGACGGGATTCGCCCAACTGGCTACGTCCCCATGAAGAAACAGGGTTCCATCATCCTCGGGACGGGCGGGGACAACAGCGACAGTGGTACCGGACAATGGTTCGAAGGCGTGATGGCGACCGGCGCCGCGACGCTGGCGACCGCCAACGCCCTCCAGGCCAACATCGTGGCCGCCGGATACGGTAAGTAAGCGGCCCGATGCTGCGAAGATTCCAAGCGTCCTTGGTGTTGACGGCGTGCCTGGTTTCCATTTCGGCCGCCGCTGAAGAGCCCAGCGCGGATGAGGCGCCCGCAAAGGAGCGCCCGTCCGAGGAGGAAGCGTCGACCCCGCCGCCCACTGCGCAGCCGACCGCGCCGCCGGCCGCGGTGTCGGCCAACCCGGAAGCAAAACCTGCCCCGGAACCAGGACCAGGCTCCTGGCACACGGAGGTCAATGGGTACTTCCGAGCGCCCATGGCGCTGGGCATCAGCTCACGGCCGGGGCCCGACAACCTGACGGGTCCCTCCAGCACGCAGGTGTCTTACGGGCCGAATCGGACGGTCGATGCAAACTATTACAGCTTCGCCTATACGCGGCTGCAGGAGCAGGACTGGGCGGAGGTCTTCATCCACGCGAAGAAGAAGCACGTCGATGCCGCAGTCGGGTGGATGGGGTATTGGTTTCAGTCGGTTGGTTTCCGGAACTACGACGCAGCCTGGGCCCCAGGCCTGGCTTATGTCGCCCTCGACACGGACTTCGGGGACTCCGAGCTCAAACCAAACATTGCGTTCACCGCGGGGGCCTTTTGGCCGAGCTTTGGATATTTCGAGAAGTACGACACCTACACGCTCGGGCGCTTTCGCCAACTCGGGGCGCAACTGAAGTTGACGGTTCCCGTCGGTCCCGATCTCACGGGCACCGGCGTGGTGGGGTTCGGTACCGGCCGGGACGGCAGCTTCAACCCTGGGGCTCCGCCCTTTTACGGCGCCACGGTGGGCCTCGATCTGCTGGCCTACGCCCACGCCAAAGTCAGCTACGCGAAGATCTTCGACATCGGGGTTCACATCAACACCGAGTGGACCGCCGACCCGAATCTGGCTCAACAATCCACGCCAGATCCCAAGTCCTATGCGGTGGAACAGGCGGCACATCTATCGGTCGTGGGCGCCGAGATGAACCTGCGGCTGCCCCGTCTGGGTCATTTGTGGATATCCCCGTCTTTTATCAGCGTCCGAAATGGCTGGGCGCTCAAGAACGCGGGAACCGAGGTCATGCACTCGCTGAGCGGCAATGGCCTGGTCACTAACTACTTCGCCTGGACCAACAACCCTGACAACTCCACCGGTACCGGATCGATGTTCAATCTCGGCTTCCTCTACGAGAACACCCTTTCCAATTGCCTGGGCAATGCGCCGGGAAGTGTGCCCGAGCTGACGCTGAGCATCTTCGGGCTACTGGCCGACGCCAGCCTCGATTTGCCGGCGGGTTCGGATGTCGCGCAAAATAGTATCAAACAATTCAAGTATGGCGCGGACCTGACGCTCCAATCTTTGACGTGGCTCGGATTCATGCTCCGCGGCGACTTTGTGAACTACGACCTGGACCACCCCGGATTCGTCTTCGCCAGCATCACGCCGCGTGTGATCATCTCCTCGCACTTCCTCTCGACGGAGCGGATCTACATTCAGTACTCGCGATACATCTACGGCGACAAGATGGTGCTCGCCGGGCAGTGGCCATGGGGCGCGCCGCTCGTGGCGGGCAATGATGTGCTCCAAGGGGGGCCGTATTCGGGCATGACGCCCGACAAGAACGTCATCAAGCTCCAAGCCGAGGTCGCGTTCTGAGCCGCGAGAAATCTCGTCGAACACGATCGCTAGCGCGTAGGTAGCTAGGCTATTATCCCGGCCCAACATGACCAAGCATCTGTTGCGCGTCACCGGATTGATTCTCACGCTGGCGGCTGGGCTGAACATCGGTTGCCATCGATCGGCTTCGCCGGCCGGAGCCGGCGGTGCCCAGGCCCAACCGCTCAAGTTGGCCTTCGTCACCAATAACACCAGCGAATTCTGGAAAATCGCCGCCGCCGGAATCCATAAGTACGAGCGCGAGGCGAAGGTGCAGGTCGACCTCAAGCTCCCGGCCAGTGGCACCGCCGAGGACCAGAACCAGATCCTGCAAGATCTGGCCAGCCAGGGCTATGCCGGGATCGCCGTCAGCACCATCGCCCCCAACGATCAGGTCCCCGTCCTGGACAAGATCGCCGAGAAGACCAACCTCATCACCTTCGACTCCGACGCGCCCAAGTCGAAGCGACTGCTTTACATCGGCACCAACAACTACGCCGCCGGAAAAGTCTTGGGCGGCCAAATCGTCAAGCTCTTGCCCAAGGGGGGGAAGATCGCCGTGTTCGTGGGCGCCTTCGGCGCCGACAACGCCACCCAGCGCCTCAAAGGGATCGAGGACGCCATCGGCGGTCACAACATCGAGATCGTCGACAAGCGCGAGGACAACACCGACCGGGCCAAGGCGCGCGCCAACGTAGAGGACATCGTCAACGCACACCACGATCTCTCGTTGGTGGTGGGCCTGTGGAATTACAACGGGCCGGCGATCGCCGCCGCGCTGGAGGGGCTCGGCAAGAAGGGAAAGGTTCTGGCAGCGGTCTTCGACGAGGACGACGGGACGCTGGCCGGCATCGAGAGTGGCTCCATTCAAGCGACGGTCGTGCAGAAGCCATT
>Ga0075522_10002059_pt1 | contig 15058 bp, 20 predicted proteins | sample NGEPerA_FD_74796 | JGI IMG/M metagenome (GOLD analysis project Ga0075522, IMG submission 74796) | Arctic peat soil microbial communities from the Barrow Environmental Observatory site, Barrow, Alaska, USA - NGEE PermafrostL2-A | ecosystem: Environmental > Terrestrial > Soil > Wetlands > Peat ... | reverse complement strand
GATCCTCTATGCCGTGCAGGGTGCGATCGACCCGCCGACGATGACGCTGTTCGTCACTCGACGGCTGCACGAGAGTTATCTCCGATATCTCGAGCACCAGCTACGCGAGCGTTTCGAGTTCGGACCGACACCGCTTAAGTTGCGCGTCAGGCTCCGCGGCAGTTAGTGGCCGAACGAGACGATCATCAGAGCTCCGCCGACCTGTGGTGTGAGCATTGCAACCGTTTGATCGACGCTTCTGCGGTCGTCCTCGATGAGGACGGCAAGGAGCACTGTCCGAGCTGTACCGAGCTAGTCGGCAAGGACGCAACGACTAGCGACGATGAGGAAAGCGACGACGAAGAGGGCTTTCCAAAGCCGCCCTGGCACTTCAAGGTGCTGCTCATGGCGACGGTGATCTACCTCATCTACCGCTTGATCTGGTTCATCTTCTGGATCTCACATCACGCCTGAGCGGCACGCGAGCAGCAGAACTCCGACGATCGAATAATCCGTCAAGCGCGACGCGCTCGTGACGAGGCTTAGGACGAGAACGAGAACGACGACACAGCGGTCGCCGTAGGGGATTCGCTTTCGCTTCAAGATCCCGCTGACAGTGCCGAGACACTCGGTGAACTTGGTCATCAGCCCGTACTTTGCGACCACTTTGGCGTGGATCTGGTCGTACTCGGCCCCGTCGAGGACTCTGGCCGCCGCCGCTTGGGCCGAGGTGCCCTGCTTTGGAACGCCTCGGGCGTTGCAGGGCTACACCGTTACCGCCGACCTGTTTGCCAGTCGCTTCGCCTCACCCGATGCCGAGCTCGTAGAGAAGTCGAGCGTCTGGGAGTCGATCTCCACCACCCAGACCGGCGTGGCGACGGGGGTCCCATCGCGGCGATACGAGGTGAAGAGCACGTACCTTTCGTCGGAGAAGGCCACATCCAAGGCGTAATGCGCGCTCACTCACGCTCGGTACATCGGATTCTCCACCCCCCACGCCGCTTATCCAGATGTCCGCGAACGGCCCGATTGAGCAGCGCCCACGAGCGGCCTTTGGCGAAATCCAGGTCGCGGCGATCGGCGGCGGCCTCCAACGCGATCAGTGGCTTTGAAACCTCAATATCGCCCGGGACACGCCGTTAGTTCCTCAGAGTGAGTCAGCTTGTGGAGGACACGGTGGTGAGCAGAACTAGCGGCGGTGCAAACGAGCTCGGTGGATCTATCGCCGCTGCTCAAGCCGTCGACGACGCCTGTGCGAAGGCTCGGCGTGCCGAGGAGGTTTCGGCGCTTTGGACAGAGTGGGACGCGAGCCGGTCGATCGAGGTCCGGAACAAGCTGGTGGAGATCTTCTACCCGATGGCAGCCAACGTCGCTCGGCGCATGGCGGCGACGCTCTCGGACGAGATCGCCCGTGAAGACATCGAGGGCTATGCCGCAGAGGGGCTGATCAACGCCATTGAGCATTTTGATCCGAGCCGTGGAATCCTGTTCTCGACGTTCGCTCCGTACCGCATCCGTGGCGCCGTCTACGACCGGATCCGGGAGTTGGACTGGGTCTCGCGAAGTGACCGCCGGCGCGAGCGGGATCTTCGCACCTCGCGCGACGAGTTCTTCCACCAGCACCGCCGCCCGCCCACGCGTGGCGAAGAGGCGGCACTCGTAGGGCTCTCGCTCGCCGCGCATGACAGCCTCGTCGCCAGGCTCGCGAGCTCGAAGATGACCTCGCTCGACGTGAGTCGGCGCCCCGACGGACCAGAGATCGACGTTCCCGACATCACCGGCGGCCTCCTTGCGGCGCTGCTCTCAGCAGAGCGGAGCGACCTCCTCCGTGCGGCGCTCGAGGCCCTCAATCCTCGTGAGCGCCAGGTGATTATGTTGATGTTCGTAGAAGAGCAGTCGCTCAGCCAGGTCGGAAAGCTGCTCGGTGTGACCGAGAGCAGGATCTGTCAGATTCGTGCGCGTGCACTTCGGACGATGCGACGCTCGCTCGTAAGCGAGGGCATCACCGAGGCCCGCGAGGAGATGCTGGTCTGAGCCGAGCAATCTCGCTGACGAAGCGTCTTTTGCCCCGTCAGCGTGCTCGTAGGCGGTATCGGCGGGGTGCGGCGTCGCAGCCTCGAGGACGCGTTGCCGGGCGCCAGCAGGACGAAGAGACTCATTACAGCTTCGTTACAGGTACTCGCTAGGACTCAAATCGCTACCGAGACGTGACGTGAACACGAGGGTGACGTCGCTAGCTGACTCTGCTCGCCAGATCGAGGCACAGCTCCCAGGACTAGAAGGCCTTGGTGCCTTCCGGCCGGCGGCTGTGCCGGTGCCGCGCTTTACCCTTGTCGCGGCAGTCGACCCTGACGGCGGTCACCTCTCAGAGCGAGCGGCGCGGCGTGCGAGAGTCGAGCTCGACGAGCTGCTGATGTGGTTGAATAGCGACGCTGCAGACGGACCAGAGGCGATGCGCGTCTCGCTCCTCGCGGCTGACTGCTTCACCCGCCGCCTTGTTCCAGGGCTGCTTCGCCACCTCGAGCACGACGACCTTGCTTCGGCACTCGAGAATCTGCCGGAGGTCTCCGGCTCGCGTGGCGTAGACCGGGCCGTGAGCGTCTTTTCCGCACTGACGTACCTCGTTCCAGATGAAGCCGCTTCGGTCTTTTTCGCCGCAGTTGCGGCACTCGAGTCGCCCGCACACGTCGGCGACGACGAGCTCGATCGGCGAGGCCCAGCTATGCGACCGCTCCCCAGCTCTTTTTCTCGCAGTCTCGCCGAAGCGATCAACCGCGCCGATCGCGTCATGTCGAGTGAGACCAGCGGCGCCGACGACGTGTTGCCACATCCGCTCCGCCCCTCTGTGGAAGTGGCAACCGTCGTCGGTAATTCCAAGCTCCGCTCGCTCGCCTCGTAATCCCGCACACCGCCGTCAGGCGAGCTCGGCTTGTTGCCGGCGTTCGATTCCTCGACCGCGCTCGGAACGTTCCGCCTGCGTCGCTTACGCAACGTCGCGAACGGAGTGCCACGCGTAGCGCGCGAGCCCTCTGCTAGGCGGGAGCTGAATCAAACAGCGGATGTCCGGTTCCTTTGCGGAGGGCGGAGTTCGGCCGGGCAGAGGTGTCAACGAGCCTTCGGCTCACCTGCCTCGATCATTCGGGCGAGCAGTCGAAGTGAGCTCGTCTGCAGATCAGCTGCGTGTTCGAGACACTGCGTAATCGTCGCGCCCTCCTCATCGGTAGCTGCAGCGACGTGTGCGACCCAGAGCGACTGTGCGGCGTCGACGACGCGGACTGCGACTACTGCTTCAACCGCAGATGCCTCGAAGGCGGCGTCAGCGCCACCGACAGCGAGTGCCGAGAGCGACTCATCGAGGATCGCTGAGGCGCGATACGGGTCGCTCGGGAAGGCGCTCGCCAGCTCGCTCAGTTCCGCCTCGACCTGATCGGCGATCGCCGACAGCACCGGATTGGCGCGAATCTCCATGTCCTCGAGGGTTTGCACGGGCGCCATCGCGAGCAGTCGCTCCGCGTCGGCTTGTCGATCAATGTGTCGCAGCCAAAACGCCGGGTAGTCCCGGATCGTCCAGTCCGCACAGAGCCATGCACGCTCTGCTTCGAGGGCACTGTTGGTGGCGGCCTCGACGATGAGCGTCGCGAACGGGCCGATCAGCCTCGCGCTCTCGGCACCGAGCGCATCGCTCCATGCCGCGATGTAGGTCGAAAGTGTCGCTGAGATCGTCCGGGTGAAGGCACGCCTGGCGGGTCTTGGCTGCGCGGTCTCGATCGCCAGCGCGAGCGGGAGTGCTTTGTCGGTCGCAATCGCCGCGAGCCAGGCGTCGGGATCTTCGATCGCTTGCAGGATCGACTCGCCGTAGACACGGACGGTCGCCGCCGCGTGCCGCGTCATCATTCGAGCGAGGTAGCCGACGACCTCAAGGGAGTTCTGCGAGTCGGCGAAGCGGAGCTGGAGCGCGTGGAGTTTCTCTGCCTCGTCGAGGTTCGTTTCTGCCCGCTGACCGGGTCGTCGCCGCGGAGAAGGAGCGTTCGGCATCACTTCCATCTATCGGCAGCATTCCGGCGTTATGTCGTAATTTCACCGACTTTCTCATTCGCCACCGTCTGCCTTAGCCCGACGTCGAAGCAGCCTTTTCTGCGATGCCCCCACGCTGTTCAACGGCTATTTCGTCCTCGCTGATCAGGCGCATGTTCGATTGAGCGCTCGCTGCTTCGAGACGCTCCGCGGCGACGTCTTGAGCTTCTTCGGCTAGATGGCGCTCGGCGACCCGACTTCGGTGGCGGCTTTGGCGCAGCCGATCGGCCGCTTTTCGCTCATCACAGTGACAGCCGTACTTCCAACACTGCGCGCCGTGCTTATACGGTGACTTCGCGGCCGGGGGAGCGACTCGATGGCGGTACTCGAGCATCGCCTCGGCATTCGCGGCGGTGCAGTCTGGGCAGCGGCAACCATCGTTCTGGTAGGTCGACAAGAACCCATGCCTGGGAGCGATGCGCTTGAGCAGGATGCGGATCTGTCCACGCTCGCGCGGGTAGACCCTGACAGCTGCCCACGAGGCCCGAAGCGCGTACTCGTTGTCGAGCGCCTCGGTCAGATTGAGTGGCAGATCGGCACAGATGCTGCCATTCGGTGCACTTCGCACGACGTACCTGGTCGGAGTGCGCTCGAGCGGGAGAGCCTCTGCGAAGACGAACGCGCGGGCGAGTTCGATGCCGGCCTCTGCGAGGGAAAGACCAGTCGGGGGATGCACGACGGTGGCGACTTGATAGCGCGGCATGTAGCGCCGACGTTTGTCGGCAGCGACACCTCTTTGCGCTCTGTCACTTCTGGCCCGTGCCACGTCTTCGGTGCTCCTCGGCCCTGCGGTAGTTCGTCGGGGTTCCGACTCTGCTTATTGCTGGGATTACTTGTGTATTGCCGGGTTACTGCTAGCTGCGGGGGAGCAGCTAGTCGAACGACCTTTCTCGGGTTGTGCAGAAAAGGGGAGCGCGCTCGATCGCGATCCGACAGGTACTCGTCAAAGACCGAACCTCGTCTGTAGGAGGTTGTTGCTCGGCGTGAGCCTGGTCTTTAGGTGGCCGAGAGCGGCCTTTTCGATCTGGCAGATTCGAGATGGCGAAACGCCGAGCATCTCGGCGATCTGGAGTTGGGTGAGCTTGCCGAAGTAGCGAAAGGAGAGCGCTGCCCGTTCGCGCGGTGGGAGCTCTTTGATCGCGCTCACGAGCTCGGCGTAGTCAGCGGACTCGATCACACTCGCTTCAGGTCCAGCGTCTTGGGTTGGGATTGTGTCACCGATGCTGAACTCTGAGTCCTCGCTTGCGATCCGTTGGTCGAGACGAAGGAAGTAGACCGATCGCATCGCAGCGACGACTCGCTCGCTTTGATCACGGGGCATGCCCGCCGCGTCTGCGACGGCTGCTCGTGACGGCTCCTCGCCTAACTCACTAGTCAGTCGCTCGGTGGCTTCCTTTACCCGGTTGACGTCTTCTCGAACGCCTCGCGGGAAGAAGTCGAGGGCGCGGAGCTCGTCGAGGATCACGCCTCGCACCCGAAGCGTCGCATAACCGGCGAATCTGGCAGGGTTCGACCCGACGGCGAAGCTGTCGATGCTTTGCAGCAACCCGATGTACCCGAGCGCGTGCAGCTCGCCCTTCTCCCAGTAGGACTTGAGGTTGCGACCAAAAGTCCTAATCACACAGGGAATCACGTACTCATACGTCTCTGAGAGCTTCGTTCGGACATCGGTTCGCGAGCGATCGGCCCAGAAGATGTCCCACAGCTCGCCCGCGACCTTTGCTGCCGTCTCTCTGGCGTCGGCGTCGGGGTAGGTCTTGGCGTCAAATCGCCCCTCATCATGATGTACGAGCGTCGCTTGGGAGTTCTGCATCATCTTCTCCGTCGTCCTGCGTTTCACCGGATGATCTCACCGATGTCACACCTAAAAAGTAATGTATTGATAGTTTAGACACACGGGTGGCCTGTGGCGCAAGTGGTATTTGTGACAGTTGAGATCAGTGGTGGTGCTGCACAACGTCGAACTGCTGGCCGCTCGCCTGCGAGCTGCGTACCTGGTGGTAGAAGCTTGGGTGCGGGATCCTTACTCACTTCGCTGAGCAGGGAAAATGTGGTGTTGGCTGTGGCGCAAGCTCGATTTAGCGCGCTTTGAGGGGTGTAGCTCCGCTGCTGACACCCGATGACGCGGTACTGCGTTCCGGCTGCTCACGGTTCGCGGATCAAACACGTGTTCGATCTAGAATGACGCCGGTGAGCGCCCATGGTGGGCTAGATGGTCGCAACGTTGGGTAGCAAGGGAGGCGGGTTGTGGACGTTCAGGACGAGCTAGACATGCTTCGCGCCGAGGTTGACGAACTTCAGGTCACGGTCGCTGAGCTGATCCAGGCCATTACGAGGGACACGACGCCGCCAAGAGCCCTTCCTCAAGATATGGCTGCCTTTGTCAATTGGCACGGTTCGCAGCAACGCCGGAGTAAGGCTGATGCATACAAGCATCCCGAGTTCGGCAATCCGCGGATCGCTGAGTGGATTGAGTGGGGCCGGCAGGGCTGGACGAGGCGCGCCGCAGATGACGACTCTCGCACCGACCGCTGACGAGCGATTTGCTAGCAATTTCGAGGAGCCTGCCTCGATGGCGACCGACGCCACCATCAAGGAGCGCGACGTTCGACGTGCACGCGGCGAGGAATTCGACGAATAGTCGGAGTCGGGTTGCGATCTGGGTTGCAAAGGAGCACCGGCGACGGTTGCGGTAGGGTAGGTGCTCCTCAACTGAGTGCCCTGACCAGGGCAAACGGTTGGGAGTTCAGTAGCGGGCTGTGGCGCAGCTTGGTTAGCGCGCTTGACTGGGGGTCAAGAGGTCCCGGGTTCAAATCCCGGCAGCCCGACGCAAAGATGCAGGTCATAGAGTTATGTTGCCTGTGGATTGTGGCTGAATAGCCGTGTGAGAACATTTTGAGAACCAAACGGTTCTCACGGAGGCCCTCCAGCGCTTCTAGCGCGCTGTACCACTCGACGAAGCAACCAGAGCTCCGGATACTCAGCACGGCGGAGCCAGCCGCCAGGCTCCTTGACAGCGGTAACCCGTACGACATAGGGAACGGCAAGATCCTCAAGTAGCAGCGTGCGGTTAGACGATGGCATGTCTGTCTGCTCCTCTCGAGGAATCGTTATTGAGCAGCTAGGTTCGCACGACGGTCCGCCCCGCGCGAATGCGGTCGCCGAGCGTTGGGTAAGAACGGTGCGCGAGGAATGCCTCGATTACTTGCTTGTCTTCTCGCGACGACTCTCAACGAGGTCCTCACCAACTACGTCCGCCATTATCGACGCACCCCCGCCAACTTAAGACTCCGGTACAGCAGTCGGCTACAGCATGCCCCAGCGGGCTCGTAGCGCGTCGCCGAGCAGGTTCACTGCGGCGACCGTCGCGGCCAGGAAGGCGCTCGGGATGATCACGAGATCGGGATCCGAATACAGGTACTGCTGGCCTGTGGCGATCATGTTGCCCCAGCTCGGTTCTGGAGGCGGTACGCCGAGGCCGAGGAAGCTGAGCGCCGCCTCGATGGAGATCGCGATCGCCACGCCAAGGAGAGCGAACGTCATGAGCGGCGGCACGACGTGCGGCGCGATGTGCCGGAGGATCATCCGTCTATCCCGGGTCCCCACCAACTTCGACGCGAGGACGAACGTCGACTCTCGAAGTTGCAGCGTGCCTGCTCGGGATAGCCGAGCAAACGCCGGCACCGCGAAGAACGAGATCGCCCAGATGACGTGCAGCTCGCTCGGGCCGAGGTAAGTCGCGATGGTGATCGCGAGTACGAGTGACGGGAACGAGAGCAACACGTCCAGGATTCGCATGATCACGGCCTCGATGGCACCGCCGTAGTAGGCCGCGAGGGTCCCGATCATCCCGCCACCAACTAGACCGAGGAACGCGGTCCCGAACCCGACCTCGAGGGAGACTCGGCCTCCGTAGAGGATCCGCGAGAAGACGTCATACCCGACGTTGTCCGTGCCAAATAGGTGATGCGGGGTGAGGGGTGCGAGGTTGGGCTGGGCAAGGTCCGCGGCCACCGGACTCGGGATCTTGTGGATCACGGGCCATAGAAAACAGGCTCCTGCCATGACGAGCAAGAAGCCCACCGGCAACCATATCTCCAGCGAACGGGCGAGGAGCCGGAAGCGATTCGGAGGAAGCTCGAACGCGCTCTCGATGGCCAAGGGGGCGTCGAGAACCCCGAGCTCAACTGGTTGGCCGGCCATAGCGAATCCTTGGGTCGAGTACCGCATACAGCAGGTCGGTGAGGAGGTTCGCGAACACGACCGCCACCGCGAGGACGACGACAATGCCTTGAACCACCACGATGTCGCGATTCGAGATGGCTTGGATCAGCTCCTGCCCGATCCCGGGCAAGGCGAATATCTGTTCAATGAGGACCGTTCCGCCGACGAGAGCCCCGAGATTCAAGCCAACGAGCGTCAGCAGCCCGAACAGTGAGTTTCGAAGTGCATGGCGCACGAGCACTCGACCCGGCGAGATTCCCTTCGCCTTCGCCGTTACCACGTAGTCCTCGCTGCTCAACTGGTCGAGGATGTCCGCTCGCAGTACTCGCGAGTACGTGGCGAACAAGGTGAACCCGAGCGTCACCGAGGGCAGCACCATCGATCGAAGGTTCTGACCGACGTTCTGGGATAACGAGGTGAACCCGACGGCCGGGAACCAGCCGGCGTGCACCGCGAAGATCAGGATCAGAATCAAGCCGACGACGAAGGCCGGAACCGACAGACCGAGCATGCTGATCACCATGGTCACACGATCGACAATCCCGTGCGGCCAGCGCGCTGCGAGTACTGCGACGGGAATCGCGAAGAACAGGGCCAAGAAAAAGGCGAAGCCGATGAGCTCCAAGGTGACCGGCAGGCGCTGATCGATGATCGTGGAGACCGCCTGACCACTGGCGAGCGACGCCCCGAAGTGTCCCGTCACGATGTGTCCGAGCCACTCTCCGTAGCGGACGAAGAAGGGTTGATCGAGTCCAAGTTTCTTCGACAGTGCAGCGATTTCGGTCTTTGTCGCGCCGATTCCAAGCAGGGACTCCGCTGCCGATCCCGGCAGCAAATTGAGGAGGGTGAAGGTGAGGAAGGTCACCCCCCACAGGACCGGAATCGCCTGCAATACCCGGCGGCCGATTACCGAGAAACTTGGTGAGTCTAGGATACTACGGAACGTCCTCCTGCGGACCGGCTCTTCACTCAGTCGCACCCTGGACTCCTCTCCCCTCGGCTGTCGACCGGCTCGCACAAAGACAGCACCCCGCGCCATGCTCGGAGGCGGGGGTGCTGTCTTGAGTTGTCCGGCCTCGTGCGGCCTACTTGATGTAGACGTTCTCGTAGTTGATGGCTGGGCCGAGCTGGCCGGGCACGAGCAAGACGCCACCGAGGGTCTTCGACACCACGACCTGCTGCGGGGCCGAGTAGGTGTAGAGGTTGTACGCGTTCGAGGCGAGCGTTGCGTAGATCTTGTGGATCAGTACGCCGCGGTTGGCGGAATTCAACGTCTCTTCGGACTGGGCGATCAGGTTGTCGACCGTGGAGTCCGTGGTACCCGAGAAAATGCCCTTGGAGCTGTCGCGCGTTGAGAGGGCCTGCACTCCGACCTCGGGGTCAATGCCGCCACCGGCCTCGGTCGTCGCCGTCCAGGAGTTGTGGATGTAGGCGTTGATCACCGACTGCAGCGAGTCCGGGACGATCTGCACCTTGATGCCTGCCGCCTCCCACTGGCTCGCGATGACTTCGCCTGCCTGTTCACCTGTCGGAGTACTGAGGACCATGAGCTGGGTGGACAGCCCCCCGAGCTGGCTCACGAGTGCCGTTGCCTTCGCGAGGTCATAGGTGCGATAGCCGGGGACCTTCGCCTCGTAGTAGTGGCTTCCCGGCCCGCAGGGGCACTCCACGACTTTCCCTACGCCGGAGTTGATCACGTTCATGATCTGTTTGGAGTTCGTCGCGTAATAAACGGCGTCGCGAGCGAGCGGGTTGTTGAACGGAGCGATCTTGTCGTTTACCTGGATGCTGTTCGCGATCACGCCGGAGATCTTGGGCGTGAGCAGCCCAGCGCGGTCGGCCTGCTTCAACGTGTCCTCCGTGATCCCGCCCGTCATCAGCTGAGCAGAGCCCGACTCGACTCCGGCGACACCGCTCGTCTCGTTCGCGACCGAGGTGAACGTCAGCGAGTTCAAGTAGGGGTGTCCCTTTTGCCAGTAGAGGGGGTTGCGCTTTAGCACGAGGCTCGCCGACGCCTCGTTGCTCACGACCTCGAAGGGCCCGGCACCGATCGGGTGCTGGGCGTAGGCCGGCTCACCCATCGACGCGAGCGCCGTCGGGTCGACGGTCCAGTTCGGCGCCTCGGAAACGAAGGACTCGATGATGGTCGCCGAGGGGTGCGAGAGGTGCAGGACAACCTGGTAGGGCCCGTTTGCGCTGATTGACGACAAGACTGCGAAGTCGAAGTCACACAGGCAGCCATTCGATGGAAGCAGGTCTTGCTCGACGCTCGTGACGACGTCAGCGGCTGTGTACGGCGTGCCGTCGGAGAACTTCAGCCCCTTGCGCAGGTTGATAGTGATTTGAAGCCCGCCGTCGGACGTTTTGTAGTTCTGTGCCAGGTCGTCGATGACCGATGTGCCCGGCCCCTGTTCGAAGAGCTGACCGAAAATGGCGTTCTCGTAGTCGACGTCCGCCGCATCCTGATTGTTCGTCGTAGGATCGAGCCCCGGCCACTGCGAGGCGATCTCGAGGACTGTGAGCGAACCGCCCTTTTTGGGGCCCGTGCTCGCGCTAGACGTCGCCCCAGTCGCAGCCAAGACGGTCGAGCACAACAGGAGTAACCCGATACTGGACTTCACGGCGCGCGCGACAAAAAACCGTCTCATAAGGTGGCCCCCTACCTAATTAATTGAAATAATGCCCCAAGCCCCCGGCACCGATTGACGTCACCGCCTGCCTTGCCGATCGCGGTTTGCATTATTACACTACGAGTGTGGTTACTTTATTTCACGTCTTCTAAGGATGTCAACGCGCGTTTCGCGAACTTGCAATTGTTCGAGCACTGATGGACGAGGCCACAGTCGAATCCGCGTCGGGGAATCCTGCCAAGCAATAATCTTTAACCATCCTTACTAATTACCGTAAGTAACTTCACAATCGGAGGGGACGATGCCGCTGACGCGTGAAGATAACGACCTGTTGACCCGAGTCGGACCCGAGACAACCATGGGAAGGGTTCTCCGAAGGTACTGGACGCCGGCTTTTCTGCTTTCTGACATCCCGACTCCGGATTGTCCACCGATCGGAGTCACCATCCTCGATGAGGATTTTGTCGCGTTTCGAGACTCGAACGGTAGAGTCGGCTTCCTAGATGAGCTCTGTTGCCACCGCAATGCGTCGCTCACCTACGGGCGCGTCGAAGAAGGCGGGCTTCGGTGTCTTTACCACGCGTGGAAGTTCGCTACCGACGGCACGATCATGGAGGCGCCAAACTGCGAGAGTATGGGAATATTGCGCCAGGTGAAGCAAGGCAGCTATCCCGTGCGGGAAGCCGGAGGTCTCGGTTGGGTGTACCTCGGCCCCCCCGAATTCGAGCCGCCATTTCCCACGTTCCCCTGGATGTCCTCGGAGGCGAGTTACGACGTCAACGAAGCGGTGCTCGACTGTAACTGGGTCCAGCTGCAAGAGGGTTCGCTCGACTCATCGCACCTTGGGCTGCTTCACCTCGACACCGTCGCTGGGATGCGTCCCGGTCCCCGGATGGTCGGCTCGCTTTATATGTCTGGCGAGCCATGGGTCGAAGGTGGGTACGGCGACAGCCTTTTTAAAGGCGACGGCATGCCAAACACCGATGATAACAACCCCCCAATTTACGTCGAGGACACGCCATTTGGCTTCCAGTACGCGGCCGTTCGACGCACGCACGACGCGACGACGAAGTACGTCCGGATCACGGCGATGGCGATGCCGTACTCAGCGCATATAGGAGGGTCGACTACTGGCGCGATCATCGTGGTTCCTCGCACCGACACTACGAGCTCCTTCATCAGCGCTCGTCGGATAGGTGAAGGTATTGAGCGGCGGATGCACCCCGAGGACGAAGCGGCGCCTTCGGAGACGCGTGAGCACCGCTTTCCCCAAGATGGTCGCAAGTACACGCTTCCGGCGCAGAACCGTGCAGCGATGTCGTCCAAAAAGAGTTTTGCCGGGTTCCCGGGCGGTAATCGTCCTCAGGACGCCGCCGTGCAGGGAGCGAACTCTCGGAACCCGATCTTTCCACGGAACACGGAGCATCTGGTTGGGGCGGACATGGCCGTGTTGCGCTTCCGCAGCATCCTTTTCGAAAACGCCGTGCGGCTCGAAGCAGGCGAGCCACTTCTGGGCCTCGGCGAGCGCTACGACTTCACCCAGCTCCAGGGTCACAGCGGCACCGTCGACGTTGATGCCGGATGGGAAGACCTCGTTCCTGGAAATGGCGTCAAGGGACCGCTACCTGTCCGACAGGAGCGCGTCAACGTCTGACAAACGCGCTGGTGCTTTCTTGACCGCTGATGACCGCCGTCGACCACTGGTCGCGACCCTGCCGCGTCAGATTCGCGTCAGATCACCACGGATCGAATTGACGGCAAACATCGCGTTTCTGGAACAGCGGTGACCTCCACGATCCGATCCTCGTCTTGGGTGAGGTGCTGTTGGCTCTATGAACCCCGGGTGACCCACATAACCATTGATCTGGGGTAGGCCGAATTCGTCGGGGAGTCAACGCTATCAGCGAGCGAGCGAGCGACCTGAAGCCAGTTGTTCGGAGGTAACGAGCTGCTCGGGGCCTCCGACGAGGACCAGCTTGGAGCCAGCGCGCGTGATTTCGCGAAGCAGCGCGTCGAGGTCGTCGGTCGACGCCATCGTCGCCTCGTCGAGTACGACCACGTCGCGGTTCGTAAGTCGCGTTCCGTTCTCCAGGTCGAGGAGGAAACGGGCGAGGGTGCCGGATGGAATGCTCGCCTCCTCGTGAAGGACCGCGGCCGCCATTGCCGAGGGCGCGATCCCGACGAGTCGGTAGCCGGCGCGCTCCCATCCCTCGCGGGCCGTGTCGAGGGCACGTGACTTCCCCGCCCCAGTCGGTCCGACGAGCAGCGCAACGCGCTCGCCGCCGGTGAGGAGCTCGTGCAGGGCACGGCGCTGGTATTCACCGAGCGAGGAGAGGTTAAGGACCGAACCCTTCAGGCCTCACTGGGGGTCAAGAGGTCCCGGGTTCAAATCCCCGCAGCCCGACAAATTGAGCTTGAGAGCGGATGGGCTGGAGCGGTACGTCACCCGGCAGTCCCTGTTAAGAAACTCGTGAGAACCAAAACGTTCTAGCGGAGGAAAATGCCAACCAGGCCCGAAGGTGTCTCCCCGCGACAAGCGGCGCCAAGTGGTACTTCAAGGTCACCGTCGCCAAGGACGCATTGACTGGACGTCGGGAGCGACTGACTCAGCGCGGATTTCGTGCGGCGACCGAGGCCGCGAAGGCTCGGCACGAAATCCTCTCGAAATTTGACACCGGGCTCGTGAAGCGGGCGCGGGGATCGCTGATGGTCGATCGACTTGACGGTGACCAATTTGGAGTGTTGCATTGACCATTGTCAATGTCAGACGAGACGAACGGGAGGAAAGATGCCGGCGAAACGCTCTCGGCCCGCCCTCATCGAGCTAGATGCCGACGCGCTCTGTTGCGCCTCGCTGATCGAGGCGCCCCTCGGCGAGGCCGAGGCGAACGAGCTGTCACACGTGCTCGACGCGCTCGCTGATCCGATTCGACTGCGTCTCCTCTCACTTGTGGCCGCGCAGGGGCAGGTCTGCTCCTGCGATCTCGAGGCGCCGTTGGCAAAGAGCCAGCCGACGATCTCGCATCACACGCGCGTGCTCTCCGCGGCGGGGCTACTGATCGCCGAGAAGCGCGGGCGATGGACCTGGTGGAGCGTGAACAGCGAGCGCCTGAGTTCGGTTCGCAAGGCTCTCGGTGGGTGATGACGGTCCCGGCCTCGGCGCATTAGATCTCGGCCAGGCAATCCATTGACATCTGTCGATGTAAAGATTACATTGACGATGGTCAATCTATGGAGGTAGGGAATGTCACGCGTACAGCTCGCACTTAACGTCTCTGATCTCGACGCCGCGATCGAGTTCTATTCGAAGCTATTTGGGACTACGCCGGCCAAGCTCATGCCCGGATACGCCAACTTCGCGATCGCCGAGCCACCGTTAAAGCTCGTGCTCATTGAGTCAGCTTCAGCACGCGACGACGGCATCACCGGCGCACTCAACCACCTGGGTGTCGAGGTCGAGTCAACCGATGACGTCACCACGGCGATCGCGCGACTGGCTGGTCAAGGCCTCGAGACGGTCGTCGAAGAGTCGACAACGTGTTGTTACGCCGTGCAGGACAAGGTTTGGGTGCAAGATCCTGACGGAGCGCCATGGGAGGTCTACACCGTTCTCGCTGACGCGCCGGCTTCGACCGGCCTTAACGGTGACGGCGCGTGCTGCGCGCCCGGCGAGGCGAGTTCACTCGTCAGTCTCGGCGCCACGGGCGCGTCGGCCTGCTGCTGAGCCCTTGAACGGCTCGAGAGCATATCGATGGCGGACCACACGCTCTCGCGCCGCCTAGGCGATAGTGGCGAACTTGATGTTCTCGGAGGCGGCCGTGAGCATCTCCACCAAGCACCGAGCATCTGGTGGGCATTTTCTAGTCGGGGAGGATTAATTGGGCTTGGCCTTGCCGGCGCTTACCGACTTTCGTTGGAGGCGTGATCGCGACACTTGCTCAGGCAGCGAGCAAGGCGTAGCGGGCTCCGATAGCGAGTACCAAGATTGCGAGCACTCGTCGGAGCATCATCTCGGGCAGGTGTGGTTGGAGACGGGCGCCGGTGTAGCCACCGAGCAGGCCTCCGATCCCGAGTGCGATACCGACGCCCCAGTCCGGAGCCACAGAGCCGTGACCATCCGCCGCGAGAATGAGGAAGGTGATCACCCCGGC
>Ga0075522_10002058_pt1 | contig 15061 bp, 13 predicted proteins | sample NGEPerA_FD_74796 | JGI IMG/M metagenome (GOLD analysis project Ga0075522, IMG submission 74796) | Arctic peat soil microbial communities from the Barrow Environmental Observatory site, Barrow, Alaska, USA - NGEE PermafrostL2-A | ecosystem: Environmental > Terrestrial > Soil > Wetlands > Peat ... | reverse complement strand
GGTCGCGTCACGGCTGGCGGCGATGCAACGGGAGCGCGGCCGGCGGTGATCCCTAATGCGACGTATCGGCTACAGTTGAACGGGGACTTCACCTTTGCCGACGGAACGCGGCTGGTGCCGTATCTCGCCCGGCTGGGCATCAGCCACGTCTATGCGTCACCCATTCTCGCCGCCCGGCTCGGCTCCAATCATGGCTATGATGTCATTGATTATAAAATAATGAATCCGGAGCTCGGGGGCGAAAGTGGGTTGCGGGCGTTGGTCGCGGCCCTGCGCGTCGCCGGCCTCGGCCTGATTGTCGACTTCGTGCCAAACCACATGTTTGCCGGCCCCGGAAATTCATGGTGGGACGATGTTTTACGGCACGGCCGCGCCAGCCCTTACGCCAACTTCTTCGACATCGACTGGAGCCCGGAAAACCCGGATCTTAAAGACAAAATCCTGCTGCCAATCCTCGGTCGACCCTATGGCGAGGCGCTCGCCGCCGGGGAGCTAAAGCTCGAAGCCACGGCGGATGGCGGCGCATTCATTCGTTATTTTGACCGCGTATTGCCGGTCGCCCCGGAATCGATGACCGTCCGCGGCGCCGGCCTGCCCGCCCTGCTCGATCGCCAGCATTACCGCCTAGCCTGGTGGCGCGCGGCCGCCGATCAGATCAACTGGCGGCGCTTTTTCGACATTTCCGACCTGGTCGGCCTGCGGCAGGAGGAGGAGGCGGTGTTCGACGCCACCCACGCGACCTTGTTGCGTCTTTATGCCGAAGGGCTGATCGACGGGGTGCGGCTCGATCATGTCGATGGATTGGCCGACCCCGGCGCCTATTGCCGCCAACTCCGGGCGCGACTGGCGGCGGTTGAGTCGCAACGTCCGGTATCGGCGCCCCACGGCCCGGCCTATCTGGTGGTGGAGAAAATTCTCGGGCGGGGCGAACAATTGCCCAGCGGCTGGCTGGTCGATGGCGCGATCGGCTATGATTTCATGAACGAGGTCAGCGGCCTGTTCCACGATCCCGCCGGCGAGGCGCCGCTCACCACGCTGTGGACCGATATCAGCGGCCGCGCTGCCTCCTTCGACGCGGAGGAAACCCAGGCCCGCGGCGAGGTTCGCGAGCGCAGCTTTGCCGGCCAGTTCGAGGCGCTGGTATCGCGGCTCGCGGCCATGGCGGGGAATTCGCCTGAGACGCGGGACATCGGGCGGCCGACCCTGCGGCGCTGCCTCGCGGCATTACTGTCGAAATTCCGTGTCTATCGCACCTATCCGGGCGGCAAGGAATCCAACGACCAATTCCTCGACGAGGCGCTGCACGCGGCGCGGCCGCTATGCTTTGCCGGCGACGGCGACGCCCTCGACCTGCTCGGCCGGTGGCTGCGGAGCGGTTCGGATGATGCGGCCGGCGCGCGCCAGCGAACCATGTTCCAGCAGCTAACCGCGCCGTTGGCGGCAAAATCGGTCGAGGACACCGCGTTTTATCGCTATGGGCGGCTGCTGTCGCGAAACGATGTCGGCTTCGACGCGGCGCGCTTCGCCATCCCGCCAGCGGAATTTCACGCGGCGATGCGCGAGCGGCTGAGCCATTTTCCCCACGCGCTGCTCGAAACCGCGACGCACGATCACAAGCGCGGCGAGGACGTCCGGGCACGCCTCGCCGTCTTGAGCGAGTTTGCGGGCGAATGGCGCGAGATGGTGCGCGCTGCCATGGACCTGAACGCGCCATTGCGCCAGACCGTCGATGGCGCCCCGGCGCCCAGTCCCGGCGACGAATACATGCTTTATCAAACCATTATCGGCGCGTGGCCCACCGAATTGACGCTCGACGATGCCGCCGGCTGCGCGGTCTTTCGCGATCGCCTCGCCGCTTGGCAGCAAAAGGCCGCGCGCGAGGCCAAGCTGGCAACCGATTGGACGGCACCGAACGAGCCCTATGAACAGGCCGCGCGCGATTTCCTGACGCGCCTCTTCGCGGAGAAACCGGCGAGCCTCGAATTATTGGCACGGTTCGCGCGGCGCATCGGCCCGGCCGGTGCGATCACCGGACTTTCCCAACTCCTGTTGAAACTAACCGCGCCTGGCATTCCCGATCTCTATCAGGGCACCGAGTTCTGGGACCTCAGCCTGATGGACCCGGACAATCGCCGCCCGGTGGATTACGCACCGCGCCTAGCGGCGCTGGACGAAGCGGAATCTGCCGTTCAAAACGCCCCCTCTTGGCGCGACGGCCGCATCAAGCAGGCCGTCATCGCGCGCTGCCTGGCCGCCCGCGGCCGATCGCCCGCGCTGTTCGCGGCTGGCGACTATCAACCGCTGGCGGTGAGGGGCGCTGCCGCAGACCATGTCGTGGCGTTCGCCCGCCGCGACGCGGACGCCGTGGCAATTGTCGTCGTCACCCGATCGGCGAGCCGCCTCTTGTCGGGGGATGATCGCCTTGAGATTGCCCGCGATCGTTGGCGCGATACGCGCCTCGGATTTGCCAGCATGGAATTTGCCGGCCGCGCATTCGAGGATGTGCTGGGCGGTGGCACGATACGCATCACATCGGATATGCCGATCGGGGACCTGCTGCGCGGCCTGTCGATCGGGCTGTTCATTTGTCGCTGAGGCGACCCGTCCAAATTTAGACGAACGCCGTTCCGTCGGCCGAGGATGCCACCGCGCGCGGCAGATAGAGGCGAATCTCGCATCGATCGTCCGATCCGACGGCGGCGGTCAGCCAGCCTTTGGCGTGCTCGGCAAAATGTTGCAGCAACGTCGATTGCAGGGACGGCACGCTCGGCAGGCCGTCACAGCGCAAGGACAGCACGATCCGCGCGTCGGCGGCTTCAGGGGGCGGAAGCTCGCCGGCTGGCAGATCCATCGCCTTCAATAGGATGGTTCCATTCCGGGACATGCTGCGCGAAAGCGTCGTGACGAGGTCCAGCAAGCCTAGCTCCAGCATCGTCGCGTCGATAATCACCGGCCCGACGTCGCTCGCCTCGTAACTGACGCTGACATCGTGTCCGACGGATGCCGATGCCGCCACGAAAATGCGCGACAGCAACTCCGCCAGATTCACCAAACCAGGATCGTAGACGCTGTGCCCCGAATATTCGAGGACGCGCTGCAGCATCGCGGCCGCCTTCATCGCCGAATTGATCGCGGTCTTCGCGCTCTCGGCGTCCTTGCTTCCCGCGGGAAGCGTCCGAGCCGAACGCTCGAGACTCCAGACCGCGACGGCCAGGGCATTATTGGCGTCGTGGATGATGCCCGCAGTCACCTGGCCGACGGCCATCATGCGCAGTTGATGCGGGAGCGTGCCTTCAGGGTGGTCTCGTTCCGACAAATTCCTGTCCTTGGCGATCAGATCTGCACATTTGAATGATTGGCGCCGGGGCCGCTATTTTCATTCTAATCGCGCGACCTTAGTCCATGCGATGTCTGCGGCATCCGTCCCTGGCGAGAAGAATTAACGGCGTTGCCTTCTTTCAGCAATGCATTTTTGTGCCGAGCACGAAATCCGCGCATTTCCTATCGGAGGGAGAGTTCTGCCAACCGCGCACCACTATAGCGCGGTGTTTGTAAGCCCCTCATCGAGGACCCGCCGGATTTTCGCCGCCAGGCTCGCGAAGGTGAAAGGCTTCACCAGCAATTCGACCCCCGGGTCGAGTCGGCCATGATGGACGATCGCGTTTCGCGCATATCCGCTAGTAAATAAAATCTTTAGATCCGCCCTGCGGCGGCGCACCTCATCGGCCAATTGCCGCCCGTTCATGCCGCCGGGTAGGCCGACATCGGTGAACAGCAGCACGATGTCGCGGTTGGCGTCCAGCAAACGCAAGGCCGTCTGGCCATCAGGCGCCGCAATGACGCGATAGCCGAGCTCGCCCAGCATCTCGACGGTAAAGCTGCGGACATCGGGGTCGTCTTCGACCACCAGGATGGTTTCTTCTTGGGCGCGGGGGATGGGAGCCGTCATTGCTTGATCATCGATCCGATTTTCGGTGGAATGATGGCGGGGCAGATAAATCTTGATCGTCGTGCCCGTGCCGATCTCGCTGTAGATTCGCACATGGCCGCCGGATTGTCGGATGAAGCCATAGACTTGCGACAGCCCCAGTCCGGTGCCTTGCCCGACTTCCTTGGTCGTGAAAAACGGATCGAACGCCTTCGACATGGTATCCGAGGACATACCGACACCGGTGTCGCTAACGAACAGCCCGACATACTGTCCGGCCGGCACATCGGCGGCCGCCGCGTAGTCATCGTCGAAATAAACATTCGCCGTCTCGATCGTCAGCTTGCCGCCTTCGGGCATCGCGTCGCGCGCGTTGATCGCAAGATTGAGGGCGGCGCTTTCGAGCTGATTGGCATCGACGAAGGCGGGCCACAGGCCGGCCGTCAGCACCGTTTCCACGACGATGGTTTCGCCGAGGGTCCGCCGCAGCATTTCCGACATTCCGGTCATCAGATCGTTGATCGACAGCGATTTCGGCTCCAGCGCCTGACGCCGAGCAAAGGCGAGCAGCCGCTGAGTCAGGACCGCCGCCCGCATGGCGCCGTGGAGCGCCGCGTTGGCCGGCCGCTCCAGGTCACTCGCCCCCTCGGGCAGGCGGCGCAGAATGCTTTCGAGATTGCCCGAAATCACCGTCAGCAGGTTGTTGAAATCATGGGCAACGCCGCCGGTCAGTTGGCCGATCGCCTCCATCTTGTGCGCTTGGCGCAATTGCTCTTCGGTGTTTCGCTGTTCGGTTAAATCCCGGGTGATCTTGGCAAACCCCAGCAATTCCCCTGCCGGATCGCGAATTGTGGCAATCGTGACGCTTGCCCAGAATAGCGTGCCATCCTTACGCACGCGCCAACCTTCGGTCTCCAGCTTGCCGCTCCGCGCCGCATTCGCGAGCATCTTTTCGGGCATGCCGGCGAGCCGATCCTCCTCACGATAGAACCGCGAGAAATGCTCACCGATGATTTCCGCGGCGTCGTAACCTTTGATGCGTTTCGCCCCCGCGTTCCAGGTCGCGATCGTGCCGCGTTCATCCAGCATGAAAATCGCGTAGTCGGTGGCGGCCTCGATGACGAGACGAAACCGGTCTTCGCTTTCCCGGAGCTGATCCGAGCGCGCCCGAAGCTGCTGGGTTCGCTCTTCCACGCGTTGTTCGAGCGTCTCATTCAGCCGCTGCAACGCCTGTTCGGCGTCGGCCCGCGCGTGGTGCAGGCGGGCATTGTCGATGGCCACCGAAGCCTGTGCCGCGATCACGGTCAGGATGCGCTCGCTCCGTTCGGTAAAAACACCAGGATTGGCATGGCCGAAAAACAGGCCGCCCAGCACCTCGCCGGAGCGCGAGATCACCGGCACCGCGAGATAGGAGCGCACCGGCAGATGCCCCTTCGGCATGCCATGATAAGGCGAATTCTTGCCATAGCGCGGATCGGTCAAAATATCGTCGGACCGCAACGTGCCAAGGCCACGGAAGGTGCGCTCGAAAATCGCGGTATTGCGTGGCATCGGAAATTTCGAGAACGCTTCGCGCGGAACGCCAGACAGCGTGTACAGCGTATAAGCCTCGCCCTCTGCGTCCACGGTATTGTAAAAAAAAGCACCGAACTGCGCGCCGGTGAGTTCAGTGCCGGCGTCCGTTACGATCTGAACCAGGCGTGCCAGATCGAGTTCCGCCGCCACCGCCACGCCCGTTCGATTGAGAATTTCAAGCATGCGCGCCTCTTCACGCACCTCGTTGACGCGGGCCTCCAGCATTTCGTTGACGGCGAGCAACCGCGCTTCCAGAACCTTGCGGTCCGTGATGTCGAAATAGGACCCGAACAGCCATTGCGGCGCGCCCGGCTCATCTCTCCTGACATGCCCCTTGCCGGCGAGCCAATGGGCGCCGCCATCGGGATGATGCACGCGAAACTCGACGTAATACGATCCGCCGGTTTTTGCCGCTGCGATCGCGGCCCTGACCTTCGGCACATCATCGATGAAGATCGCGCCTTCCCAATCCGCAAGGCGCGGCATCCGCACATCTTTGTCGAAGCCAAACAGCACCGCGAGCTGGGGCGTCGTATCCCAGAGATAGGTCTGCAAATCGAGGCGGAAGGTGCCGGTGCCGCCTTCCAACTGCGCCGCGCGCAGCCAATCATCGGCCCCCGTGCCGTGTCGTTCGGGTCCGTCATTCCTGCCGTTGTTCATGAAGCCGATGGGCTATTCACATTTCCCAGCCAGAATGGTTTTTGCTTCCGTCATGGCGCGCAATTTGCCCAATGCAACATGCCGGGGCAAGTGATTGAACCCGCAGGAACTGGTAATCAGGGTCTGTTCCGGCGCCAGCCAGCGATGGGCACGAATGCGCGCCACCACCTGCTCCGCCGTTTCGATATTCGGGTCCTGCACGTCGATGGCGCCGACGCCGAGCTGATGGTTACCCAAGAGGCCCTCGTAATGAGGCGTCATGTCATGTTCGACCAAAAAAGCGTCGCACGCGATGCCGCAGATCAGATCGGCCTTATACCGGCCCGTGTCGAAATAGCGATGGCCGATCTGGCCGTCATAGTCGGCGCCCACCGCGTAATTTCCCTGGCAGATATGAACCGAGATATGCATCTCCGCCGGCAGGCCCTCGATCGCCATGTTGATGATGTCAACGGCGGCGCGCACGTCGTCATCCTCGGCGTTGGTGAAATAGGGCTCGTCGATCTGAATGTGCCGACAGCCTTCGGCCGCCAGCATCTTGAAGTTCATATGCAGCAGCTTGCCGAGATCGTTCATCATGCGCGGCAGGCTGTGATAGTACTCGTCATACGCGACGGCGGCGAGAAGATGAGGGCCGGTCATCGTTATTTTGACCGGCTTCCTTGCATAGGCGCTGACCATCTTGAACTCATCGACAAGGCCCAGGTCAGTCGCGTCGCCGATCGGCCCGCGGCAGACGGCCGCCGGGTGAAAAACATTGGGATCGTGACGGGTGATGGGCATCGGCCGGTTGACGTCATTGAACGCCGGAATTTTTTGCCAGAAAAAATTCAGCATCGCATTGGGCGGCGAATGGCGATTATGGGTGCGTCGATGCATCTCGCCGCCGGTAACGACATCGATACCGGCGATCTCCTGCTCCAGGATCGCGGCTTGGCTCGCGCGATATTGCGCATCAGCCAAATCCCCGGCCGCAATCTGGCCTAGCGTCACGAGCCGGCTCAGCGCCTCGTACCAGCGCGGGACGCTGTGCGCCCCCACGACCGTGGTCGTGTATGGGCTATAATGCGGCATCCCCCTCCCACCTCGTCCTGGCCTAGCCAAATGGCCTGGGAGGAATAGTAGGACTTGCCACCCCTTTTACAATGGCCCGCCGCGACCGCGATCGCCGCTAGATGACGCCGACAAGCAAAAGAACGATCAGGATAATGAGAATCAGCCCCGCGCCGCCGGACGGGTAATAGCCCCAACCGCCGCTATAGGGCCATGTCGGCAATGCCCCGATCAGGATGATGATCACGACAATAAGCAATATCGTCCGAAGCATTCGTTTCCTCCAATGCGACGCTGGCGTACATACACAACATGCAAGAGCGCCAGTCGTCGCCAACGCACCGAAGAATTCACGCTAGTCAGGCGCCGCTTGAGTGCGCAAAATGCGGGGAGGCATTCAAAAATGAAGGCCGCGCCTCCCGAGCGGCCCCTTGGACGGAGAGGAAACCGATAAACATGCGCACCGCCCTCCAGCTACCCCAGCTTGCCCGACCCACGATTGCCGCCATGGCTTTCGCCGCCTTGGCGATGCTGGCGCCCTCCGCCCGCGCGGCCGATAGCGGCCCGATCAAGATCGGCATCATCGGCGAGCAGTCCGCTATTGCGGGCGCCTCGCTGACCAAGGCGGCGCAATTGGCTGGCGACGAGATAAACGCCGCCGGTGGCCTCGACGGCCGCAAGGTCGAGATCATCACCTATGACGATCATTCCTCGGCGGCGGAGGCGGTCCGCGCGTTTCAGCGCGCGGTGCATCAGGATCATGTCGTCGCGGTAATTGGCAGCTATATCAGCGAGGTAGCGCTGGCGCTGGAGCCCTGGTCGGCGCGGCTGCACATGCCATTTATCACGCCTGGCGCGGCTAGCACGGACATATCAAAGCATGTCCATGATGAATACGAGAAGTATAAATATACGTTTCACGGATGGCTCACCTCGGCCTTCATCGCGCAATCGATTTGCGATTTCGAGCACGATGTCATGGTCGGCAAATTCCACATGAAGACGACCGTGATCATGAGCGAGGATGCCGCCTGGACCACGCCGCTCGACGCCCGCTATCTCGAGTGCCTGCCCAAGGCGGGGCTGCAAGTGCTGGACCATATCCGATTCAATCCCGACACCACCGACTTTACCCCGATCTTCAACCAGATCGAGGCCAAGCATCCCGATGTCATCACCACCGGCATCAGCCATGTCGGCGTCCAGCCGACGGTGCAATGGCATGACCAGCAAGTGCCGATCGCGATGGTCGGGCAAAGCTCCCAGGCGACCACCAGCAGTTTCTGGAAGGATACCAATGGCGCGACCGAGGGCGTGGTGACCGCGACCGGCGCCGCGCCGGGCGTCGCGATCACGCCCAAGACGCTGCCCTTCACCGAGGCGTATGTGAAGCGCTTCGGCGTCTCGCCGGCCTATTGCGGCTATTCCAGCTATGACGATGTCTATGTCATCGTCGACGCCATCAAGCGTGCCGGCTCGACCGATCCCGACAAGCTGGTGGCGGCGATGGAGCAAACCAACTATGTCGGCACCATCGGCACCGTCAAATTCTATGGCCGCAACGATCTGTACACACACGCTATCGAGTACGGCCCCGGCCTCATCACCGGCGTCGTGATTCAGTGGCAGGACGGCAAACAACGCCAGATCTGGCCCGAGAACGCCGCCGACGCCACGGTCAAATTCCCCGCCTTCGTCAAATTGCGGCAAGCCTCGGCCAAATAGCGTAACGCGTCTTAACCAGGGAGGAGACGGCACCGCCGCTTGGCGAGCCGAAGGCGATGCTCGGGCTGCAAATCATCGTCGATGGCTTCGCCATCAGCTCTCTCTATGCGCTGGGCGCGGTCGGCTTCACGCTGATTTTCGGCGTCTCGGGCGTGCTCAACCTCGCCCATGGCGGCATCATGGTGGTGGCGGCGCTGGTCGGCTGGTACTGCGCCGGCGAGTTGGGCTTCGGCACCTATCTCGGCACGCTGGCCGGCGTCGCGGCAGGGCTGGCGCTGGCGCTGGCGACCTATGGCATCGTGGTGCGGCCGATTCAGCGCTCGCGCGCCATTCCCTCGGCCGAGACCGAGATTTTCGTGCTCACCGGGACCCTGCTCTGGGGCATCATGATCGAGCAGGGCATGGCTTATCTGTTCAGCGACAACCCGGTCACGATCCGGCCGCTGATCGGCGGGGTGATGAACGTCTTCGGCGTGCGCACGCCGCGCAACGAGGTGATGATCGCGGCGCTGTGCTGGATCGTGATCGGCCTGCTATGGCTGCTGGTCAATCGCACCCGCGCCGGCAAGGTCCTGCTGGCGGCGTCGATCAATCCGCGCGGGCTGACCCTGCTCGGCTTCGAGCTGTCGCGCGTCTATGTGCTGGTGTGGAGCATCTATGGCGTGCTGGCGGGGATCGCCGGGGTGCTGCTGGCCTCGTTTCTGGGGGTCGGCTCGGCCAATACCGGCCCCTTGACCGCCAGCGCCTTTTCCATCGTGGTGTTGGGCGGCCTCGGCAGCGTATCGGGAACGCTGATCGCGGCCTATGTGGTCGGCTATCTCGAGACCCTCACCGCCTACCTGATCGCGCCCACCCTGCGGCCGATCCCGGCGCTGATCCTCCTGGTGCTAGCCATTTATATTCGGCCCCAGGGCATTCTGGGGCGGCGATGAGGAGCCTCTCGCGCTCGCGCCTGCTGTGGGGCGCGATCCTGCTCTGTGCCGCTGTCGCCGCTCTGCTGCCATGGTGGCTCTCCGCCTACATTCTCGGCATTCTCACCGTTGCCTATTATTTCGGCGTCTTCGCCATGGCGTGGGACCTGCTGTTCGGCTTTGCCGGCGAGGTGAATTTCGGCCCGACCTTCCTGATCGGGCTCGGGGCCTATGGCGCGGCGATTCTCGATGCCAATTTCGGCCAGCCGATATTCGTCTGCGTCATCGCCGGCGCGCTGGTGGCGCTGGTCGGCGGGTTGTTGCTGGCGTTGCCGGCATTGCGGCTGCGCGGGCCGTATTTCGGGCTGGTGACCCTGGTCGCCGTGCTGCTGTTACAGAACTTCATCGTCATCTTCGCGCACATCACCGGCGGCGAGATCGGCATGACCGTTCCCGACGTATTGTCGGCCGACGCCAATGCCAATTATTGGTACGCGCTGGCGTTCCTGTTCGTCTGCACGATTATACTATTCGGCCTCTCGCGCTCCGCCGTGGGCTTGATCCTGCAGGCGAGCGGCCAGGATGCGATCGCGGCACAAGCCCTCGGCTTCAACGTCACCAAGCACAAGGTCGCGGCGTTCTGCGTCAGTGCCGTGTTCTCCGGCATGGCGGGGGCGATGCTGGTGTTTTACGAGGGCGCCGCCTCGGTCGATACGGTGATCAACCTCTCGATCGCGGTCCAGGTCATCATCGCGGCCGTGCTCGGTGGACGGCGTACCATCATCGGCGCGGTGCTAGGGTCGATCTTCCTGATCCTCGCCAACGAGTTCTTGCGGCCGCTGGGCCAGCTCAACACCTTCGTCGTCGCGGCGGTCGCGCTGGCGGTGATCCTGTTCTTTCCCGATGGCTTTCTCGGCTATGCGCTGCGCGGCAGGCAACGCGAATGACCTCGCCTGCCCGCATTGAAGTGCGCGGCCTGACCAAGCGGTTCGGCGGACTGGTCGCGGTCAACGATATCGGCTTTGACATCGCGGCCGGCGAGATCATGGGGCTGATCGGGCCGAACGGTTCCGGCAAATCCACCGTGATGAAGCTGATCATGGGGATCGAGCGGCCCAATGCCGGCACGGTGATGTTCGATGGCGTCGACGTCGCGGGGTGGCCGCCGCATCGCATCGCGCGCGCCGGCATCGGCATCGTGTTTCAGCATTCGCGACCGCTGCATCGCCAGACGGTGCTGGAGAATATCAAGCTGGCGTTGCTGCCGGATTCATTGTTGCGGTTGGTCAGCGCGCCCGATGTCGAAACGCGCGCCATCGCCATCGCCGAGCGCGTCGGGTTGGGCGATGTCCTGCACCGCCATCCCGGCACCCTGCCGTTCGCTTCGCTGCGCCGGATGGAGATGGCCAAGGCGATCGCGCGCGATCCGAAGCTCGTCCTCATCGACGAACCGTTCGCCGGTCTTACCGCCGGCGAGGTCGCCGCCTTCTCCCAACTGATTCGCGGCTTCCGCGCGGAAAATCGCGCTGTCCTGCTGGTCGATCACAATGTCAAAGGCGTCGCGGCGCTGGTCGATCGCGTGTTCGCCATGTATCTCGGCGAGCGCGTGACCGAGGGCACCGCCGACGAGGTGATGCATAACGAGACGGTGCGCCGCGTCTATATGGGGGGCGATCTCGCCGCGATCGAGCGCCGCCCGGCGCCGGCGAGCGAGAAGCCGACACTGCTTCAGCTCGATGGCGTCGGCGTTCTCTACGGCAAGGCGCGGGCGCTCGACGGGATCGAGCTGAAGGTGCGCGAGGGCGAGTTCGTTTCCATCGTCGGCCTCAACGGCGCCGGCAAGACCACGCTGTTCAATACCATTTCCGGTTTCCTGCCCTATTCCGGCGAAATCATCCGCGGCGGCGAAAAGCTGCGCGGCACCAGTCCGGCGAAAATCGCCCGCAGCGGCCTCGTGCAATGTCCGGAATCGCGCGAATTGTTCGGCGAGATGAGCGTGCGGGAAAATCTCGATCTCGGCGGCCAGCATCTGACCGATGAGGCAAGGGAGAAGCAACTCGCCTGGCTGTTCGAGTTGTTCCCGATCCTGAGAGAACGTCAGGGCCAGATGGCGCAGACATTGAGCGGCGGCGAGCAGCAGATGCTGGCGATCGGGCGCGCGCTGATGATGCAGCCGAAGATCCTGATCCTCGATGAGCCGACGCTGGGCCTCGCTCCCGTCATTCTCGAACTGTTGTCGAAGGCGCTGGAGAAACTGCGCCAGACCACGCCGATCACGGTGCTGCTCGGGGAGCAGAACGTGACTTTCGCCTTGCCGCATGCCGACCGGGTCTATGTGCTCGAGCATGCACGGATTGTCTGGGAAGGCGATCCCGGCCGGTTCGCCGCCGAGGCGGGTGCCGGATACCTCTGAAGACCAGTTCGCCTAAATTTTTCCGGGCTTTCCACCTGCGTGATTCAGGTCACATAGCTGCGCGCGCCATCGGCCTAGTCTTCCTTTCGAACACAGGGAGACACTCACATGCGCAAATTCATTCTGATCACCGCGATGGTCCTGATTTCCGCAACCGCTCAGGCCGGATCGAGGGGGCTGACGCTCGCATCCAACGAGGAGCCGGCGGCCGCTGCTCCGGCACAGGTGATTGACGCCAAACCGGCGGACACCAAGCCGGTCGATGTTAAACCTGCCGAAGCCCAACCGGCCGAGACACCGAAATATGTCGACCGGCCTGCGGCAGTCGGCGCCAAGGCCCAACAGTCGGCCGATCAATGCCCGTGTGCGGCTCCGGCCGGCACTGACGCCCCCAAAACCGTCAAGCCGAGGCGCCGGCATGAATCGACCGAAGCCCGGGTGATCTACGAACTGCATCGCCACGGCATCTACTGGTAACCGCGCGTTTGCCCGGCGTGACATCAGTCACATCCAAAGTTCGACCCATCAGGCAATGTTTCTCCATCGACAACACGACCGCGGACCGCGGTCACCAAGGGAGCCGCAAATGACCACTCTTCGTATCACGACGATCCGTCAGGCTGGCTTGATCCTGGCCGCTGCGGCTTCGATCTCCGCGCTGTCAGCGACCTCGAGTTTTGCCTTTAGTACAGAGGCGCAGCAGATGTGCACCGGAGATGCGTTCCGGCTGTGCAGCTCCGAAATTCCCAACATCCCGAAAATCACCGCCTGCATGTTCAAGAACCGCACCAGCCTGAGCGCCGGCTGCCGGGCGGTGATGGACCGCGACCTCGCGGCCCAGAAATCGAGCAAGGTCGCGTCTGAATAGTTCTGATCGATCCGGCTGTTGTCCGGCAGCCGGGCCGGTCGGACGATGGCTGGTTAATCTTGCCCGGGATTCCAGATCGGCGAACGGCAGACCTCTTCGCCGTCTTCGTCGGTTACCAGGATCGAGCAGTGCTGACGCCGGAATTCCGGCCGGACCGAATACAGTTCGTTGGCGAGGCGATCCGCGGCGTCCGATGCCAGCATGTCGTCAGCCAGATCGAGACCGTTGTGGTCCACGATCGTCTGCTTTCCAATCAGGTCGAAATGATATCTCGGCATGCCCAGAGAACGCCGCGCCCCGGCGGGTGTTCCTTTCCGGTGCACCGGCATTCCCTCTCTTTGGTATTAAAGGGAGCAGAGATATCAGCGGTCTTCGGTGATCATGAAGACCAAGCCGGTCAGGGTCGTGCCAACCGTGAATGACAGCACGATGATGCCGACCAGGATGGACGGCGTCATTCCAGGCACCATGTCGCCGCCGATCAGGGCCATGATCCCAAGCGGGTCGAACCGTGTCACAAAGAAGGCGAATGCCAGCCCCATGGCGACCCCCATCGTCGCGTGACCCAGCAGCTTCACAACTGATGTAAGCAGTACGGTTGAGGTCTTCGCGCGCATCGATTTGACCGATCCTGAACCGATATTCGGCGAGTGAGGCGGCAACGCACGGGATCGTGGCCTGGTTCCATCGCCACCATAAAAGATGGTAGGATCGAGCGGGCGTCTTGGAATTCTGACAAGCCCGCAATCAAACAGATGAAGGGGCGCCCGATGGGCATACAGGTCTACGGATTTTGGCGGTCGCTTGCCTCGTTTCGGGTGCGGGTCGCGCTTCGGCTCAAGGATTTGCCGTTCGAGGAAATCCCGATCGATATCCTCACCGGCGAGCAATTCAAGCCGGGCGGCTATGAGACCATCAACGCCGAGCGCGTGGTGCCGACCTTCATTCATGACGGCCACTCAATCTTCCAGTCGCTGGCGATCATCGAATATCTCGACGATATCCACCCCTTGCCGCGGCTAATTCCGCAAGATGCCAAAGAGCGCGCCTATGCGCGCGCGCTGGCACTGGTGACGGTTGCGGATGCGCATCCGCTGGTGACGCCACGCGTGCGCAATCAACTTGCCAAGGCGTTCGGCGCCGATGCCGGCGCGGTCGCCGCCTGGAGCACGCACTGGACCCAGGAAGGCCTTGCAACCTATGAGCGGCTGCTCTCGCGCCGGACCCCGGCGCCGTTTGCGCTGGGATCGGAGCCCGGGCTTGCCGACATCTGCATCGCCGGCCAGGTGGTCGGCGCGCATTTTCTTAAATTAGGCCTCGGCGCCTATCCGACGGTCGCCGCACTGGCCGATCGCTGCTTTGCGATACCGGCTTTTGCGACGTCCCATCCGTTCGAGCAGCCGGGCTACAAGACATCAGCTCCGCATTAGAGCACGATCGGTTCCGCCAAACGCGGATCCAAAATTCTGGGACGGCGGCCTGTCGGCGATTTCAGGGATGATCGACAAACTGGAAGGGATGGGGCTAGGCCGCTCCAACTGTTGCGTTCATCCCGGGGATGACGGCTGCCCCGTGAGAGTGATTTGCCTGTCTAGTCTAGCCCCATACGCAAAATATTTCTGTTTTTCTCAGAAGCAAATCACCGGCTTATCTCCGTTATCCTGTCCCGCAAGAGGGGACGTTGGCCACGTCACTGACGTTGGGGCAGGCTGCGGTGGACGCGTGAGTGTCGCGAGACGTGCGGCATTGATGCGTACGACGAAATCGTGTGGTCCTGACGCCCCGACGCTGGCGTCAAGTTTGCGATGATGCTTGCGCATCACGCCGATGATGGTGGCAAGAAAGCCCGGTCACCAGGGAGAGCACGTATAAGCCGTAGAACCATTGCGCAGGGAAGGCCGGAGTGTTTCCGCTGAACCTGTATGCTC
>Ga0075522_10002056_pt1 | contig 15064 bp, 11 predicted proteins | sample NGEPerA_FD_74796 | JGI IMG/M metagenome (GOLD analysis project Ga0075522, IMG submission 74796) | Arctic peat soil microbial communities from the Barrow Environmental Observatory site, Barrow, Alaska, USA - NGEE PermafrostL2-A | ecosystem: Environmental > Terrestrial > Soil > Wetlands > Peat ... | reverse complement strand
ATAATGACGTTGTCCGCCGCAGCGTCGTATGGCAGGGCAGCAAACTGAAATCCTGAATGCGTGCGGTTGTAGAGGATCGACGCGTACGTTTCGACATAGTCGTTGATCTTGTAATTGAGCTTCGAGAACATGCTGCCGCGCTCCTGCGGGGTCACGAGGAAGTTGGCCGGCGCGTAGTTGTAGTGGTCGTCATTCGGGCCACCGGAGTTGAAGCAACGATAGTCCGTGAGCGCAGTGCCCGGTGCTCCAGAGATCTTGGTGACCGATCCGGATGCGCAATCTCCGTATTGCGCGAGCAGCGCCGGCGGCAGATTGATGCGTCCCGTTGGCGAGCGGGAGGAGCCGGCGGCGCCTGGGCTATTGCTGTAATCGTAGAGCGAGTTTTTGGAGAATGTCCGGTTACCCTCCAATACGGGGTCCTGCCTCTCATAGCGACCGGTCAGCATGAAGCTGAATTTGTCGGTCTGCTGACCGAAGGTCAGATTCACCTGATGGTGCGCGCCGTCGTCCGCAGTCGTGCGGCCGTAGTCGGCGTAGATCTCAACGCCACTGACGTCCTTGCGCGTGATGAAGTTCACCACGCCCGCGATGGCGTCAGAACCGTAGACCGCGCCCGCGCCTTCTTTCAGGATTTCGACGTGGTCAATGATCGCAAGCGGAATCTGGTTCACGTCGACGGCGCTGGTGCCTGATCCCGGGTCGCCGATGAGGCCAATGCGGCGGCCGTCGAGCAGGATCACGGTGCGCTTGGCGTCGAGGCCGCGCAATTCGATGTAGGACTCGCCGAAGCCGCCGCCGTTATTGACGGACGGATTCGTCGCGGAGCCGTTGATGCTCGGCAGCTGCATGACGAGTTCGCCAACCGTCGAGACGCCGGAATTCTGAATCGCGGTGTGGTCGATGGTGTAAACGGGGCTTGCGGTCTCCAGGTCAACGCGACGGATGCGTGAGCCCGTAACCGTTACCGTTGAGAGCGATTCTGCGTCCTGGTCCGTAGCGGCGACTGCTGTCTGCGTTTGAGCCTGAGCCTGAAGGCTTGTCACGCTGGCGGCGGCGACGGCGCTCATTGCCAGAGCGCGTCTAACGGAGCGCGCAATTTCTGTGTTGCGAGTCATCGGTTCCTCCTGCGAACGGTAGTACCGTTCTTAATGCTGTTGAGCCGCGGACTGAAGAGCATCCGACGGCCTTATCTCCCCAAGGGCCTTTCGTAACCGGACCCATCAAAACCAAGGGGCCTAGCTCGAGTGAGACGGATGCTAGCAATAGCGCAACAACTACGGAAGAGATTGTGTGAAAAAACAACATATCTTTTACGCACGCGAACGCGCCGCAAAGGCTGGCTAACCGCCGGGTTGGCAGTCACTCGGGAATCCGTGCCGACAGATTGAGCCCCCACCCCACCTTTCGGTGGTGCCAATACAACATTTGCAGTTATGTTAAGTTTTAGGCCAGCTCACCCGGTCGTGGACCCGAAAGCCGCGCCGCTCGGCCTCCCCGCCCTTCAGCTCCAGAACCGCAATGACCGGCGCATCCGAGTTGATGGTCGCAAGCGACAGCGGCGGCGCGTGCGCCGCAATTTTCACGATGCGGTGGTCGGGGCCGATGAACAGCATGTCAAGCTCGATATAGGTGTTCTTCATCCAGAAGGCCATCGGTCGCGGTTCGGACTGCAGGAACAACATGCCGCGCTCGGCCGGCAGGTCGCGCACAAACATGAGGCCCTGGGTCTGTCGTTCGGCAGTGTCCGCGATCCAAACGCTGAAGCGCTGCGGCTTTGCGCCGGAGGTGATCTCGACGGAGCTTTGTGGAAAGGTTGTAAGGTCAAGCGGCGCTTGGCTGTCGGCGCGCGCGGCGAGGCTGAAGAGCGGCAGTAGCGCGCTCACGAAGGCCAGCAATTGCGCACGAAGCTTCATAGAGGATGCTCACTGAGTGATTGCGGAGGCTCCGTTTCGAAGCTCACGCGGCCGGCGAAATCGAAGCGGCTGACGAGGATGCGATCGTTGCGGCCGACCGCGGTTGCAGGCTCAGTACAGAACCCCCGGGCGACGACGCGGTACGAGCGCGCCGCAGGTCCCAGGGCACCGACTCGCTCTTCATGCAGCTGATCGACGGTGCAATGGTCCTCGCCGAGGGTACTGAAAAGGCGCTGCTCACCTTCGAAGATGACCGTCAGATTGGTTGGCAGAGCGCGGCCATCTGCTCCTTCGGCTGTCGTTGCGACGCCGAATATCATGCGCAGACGCCGGCCATCCGAGTGCTTGGGGCCGGCGAAACTTAAGCGAATGCCGTGGCCATTGGGGCGCGGGCTGCCCTCGCACTCGAGCTCGGCATTTTTCCAATCGATGTCGAGATTCAAGGCGCCGCGAATACGCGCGCGCAGAAAACCGTTACCGTTTGCAAGGCAGCCCGTGGGATGTACGCCCGATGCGCTTGACGCAGCAGGACCGGCAGCCGCTGCAACCGGGATGGCCGCCAGATAGGCCCATGTCAATAAAACCGCGCGGCGCTGACGTGCAGGCATGCCTGCCAGTGTACTGGCGATTGCGGCCGCTGCTCAGCCCGGTGTGACGAGCAATCGTTTTGCAACGCGCGCGTGCACGCGACCGATGCCGCGTGCGGTATGCATGAGTGTGGTGAGAATGAGCGCACCCACCACTGCCAGAATCAGCACCGCCGGGGATGCCACCACCCAGGTCGGATCAAAGGAGGCGCCGACGATATTAAGGTGCACGAGCGTGCCGAACAGCGGCGTGACGAGCAAGCCTAGGCCCACGGACAGCCCGACCACCGCGATCACGAAATACGCGATCCCAAGCGGCAGCATCAATAAGAGATACGCGATCGTGGTCCAGGTGCGGGCGTCTTTCAGCATCGCGCCGATGCGCGCCATCAGCGTCTTTTCGGGGCCCGGGTGCACCGGTCGGCGCGGCATGCGCTCGCCGGTCATGGCCTCAAGCAGGCGTCCCTCCCCAAGCGAGATGGCGCGTGCGATGCCAATGAACGCAAGGAAGATCGGAATACCGATGATCAGCACGGCAAAGCCTGCGGAGAGCGCAATGCCCGCGACGGCAATGGTGAAGTACAAGACGCCGGTCGCAAGGGCGAGCAGCATGAAGAGGAGCGAGGTATAGGCGTGTGGATCAAGGTACACGCTGAAGAATCGGGCGAGCACTCCCGGCGGATGCTCGGCCGGTCTGACCGGCGGCTGCAACGCCGCGTTGACGCGCGCTTCGGTCTCCCGATATGCCGCGGCGACTTCCTCCGGCGCACCATAGGTGCTCGCGATGAGTTCCAGGACGTCCGCTTCGGACTTGTCGGGGTGACTGGCAATCTCGGCGCGCAGATATTCTTCGGCGTCGTATTCGGCGTCCTGGATGAGGGCCGGATCCTGCCCGGCCAGCGCGTCCCGCAATTGTTTCAGATAGGCGGCAATCGAGCGGGGTGCGGCGGGTGTCATGGTTTGATTCCTGCTTCAATGAAGCCGTCAACAAAATCCCGCGTTTGCAGCCAGATGGCGCTGTAGGCGCTGAGCATCCGGCGGCCCTCGTCCGTGATGCGGTAGTAACGGCGCGGCGGGCCGGAGTAGGACGGGACGATTCGACTCGTGAGAAGGCCCGTCGCGCTCAGGGCACGCAACACCGGGTAGACCGTGCCTTCCTTGAACAGCGCCTCGCCCCGGTTTGCCTTCTGCAGTCGTTTCGCAAGCTCGTAGCCGTAAAGATCCTCGCCAGATCCAGCCAGGACCGCGAGCAGCACGAGCGCCACAAGGCCCCCATTCAGATCTTTTTGGAATTTATGAGCTTGCCTATCGTCCATCAACCAGTACTATATAATTACTAATACCGATTAGCAACCACTAGCGTGGAGGCCTGCAAGGCCCGTCATTGGGACGCGTGCGACGACTCTAGGTCGCAGTGCGGACCGCTCGCAGCTGCGCCAGGTTTTGCTCGTCCCCCAGGTCGTCGCACCGTCGGCGAAATAGACGACCCACGCGCAGCCGGCGGGCGCGTAGGACGCGCGGGTGCCGGTGAAGTACCAGGCGGATTTGCACTTCGGAAAGAAAGCGACATCGATCGCGGGGCTGTACCGGCTGTGCTCGGCCAATGCGAAGAGCTCAGCCAGAGTGGGCAGGCGCCAATCGTCAAAGCCCGCTGTTACCAGTGCGGCCGCCGCCTTCAGCGCGTTGGGTTGCGTCATCGCTTCGGTCTCGGCGAGCGACCACCAAAGTCCGAGCTGCGCATCTTTTACTGCGACCCAGACGGGTGCATCGTCGGGTAGCTCGAGGCCCGTCGCACCGATCTTGGTAAACCGATTCACCGGTCTTTCCTCCGCCGCAAAACGTAAATTTAAACAGACTGCGTGAGCCCTGCGGCTCGATCCCGCTGCAAAAAGCCAGCACGGTGTCGGTCACCTATCATCGGCTTAATAGTACTATTGAAATACTAATAGCGTATATCGACCACTAGTGAAGGTGTCATAACGTGAAGTCAATCCGTACCTATGCACTGGTTGAGGTCAAAACCTGCATCTAGACTCGCCGCCTTTAAACGTCGGCTCAGGCATGCGCAACCTACTCCTCGAAGTCACTCCCGTCGTTCCGCAGGCTCTGCATCGATTACATGAGCTCGCGGCGAATCTGTTCTTTGGCTGGCACCGTCCCACTCGCGCACTGTTCGAGGATCTGGATCGCGAGCTGTGGAAGCAGGCGGGCGGCAACGGCCGCTTGATGCTGCGCTGCATACGCCAGGGCGCCCTCGATGCCGCCGCGGCCGATCCACCGTATCTGGGGCGCTACGCCCAGGTGCTCGAAGCCTTTGATGCCTACCTGTCGGCGCCGGCGCCCCGTCCGGATGCGCCGCTCATCGCCTATTTTTGTGCCGAATACGGCTTTCATGAGTCCTTTCCCATTTATTCGGGCGGCTTGGGAGTGCTGGCGGGCGATCACTGCAAGGCCGCAAGCGATGAGCGCATGAATTTCATCGCTGTGGGCCTGCTCTATGGCCAGGGTTTCTTTACGCAGAGTGTCGATAACGACGGCGTGCAGTGCGCCGAATATCGCGACCACGATCCGCGCGATCTGCCAGTCGAGCCGGTCATGCGAGCTGATGGCTCCTGGCTTTCGATCAGCGTACGGATGACGGGTCGCGAGGTCGTTGCCCGCATCTGGAAGGCGGCCGTCGGACGCGTGCCGGTGTACCTGCTCGATGCCAATTGCCCCGAGAACGCCCCGGCCGACCGCGACATCACGCACCGGCTCTATGGCGGGGATGAATCGAACCGCATTCGACAGGAGATTCTTTTGGGCGTGGGCGGTGCGCGCGCGGTGCGCGCGTTGGGGCTCGCCCCGGCGGTCTGGCATTTGAATGAAGGGCACGCCGCCTTTCTGATCGTGGAACTGCTGCGTGAGCACATGGCGCAGAGCCTGCCATTTGAGACCGCGCTCGAAGCGGTGGCGTCGGGCTGCGTCTTTACGACCCACACGCCGGTTGCGGCAGGGCACGATGCGTTTCGCCACGACTTGGTGGTGACTCACTTCGGCGATTTCATTCGCGAGCTCGGTGTCCCGATCGAGCGGTTCCTGGAACTTGCGCATGCGCCCTCGGTGCCGGGGTTTTTCAATATGACGCGCCTGGCCTTGAACGGTACCCGGCACGTGAACGGCGTGAGCCGCATTCACGGCAGCGTCTCGGCGCGTCTGTGCGCCGACCAATGGCCGCAGATTCCGCCTGATGAGAATCCGGTCGGCTACGTGACCAATGGCGTGCACGTGCCGACGTTTCTGCATCAGACTTGGGCGGATTATTTTGACGGTGTACTGCCGGCGGACTGGCGCGAGCGCTTGCGCGATGCGGATTTCTGGAAAGTTGTCGACGCATTGCCGGACGAGCGTTACTGGCAGACCTCGCAATCGGTGAAAGCACAGATGCTCGCAAGCGTACGCGAGCGTGTGCAGCGCGAATATGTGCGTAAAGGTTTGAGCGCCGCCCAGTGTCGTCATGTCACGCGTCTTTTGGATCCGGCGCGACCGGACGTGCTCACGATCGGCTTCGCGCGCCGCTTTGCAACCTACAAGCGTGCCGCACTGTTGCTGCGTGATCGCGCCCGCCTCGCGCGCCTCGTGCACGACAGCGAGCGCCCGGTGCTGTTCCTGTTCGCCGGCAAGGCCCATCCGGCCGACGAGCCGGGCAAGCAGGTGCTGCGAGAAATCAAACAGCTGATGCTGCTGCCGGAATTTGTCGGCCGCGTCGTGTTCCTCGAGGACTACGACATGCAGCTCGCACGCTGGCTCGTATCCGGTGTGGATGTCTGGCTCAACAACCCGATCGCGCCGCTTGAAGCCTCGGGTACCTCCGGTATGAAGGCCGCTGTCAACGGTCGACTCAATCTGAGCGTGCTCGACGGCTGGTGGGCCGAAGCCTACGCCCCTGACAACGGCTGGGGGATCCCACCCTTAAGCGTGCGTGATCCCGAGCGTCGCGATGCGCTCGAGGCGGAGCTCATATTTGAGGCGCTCGAGCAAGAGGTCGTGCCTTTGTACTACGACCACAATGAGCAAGGGCATTCAGCCGAGTGGGTGCGCCGCAGTAAACGCGCGATGACGACGGTCATTCCGCGCTTCAATACACGGCGCCAGGTCTACGACTACGCGCAGGGTCTGTACTATCCCGCGGCGCGCCAGTACGCGAAGCTTGCCGCCGAGAAGTTCGCCGGCGCGCAGCAGCTTGCTGACTGGAAAGCGCGCGTGCGCGAAGCATGGCCGCGGGTGACCTTGCGTCTGTTGAGCGATTCGGCGGCGGCCCTCGTGTGTGGTGAGCGACTGCAGCTGACGATCGCTGCATCCCTTGCCGGGCTTAAAGCGCAAGACGTGCGCGTCGAATTTCTCGCGCGCCGGCGCCTGCCGGAGAGCACCTTCGAGCCTCCCGCCCTGTCCTCTTATGGGCAGGAAGTGCGCGACGGCCAGTGGAGCGTCATGCTCGCTGGCAGCGGCGAGCACGAAGCGGACGGCGCGGCGGTGTTTGCGCTCGACGCCAAATCGGCGGAATGCGGCCAGTTTGGTACGCAAATACGCCTCTACCCCTGGCATGAGTTGTTGTCGCATCCGTTTGAGCTTGGGCTTATGAAGGAGCTGTAACCGCGGCGGCGCGCGCCTGGCGTGCCGCGCCGACAAGCTTGAGCGCGCCGCGCACGCGCGCTCGCGGATGTCACTGCAATAGCGCCGCGTGCGACCATTGACTCACCATCGGTCGGGCGTGTAGACAGAAGTCCGCCGCACAAAAACGCGTCTCAACGAAAACCTATGCCCCGACATCCTGCGCGCGCCTCCTCCGGTCGTTACGTCAGTCGTCTGACCGGCGGGACACTCGCAGTGATCATGGCCGGTGGCCGCGGTGAGCGCCTCAAGGCTCTCACCGAGCATCGCTGCAAACCTGCAAGCCCGTTTGGCGGCAAATTCCGCATCATCGACTTTGTGCTGTCGAATTGCGTGAACTCAGGTATCCGCCAGATCGCGATCCTGACGCAGTACAAAGCGCAATCGCTGATCCAGCACGTCGAGCGCGGCTGGAGCTATCTGCGTGGCGAGTTCGGTGAATTCATCGAAGTGATTCCTGCACAGCAGCAGATCGGCGAGATGTGGTACCGCGGCACCGCCGACGCCGTCTACCAAAACATGGAGCTCATCCTCTCGCATCGCCCCAAGCACGTGCTGGTGCTGGCCGGCGATCATATCTACAAAATGGACTATGGTCCGATGATCGCCTACCACGTGGAGAAGGGTGCGGACATTACCGTCGGCGTGGTTGAAGTGCCCAAGGAGCAGTCCCGGCATTTTGGCGTACTCACCGCCACGGAATGGAATCGCGTCACGCAGTTTGCTGAGAAACCTGCAGTGCCCGACACCATGCCCGGCAAGCCCGAATCAATTCTCGCCTCGATGGGGATCTACGTCTTCAACACGCGTCTGCTCGAGAAGCTGCTTGCCGAGGATGCCAACGACGAAAATTCCGTGCACGACTTCGGCAAGAACATTCTGCCCAAGGCGATCGATCAGCTGCAGACCTTTGCCTACCCGTTCCAGGACGTGAAGACGCGCGCGCAGAGTTACTGGCGCGACGTCGGTACCCTCGACGCCTATTACGAGGCAAACATCGAACTCGTGCACGTGCGGCCGGAACTCAATATTTACGATGAGGACTGGCCCATTTGGACCTATCAGGTGCATTCGCCGCCCGCGAAATTCATTCTCGATGAGGTTGAGCGGCGCGGCATGGCAGTCAATTCCATGGTGTCGGGCGGCTGCATCATCTCCGGCGCCGTGGTGCGCGAGTCGCTCCTGTTCTCAGACGTGCGCGTCGATGAACGCTCGCGCATCGAGCGCGCAGTCATTCTGCCGCACGTCGAGATCGGTAAAGGCTGCAACGTCATCGGCGCGATCATTGATGAGGGCTGCGTGATCACCGACGGCATGCAGATTGGCGTCGACCGCGGTGCCGATGAGCGCCGCTTCGAGGTCACCGACAAGGGTGTGGTGCTGGTGACGGCTGGCATGTTGCGCCGCCTGGACGCTGCCACTCGATGACAGGCCCGGTGCGGCTGCCCGTGGTGGTCATGTGGCACATGCATCAGCCGCAGTACCGCGATGCACTCAGCGGCCAATATGTGCTGCCTTGGACCTATCTGCACGCCATCAAAGACTATGTCGACATGGCGGCGCATCTGGAAGCTGCGCCAAGCGCCCGCGCCGTCGTCAATTTCACACCGCTGCTGATCGAGCAGCTGCAGGAGATTGGCGCGCGGATTGCGCAGCATCTGCAATCAGGGGCTGCGCTGCCGGACCCGGTACTGGCGCTGCTGGGGCCGCAGGCGGTGCCATTCGGTGCCGCGCGGCTTGATCTCCTGCGTGCCTGTCTGCGCGCGCAGCGCAAGAACATGATCGAGCGCTTTGCGCCGTATCTTGAATTGGCGACGCTTGCGGAAACCTTTGCAACGCCGGCGCGCATCGACTATGCATCGGATGCATTCATGCACGATCTTGCGGTGTGGTACCACCTCGCGTGGCTCGGTGAAACCGTGCGCCGCACCGAACCTGTGGTGGCTAAGCTCACGATGCAGGGTCGCGCCTTTACGGCGTCCGACCGGCGCGAGCTCCTGGGGCTAATCGGCCGACTCGTCGCGAGCGTCATTCCGCGCTTTCGCGCCTTGAGCGAAGCGGGTCGCTGCGAGCTTTCGCTCACCCCCTACGGGCATCCGATTCTGCCGCTGCTCATCAGTTTTGACGCTGCGCGCGAGGCACAGCCGAGCACAGCGCTGCCGCGGCACACCGGCTATCCGGGCGGAGCGGAACGCGCGGCATGGCATATGCGCGAAGGCATCCGCATCTTCACGCAGGCCTTTGGCAAAACACCCGTCGGCTGCTGGCCTGCCGAGGGCGCCATCAGTGAGGCGAGCCTGCGCCTCATCGACAAGTTTGAGTTCCGCTGGAGCGCCTCGAGCGCCAACGTGCTGCGCGCAAGCCTTACCGCCGGCGACCCCGCACGGCAGGTGCAGGAGCGCGACTTCAATCGTCCGTACCGCTTCGCGGATACGCAGCTGAATTGTTTTTTCCGCGAAGACACCTTGTCCGATCTTATTGGTTTCAGCTACGCCACCTGGCGCGGCGATGACGCGGTAGCCAACCTCGTGCAGGAGCTCGCCGCCTTGGCAGGCAGGTTCGCGGGCGCGCCCGAGCATGCGGTGCTGATCGCGCTTGACGGTGAGAATGCCTGGGAGCATTACCCCTATAACGGCTATTTTTTTCTAAGCGCCTTGTACGCGGCGCTGGCGTCGCATCCCGCCCTGGAGCTGACGACGCTGTCCGAGTGCGTCGCGCGCGCTTTGCCACCCGCCGCGCTTGCGCACGTGGTAGCGGGCAGCTGGGTGAACGGTACGCTTGCAACGTGGATGGGAGATCCAGCGAAGAATGCGGCGTGGGACCTTTTGTGCGAGGCCAAACTCGCCTTTGACCGCGTGTCATTTGACGGTGAAGGCGGCGCTGCGCAGAAGATTGCTGCCGAGCGACAGCTCGCGCTGTGCGAGAGCTCCGACTGGTTCTGGTGGTTCGGCGACTACAATCCCGCCGATGCGGTGCTGCAATTTGATCAGCTCTATCGCCGCCAGCTCGTCAATCTGTACCGCGTTCTAAAGCTTGCGCCCCCGGAGAACCTGTCGCGGCCGCTGGCGAGCGGCCACGGTAACCCCGAGCACGGCGGCGTCATGCGGCGCGCCACGGCGGGCTAGCGCACATGGCGGATGAAGTCCTGCCCGTCTTTGACCGGCGGCGCGCCGGAGTGCTCCTGCATTTGAGCTCGCTCGATTCGCCACTCGGTCGCGGCGGCCGCGCGGTCATCGACTGGCTCGCTGAGGCCGGCTTCAGTGTCTGGCAGGTGCTGCCGCTCGGGCCGACCGGCTCGGCAGGTTCGCCGTATTGGGTGCGTTCGGATTTTGCCGGAAATGCTGCGTTCATCGATGCCGCCGAGCGGCCCGAGCCCGCAGGCGATGCGTACGCTGAGTTCCTCGACGACACGCGCGTCTGGCTCGACGACTACGCATTATTTGAAGTTCTAAACTCGCTACATGCGGGAACGCCCTGGTGGCAGTGGCCCGTGGCCTACCGCGATCGCGACCCTGCGGCGCTCGCACGCCTGCAGGCGGAGCGCGCGCAGGATATTTTGCATCTGAAGCATGAGCAGTTCGCGTTTGCGGCACAGTGGCGCGCACTGCGCGTGTACGCGCATGAGCGCGGCGTGCGATTCCTCGGCGACGTGCCGTTTTACGTAGCGCCCGACTCGGCGGAAGTGTGGACACACCGTTCGCAGTTTCAGTTGGATAAGGAGGGCAGGCCGGTTGCGGTCGCCGGCGTGCCGCCCGATTATTTTTCCGAATTGGGACAGCTATGGGGCAATCCGCTGTATGACTGGGCGCGCATGCGGCGGGACGGTTTTCAGTTCTGGCGTGCGCGGGTTCGTTGTCAGCTCGCGCGCGTGGATGTGCTGCGCATCGATCACTTTCGGGCGCTTGCCGCTTACTGGGCGGTTCCCGCCGGCGCCGCCGACGCGCGCGGCGGTGTGTGGCGGCGCACGCCCGGACGGGCGTTGCTCAGCACTTTGCATAAGGATTTGGGCGTGCTGCCGTTCGTCGCGGAGGATTTGGGACTCATTACGCCCGATGTCGAGGCGTTGCGGCAGCGCTTTCGCCTGCCCGGAATGCGCGTGCTGCAGTTCGGCTTTGACGGCAACGCCGATAATCCGCATCTGCCGCACATGCACAGGCATACGAGCGTCGTCTATACGGGCACGCATGACAATGACACGACGGTCGGGTGGTTTCGCGCGCTCGACAGTCAAACGCAGCGCCGCGTTGCCTACTACCTTGGCGCCGACAGCATGCCGCACGCCCTGATCCGCGCGGCTTGCGCGTCGGTTGCGCAGCTGGCGGTGATACCGATGCAGGATTTGTTAGGGCTCGGCGCCGAAGCGCGCTTGAATACACCGGGTACCGTGCACGGTAACTGGAGCTGGAAGCTCGCCCCTGGCGCCCTCGATCACGAGCTTGCGCAGCGCTACGCGGACTTGAACCGCCTGTACGCGCGCGCCTGATGAGGCGTTTGCTTTGCTATCATCGGCGCATGAAACGGGCGGCGATTTTTCTGGCTGCAGTGGCGTTCGCCAGCTGTTCTGCGCTTGCGCCGAAGCTTGAAAGCCCTCGTTTGTCGATCATCAATGTCGAGACGTTGAAGAGCAGCTTGTGGGAGCAGCGTCTGCGCGTGCACCTACGCGTCGACAACCCCAACAATCGCGCTTTGTCCGTGGCGACACTCAACTATTCGATTGAGGTCGCCGGTCAGGAACTTGCGCATGGCGCGGCCAATGATGGTTTCGTCGTGCCGGCGCTGGGAGAGAGCGAGTTTGCAACCGATGTGAGCGCCAATGTGGCAGGCGCGCTCTTGTCGCTCTTGGCGCGCGGCCATGACGCCTCCGCCGACAACATCGACTATCGCATCGTCGGCAAGGTGACCCTCGCGGAAGGGTTCGTGCGCACGATCCCCTTCGAGCATCAGGGCACGTTCAAGCTGCAGTAGCCTCGCGCACCAAGCGCGCGTAGAGAGCGACATACAAGCCGCCTTGCCGTGTCCACGAGAAGTCGCAGCGCATGCCGTTCACGATGAGCTGCCGCCAATGATCGCGCTGCGCGTACAGGTCAAGTGCGCCGGCAAGCGCACGCGCGAAGGCTTCTGGCGTGAAGTCGGCAAATACGATCCCGGTGCCCTGTCGGCTGCTGCAGTCGTACGGCTCGACGGTGTCGGCGAGTCCGCCCGTGCGCCGCACGAGCGGCACGGTGCCGTAGCGCAGGCTGTACATTTGATTAAGGCCGCATGGCTCATACAGGGACGGCATGAGGAACAGGTCGCTCGCCGCTTCGATCCAGTGCGCGAGCTCCTCGCTGTAGCCGCGATGAAAGTGCACTCGTGTCGGAAAACGCTCGGCAAGCGCTGCGAAAAAATTCTCATAGCGGGGCTCGCCGCTGCCCAAGGCGACAAATGTAAAGGCGCGCTCAGCCAGTGCCCGGGGCAGGGCATCAAATATGAGGTCGAAACCTTTCTGTGATGCAAGGCGGCTCACGACGCCGATGAGAGGCGCGCGCGCGCCGGCGCTGAGCCCGAGACGTGCGAGAAATTCACCCTTGAGCTTCGCCTTGGTCTTCAGGTGTGCCGCATCGTAATGACTCGTCAAATAGGCATCCGTGCTCGGATCCCAGGCATCGTAGTCGACGCCATTTAATATTCCGGAGAGCGCCGCGCCGCGCGCCACGAGCGCATCCTGCAGCCCCATGCCGTACTCGGCGGTGCAGATCTCCTTGGCATAGGTCGGGCTGACGGTCGTGATCGCATCGGCGTAGAGAATGCCGTGCTTCAGCGGGTTGATGTAGCCGGCGCGCAGATCATCCTGGTGCAGCCGGTCGGCGCGTCCCCCCAAGCCCAGATCGCCCACTGCACTTGCCGAGAAAACGCCCTGGTAGCCGATGTTGTGAATCGTGAGTACCGAGCGGGTGTTCTGGAAAAGCCGATCCCACTCATAGTCCACCTTCAAATAAAGCGGCGCGAAGGCGGCGTGCCAGTCGTGCGCATGCAGGATCTGCGGGCTGAAACTTAAGCGCTGGCAGCAGTCAAATGCCGCGCGGGTCAGTGCCAGGTAGCGCAGATGCTCATCGGGGTCGGTGGTATAGATGCTGGCGCGCGCATAAAGGATCGGACAGTCAATAAGGTGGACGGGAACTGCGCTGCCCGGCAGCAGCGCAGTGCTGACGGAGTAGCGATAGCGGTGCGGTCCGACCGCAAGGTCAATATTCTGCAGGCCTGTAACGGGCGAGCACTCAAGGTGTGCGCGGTCGATTGCACTGTAGAAAGGCGTCACGAGCAGAATCTCGTGACCGGCGCCGTGCAGGTACTTCGCCAGCGCCGCCGCGACGTCAGCCAGGCCACCGGTCTTCGAAAGCGGTGCGACCTCGGCGCTGATGAGACATATCCGATAACTCATCGCCGGCATTGTAAGGTCGCGCCGCTCAGGCGGGCTCTTTGATGCAATGCAACAATAAGTGCCGTTTCGCCACGCTTTGAAAATCGGTGTCAACCCTGCGGCGCACGCTTAACTTATTGATAAAAATAAAAAAACTTATCCACACGCGGGGGAAATGCGGAGCTCGCTGGTAGAATGTCGCCATTCCCCACCCCCGCAGCCCGCTTCTCGGGCCGGCTTCGATCCTTCGTCGATACTCGCGGGTGGCAGGGTGTTACGACGGATCGGTGCACGAAATCATGTCTGCCTCACCCTACAAACAACTCGAGCAGGAGTTCAAGCGCCTGCACGCTTTTCGCGGCGCGCTCTCATTACTACGCTGGGATGCCGCGGTGATGATGCCGCGCGGCAGCGCGGATCTGCGCGGCGAACAACGCGCGGCGCTTGAGACGGAATATCACGCTTTCCTGACTGCGCCGCGCATTACGCGGCTTCTCGATCGCGCGCAAGCCAATGCCCAGGGGCTCGCCGATTGGCAGCTTGCGAATCTGCGCGAAATGCGTCGCCAGCGCGATCACGCGATCGCGATACCGGTGTCTATCATCTCCGGCCTGGTGAAGGCGACCGCGCGCGCCGAGGCGCAGTGGCTGGAAGCGCGCAAGCTCGGCAAGTTTGAGCTCTTCGCGCCCCACCTTGAGGAGGTCTTGAGTCTCGTGCGCGACAAGGCGTCCCTCCTCGGCCAGGCGCTGAACCTGACGCCCTACGATGCGCTCGTCGATGAATTCAGTCCGGGGCTTACCAGCACCGATATTGACGCGATGTTCAAGGCACTGTCGCGGCGCCTGCCGACGCTCATTCGCGAGACGATCTCGCTGCAGGAGACGCGGCCGGTTTTGCCTATCAGCGGCAAATTCGCACCCGCCAAACAGCGCGCGCTCGCCGCGGAAGTCATGACGGCGATGGGATTCCCGTTCGATCGCGGGCGCCTCGACGAAAGCGATCATCCCTTCACCGAAGGCGTGCCCGGGGATATGCGCGTGACGACCCGCTTTGCCACGAGCGAGCCATTTTCCGGACTGCTGGGCGCGCTGCACGAAACCGGCCACGCCATGTACAACCTCGGCTTGCCGCCGGATTGGCGTGATCAGCCGGTCGGCCGCGATCGCGGCATGGGCCTTGAGGAAAGTCAGTCGCTGCTGATCGAGATGATTCTCTGCCGCAGCCGGCCGTTCGTGCACTACCTGCGGCCGCTGTTGCAGAAACATTTTGATGTCAGCGGTCCAGAGTGGGAAGTGGAGAACATCTACGCACACCTGACGCGCGTGAGTCGCAGTCTGATTCGCGTCGACGCCGACGAGCTCACCTATCCTCTGCACGTCATGCTGCGCTATGAACTCGAGAAGGAGCTGTTGAGCGGACAGCTTGCAGTGCGCGATCTGCCGGCCGCGTGGAGCGCCGGGATGGAACAGCGCCTGGGGGTTAAACCTGTGAACGACATGCAAGGCGTATTGCAG
>Ga0075522_10002055_pt1 | contig 15069 bp, 15 predicted proteins | sample NGEPerA_FD_74796 | JGI IMG/M metagenome (GOLD analysis project Ga0075522, IMG submission 74796) | Arctic peat soil microbial communities from the Barrow Environmental Observatory site, Barrow, Alaska, USA - NGEE PermafrostL2-A | ecosystem: Environmental > Terrestrial > Soil > Wetlands > Peat ... | reverse complement strand
TGGTTCCCGGACCGGATTTCTTCCAGGTCCTTCTTGTTCTTCATCATGAAATCCCTCACATATGAAACCGCGTGGCGATTCAAAAGCGCTCCGTTGCTGCCCCTGACAGAAGCCAGGAACAGGTTGTCAAAGCTATTTTTAACGCTGCTGGTGTCGATGGGCACGTAAAGCGTGACAGCAGTTTTGTCCCTCTTCAGGGCGTTTGCCAGAGTACTCAACACAAGTCCAATAATAGCAAAGCCCAACAATAAAAGTCTTTTCATCTCTTTGATGCTTAAAGATTTATAAACCGGAAAATGCGGTTCATAAATTTTTCAAGGGATGGATTACGGATTGTAGTTACTGGACAATGTAGCTCGTGGATCCGGTTTTCATAAAGTCGGAGTTTCGTAGGACTTATATTGTTGCATCAGTTCTTTGGAGAACCGGAGTAAAGATAATTCCTGAAATCGGTTTGTCATAGCCTGAATACCAAAAGGCATGCCATTTGAATGCTGGAAAAGTGGTAAAGAAATGCCCGGAATGCCCACCAGATTTGCGTAAACTGTATACAAATCAGCGAGATACATCGCTACCGGATCAGTCATTTTTTCTCCGGCGCGAAAAGCGGTGGTTGGGACTGTAGGAGTGAGAATTATGTCGAACTGATTGAAAATCAGTCTTGTTCTGTCTGTTAAAATTTTTCTTACCTGCTGGGCTCTGGTAAAGTAAGCTTCGTAGTACCCGGAGCTCAAAACAAAGGTTCCGAGCAGGATCCGTCTTTTTACTTCTTTACCAAAGCCTTCCGACCGGGTTTTCCGGTAAAAACCAGGGTATCCGGCCTCGGGGTCGGCGGTTCTTGTTCCGTAGCGTACCCCATCAAACCTGGATAAATTGGAAGAAGCTTCCGCCGTGGTCAGCACATAATAGGCTGGTACAATAAAATCCAGCAGGTCGAATGATATTTCTTCCACCAGGTGACCCGCCGCTTTTAATTGCTCGGTAAACCGGCTAAGTTGTTCCCGGATCTCCGGATCCAGCGAAGGATGCTCCATGGCCTCTTTCAGCACCGCTATGCGGTAAATGGAGGCAGGCTCTTGTATGCCCCTGCTGTATTCAGGAACGGTCTGGCGGGAAGAAGTACTGTCGCGGCCGTCAAATCCCGATATCACTTCCAGCACCAGGGCCACATCCGGGATATTTGTTCCAAAAATGCCGATCTGGTCAAAAGAAGAAGCATAAGCGATGAGACCATACCGGGAAACTCGTCCATAAGTGGGTTTGAGCCCAACGACCCCGCAGAAATCTGCCGGCTGGCGCACGGATCCGCCGGTATCGCTGCCCAGGGAAATCATACAAAGGCCGGCCTGTACGGCCACGGCCGAACCGCCGGAGGAGCCGCCGGGAACCAGGTCGTAATTCAGTGCATTCTTCACCCGGCCATAGACGGAATTCTCATTGCTGGAGCCCATGGCAAATTCATCGCAATTCAGGTGACCTATTATTATGGCTCCCTGATTCAGGAGCCATTCCACGGCAGTGGCATTATAGAGCGGATTAAAACCTTCCAGGATCTTAGAGGAGGCGGTCACTGGATGATCCCTGTAACAAAGCACATCCTTTATACCGATCACCACGCCATGGAGCTTTCCGGACTGGCATCCGGACTTTCTTTCCTGATCGAGCCGGTCAGCAGCGGAAAGGGCTTCCTCCGCGTAAACGGCTATAAAGGCGTTTAAATGGCTAAAGCGGTTGATCCTTTCCAGGTATAGAGAAACCGTTTCCCGGCAGGAAATGGATCCTGTTAGCAGGGCCTTATGGTATTCACGTATGGAGGAAAAGGTAAACAAGCGTGGTAACTACACAAACCGGGAACGTACAAAAGTCAGCAGGATATGCTGCATTCATCAGTTCGCAGAATTGGTAGCGGAAGTTTGGGTAGGTGTGGACGTTGCTGTTGAAGCTGGCGTTGATGCTGGCGTTGCGGGCGGCACCGTTTCCCTGGGTTCATTCATTCCGTCTTCAAATTCTTTTTTCACATTGTTTTTGGCATCATTGAATTCGCGCATACCACGACCGATCCCACGCATGAATTCGGGTATTTTTTTACCACCAAAAAGGATCAGGACAGCCAGGATAATCAGGATCCATTCTGATCCGCCCGGTGCTGATATCAGGAACAAATGACTGAACATAGTCTTATAATTTAATCCCGTAAAGATAATCCTTTGAAAATAAAAAAGCGGAAGGATTGTACTTCCGCCAGATCATTAACACTTGGTTTATAAAAATCAGGAAACGATTCTTTTTTCTTTGATACGGGCGCTTTTTCCACTTCTTTCCCTCTGGAAATAAAGTTTCGCGCGGCGAACGCGTCCTACCTTGTTCACCGTCACGGATTCAATATGGGGGGAAAAGGAAGGGAATGTTCTTTCTACGCCAATCGCGTCAGATATCTTGCGAACGGTAAAAGTAGCGGTCTGACCCACGCCCTGGCGTTTGATCACGTCTCCTTTAAAACTCTGGATACGTTCTTTATTGCCTTCAATGATTTTATAGTTAACCGTAATATTATCCCCTGCCTTGAATTTGGGGAGTACTTTTTTCGCGGATAACTGTTCCTGTACATATGCTACTGCCGTGCTCATAACATGATTTTTGGGGATGCAAAGCTAACAAGGTTTCGGGTAAATTCAAAAACTATTGCTGGTCATTACCGGGCAACATTCACGGCTCTCTTTTCCCGGATCACCGTAACCTTAATCTGACCGGGATAGGTCATTTCTGTTTGTATTTTCTGGGCTATTTCAAAACTCAGTTTATCGCTGTCACCGTCTGAAACCCGGTCGGATTCCACGATAACCCGCAATTCCCTGCCGGCCTGGATGGCATAAGCTTTTTCAACGCCGGGATAAGTGAGGGCCAGGGTTTCCAGATCCTTAATACGCTGAATATATTGCTGCATGATCTCCCGTCTGGCACCGGGTCTTGCGCCGCTGATGGCATCGCAGGCCTGGATGATGGGTGCGATCACAAATTGCATCTCCACTTCGTCGTGATGCGCCCCGATGGCATTCACCACGGCAGGATTTTCGCCGTATTTTTCAGCAATCTTCATTCCCAGCAAGGCATGGCTGAGTTCAGTTTCTTCATCCGGAACCTTGCCGATATCATGGAGCAGTCCGGCACGTTTGGCCAGTTTCGGGTTCATGCCAAGCTCCGCAGCCATGATGGCACACAGATTCGCCACTTCCCGGCTGTGCATCAGCAGGTTTTGACCGTAAGAAGAACGGAAACGCATTTTCCCCACGATCCTGACCAATTCTTTATGCAACCCGTGAATTCCGAGCTCGATCACCGTCCTTTCTCCGATTTCAATAACCTGTTCTTCGATCTGGCGACGTGTTTTCTCCACCACTTCTTCAATACGCGCAGGATGTATCCGGCCATCGGCAACAAGCCGCTGAAGGGCCAGCCTGGCGATTTCCCGGCGAAGCGGGTCAAAAGAAGAAAGCACAATGGCTTCGGGGGTATCATCCACGATCAGGTCAACCCCGGTAGCAGCTTCCAGCGCCCGGATATTGCGTCCTTCGCGTCCGATGATCTGACCTTTGATTTCATCACTTTCCAGGTTGAAAACCGTAATGGAGTTCTCTATGGCCTGTTCCGCAGCGGTACGCTGGATGCTTTGAATAATGATTTTACGGGCCTCCTTATTGGCCTTCTGCCGGGCATCATCAATGATTTCCTGTTGCAGGGCCAGGGCCTGGGTATGGGCCTCGTTTTTCATGCTTTCGATGAGCTGGGTCTTCGCTTCCTCGGCGGTAAGCGCGGAAATCTTTTCCAGGCGCCGGATGTGCTCCTCCTGGTGTTTTTCCAGTTCAGTGCGCTTCTGATTGACCACGTCGATCTGCCGGTTCAGGTTTTCTTTGATCACTTCATTGTCTTTGACCTGCTTATCCAGCGAATCCATGCGCTGATTGATGCCCTGTTCTTTCTGTTTGATCCGTAGTTCGGAATCACTGAGCTTCCGGTTTCTGTCCAGGACCTCTTTATCGTGTTCCGATTTTAACTGGACAAACCTCTCCTTGGCTTCGAGCATCTTTTCCTTTTTCAGGTTTTCTGCAGAAATCTGGGCCTCAGCCAGCATCTTCTGACTCTGCTGCTCAGCTTCTTCAACCTGTTTGCGGGTATTTTTAGAAAAGATCATCTTGCCCGTTAGCAGGCCAGCGATGAGGCCGATAACGGCAATTATGATGTATATAACGGTGGCATCCATGAAATCCTAGTTTAAAATGTTGATAATCATATTTTTACCATCCTGGAAGGATGGGGAATGGTGAGCGAAGATAAGGGATTTTTAAGTAGGCGGAGGATGGGAATGGCCTTCAGGACAGGATCTTGTCCAATTGTTCCTCTAATTTATTGAGGGAGCTGAAAAAGTCGGCCGGAATGGCGCCGCTTTCGTTCATACCGGGTTGTGTGGCAAACCATAACATCACCATAGAGATGTAGTCCTGCATATCTTTCCCGGCAAACTGGGTTTTAAATTCAATAATCTTGTCGTTGATGGTTTTGAGGGTGCTACGGACGGTCCCTTCATCCTCCGGTTGGATCTTGATCCGGAACTGGCGGTCCCCGATCACAATATTTATTGGAATCAGTGCTTGCATCTCTGGAATTCTTGTTTTAACTTGTTTTCACATCCGCCGGATAACGATTGTTCGAAGTTAAGCCAAGTTCTTCTGAAGAATCCATAACGGGGAAATTTAATCCAGTATCCAAATCCAGTATCATGTTTCTGAAAATCAAATCTCCGAATTTCATCGATCGCCTCAGTTTCGAGATCAACCAAACACACAATTCCTTATTAAAAGCTGTTCTGAAAGACGATCACGGCAGCATTTGCAGTGAACTCAGCAAAGAGCTGGGATTCGGCAGGCAGTTGCTTGACTGGGACGGCCTCAATGAGCTTCCTTATGGCGTGTATACCCTGGAGGTGAGCCAGGGCGCAGATGAAATGAAGATGCGTTGCGTAAAGCGTGTCTGATATTTTAAACCCCTTCCCTTTTTCTATTCGTTCAACAGGGCGATACAACGATCTATTTCCCTGACATACTGGTTTAATCGTTTTTCCAGGTCCTTTTTCTCTTTTTCATCCATGTCACTTCCTGATAATTTCAGGACTTCTGTCTGCTGGCGGAATTTATCCGCTTCCTGCGAAAGCGCTTCACAGCGCATACTCATCTTTTTGAAATCAGCCTTCAGCTTTTCATTTTCTTTTTGCAATCCCTGATGCAGTTTAACCAGTTGCTGAAATTTTTCATACACTCTTTTGAGCTGAATTTCCGGATGCGTCATGAGTGGTTCTTTTGCTTATGAATGTGGATTGGTTTTCCCGGATTATTTCCTGATCTCCGCTTTCAATTCCAGTTCTGCCGTTTTCATGATCCTGCTCATCATCCCGTCAATTTCCTTGTCGGTCAGCGTTTTTTCCGGATCGAGGAAGGTAAAGCTGACAGCCAGGGATTTTTTATCCTTACCCAGCTTTTCGCTTTCAAAAATATCGAATAATTGAACTTGTTGTAATTTCTCCAGTCCGATTCCCTGCAGCGTTTTCTCAACGGATTCAAAAGGTAGGGATTTTTCCACGATCAGGGCAAGATCCCGGTTTACAGGAACCTGGCGGGGCAGTTCGGTAAAAAGAACCGGGTTCATCGCCGCGAGCAGCATCAGGTTGTCCCAGTACAGATCAGCAAAATAAACCGGTTGACGGATATCGAATCTGGCGAGCAAATCATTACTCACCTGGCCAACCTGTAAGAGGGTATATTTATCATGAACCACTTCCATACCCGCACTCAGCTTCGGATGGGACATCAACAGGCGCTTTCCGTTCACGCCGGCCAGTTTCAATATGTTTTCTCCAATGCCTTTCAGATAAAAAAAGTCTGCCGGCACCGGTTTCCCTTTCCATCCCTCCGGTTGCAGATAGCCGGTGAGGTAGAGGCAGCAATGATTGATTTCCTGGTAATGACCAATTTGCCGGGTGTGGTATGATTTTCCAAATTCAAAAAAACGAAGGGCGTTGTTTTTCCGGTTGATGTTCCAGGATATGCTTTCCAGCCCGGTTTCCAGCAGGGACGGCCGCATGATGTTAAGTTCCGTGCTCAGGTTATTGATCATTTTCACGGCTGTTTCCAGTTCTCCTTCACTGAAATAAGCGCTGTTGGTGATGGAATTGGTAAATATTTCACTGAACCCCAAGCCCGTGAGATAACCGGCCAGTTTTTCCTGGAACGCAGCAGTATCCCGGTTCGTTTCCACGGAAGGGGAAATGGTTATAGAGGTCGGTATGTCAATGTTGTCATATCCATCTATGCGCATGATCTCCTCCACAATATCTGCGGGCAGTTGTATGTCCGGTTTATGCCGGGGGGCCGCAACCAGCAGATCATCCATACCTTCCCGGAGAATATCAAATCCCAGGGACAGCAAAATATTTTTAACGGTTAATGCATGATAATTCTTTCCGCTTAATTTTTTCAGGTAATGATATTTCAGCAGGATCTGATCTTTGGGAAATAGTTCCGGATATACATCAACGATATCCGTTTCTATTTGTCCTCCCGTATATTCCCGGATCAGTGCAGCCGCACGTTTAAGCGCCGTAACCGTTCCGCTGATGTCCATGCCTTTTTCAAAATGGGTGGCCGCGTCCGTCCGTAGTCCGTGCCGGAAGGAGGTCCTCCGGATGCCGGTTGGATTGAACCAGGCGCTTTCCAGGAAAAGACCGGTACTGGATGGGGTAATGCCGCTGTTTAATCCGCCAAAGACTCCGGCGATGCAGACAGGCCCTTCCGCATCGCAGATCATCAGATCCTCCGCATCCAGTTTTCTTTCCTTTCCATCGAGGGAGATAAAGGGTGTTCCTGCCGGCAGGTTTTTAACGATGATCCGGTTGCCCCTGATACGGGCGGCATCATAAGCGTGCAGGGGCTGACCCAGTTCATGCAGAACGAAATTGGTGATATCGACCACATTATTGATTGGTCTTATGCCGATGGACCGAAGCCTGTCCTGCATCCATTGGGGAGATGCCTGAATACGGATCCCGTTTATGGTTACACCTGAATAACGCGCACAGGCTTTCGGGTTCTCCAATTGTACGGGCACGGGCCGGTTGTGTTTATCGATGATGAATGGCGGAAGGGCCGGCATTTTTACCCGGTATTCTTTTTTATCCTGGTGCGATAAATAAGCGCAGATGTCCCTGGCCGCGCCGGTATGACTCATGGCGTCCATGTGGTTGGGCGTGAGACCGATTTCGAAAATATGATCCGTATACGGCTTTTGAAAATCAGCAAACGGGGAACCCGCACGAAGATTCTGTGGAAGAACGAGGATGCCCGCATGGTTTTTTCCAAGGCCGATCTCATCTTCGGCACACAGCATTCCCTCACTGTCTACTGACCGGATCTTTGCCGCTTTGATGGTGACCGGAGACCCGGTTTCAGGATACAGGGTGGAACCGATTGTTGCCACCACTACTTTTTGTCCGGCGGCCACATTGGATGCCCCGCAAACAATCTGTAAAGTTTCCGTTTTGCCGATATTCACCCGGGTTACTTTCAGCTTATCCGCATGGGGATGCGGCTCCCAGGTTATTACTTCTCCAACAATCAGTCCTTCAAACAGCCCTTTCACCGATTCATATTTTGTCAGGCTCTCCACTTCCAGCCCGACTGCCGTGAGCATTTTGGAAAGCTGTTCGGGGGTTGGCTTTACCTGTAGATTGTCCGGAAGATAGTCGCAGAGCCAGTTATAGCTGATGGTCATGGAGAAATTGCTCTTTTTTTTAGAAAGGCAAAGATAGTTTTTATGGCGTTTCTACGGGTTTCAACTATTAAAAGAAGCGTTACCGGATGTGTGGCAGGATTTTAGATGGTTGCTGCTAACTTTAATATTTTGTTAATCGATTGTAAATAATTGTACTTTTTGACCGTTCTCAGATCAAATAACCGTACTGGGTTCAGTCCGCAAAAGTTGTAACCATGAAAAATTTTATACCCTGCCTCATTTCAGGCATTATCCTGCTCAGTTCCTGCGGTCCCGTGCAGGTTGTTCAGACAGAAAGTTATGATCCCCCACCGGAGGCTGCTCCGTCGGTTTCCTATCAGTCCTTTTATGATGATCTCGCGCCCTACGGCAACTGGATCAATTATCCCGGATACGGATATGTGTGGATGCCGGATGCCGGTCCGGATTTCATGCCTTACAGCACCAATGGCAACTGGGTCTATACCGATGCCGGATGGACCTGGGCCTCCGATTACAATTGGGGTTGGGCGCCGTTCCACTATGGCCGCTGGTTTTACGAAGGCGGTTACGGATGGATGTGGGTTCCGGGAAATGAATGGGCCCCGGCCTGGGTAAGCTGGAGAGGTGGAAATGATTATTATGGCTGGGCGCCACTTGGACCCAATGTGACCGTTGATGTGGCTTTGGGATCCTATAATCCGCCCATGAACTACTGGAATTTTGTTCCGCGCCGGTACATGGGTAGTCCGGGCTGGCAAAATTATCATGTGGACCAGTCACGCAATGTGACCATCATCAATAACACCACCATCATCAATAATTACAGTGGATCAAACCGGGCGAGGTATGCCTATGCTCCGGGTCCTGATCCGGCCGAAGTAAGAAGGGTAAGCGGTCAGAGCTTCAGGCCCGTACAAATCCGCGAGGCCAGTAGCCCGGGGAGCCGGGTTTCCGGGAACCAGTTTAACATCTACCGGCCACGTATAGACGCAGCGCCATCCGCCAGGCCCGATGCATCGTCCCGGCCGGCACCCGCCCGCGTGCAAACGCTAAGGGATGTGCGTCCGCAGTTGCAAAACCAGGGAAATAACAACAACCGTCCCGCAACACAGCCTGCTGTGCAGAATCCGAACAATAGCGAGAGGCCCCAGCGGCCCGTGGCAACTCCGGACAATAACAACAACCGTCCGGCAACGCAACCCGCTGTGCAGCATCCGAATAATAACGACAGGCCCCAGCGGCCCATAGCAGCACCAGACAACAACAACCGTCCGGCAACGCAACCCGCTGTGCAGAATCCAAACTTTAACAACAGGCCCGTACCGCAACCACCGGTACCGGCGCCCAATAACAACAGGCCGGCAACGCAACCCCTTCAGACCCCGCCCAGTCCGGCCGTTATCGGCAGACCCACAGATTCCCGTTTCCGTCAGCGGAATGGAACCCCGCCGGAAGCCGTTCAGCAGCAGCAAAACCTGCCCCGGCCCTCACCGGCTAACCGCCAGCAGATGCACTTACGACCCGCACCGGCTAATCAGCCCGTCAGAACGGCTCCGGCGCCACAGGTGCAGCAACCGGCCAACCGCAACCAGCCGGGACCGGAGGATAAGAAAACAGAAAGACCGGCAACCAGACAACCGAATTAACAGCATCGGCCTTCCTGAAAATAAATCCCGGATCAATTAAAAAAGGACCGGGATTTTTTTATGCCCGGAAAGGAATCCGGAGTCGGATTTTTACAATTCCGGGTTTCTTGTCTGGCAAAATATTCAGGCAGAAATCTTTGTACACAGGGTCTGTGCATTTCTTTTGCTTTAAAGCGAAAAACTTTTTTAAATTGTGAATAGCGGTAGACAATTTGTGCATAACCGGGCAATTCGTGTTAATAAATAAGTGCATTTAGGCTGGATAAATTAAAAAAATGAAAACTTTTTTTAAAGGAATCAATGGGGTTTATATTCGTCCTCCTGAAAACATTCGGTAACAAGGGGATCATGGCAGAATAACTATTTCGTAATACACACTGGCACCCACTTTCTTGAAGTGAAAAAAAATCAAGCGGATACATGGAGCTCACTAATTTGAATACGGACCGGAAACTGAGACGGAAAACACCAGTAGATGTCAGTACCATGATGTATGGCAAGGTGCCGCCCCAGGCCCGCGAGCTGGAGGAGGCGGTGCTGGGGGCCATCATGCTGGAAAAAGCGGCTTTTGATACCGTGATCGAAATCCTGAAACCGGAATGTTTTTATGTGGAGAGTCACCAGCGGATTTACCGGGCCATGCAATCCCTGGCGCAGAAAAGCCAGCCGATCGATATGCTGACCGTAGTGGAGGAGCTTAGGTTCCGTGAGGAACTGGAAATGACCGGCGGACCTTATTTCATCACCCGGCTGACTAATTCCGTGGTGTCTTCAGCCAATATTGATGCCCATTCCCGCATCATTCTTCAGAAATTCATTCAAAGGGAACTGATCCGTATTTCAGGGGAGATCATCGGGGATGCTTACGAAGACAGTACCGATGTATTCGACCTGCTGGACGATGCGGAAACCAAACTGTTTGAGATCACCAACAATCACCTGCGGAAAAATTTTGACAGCATAGATACGGTGCTGGTGAAAACCATCCAGCGCATTGAGGACCTGCGGAACAAGAATGACGAAATATCCGGTGTGCCTTCCGGGTTTGCTTCGCTGGACAGGATCACGTATGGCTGGCAGCCCACGGATCTGATCATCCTTGCAGCACGTCCTTCCGTAGGTAAAACCGCCTTTGCGCTTAACCTGGCTCGCAACGCGGCTCTGCATCCGACCAAACCCACGCCGGTCGCCATTTTCAGCCTGGAAATGAGCGCCAGCCAACTGGTTCAGCGTATACTATCGGCAGAAAGTGAGATCTGGCTGGAAAAAATTGCGCGGGGAAAACTGGAAGAACACGAAATGAAACAACTGTATGCCAAGGGCATCCAGCGTCTGGCCCGGGCCCCCATCTTCATTGATGATTCTGCCGCGCTGAATATTTTCGAGCTCAGAGCCAAATGCCGGAGGCTGAAGAATAAACACGATGTGGGGCTGATCATCATCGATTACCTCCAATTGATGAGCGGCACAGGGGAAAACCGGAATGGAAACCGGGAACAGGAAATCAGCCGGATATCCCGGGATCTGAAAGGCCTGGCGAAGGAACTCCAGGTGCCCATTGTAGCGCTTTCCCAATTGAGCCGCGAAGTGGAAAAAAGAAAAGAAGGCAATAAAATGCCGCAATTGAGTGATCTCCGCGAATCGGGCGCCATAGAGCAGGATGCCGACATGGTGATGTTCCTGTACCGCCCGGAATATTACGATATTACCGCCAATGAATTTGGTGAAAGCAACAAAGGAGAAACGCATGTGCGTATTGCCAAACACCGTAATGGATCGCTGGAAACCATTAAACTCAAGGCCCTGCTGCATATCCAGAAATTCATGGATGACGATGGCGCCGGCGGATTCGATCAGCTTCCGCCCGGTGGTAACTGGAAACCCGTTCAGGGCGACCAGGGCGGTCAGGGCGGTCCTAAACTTTATATTCAGGCAGGCAGCAAAATGAATGATATTCCTTTTAATGATGAGGAAGAAAGCCCGTTCTGATATTTATCCTGTTGCCTTTTTATCTTCATGGAAATGCCCGGTGCCTATTTTTACTTAGCCTCCCTGAGCCGCGTGACAGAGGTGTTAACACTGGATGAACCTGCTTCCCGGCACATCGTTCAGGTATTGCGCATGCAGGAGGGCGAAGCGTTCGTGCTCACGGATGGCATGGGTTTACGGGCCGTGGCCACCATCCTGGATGCTCATAAAAAACATTGCCGGGTAAAGATTTCAGAAAAAAAATTCCAGAAGTCCGATGCCAGTCACGTGACCGTTGCGCTTTCTGTTTTAAAAAATTCAAACCGTTTTGAATGGTTCCTGGAGAAGGCAACGGAGCTGGGTGTTTCGGAAATCATTCCGTTGAAATGCAGCCGTACGGAAAAACAGCAGTTCCGTATGGAGAGAATGCATTCCATTGTGGAGAGTGCCCTGATCCAGTCCCAGCAATCCTGGATGCCGCTCCTGCAGGAGCCGGTCAGCTTTGATGATTTTGTGGGGCAGGCTGTTTCTGATCAGAAATTCATTGCTCATTGCGGACGCGGCGAGAAAAGGCAACTCAGTGAAATGATCAATACCAGCCTTTCATCCCAGCTGATCCTGGTTGGCCCGGAAGGCGATTTTACGAACGAAGAAATCAGCATGGCCCGCCAGGCAGGGTTTATTGCGGTTCATCTTGGGGATCACCGCCTGCGGTCAGAAACTGCCGCAGTGGCTGCTGCCGCTGTATTAAAACTGATCTGAATTTTTATCGCCTGCCTGCTGTATTTCCGGCTCCAATATTTTCTTAACAATGGCGGGACCCTCATAAATGAAACCTGTCCACACCTGAACCAGGCCGGCGCCGGCATTTATTTTTTCCTTGGCATCTGCCGCATTGAAAATCCCGCCGGATGCCATGATGGGTATGCCGTGGCGGACCTTTTCCGAAATATAGCGTATGAGTTCCGTTGATCTTTTCCGAAGGGGCCTGCCGCTCAGGCCGCCGGCTCCAATGTGCTCGAGCTTTTCGGGCAACAGGGTCAGGCCCTCCCGGGAAATGCTGGTATTGCTCACCACCAACCCGTCCAGTTTAATTTCCAACGCCAGTTCCAGCACTTCGTCCACCTGCTCCCGGGCCAGGTCCGGCGCTATTTTCAGCAGGATGGGTTTGGGTGTTGTCTGCTGTGGGACGGTTTGCTGTAAAGCCGTGAGGATCCTGCGCAAAGATTCTTTTTCCTGCAAGGCGCGGAGACCGGGGGTATTCGGGGAACTCACGTTCACCACAAAATAATCCACCCAGGGAAACAGGGCAAGAAAACAGATCTCATAATCTTTCCACGCTTCTTCATTGGGCGTCATTTTATTTTTACCGATATTTCCGCCGATGATCAGGGTTTGCGCTTCGTTGTCGCGTCTTTTTTCTTTCCATTTTTTCAGACGGAGCGCCACCTGGTCCACGCCCTCGTTATTAAAACCCATTCTATTGATGAGCGCCAGATCCTTTTTTAACCGGAACAGCCGTGGCTTCGGATTTCCCTGTTGGGGAAGCGGGGTTACCGTTCCGATTTCCACAAAACCGAACCCCAGGGTTTCGAGACTTTGCAGATAACGGGCATTTTTGTCGAAACCGGCTGCCAGCCCCACACTGTTTTTAAAGGTTAACCCGGCAAATTTTCTCTCCAGGGAAGGATGCTGAACAGAAAAGACCTGCCGCAGCATGCGCCTGCCGAAGCCGTTTCCCGAAAGCAGGTTCAGGAAACCCATGGTAAAATGGTGGACCGCTTCGGGCGGAAAAAGAAACAATACGTTACGCAGCCATCGGTACATGGGGATTCCAGGTAAAAAGTAAAAATTAAAAAGTTGCGGCCTCCTTGATTAAACGGGTACGGAACCGGGCAAAGATAGAGGACTTTAACAGTTGCTTTTTGCAGTGAGGCTCCGAACAATTTATCTTTGGTATTCAATCATTCCATTCATTATATGCAGGATGCCTATATCGTTGCGGGTTACCGCACAGCCGTCGGTAAATCCAAAAGGGGCGGATTTCGGTTTTACAGACCGGACGATCTGGCCATTGAAGTGATCAAAGGCCTGCTGGCTTCGGTTCCGCAACTGGATCCGAAACAGGTGGATGATGTGATTGTAGGCAATGCCGTTCCGGAAGCGGAGCAGGGATTGCAGGTGGGCCGCATCATTGCAGCCCGTGCGGTTGGCATTCATGCGGCCGGGGTGACCGTTAACCGGTATTGCGCCAGCGGACTGGAATCGATTGCCATCGCCACCGCCAAGATCCGCACCGGAATGGCAGAATGCATCATCGCCGGGGGAACGGAAAGCATGAGCATGGTTCCAACAGCAGGATGGAAACCCGTTCCGGCTTATTCCATTGCCTCCGACGACCCGGATTTTTATCTCAACATGGGGCTTACCGCAGAAGCCGTGGCCAAGGAATACCAGGTGAGCCGGGAGGATCAGGATCAGTTCTCGTTCCTGTCCCACCAGAAAGCGCTCCATGCTATTGAACAGGGATTTTTTAAAACGGGCATCATGCCCATTAAAGTGGAAGAAATTTATCTGGATAAGCAGGGAAAAAAACAAAAACGGGAGCATATCATGGATACGGATGAAGGTCCGCGCGCTGATACGTCACCCGATGCACTGGCCAGACTGAAACCTGTATTTGCGGCGGGTGGTTCCGTTACGGCCGGCAATTCTTCCCAGACCAGCGACGGCGCTGCATTTGTTATTGTGATGGGAGAAAAACTGATGAACCGCCTGGGATTAAAGCCCATTGCCCGTTTGGCAGGCTGCGCGAGTGCGGGTGTTCATCCCAGGATAATGGGCATTGGACCAGTGGAAGCAGTTCCCAAAGTATTGAAGCAGGTGGGCATGAACCTCTCGCAGATTGACCTGGTGGAATTGAATGAAGCATTTGCAAGCCAGTCCCTCGCCGTGATCCGAAAGATTGGGTTAAATCCGGATATAGTGAATATCAACGGAGGCGCTATCGCCCTGGGGCATCCGCTGGGTTGTACGGGTTGCAAGCTAACCGTTCAGATAATGCAGGATATGAAAAGGCTGAATAAGAAATACGGGATCGTGACGGCCTGCGTTGGCGGGGGCCAGGGAATTGCCGGAGTGATTGAACATATTTCATAAGATTAAGGTTTTGATAAATCGGTATGGGCAACCCGGATGAGAAGTCCGCCTGCCTATCTTTGCAGACGCTATTTTTTTTGACACAACCATCCATCATACGCAGATTTTCCGCGGCATTTTTTCTGCTGTTATTTTCCTTTTGCGTAACCCCAAAAAGATTCCTGCACGATTTACTGGCCAATCACCGGGATACCGAGCGCGCGGGGGATCAGCCGGCTCAGCAGGTTTTTGCAGCGGGCTTTCATTGTCATTGTGACGACCTGGTGGTGATGGCTCCTTTTCTTGCGGATATTCATCCCGCAGAAGCGCCCGCGATGGCATCCGCACGGTTTTCCTATGCAGAACAGCTCAGCGGTTTCGTTTTCAGATATCTTCCGCATACGGGTGTGCGCGGACCTCCACACGCATTCTGTTCTTAGGCTTATCGCAACAGATTTTGGCAATCCTCTCCGGGATTGTCAGGAACAGCACATCATCAACGTATGAAATTACTTTT
>Ga0075522_10002054_pt1 | contig 15072 bp, 16 predicted proteins | sample NGEPerA_FD_74796 | JGI IMG/M metagenome (GOLD analysis project Ga0075522, IMG submission 74796) | Arctic peat soil microbial communities from the Barrow Environmental Observatory site, Barrow, Alaska, USA - NGEE PermafrostL2-A | ecosystem: Environmental > Terrestrial > Soil > Wetlands > Peat ... | reverse complement strand
GCGTCCACGATGAACATCACGTCGGGATATTTTTTCTTGAGCGCCGCGATTTCCGCGAGCGGCGACATCGTGCCGGTCGAAGTTTCATTGTGAATCAGCGTGAGCGCGTCGAATTCACCCGTCGCCAATTTTTTGTCAATGGCTTCGGCGCGAATCGGCGAACCCCATTCCACTTGCAACGCCTCGGCCTGCTTGCCGCATTTCTTGGACACGTCAAACCACTTGTCCGAAAACGCGCCGCACATGCAGTTCAAAACTTTGCGTTGAACGAGATTGCGGATCGCGCCTTCCATCACGCCCCACGCGCTGGACGTGGAAAGATAAACGAGTTGTTTCGTGGACAGTAGTTGCTGAAGTTGCGGCTGGATTTTTGCGTAAAGGTCTTTGAAACCCTGCCCGCGATGGCCGATCATCGGCGAGCAAAACGCCTTGAAGGTTTTCTCGCTGACTTCGACCGGACCCGGAATGTGCAATTTGACGTGTGGCATAATAAAAAAAATCGCTTCGTGAAACTTTTCACAAGCCGACGACAAACGCAAGCGAAGTTTTATTGAACCGCAACGTCTCGATAAACTCACGCGCGTGATTTTGCGGCAGATTAGTTCTTATTTGCATACACATTTAATTTCGATATTGTGTGTATATGACTAAACGAACGAACATTGTTTTGGATGCAGGTTTGGTGCGGCAGGGCATGAAAGCGACTGGTATCAAAACACAACGTGCTTTGGTGCATCATGCGTTGAGTGAATTAGTCCGGCGCGAAAAACAGATGGGTTTTCTCGCGCTCAAGGGAAAAGTCAAATGGACGGGCGACTTGAATAAAATGCGTCGCTATCGTTTCGCATGAAAATTCTGGTTGATTCCACGGTTTGCATTGATTTTTTCAACGGACGCGAGACGGCGCAGACCGCGAAGCTGGAAGAATGTTTCCAAAATTTTGACGAGATTTGCTATTGCGGTTTTGTCCTTCTTGAAGTTTTGCAGGGCATTCGTGATGGAAAGCAATTGATTGCCACCAAACAACAGTTTGAAAACCTGACGTATTTGGAAGATGACCGCTCTACCTTTGAACTGGGCGCGACGATTTATCGCGAGTTGCGGCAGCAAGGAATTACTATTCGAAATGCGATGGATTGTTTGATTTCCGTCGTCGTCATCCAGCACGGCGTGAATTTTCTGGAGAACGACCGCGATTACAAATTCATTGACCGGCATTTTCCGTTGAACCGGATTTGAAAGCGAGTTGTTTGTGGAATTTTCAAAAATTATTGCCGTTTGGCCGCAGCTTTCCGCGCTTTGGAAATAATTTTTTCGAGGTCAATTTCCAGAACCGCCGTAATACGGAGCAAGGTGTCCAGTGTTGGATTTTGCACTTCCTGCTCGACGTAGCTGACGGTTTGGCGCGATAATCCGGCCTTTTGCGCCAGCACGTTCAGGGAAAGGCCGCGCTTTTCGCGCTCCACTTTTAGCAGACACGCGACCTGGGAACTGATAACGTCGTTTAGTTTTGCAACCGGCACAGGAAAGGAATACCGCAAAAAATGCTTGACGCCGGATGCCAGAATACTTACATGAGGCATGAATGAGCCGACAAACAAGCCGTTTAGCGACGAAGAAAAGGTTCGGATTCTTCTTCACGAATACGACACGCTCAGACAGGAGATTATTCAGCGAACAAACCACGGGTTTCAAATCTATGGAGTTGGCGCTGTATTTTTTGTTTGGCTTATGAATCGGTCTTTCGATCAAAGATTCTGGATAATGCTTTGCATTTCTGCAATTGCACTTGGCCGCGCATGGAGATCGAGCGTGAGAGAAATTAGAAAAGCCGCCGAGCGATTGCAGGAACTGGAAAATATAATTAATGGGCTTGCGGGAGCAGATTTACTGGTTTGGGAGAGTCATAAGAGTGGTTTTGCGACCGGCTCAAAGTGGTTTTGGGGAACGCGCAAAACCATAAAGCAAGCTTCGACAAACATTTCGGAGACAGAACCCAAATTACCAAATGACGGAGCCAGCCGATGAAACGGATAATTCTCGTATTTGCTTTCGCGCTGGCGATGCTGGCAATAGGAACCCGTTTTCTACTTGCACAGACTGTGGTCAACGTCAGTCAACCGCAGTTCAATTCGGCACTTAACAGTTCTGCATGGTTTTTTAAGGAAGGCAGCGACAATTCGATTTCAATGGGAACAAGCAGACCTATGAATTCGCAAACTAGCAGCACTTTTCTTATTTTTGGAGCCACTACTACTTGGAATATGTCCTATAGTTTTGACAGTTCTGATGTGTCATTGACTGCAACGACCGATTTTCATTCGCCGTCATTTAATTGGCAAATGAGCATCCCATTCAATTCAGCACCGTTAACTCTTGATGTCGGCAATTTATTTCAGGGAACCAATGATGAAAGTGAAACTATCAGTGACATCACAATCAATGGTGGAGTTCCCATTTCTGGAACATTTACAGTGGCAGCAGGGCAAAAATTTAGTGGGCTCTTAATTGACAATAATGGTATTCCAATAACTTCACTAAATTACAATCTTGAAATTGATACTCCATCTGGAAAAGAAATATTCGGTTCTGACGGGATTACACCGGCAATTTTAAGTATGGTAGTGATACCAAGCACTGTATTGCAATCCGCGCCAATCATTACAACACAGCCGCAAAGCCAAGCGGCTCAAGTTGGCACCAATGTCACTTTCACTGTTGCTGCCAGCATTTCTCCTCCGTCAAATTATCAATGGCAATTCAACGGCCAAAATATTCCTGATACCACGAATGCTACTTTGACTTTGAATTCGGTCGCGGCGGCAAATTCCGGCGGCTATTCCGTCATCGTGTCCAATCCGTATGGTTCCGTCACCAGCGCCACCGTCTCCCTCGCCGTCCTTGACGACGGCGCAAACGGCAATACGCCGGTGCAGATTTCAGTTGATGGTATAGTTGTAAAAGAGGTTGGAAAAAGTAATTTAGTCATCGTCACGCACGGTTACATACCACCGCCCGATCCTCCTTTTATGCCTTCTTGGGTTACAAATATGGCTGATGCCATTCAAGCAAAGGTTCCGTCTGGTTGGCAGGTTGTCGCGGTAGATTGGGCTTTGGAAGCATGGTATGGGAATGGTGAAACTCCTGACGGCGCCCTTAATGCGGCGAAAATTGAGGGCACTCTGCTGGGGAAAGAAATAGCAGGACAATCTTGGCAGAAAGTTCATTTAATTGCGCATAGTGCAGGCGCAGGACTGATTCAGGCAATTGCCGATCAACTGAAATCACTGCCAAATCCGCCGACGGTGATTCAATTGACATTTCTTGACCCATATTTGGGGACGCTTACAGACGAGCAGGATGTGTATGGGCGCAATGCGAATTGGTCGGATTGCTATTTCGTGCAGGATGGCAGCGGGCCATTCACCAGCGGCAATATCAGCCAAGCATTTAACGAAGACGTAAGTTGGGTTGATCCGGCCCATACTACAATGGCATATCTGGTTTTGGGTGGAGGTGAAGTGGCACTCTCTTCGCATGAATACCCGCATGATTTTTACATTGATACCATAACCAATACCGACCCCAATTGGTGCGCGGCAGGTTCCGGTTTCGACCTCAGTCCCGAAATTGCGGGCGACTATTGGAGTAATCATCCTGTTGGCGGTGTTACATATTTGCCATGCAGTCCATCAAATGCTGTATTGAATCCGAATCCGGATATAACGGGCTGGGAAGCGGCGGCGACAGGCGGTTTGACTGACTTTTCCAACGCGGTATATGCGGTGAGTAGTGCCGAGGCAACTATTGTCGGAGATGCAGGTTTTGAATTACAAAGTCTTTGGTCATCATTGCCGCTCGTGCAGTCGGGCGGTGTTCGTCCGATGGGCGAAACTTCCACCAATACCCCGGCATGGCTGGCGGTGGGCGTGAGCGTTACCAATGCGGTCAATTTCGTCCAATTTGACGCGGCGTTCACGGACACGAATTCGGCGCAGGGTCTCTTGACGGTGTATTGGAACACAAACCAAATCGGCATGGTGGATGAGCGCGTGGCGGAAACGAATCTGCAAACGTATCATTTCGAGTTGCCCGGCACGGTGTCGAGCGGCCTTTACACCTTAAGTTTCCGGTTGGATTCATTTGCCAATTCGTCCAGCATCGTGGTCACAAACGTGGCGACGGGTTTTGTGGGTTTGACGCAACCTATTGCGTTGAACATTTCCATCACCAACGGCGTGCCGCTGCTGCAACTTACGGCGGCGACCAATTTCACGTATCTCATCCAAACCTCGACGAATCTTGTGGATTGGACGCCGACGGCATTGTTGTTGAACACGAACGGCACGGCGCAGTTCATGGATTCGGCAATGACTAATTCAGCGCGGTTTTATCGGGCAACGTTGCCGTAAAAATATAAGCATCCAAATTAGCCATTGGCATTTGTCGCAATTCTGATAAAGTGCGCGTTCCGCTTTTTATGAAATGGAAGCGGTCAACAATTTAACCAAAGAAAATTTATGTCACAGCATCGCAGTCTGCGCGCGGCGTCCACGTTGGGCGGCAAACGCAATGTCCTCAAGCGTTTCGAGCGCACGGAACTTCTCAAAAAACGCGGCCAGTGGAAAGCGGGCGACCGCATCACCGGCTTGCGCAAAACGAAACCGGAAGCGTGAACGAAGTGAGAAGTGTGAAGTTGGAAGTGCGAAGTTGAACGCAAATCCTTCACTTCGTCCTTCTCACTTCACACCTCGCACTTCACATGGTTCGTTTGCAGAAATTTTTAGCGGACGCGGGCGTGGCTTCGCGCCGCGCGGCGGAGCAAATCATTCTGGACGGCAAGGTCCGCGTGAACGGGCAAAGCGTGCGTTTGCTCGGAACGAAAGTTGATCCGGTTCACGACGAAGTGGCGGTGGAGGGAAAAATTGTCCGCGCAAAAAAGAAACTTTACGTCGCGTTGAATAAACCGCCCGGCTGCGTCTGTTCGCACAACGATGAATTGGGCCGTCCGACGATTTATGAATTGTTGCCGAAGGAATGGCAGGCGACGGTCAATTCCGTTGGCCGTTTGGATTTCAACAGCGAAGGATTGATTTTTCTGACGAATGATGGACAATTTGCTTTGCGCCTGACGCATCCGCGCTATGGCGTTCGCAAAAAATATATCGCGACGGTCGAAGGCCGTGTGGAGCTGGAGTTGCTGGAGGAGTTCACGCGCGGCATTTTTCACGGCGGTGAAAAATTGAAGGCGGACAAGGCGCGGCTCATGGGCAGCAGCCGCGCGAAGAGCGTGGTGGAACTGGAATTGAGCGAGGGAAAAAATCGCGAGGTGCGGCGGCTGTTTGAGTCGCAGAATTTTTTGGTAAGACGATTGCAACGTGTGCAGGTCGGAAAAATCAAGCTGGGCGAATTGAAGCCCGGAAAATGGCGGACATTGACAGAGACGGAAATAAAAACTTTACTTGCGGAATCATGAAAACGAATTGCTGGCTGGTTTTAGGAATGTTGATGGCGACGGGCGCGCTGGCGCAAGACAACACGAACGCGCTGCCGCCGATTCCCGCGCCGCTGCTCACGCCGCCGACCAACGACATTTCCGCACCCGCGCCGGTTCGCAAAACCAATGAGCCAGCGGTTAAACCCGCCAGGCATAAAAAACATTTTTCGTTCGCGCCTAGAAAAAATCTCCACGAACCCACGGTCGCGCTGGTTCCCGGTCCGGCGGAAGTGGCCGTTAAAAATCTGAACGTGCGCGGGCAGGCGGGATTGCGCGGCGAATTTCTCACGCATTTGAATCAGGGCGAGACGGTCACGGTTTTGGAGCAGATCAATTTGGCGCGACATAAAGCCGGGGAACCGGCGCAATGGGCTAAAATTGCTTTTCCCACAAACGGCCATGTTTGGATTTTCACACGATATGTTGATAAGGCGAACAAAACCGTTTTGCCGAAAAAGTTAAATTTGCGCGCGGGGCCGGGTGAAAATTACAGCATCGTTGGCGTCGTGGAACGCGGCGAGCCGGTGACGGAAATCGCCACGCGAAATGATTGGATGGAAATCGAGCCGCCGACGAACGCCTACGCTTTTGTGGCTGCGATGTATTTGAAACAGGAAGCTTCGGGAACGCTCGCGACCAATCTTGAGCCTTCGACGGAAACTGAACCGATGACGACCAATGCCGTTCCCGAACCGGAGCCGATTGCGCCCGAACAAACCAACCTGCCGAACAGCCAGTTTAATCCGCCGCCGCCAGGGGTCATTGACACGAACGTTCCGCCAATGGAGACGAAGGCGCCCTTGGAAACTGACACCAATCTTCCGGCGGAAGTTGACACGAACGTTCCGCCGCCGCCGCGCATTGTGACGCATGAAGGCGTCGTGCGCCACGTCACGAGTTTGATCGAGCCGACCGCGTATGAAATTTACGATCCCACCACGGGCGGCGAAATTGATTATCTTTACAGCACGGCGACGAACCTGGATTTAAGCCGCTATAACAATATGCGCATCATTGTGACCGGCGAGGAAGGCCTCGTTCAACGCTGGAACACGCCGCTGCTGACCATCCAGCGCATCCTCGTGATTGATACCAACGCCGTCGTCCCCCATCATGTTGCCAGCCCACACGCTTCCGAATCTCATTGATGGCCGCGCCATCTCCGCGCAAATCCAGCGCGAATTGGGCGCGCGCGTGGCCGCACTGAAAAAACGCGGCGTCAATCCCGGCCTCGCCTTCGTGCGCGTCGGCGAAGATGCCGCCTCAAAAGTTTATGTCGGCAGAAAAGAAAAGGCCTGCGCCGAACTGGGAATTTTTTCCGAAACGCACGTTTTGCCGGAAGCCGCGAACGAAAACGAATTGCTCGCGCTCATTGAAAAATTAAATTCTGATCCGTGTCTGCACGGAATTTTGGTGCAGGCGCCGCTGCCAAAACAAATTTCTGAATCCAAAATTTATTCAACGGTTTTGCCGCAAAAAGACGTGGATGGTTTTCATCCGGTCAACGTCGGCAAACTCATGCTCGGCGACGCGAGCGGTTTTCGTCCGTGCACACCGGCGGGAATCGTCGAATTGCTCACTCGCTCGAATGTGAAAACGGACGGCGCGGAAGTCGTGATTCTTGGGCGCGGCAACATCGTCGGCAAACCAATGGCCGCGATGCTTTGCCAGAAAGGAAAAAATGCGAACGCGACCGTCACGATTTGTCATTCGGCCACGCGCGACATCAAAGAACATTGCCGGCGCGCGGATATTTTGATCGCGGCGATGGGCGTCGCGGAATTTGTGAAGGCCGAAATGGTCAAGCCCGGAGCAGTGGTGATTGATGTCGGCGTCAATCGCGTGGACGGAAAACTCGTTGGCGATGTGGATTTTGCCGCCGTCCAAAAAATTGCCGGTAAAATCACCCCCAATCCCGGCGGCGTCGGACCCATGACGATTGCCATGCTGATGCAAAACACCGTTCGCGCCGCTGAAAATTTTTCCAATCAAAAATAAAATTCAAAACTAAAATTATGCAAGCCACTCGAATCCTTCCCGACCTGCAATCTTCACTGTTGTGCGAAGAAGTCCGGCAGGAAGCCAACGGGAATTTTTTCCTCATCGGCGTCATCAATTTCCTTCGCGTGCCGCAACTGCCCCTCGTGGCCGGACGCCTGTGCGTTTTCGACCGCTGGACGGCGGGCATCGGCCAGTTCACGGAAATCATCCGCTTCATCGCGCCCGACCAGACGACGGTTTTGCGGACGGGCGAAATGAAATTTGAATTGCGAGATCCGGCCACGCAGGCGACGAACGTCATGGTCTTCGGCCAGCTCGAATTCAAGACCGCCGGGACCTATTTTATCGAGGTGCTGGTGGATGACGTGATGAAATTGCGTTATCCGGTGCCCGTGATCCACGCGCCGCCGCCAAATCAAAATCCGCAGGCGCAACCGGCGGAAAATAAACCTTGATGTTTAGCCACAGATAAGCACAGATGACCACAGATGCTAAAATTTGTTTATCTGTGTTTCATCTGTGCGAATTTGTGGCTGAATGAATGCTTTCGCGTCAAATTTTGCGGAACCGTTCACGCCGCGCGGCGTGGCGGCATTTGCCCGCGCCACTTTTGGCCGCCTGCTGCTCACGCAATTCATCATCGCGCTGCTCGTGGCCGTTTCCGTCGTCTCGTTTCTCCACGACAATTATTTTCCGACCATTCAGCAGGCGATTCAAAATTTGCCGGACACTGGAAAAATTTTTTACGGCAAACTCGCGTGGCCGGGCGATTCGCCCAAACTTCTCGCCGGGGGAAAATTTCTGGCCCTGGCCGTGGACTTGAATCACAGCGGCCAGATTCAAGCCACCGCCGATGTGCAGGTCGAGTTTGGCAGAAATTCCGTCCGTATTTTTTCCCTGCTCGGTTATCTCGAATTCTTTTACCCGCCGGATCGCTACGCGCCGTTCAACCGCGCGGAACTCGAACCGATTTGGGGCGCGTGGCGCGCGGAAATTTTATTTCTCGCCGCCATCGCGACGGTGGTGGCGTTCTTTTTGGTTTGGTGGATTCTCGCCACGCTTTATTTTGTGCCCGCGTGGATTTTTGCCTTTTATTTGAATCGCGAAGCGGATTTCCGCGCGAGTTGGAAACTGTCCGCCGCCGCGTTGCTGCCGGGCGCGCTGCTCCTGGTTGCCGGGATTTTGCTTTACGATTTCGACTTTCTGACGCTGGTTTCCTTCGGCTTCATTTTTGGCGCGCATTTTATTCTCGGCTGGATTTGTCTTTTTGCCGCCTCCTTTTTTTTGCCGCGAATCCCGCCGCTCCGGAAAAACCCGTTTCGGACAAAAAGATGATTTCGGGGAAGGATATAGCAAATCACAATAACATTGGCGCACATTGCGCAATTGGCGACGGCAACAGGGTGACAACACCCAAAAAATAAGTAGCCTGAAAGGCTATTCCATCGTAGCCGAGGGCAACGCCCCCGGTATCGTCAAGGGATTTTCGTTCGCCCTGTAAGGGCAAACCAAACACGGGTTGGGATAGGGATCGCCCTTTCAGGGCGCAGGAACATTGGATATTTATTCCGAGGGCGATGCCCTCGGCTACGATGGTTCAGGCCGTTGGCCTGAATGTGCCCATGTTGATTTGAACCGCTATAGCGTGTCATGCTGATTTCGAGCACATTACATCAATTGGTATACTTGCAATAAAAACAGCCGGAACACTTTTCATGTTCCGGCTGCCTGGAGGAGGGTTGCGCTCACATTGCCATGTGCGAAACTGGATCGCTCCAATCGCTATAACCTCTGCTGCCGCCCACGGCGCGCGCCTGCATCACATACATCGTTCCCGGCGTCAGGTTTTCCACGGCGATTTGACGCGCCTGCGTGGAATCCACGATGGGCAGCCATGCGCCGCCGCTAACACTGTAACGAACCTGATACGCCCGCGCATTATCCACCGGCTGCAAGCGCACCGTCAATTCCATCGCCGCGTCATTCGTGATGGACAGGATGGTAGGGATGGCCAGCGGCGTTTGCGCGCGGTTGGTGCTGTTGGCCTGAAAGCCCGATGAGAGCAACATGGCCACGTCCTGGCTGGCGATGCTCTGCACATACGCCGCGATTTTGCGCAGCGAGGTGACGAGCGCTTTTTTAGCCGCATTTTTGATGGCGGTCAACTGCGTGCCGCCTTGCGCCGCGTTCACTGACGCGGTGCCATAGGCCGCCCGCTGCGCGGCGAGCGTGGTCATGTCCACCGGCGAGGTCGGGAAACTTGGATTTCCCGTCAGGCTGGCGATGACGTTGTCGGTGAAGTCACCCAGATCGGAATCTGAATAACCGGCGAAGCCGAGGTTGACCCGATAATTTAGCGTATTCATTTTTAATTTTCTTTCTCTTAAGTGCTCCGATAAGAAGTTTAACTTCACCTGACCTACACGGCCAGATGTCAAATCCAGTAGCGGTTTTTTGACTAGCAAAGGACATGCCACGAGGAATCAATCCTGTCACTTGACTCCATTTGAAACTTCATTAGAGACAAACGAAGTTTCATTCAAGCCTTTTTGGGTAAAATCAATGAGAGAACAGGTTTCATCCAGCGTTTATCTTACTCCATCAGGGCTTGAGTTAGTTAAGTTAGACATTTATCTTACTCCATCAGGGCTTGAGTTAGTTAAGTTAGACATTTTTCTTACTCCATTAACGCTTGAGTTAGTTAAGTCAGGCCCTCTTCTTACCCCATCCGAGACGGAGTGAGTTTCATTCAGGGCCAATGAACCTTTCTTTGTAGCAAATGAAGGTTTAACGGACACTTTTCAGGCCTCCTCCGGCGCAAATGAAACTCCGTCAGACCTTTTTCTTACTCCATTAACGCTTGAGTTAGTTAAGTCAGACCTTCTTCTTACCCCATCCGAGGTTGAGTGAGTTTCATTTGCGCTTTTTTACACCGTGTTTGGCCTTCCCGCGCCTGTTTTCATCGGCGATTGGATTCAATTCTGGACACACTCTGTCTCAAAGCGGGGCAATGAGGGAGCAAAAAATGGAACGACGCGAGAGCCACAATTCAAATTAAGGCCGGAAGCGCGGATTTTTTATGGGCGAGACGCTGCAATCCATTTGAATGCGATGCTCCTAATTCCAGCAAAATCCAGAACACGGACGCCGTTGGCAGGTCAAACAGCCCGCCATCAAACCAGAAGGCCACCAGCAAGACCAAAGCGCCGGCGCGACAAGTGGCTTGAAGTGATGAGTGATAAGTGACAGGTGACAAGATTTTTCCCTTCTCCGCATCAGATGGGGAGAAGGTGGCCGCAGGCCGGATGAGGTGCGGGGTTTTTCTAAAACAAAGCCCTACATACGCGACAAAACAAAGCAAGCCGGGTATGCCTAATTCCGTTCCGAGCATCAAATAGCTGTTCATGGTGAGTGCCGACGCGCCGCCCTCTGGCGGCGAATAATTTTTCTCATACGTCTCAACTGCCTTGTTCCAACCGACGCCGAAGAGATGATCCCGCATCATTTGAAACGCGCCGCGCCAGGCAGAGACACGGTGTTGTGCCGATGGCCTGCCAAAATCCATGCGTTTAACATACCACGGCGCATTGTCCGGCGTCGCGTTCCAGAAAAACCATACGACGGCTGCGACAATAAAAATTCCCGGCAAAACCAACCGCCATTGCAATTTTCCATAAATCTTTGCCAGATACAGCAAACCAATCGCCGTCCCCAGCCACGCGCCGCGACTGTAACTGAACACCAAACCGACTGCCATCATTCCCGCCGCGATGAAAAGTAGGAGACGACGTAAGAAGTCTCTGACTGATTTCCGGTTTCCAATTCCTGCTTTCTGTTTTTCAAAATGAGTCTCGTCACCTCGACTCCTACGGACAATGTGGACGGATTTTGTTTGGGACGGTGGGTGGCCGTGCGCCAGCACCCAGACTCCTTGGGTCTGGCTCATTTCCGGTTGGCCCGTGGGGACGAACGCCGTGCCAAAATCCGTAGGAGACGACGTGAGGAGTCTCTGATTGAAAAATTGAAACCGGGTTTGAAATGAGTCTCGTCACCTCGACTCCTACGAAACGGACGGGTTTTGTTTGGGACGTTTGGGGCAATGGCAGGACGAGCATCGTCCGCTGGTGGATGAGCGGGGCAACGTGATCGGCATCGTGTCGGCCAAGCTGGATGCGGCGGTGGCGCTGGCGGCGAGGATTTCAAATCACGTTTGGACTTTGGAAGAAATTGTCGGTTTGTTGCCTTGATTTTTAGCGGGTCAAGTGTAAATGTTATTCAAATAGGGCTAAATTATGCCAAGAACAAATGCAAGAACATATACTCCCGAAGAAATAGCGGTTTTGAAACGAAATTTGACTCGCGCCTTTGAGTCCCTGCTGACAAAATACCCTTTTAAGCCTGGTCAGCTTGTTTGCTGGAAAGAGGGCTTGAAAAATAAGCGCTTGCCCGAACGCAACGCACCGGCAATTGTGTGGGAAACCCTCCTTAACCCGATATTTGATAACAGCAAAACAGTTGTTGCGGGATCACTATATTTTAAAGAACCGCTTGACATAGTGTTGGGTGTCATGGATGAAGATGAGTTCGTTTTATTTCACTACGACAGTCGCCGGCTGGAGCCGATACCAGAATAATCATTCAGCAGCTTGAGCGTCGTAACATTCCGAGATTCAAACTATACCACTACCGGAAATCCCAAAGGGATTTAATCATTCAGCCCGGCGTTGGCCGATGAAATCGGGCTACGCCGGGTTGCGGTATAGAATGTCCACAACCCTGAAAGGGTTGAATCAAATGGGCGCGAATGGCGATGCAACCCCTTCAGGGTTGAAAAATGTTTCGGACGATTAACCCAGGGTAGCTCCTCGCCCGTCCGGCTCGGATCAACCCTGGGCTGAATGATGCAATCCCGTTGGGATTGGGGGAAGCGCACGCGGGATTCAGGACGGATTTTGGTTTGGACGGTGGGTGGCCGTGCGCCAGCTCCCGGACTCCTTGGGTCTGGCTCATTTCCGGTTGTCCCGTGGGGACGAACGCCGTGCCAAAATCATTTTGCGATGGACGGTTAGGGCGATGGGCGTTTGAATTTTTTGTCGCGCGAAGGGCGCGAAGGCGGCGAAGTCCGTAGGACTGGCATATTTGTAGAAACGGCAGCGTAAATGAATCAAGCTCCGTCAGGAGCGACATCATGGTGAGTTAAGGGAGGACTATTTGACGGGCGTTAAAGTAAAACGGCATTGCGATCCTTCACCAGTGAAATTCAAATTTAATTCCGACTCTGTCGGAGAGAAATCACGAGCTGTAACTTTAATTTTCAAACGATAATTTTTGTTATTATAGAAAAGTGCAGCCTTTCCAAGAGGTGCGCTTTTTTCCTCATCTGATCCAACTGTAAATTTGGCGATTACAGAATGAATCCAAATATGAAGATTGGGAGCGTGAGCCGACTTATGTTTTGTAACATTGAAAAGGTTAAACGCAAGATTGCCACCGGGATTGATGCTGGGCTTATCGGACACTTCTGCTGGCAACAACACTAATGGAAGTTTGGGGAGTAGATACCGCTCGCCTTCTTCGGTTGAACTTTCCATTTCTGTCAATTCGACCCGAACATTGTCTGCCGTATTTGGCGTTCGATTGTGAACTCGAATCTGGCAAAAATATCTTGGAAAAGACGGCATGTCTTGGGAGATGCCTTCAATTTCAAAGTCGGGATGCGAATTTAACGACTTAATGAATTTCAGAATCAACCAAAATAAAAGAGCCACACAAACAAGCCCGGCAAGAAAAACAACCAACACTAACCACCACGAAGCGTGTGCAAAAATCCTGACAATCGCGGCAATACCTGCGCTGATACCGATTACGACCCATTTAATTAAATCCCACTTGGCATTTCCCTTGATGTCATGCCATTGATCTCGGAAAAATTTAGAAATGTTCGCCATAAAAGATCACACCAATTTCTTCGCAATCCGCTCGTCGAGGATTGCATAGTTAAATTAAACCAAACAGTTACCATCCGCCTTCAGTTTGGATTTGCGAGTTTGTAACTGACTGCGTGGTCAAGGTTCGGAGTTAGCTTCCTGACAGTTTTTTGCGAGTTGTTGACCGATTCGTAGGAATAAACTCCGTATGGATAAAGTCTGCATTCTATTTGCTCATCGTCTGTGACTGTCTCTTTGTTCAAGTCAACGATTAAGGCTGTAGTGTCATCAGGGCAGCGCACAAGCAAACCGTCAGGCACGTTTTGAATTACCGTCACCATCCAGTGCATCTCACATGACTTGATGTAAGCGGTTGTTTGCCTGACTTTTTCTTGATAGATAGCTTGTTGCGCTGCTCCAATCTGATTTTGCCGGTCAATTTCGTTTTTGGTTTTATCAATGTCATCCTGCGCCGTTGCCAGCGTCTGGTCGTAACCGAATTTCTCTTGCAAATCTTTTGGTAGTGATCCCAACGGCATCATGCCTTCGGCTCCGTTGTCTGTTTTGTAGATGAACTTGTTCGGCGTCAATTTTACCAGCACGGCGTTGGTTACGACATCGCCGCCGGAATTGGTCATCGTGAATGGCGTGAGCAAATTTACATTCGTCACATAGCCAGAACTGTCAGTGTTCGTTCCAGATGCAACTGCCAAATTGACAGGTTGGAGTAGTTGCATGATAGCCGCATTCCCCATTCGTATCGCTATGCCTGACACAGTCTCGCCGTCCGTGTCCACCGTGTTAATATCAGCACCCTTAGCAAGTAAAAGTTTGACCACATTTGTATCACCGAGGATAGTTGCATTTATTAGGGCTGTCTGACCTCGACTATCTTTCTGGTTTATGCTCGCACCTTTATCCAACAAAAGTTCGACCACATTTGTATTACATGACATGACTGCACTCATTAGGGCTGTATCATCAAGAACTCCGATAACTTTCGTGTTGATATCCGCATCGTTGTCTAATAAAAGTTTGACCATGCTCGCGTTGCCTTGATACGCCGCTATCATCAGGGGCGTGCCGACACTATAATCTTTAGCATTGATGTCAGCGCCTTTGTCCAACAAAAGTTTGGCCGCATCCGTTCGGCCTGTCATTACCGCGCCCATCAGGGCTGTTGTTCCATTGGTATCTTTCGCATTTACGTCAGCCCCTTTATTCAACAACAGCTTGAGGGTTTCCATGTCACCAGACCTTGCTGCATTCAACAGTTGTTCGGTCGCATCAAGAGGTGCGTTTTTATCCGAAGATGAATCAGAATTGTCAGCGTTTGTTTGGGCGAGAACCGAAAAGTTCACAAGCAGCAAAATTGATATGAAAGCGTTCTTCATATTTACACACGGAATACAACACCCGATGACTCGTGGCTGCAAGATTTATGTGACGCTGCTCATTGCCGCGAGCCGCTCGGCGCATCTGGGCGGCACGGTGGCGACGATTGGTTTTCCCGATCCGTCGTTGCAGGGATTTTCTCCCAAGCTGGCCAAGGGGGAAATCGCGTCGCTGTCGGGCGCGGGGGATGACCCGCGCTATTTTCAAATCAGCGTGCCGGTGCAGCCGGGCAATTCGGGCGGGGCGCTGGTG
>Ga0075522_10002051_pt1 | contig 15074 bp, 14 predicted proteins | sample NGEPerA_FD_74796 | JGI IMG/M metagenome (GOLD analysis project Ga0075522, IMG submission 74796) | Arctic peat soil microbial communities from the Barrow Environmental Observatory site, Barrow, Alaska, USA - NGEE PermafrostL2-A | ecosystem: Environmental > Terrestrial > Soil > Wetlands > Peat ... | reverse complement strand
TTACAAATCAAGGCGAAATCGGTTCAACCGTCACGGTCGGCGGGCTGATCTCGAGCACATTGATGTCGGGCGGGACGTCGGCATGCACTTCGGCGTCGGTGATTTGCCGGGAATGAAAGTTGGTCAGATCGATGTACACCTTGATGTTTTTGGGAGCGGCTTTGAGCAAGGATTTTTCTTCGCCGACCGCGATCACCACCACCTCGATGGGATTGATTTTGAAAACGCGCTTGTCGCCTTGCGCAACGATGGCCGAGACCGGCACGCGAATATATTCCTGCACCAGCAACCGGTTGATCGCAAGCTGGGTGATCGGAAAGTCGTTGTGAATTCCGTAATGAATGGCCATCCAAATCATCGTGGCGAGGGCAATCGAGAAAAACTTCAACCAGAAGTTGTGCAAAATGAGGCGGCGCACAGACATGGTTATTTTGGCGCCTCCGACGCGTGATGAAACAGCCGGAGCAGTTTGCCGGGCTTGCCTGCCTTGACGAGGACCGAGGTCAGAAAGGCGCGCAATTGTTCCGCGCTGACTCCCCGCACCAAATGCCCTTTGTAGGCGTGGGAAATGGAGCCGGTCTCTTCCGAAACCACCACGACCACCGCGTCGGTTTCTTCAGTCAAACCGATGGCGGCGCGATGACGCGTGCCGAGGGAGGCGTTCAAGTCCTGGCGTTGCGTGAGGGGAAAAATGCAGGCGGCGAAGGCGATGCGACCGCCCTTGATGATCACCCCGCCGTCGTGAATGGCGTTGTTGGGAAAGAAAATGGTTTCCAACATTTCGGGCGTCGCTTCGCAATCGACCGGGAGGCCCGACTCGGTCGCTTCCTGAAGTTGAATGGACTGCTCAATGGCAATGAGCGCGCCGATGCGGACTTCGGCCAGCCGCTCAACGGTCTGGATGACCACTTCGATATTTTCGCGCTGTTCATGCCCGGTGGTGAAGACGGGATGCGTGCCCAGTTCAGCCAGGATCCGGCGCAGTTCCGGCTGAAAAATAACCAGCACGGCCACCGCCGAAAAAGCGACAAACGACCGCAGCAGCCAGCTCAACACCTCCAGCTTGAGCAGGAAGGCGAGCACGGTAAGGCTCAACAACAAAAGGATGAAACCATAGACGACGGGCGCGCCACGGGTGCCGCGCACGAAATTAAAACTGAAGTAAATGCCGACCGAGAGAATGGCAATCTCGAGGACCGGCCTCCAGCCATCATGCACCAGATGTATTATGTTCGGCATTTGGTTTTCTGTTCCAGCAGCGCTTCGGTCATGCGCAGCGCGTGGCGCGTCGCCGCGACATCGTGACAGCGAATAATCTGTGCGCCGTTTTCCACCGCCCAGCAGGCGCAAGCCAGCGAAGGCGCCAAGCGGTCATCATCCCCAGCGATCCGGCTCATAAAAGACTTGCGGGAGGCTCCCACCACCAGTGGACGATCCCACTTGGTAAAGTGGCGCAATTGGGCCAGCAATTGCAAATTATGTTCGATGCGCTTGCCGAATCCAAGGCCCACATCCAACGCCAATTGCTCTCCATTGACACCGCAGGAGAGCAAACGATTCAAACGTTCCCCAAAAAATTCACCGACTTCCGCCAGCACGTCGGCATACGCGGGATTTTCCTGCATGGTTTGGGGCGAACCTTGCATGTGGACGGCCACGTAGCCAGCGCCGGTTTCCGCCGCCAATCGCCACATTTCCGGGTCGGTGCGATTGGCCGCGATGTCATTGATGATGCTCGCGCCGGCTTGCAATGCCTTGGCCGCGACGCCGGTTTTGACGGTGTCAATCGAAATGGGAATGGACAGCTTGCCGGCCAATCCTTCGATGACCGGGATGACGCGCCGGAGTTCCTCCGCTTCGTCCACCGGAGTGGCGCGGGGGCGCGACGATTCGCCGCCGATGTCAATAATATCCGCGCCCTCCCCGGCCAATTGCAGCGCATGGGCTATGGCGACCTCGGTGGAGGCAAATTGGCCGCCATCCGAAAACGAGTCCGGGGTTACGTTGACCACGCCCATCAGCAACGCGGAACGGGGAAAGACGAATTGAAATTGCCGCGCGCGCAGAAGCATGAGGCGAAATCACCGCAATTATCTTCGCGCCGGCCGGGCTATTTGGCCGCCTCGTAGTTTTTGCCCGCTTCGGCCCAGTTGAGCACATTCCAAAATGCCTTCAAATACTCGGGACGGCGGTTTTGGTATTTCAAATAGTAAGCGTGCTCCCAGACATCGACTCCGAAGACCGGCTTGCCTTCGCAACCGGCAATCGCCTTGCCCATGAGCGGATTGTCCTGGTTGGCCGTCGAGCAGACTTCGAGCTTGCCGTGGTTCGAGACGAGCCACGCCCAGCCGCTGCCGAAACGCCCCGCGCCGGCTGCCTCGATTTTTTCCTTCAACGCCTCGACACTGCCGAAGGTGGAATTGATCGCGTCGGCCAACGCTCCGGTGGGCGCGCCGCCGGCTTTGGGTCCGAGCAGTTTCCAAAACAGAGAATGATTGGCGTGGCCGCCGCCGTTATTGCGCACCGCAGTGCGGATGTCCGCCGGGACGGCCTCGAGATCGGCGATGAGTTGCTCGATGGATTTCTTTTCCAAATCGGCTTTGCCGGCCACCGCTTTGTTGAGATTGGTCACGTAAGCCGCGTGATGTTTGTCGTGATGAATTTCCATCGTTTGCGCGTCGATGTGAGGTTCGAGCGCATCTTTTGGGTAAGGGAGAGGTGGTAGTTCGTATGCCATAATCTTTGTATGTTAAGTTTCCTGATAATTCCAATGCCCCAACGTAACAAACGCCACGCTTGAAGACAAGAGGCCAGGTTCATTTCAATTATCGCTTAAAATAAAATTCAATTATGGGAATGAAAGGCAAAAACATGGGGGTAAAACAATCCTGTTCTTCATCCTGTCGAGGTAAAAACGCCGGCGATTTTCAAACAGATTCTAACAAATTGACTCCTCTTCCGCCGTTCGTCATCTTCTACGCACTGAATGTTCACTCGCCTCCCATTAAAACACGCACGAGGAATGATCCTCGTTGCATGCCTGATCGCCATGACCGGCCATTTCTTATTGACTGCAAGAGCGGCCGGACCTGATGTTTCTAAATGGGCGGCTTCGGCGTTTTCCGGTGCCGCCCCGCCTGCCGCAAAGAGTGAGATAGGACTGGTTCTTCGCCGCCAGGATTTCGGACACTTAGGGATCAACCAGTCCGTCGTCGGCACGCCTTTGAAGATTGGGCAGCGTCATTTCGAGCATGGATTGGGCACGCATGCCAACAGTGAAATTGTGGTGAGCTTTCCCGCGGGCACGGCCAAGACGCTCAAGGCTTCCGTCGGCGTGGACAGCAATCGCGGCACGTTGGGTTCCGTCGAATTTTTGGTCGAGATCGGCGGCGCCAATGTTTTCCATTCCCCCACGCTTCGGGGCGGCGATGAAGCAGCGCCTGTCAATGTGAATATTTCGCAAGAGGCCGCCCAAATTGTCTTGAAGGTGGATGCCACTCCCGATGGCCCTTCCTCGGATCACGCCGACTGGGGTGCGGCACAGTTGGTCATGAAGGACGGTTCGGTGATGTGGTTGGATGAACTGGCCGTTCAGTCGGCTGGAGACTTCTGGCCCGGAGCCGAGCCGCCCTTCTCCTTTGTTTATGATGGCAAATCGTCCGCAACGTTGCTGCCTTCGTGGAAACGCGAGGTTCGCCGCGAGGACTTGGCGGATCGTGTGGCTTACCAAATCCAGTGGAAGGATTCTGTGACCGGACTCAAGGTCATTGCGCTTGCCACGGTGTTCAAAGACTTTCCAGCGGTGGAATGGTTTCTGCGCTTCGAGAATTCCGGCGCGCAGGACACGCCAATTCTGGAAAAGGTTCAGGCATTGGATGTCACGTTGAAGACAAGCCCGGCGCACGCATTGGTCCTGGATCAGATCAACGGCGATGACGCCAGCGAGCGCAGTTTTGTGCCGACTGAACGCGAAGTAGCAGCGGGGCAACGCGTGGCATTGGCACCTGTTGGAGGACGTCCTTCCAACGGAACCTTCCCCATGTTTAACTTGCAGGAAGGAGCGCGCGGTTTTTTCACCGCCATCGGGTGGACTGGACAATGGGCCGCCTCCCTGCAACGGAATGAAGCCGGCGCGACCCGCCTCCGCGCGGGCATGGAACTCACCCACCTCCTCCTGCATCCGGGTGAGTCGATTCGCAGTCCGCGCATTCTGTTGCTGCCATGGGCGGGTGACCGAATATCCGCCCACAATCAGTTCCGCCGCTTGTTGCTCGCGCATTATCTGCCGAAGGTCGATGGCCGGCCAGTGCAATTCGCTTTTGCGGCGCAAAGTTTCAATGAGGGTCCGGCCTATTGGGACACGGAAGCCGGCCAGCTCGCCGCCGCAAAAATCAATCGCGATCTGGGCTGCGACACCCTGTGGATGGACGCGGGTTGGTTCGAGGGAAACTTCCCCAATGGCGTCGGCAACTGGATTCCCAAGCCGAAGGAATTCCCCAACGGCCTCAAGCCCATCGGCGAGGCGTGCGAAAAGCTCGGGCTGAAGTTTCTGGTCTGGTACGAGCCGGAGCGGGTCTGCGACAATACGGAAATTGCCCGCGATCATGCGGACTTCGTGCTGCCCGCCCATCGGCCAGCCGGTTCCTACGGACTGTTCAATCTGGCCGATCCGGTGGCGCGACGCTGGATGACCGATCTGCTCATTCGGCAAATCACGGACTTCCACATTCATACCTATCGCAATGATTTCAACATGGATCCCCTGCCCTTCTGGCGGCAAAACGATCCGCCTGATCGTCAGGGCATCACGGAGATTCGCTATGTCGAGGGTTTGTATGCGATGTGGGACGAACTGCGCGCTAAATTTCCGCACATGTACCTCGATGACTGTGCCTCGGGCGGACGGCGGATCGATCTTGAAATGATTATGCGCTCGGTCGTCCAAACCCGCAGCGATGCCGCGGTCGCGCCCGGACGATCCGACTGGGACCAGTCGCAGACTTACGGTCTCAGTCTCTACCTGCCCGTCCACGCCACGATCGGGTGGGAAGTTGGCGCTTACGAATGCCGGAGTTCGGCGGCAGCCGGCTTCTGCGCGGAATGGGACATCCTCAACAAGACATTTCCTCTTGACAAAGCGAAGCCTTGCATTGCGGAAATGAAGGAAAACCGCAGTTATTGGAGCGGCGATTATTATCCGTTGACGCCATGGACGATGGCCTCGGACCGCTGGATGGCCTGGCAGCTCCATCGGGCCGATCTGGATCAAGGTATTGTGCTGGCCTTTCGCCACCAGGATTGTCCGTACTCTGCCTTACAAGTGAATCTGCGAGGCATAAATCCCGGCCAAACCTATCTGGTGCATTTCATCGACGAAGAACACCGTTCGGTCGCCAAGACGCTCTCTGGGGAAGAGTTGGCCAGCCTGGAACTCCAGATTCCCGGCCGTCACCAGAGTATTTTAGTGCGTTACGCCCCGCGGCAAAAGTAGTAATGCAGTCTGCCAAGAAAAATCCGCCAGTAAAATTACCGCCGGTCATCCGGAATAGGACGGGTTTAGAGTTGCATTTTGTGGGGCTATGCCCGTAGCCTTGATTGCGCCCTAAAACATAAATGATTAATCACACCATGAAACGACTCTCCCAAACATTGCTGGCCGCCCTCGCCCTGGTTTCAACCACGGCGTTTGCCGCGGAATTCAAGTATTCCGAGACCCCCAATTTCTTCGAGCAAAACCCCGGCGGCAAACCGATTGGCCCATGCCACGGCGGCGCCACCATCGACGAGGCGGGCAACATTTACATCACCACGGACACCGCGCGGGGCATCCTGGTCTTTTCGCCCGAGGGCAAATTCGTTCGCGCCTTCGGCCCCACGCGCGTCCACGGCCTGGAACTGCGCAAGGAGAAAGACGTGGAATATATTTACGGCGCGCGCCCCGCCGATCACGAAGTCCTCAAGTTCACCCTCGACGGCACGATCGAATGGGCCATTCATTATCCCAAGGAAGCCGGCATTTATGATGGTGAGAAAGGCTTCAAGCCGTGCGCCGTCACCGTCGGCCCCGATAACTCGATTTATGTCGCGGACGGTTACGGCTCCAATTACGTGCTCAAATTTGACGCAGACCGAAAGTTCGTCAAAGCCTTTGGCGGACCCGGCAAGGAGGAAGGGAAATTCAACACCTGCCACGGCATCATGCTGGACACCCGCGGAGACAAACCGCTGTTGCTGGTTTGCAATCGCAACAACAATCGCGTGGAATACTGGGACTTGGACGGCAACTTCGTCAAAGTGATCCAAAAAGATCTTCGCATGCCCGCCGCCGTTTACTTCCGTGGGGATTATGCGATCATTCCCGAATTGCAAGGCCGCGTCACGGTATTGGACAAGGCGGGCAACATCGTCGCGCAAGTGGGCGACAACCCCAACCAGAAACAATGGGCCAACTACGGCTTGCCGCCCGACAAATGGGAGAACGGCATTTGCAACGCGCCCCACGGCGGGGCGATCACCAAGGACGGCGACCTCATCGTGACCGAGTGGAGCAAATTCGGCCACCTCCATAAATTCACCCGCGAAAAATAAGGGCGATTGACAAGGCGCGCAGCTGTTGGCCGAGGGCTCGCCCAGAACGGGATTCAAGAATAGCCTGACGCCTCAACCCGTTATTCACTAAAATCTCGGTGACCTTAAAAAGAACAGGAATCATTTATGCTATAGCTTTTGTCAGTATTCTTATCGCGGTGGGAAGTGCTTTGTTTGTGGGAATCAGTGGTCGCACATTGCCCAAAGAGTCGAAATTCGTCCAACTCTTTAAATCGCATCGCATTGAGTTCGATAAACTGCGATCAATGCTTCAAGAGGATAGCCAGTTGGTCGCCGTGGCGGATTGGGGTGTACGAATGAAACGTTCCACGGACTCTCTCCCGGCGCAACGTTACAACGAATATCTGCGTTTGCTGAAGCAAGTCGATGGGCAAGTAGCTACCCGTGATGAAGGTAAACACGCCAATCCAAGTATTATGATTTGGGGTTGGGGTTTCGCTGGGCACACCAAACATCTTGGTATTTGCTGGCTGGACGAAAAGCCCACTAACCAAGGGGTGACACTAGACGGTTATCATGGGCCGGGCTCTTATGGACATGCGATCATCACTTATCGGCACCTTGAAACCAATTGGTACCTGTGGACCGACCTTTAGCCATCTATCGTGTCCTCCGTTGGCCGAGAGCCTGCCCAGAATCGGATTCAACCATCGCGTCATTAGACGAAAGACAACCATGATCAATAGTGCAAATCTACGGTTTGACCCAGTCACCCTATTTGGAGCACCGCCACCGACGCGTCAGATAAGTTGGGTCCATAGTATAACGTGCAGTCTGCCGTTAGCGACTGTTTTGTTTAGGAGTGCGGGTGGCTCGTTCAGCTTTCCCACATTTGCTTTTTCCGCGTTTTTGATGCTGGGGGCCGTGGGGATGGTCCTACATCTCCGAAAGGCTGTTAAGGTGGGCCGTATTCGATTTAGCTACTCGCCGCGCACTGCTCCGACAATTCAGTTCGATGTTGAACGCAGTAAGAATCCAACCATATTCTGGATCTGTTTCGCGGTATATTGCTTCATGTCGTGTGCTTTCTTAACGTTCGCTTTTTCACTTGCCCTGGGCCTGTTTCCCGGGCAGAAGTGATATACGGATGGCTTGGCGGTCACCCAAAACACATCAGAGATTATATGCAAAAAATCACCCCTTTCCTCTGGTTCAACAACAACGCTGAAGAAGCGGCAAAGTTCTACACTTCCATCTTCAAGAATTCCAAGGTCGGCAAAATCTCGCGCTATGGCGAAGAAGGCGAAAAGGTCTCCGGACGGCCCAAGGGATCGGTCATGACGGTCGAATTCCAGTTGGAGGGACAGAAATTCGTCGCGCTCAATGGCGGCCCGCAATTCAAATTTACGGAAGCCGTCTCGTTCGTCGTGAGCTGCGGGACTCAGGCGGAAGTGGACTGGTTTTGGCGGAAACTTTCCGCCGGCGGAACAGAAATCCAGTGCGGCTGGCTGAAAGACAAATACGGGCTGGCCTGGCAGATCGTCCCCGCCGCTCTCATGGAACTTCTGAGCAGCAAGGACGCCGCCACAGTCCGTCGCGTCATGCAGGCCATGCGCCAAATGGTCAAACTGGACATTAAAAAGTTGAAGCAAGTCGCGGCGTCAAACAAAAAAGCCGCACGGCCCAAATCAAAATAGAACCGGTACGCCGGTAGCGTCCGTCAGGAAAATAAGGGGCGATTGGCAGGCGGAATTGTTCAATGCCAGGCTGTGACGTCCGCGCTGCCGTCTGCGTCCAATACCTCTGCGGTGGAAATGGTTTTCATGGTTTGATGATCGAAGAAGGTCCAGACGACGCGTTTGTCGGGGGTGAGTTCAATGAGGTGAGGGGCCTGGCCGAATTGGTTGTGCCCGAGCCAATTGGCCATGACGGTGTTGCCGTTGGGCAGGCGTTGCAATCCAGCCATGAACTTGAGGCTGATGCCCGGGAGGTCGCCGTTTTGCACTTGCCAGACGGTTTTTCCGGCGGGATCGACCTCGAAGACGCGTGAACCGCCTTTGCGATCGGCGCAGGAAATGAGGGTGTTGCCGTTGGGCAGGCGCACGACGCTGTGCGGGCCGCCGCGCGCGGGAATTTCGCGGACGATTTTGCCTTGCGGATCATACTCCCGCACGACTTGCGCACCGTAATGGGCGACGAGGTAATGGCCATTGTCGAGGCGGCGCGCGTTGCGCATGTAAGAGTGGCCGCCGTTGGTGCCCGGCGGCAGTAAGCGAAGTTCCTTGACGATTTTGCCGGAGGGATCGACTTCGAAAAGCCGCCCGGAATTGCATTCGCCGATAAAAGTGTTCCCATTGGCCAGGCGCTGGCAGGCGAAGATTTCGCTCTGGGATTCGTAGTCAAATACAATTTTGTTGCCACGGGTGACTTCCCGAACGCCGCGCCCGACGGTGAAGAGCAAATTCCCATTCGGCAAGGCCCAGAGGTCATTGCAGTTGGTGGCGTGGTCGTAATCCCATTGGACTTTGCCTTCGGGCGAAACCACAAAGACCTTGCCCTGCGTGTAATCGGCGCAAACAAATGAATGGCCCCGCCCGCTCTGGATGGCGGCATTGGTCCCCTGCCCCAGGAGGCTCGAAGCGAACGCCGTCACCGCGAGGGCTGCCAGCAAAGCGTTCTTCATTGCTTTAACTTCTCCAGGGCGGGCGCTTCCACGATGGCCGTCGCCCAGAGGAAACCTGCGACCGCTTCCTTGGCGTTGAGAGATTTTCTGTAGTGGATATAGTGATCGTAGTCCACTTGCACGCCGACGCCATCGCAGGCGCTGTCGATATCGACCAGGCCGCGCCCGTTGATTTTGGCGTTGGCGGTGATGCCGTGATACCCCTTGTTCACCACCGTCGCGTACTCTTTTTTGTCAAGCAAACCGAGTTCGATCCCCTTCTCGATGGCGTAGGTGAACATCGCGCTGCCTGAATTATCCGTCCAATTATCGGGCCGCGCGCCTTTGTCCACGACTTGGAACCAGCGTCCTGTGGCCGGGTCTTGCGCGCGCTTCAATCCGGCGGCCAGCCGGCGAAAAATATCCTCCACCTCGGCGCGGCGCGGATGATGGGCCGGCAAATCCGCCAGTGTCTCGACCACGACCAGCGCGTACCAACCGAGGCCCTCGCTCCAGACTTCCGGGGAAAGGCCGGTTTTGGGATCGGCCCACTTTGGAACCTTTCCATCGTGACCCACCTCAAAAAGGCCGTGCAGATAAAGACCTGAATCGTCGCGCTGGGCGTGCTGGGCGAAGACGGTGATTTGCCGCGCCGCCTCATCCCAGCAATACGGCGCGTCGCCGATGGATTTGCCATACCGAGTCAAGAACATTTGCCCCATGAAAATACCGTCAATCCACATCTGGCCGTTCATGCTCCGGGCGTGCCAGAAGCCGCCGTCGTTATTGCGCGGGTAATCATCGAAGGCGCGGCGGATGCGGGCGGCGGCCTTTTTGTAACGCTCGTCCCTGGTGTTTTCGTAGAGCATGATCAGGGTGTTGCCGGTCATCATGCTGTCAAGATTATTGAAGCTCGGGCGGTTCGTCCGGCCCTTGGCGTTGATGACCGCGCGGAAGTTTCCATCCTCGTCCACAAACTGGTCGATGTAGCGCCTGGCGTAGTCAAAATATTTCTTGTCGCCGGTCGAATGATAAAGCATCTCGAATCCGCGCAAGGCATAGCCATTCACGTAAGTCCAGCCATTGAAGTAAGCCTTCGTGTAGTCGGGCCAGCGCGCCATGATGGTGTCGGCCAGGGCGACCGACCAGAACCGGGGCGTTTTGCCGGGAGGATAATCCAAGTGCGCGCCCGGGACAGCAGTGGCGGCGGCGTCCCGCTCGGCCAAATCAGCCGCCGACGAAGTCCATGCGACAAAGAGCAGCGCGAGCGAGAACGAAATGAATTTCATGCGTGTCCTGAATATTACAATTTTTTACCCGTCACTGTCTCTCTTTTTCCGGCGGCGGCTTGCATGGTCCAGGAATTTGTTACAGGATGGCGTCATGTCAATCCGAGTCCTGTTCTGCCTGTTGTGCCTGTTGCTCGCTTCGCCCGCCCTGCTCCAAGGCGCGGTCCCCGACACTAATTCAACCGTGTATAACATCCGCGCTTATGGCGCTCTCGGAGATGGGCAGCACTTGGACAGCCCCGCTGTCAACCAGGCAATCGACGCCTGCGCCCAAGCCGGGGGCGGCACGGTGGAAGTCCCCGCCGGGACCTATCTCTGCGGCAGCATTCATCTCAAAAGCCACATTGACCTGCACTTGGCTGCGGGCGCGGTCCTCCTCGGCGCACCCCAGGAAATGAAAGCCTATGACGTTGCCGAACCCTTCGCCGGCCACGCCTACCAAGACGAAGGGCATACTTACTTCCACAATAGTTTGATCTGGGGCGAAAATCTTACCAACGTCTCCATCACCGGCCAGGGCATGATCAACGGCGGCGCCATGATCAAGGGCGACAAGCCATTGGATTACGGCAACAAATCCATTGTGCTCAAAAACTGCCGCTCGATTCTCATTCGCGATGTCACCATTTTTCACGGCGGCCACTTCGCCATCCTCACCACCGGGTGCGACAACCTGACCATCGACAACGTCACCATTGATACCAACCGCGACGGTATTGACATCGATTGCTGCCGCAACACGATGGTGTCCAATTGCCGCATCAATTCACCCAGCGACGACGGTCTTTGCCCCAAAAGCACCTACGCCTTGGGCCGTCGCGTCATCACCGAGAATTTGACCATCGTCAACTGCCAGGTTTCCGGCTTTAAAGAAGGGACACTGCTCGACGGCACCATGCGGCCCCATCGCAGCGGAACGGGCCGGATCAAATTCGGCACCGAATCCTCCGGCGGTTTTCGCAACGTCACCGTGGCCAACTGCACCTTTCGCAGTTGCAAAGGGCTGGCTTTGGAGGAAGTGGACGGCGGCATCATGGAAAACATCAGCATCAACAACATCACCATGATGGACGTTTGGGATTATCCGATCTACATCACCTTGGGCCGCCGCAACCGCACCCCCGACGCCACCAACGGCATCCTGCGCAACATTTCCATCGCCAACGTCATCGCCACCGGAGTGGACCGCAAGAGCGGCATCCAAATCACCGGCATGCCCGGAGACGACATTGAAGGCGTCCGCCTGCAAAACATTCATATTACCTTCGCCGGCGGAGGCACCGCGCAAGATGCAGCCATCCATCCGCCCGAACTAGCCACCGGTTATCCCGAGCCTTCCAAAATCGGCGTCATGCCCTCCTACGGCTTCTTTGCCCGGCACGTCCGCGATCTCGAACTGCAAAACATCCGCTTCAGCTTTGACAAGGACGACCTGCGCCCTCCCCTCATCTGCGACGACGTGGACGGCCTGGAGATCGACGATTTCAAAGCCCGCCTATCCGGCCAAACCCCCGCCGCCACGTTCACCGCCGTCCGTGGTTTAGAAGTGCGAAATTCCCCATCGCTGGAAGGCATTCAAAGCAAATAGACCAATCATGGGGAGAACCCAGTTCATCTGCCACTGCCAGAGGAATGTGAACCACGGCATATCGCCGTGGGAGAAGCTCAAGTCTTCCGATAATGGCGAGGTTTGAAATCGGCGAGGTATTACTAACGGCGAGGTATTACTAACGGCGAGCATGAACGAGGTCTTCCTCCGCCTCGGCGACTCCGTATTGACGGGGAATTCCGCGCTCCGCCAGGGCCACGCCAAAGGCATAGTGATCCAAATTGGCCATGCGAGCACCCTGTCCGAGTGTCAGCCAGCCGTGGCCATAAAACCGGCAGGCCAGTTCAATCTGCATGTGCCGCTCGCGTTCCCCCGGCCCAAAGGGCAGGTTTGCAAGGACTTGCTCGTCCAGTTCAAGAGTCACGCTCATAAGGATTGCCTTTCCGGCCATATTAACCGGAATCTCCGCCATCGCAAGCAGCGTCGTAAATAAGGAAAAGAAGTCAAAGAGGAAAGCGAAGCTACGCGTACACCGCCAAACGATACATCGCCAAAAAAGAAGACGCACCGGAAATGGAACATAAGCCGGGTCGTTATTGGGGTGTCATCGTTCGCAAAAACTTGCCGTTTGGAAAAAGGGAAGTTCGGGAAGTGTCCGCGAAAGAGGCGGTGCAAATACGGCGAACCATGCGCCGGTATCGCTGGGCGAATACGCCGCCGGAAAAGCGGAAATTTCTGCGCAAAAGCCAACTGTGGTCGCAAGATTTCACGGCCAAACTGTTCTGCAATGTTGAGTTCTGGCTTGAACGTCTGGCGATGTTGATCAAGAGCCAAGCAATTAAACTTGACTGTTATTCTGGTGACAGCGAAAGTCGAGAAAAAGAAAGGATATTATGCCAAACGAAGTAACAGGCCGGTTTTATTTTAAAAGAACGACCAACGGGAACCTGATTGGTGAATTCTCGAATGACGGAGGGGTAGTCACTGAAAGTAGCGATTTAGTGAATGGTGAAATCGATTTCCACGGGAAGTCTGATCTCCCTGTGACGTTTAATTCAACTTGGCAAGAAAATGGAAAGCCGTATTTCGCAACTTTGGTTGTCACACGTAAAGGCAAGCTGCTTGATTTGTTTGATTTGGTATGGACCGGAAAATATGGTGCAGGCAATTTTAAAGGCAAAGGTATGCTCTGTGATGACATTCTGATTGGGGATTACCAAAGTACGAAATCATGAAAACGAAAAGGCATAACTCTGAGAAAAAGCCGCTGGTGCTGCTACTTTTACTCATATTGGCTCTGCCTGGTGTGGTGTTTGCCCAACTCAATTATACGAACAATAACGGAGTGCTTACCATTACGGGATACACTGGTGCCGCCGGTGCATTAAACATTCCCAGTTCGATCAATTTCCTGCCTGTCACCAGTATCGCAGTCAATGCGTTTGCCTCCAACGCCAGCTTAACCAGCGTCACTATCCCAGGCAGCATCACCAACTTTGGGAGCGCTGCGTTCCTATACTGCACCAACATGACAAGCCTTACGATTTCCAATGGTGTCACGAGTATCGGGGACGCCTCGCAGGGCACGGATGGTGTGTTCGAATATTGCACTAGCCTGACCAACTTCTCGATCCCCAATAGTGTTACCAACATCGGGGCGGCTGCATTTGCTGGCTGCACAAGGCTGAGTGGCGTCACGATCCCCAACAGCGTCACCAGCATCGGAGCTATTTCATTCGACGGCTGCTCCCACCTGACCAACGTCACGATTCCCGACAGTGTCACCAACATCGGGTATGTTGCGTTCGGAAACTGTTCCAACCTGAGCAGCGTCACGATTCCCAGCAGCGTCACCAGCATCCAGGAAGAGACGTTCGAAGCATGCACCGGACTGACCAACTTCACTATCCCCAACAGCGTTACCAACATCGGGTTTAGTGCGTTCTGGTACTGCACCGGCCTGACCAGCGTCACCATTGGCAACGGCGTCACCAGCATCGGCCAGCAGGCGTTCTATGAATGCACCAACCTGGCCAGCGTTAGTATTCCGAGCGGCGTTACCAACCTTGGGGCCGCAGCGTTTCAATTCTGCACCAACTTGACCATCGTCAGGATTCTCGGGAGCGCCACAACAATCGGTGAAGGAGCGTTTGATGAATGTCCCAAACTGGCCTTCGTCTTTTTCGGAAATAACGCGCCTAGCTTTAGCAATAATGATGACCCATTTGTTTTTGATAACACCAACCTGACATTCTACTACTTGCAAGGGACAACGGGTTGGGCTGGCTTCAGCACCCTCACCGGGGCGTCGCCCGTGCTCTGGAACCCGCAGGCGCAGCCCAGCTATGCCAGCTTTGGCCGTCGGGCGAATCAATTCGGCTTCACTATCACTGGCACGGCGAATATCCCCATTGTCGTGCAAGCCTGCACCAATTTGGCCGACCCTGCTTGGCTTACGCTTACGAATGTCCTGCTTACCAACAGCTTATTTTATTTCAGCGATTCGCAGTGGACAAATTACGCTGACCGCTTTTATCGAATCAGCGCACCCTAAAAACGAAGAGGGCCTTGGCACGAATGAGGTGGAGTAGAACGGAGAATGGCGCACACCGAATGCGCCAAATCTGAATTACCGTGTCGCGTGTCGCATCCAAATTGCGGACAATTTCAAGCCTTGGCCTTGTAATTGGGAGCGTTTGCCGTCGGTGCGCCAAACGTCGTCGCGTAGCGCCTTGCGTCGTTGACGAATTAACCGCGCCATCGACGTGCGAATTTTAGTCTAATCTCTCTATTGTTCATATTTTCGTTTCTGGCCCTCATGGGCGTTTTTACCCGCCCCAGCGACGGAGAGAATCCGTCAAGGTGGAGACCGCGCATGAAATGGCCCGGTTCTACCTTGACGGATTCCAGAACTCCTGACATAGAGTCAACAAGAACGGTCTGATTTTACCTCGACAGTCCTGGGTATTTTCTGGATTTTCCCGCACGACGGGGTGCGGACTCAAACCTGTCCGCTTTTTTGAAC
>Ga0075522_10002048_pt1 | contig 15095 bp, 16 predicted proteins | sample NGEPerA_FD_74796 | JGI IMG/M metagenome (GOLD analysis project Ga0075522, IMG submission 74796) | Arctic peat soil microbial communities from the Barrow Environmental Observatory site, Barrow, Alaska, USA - NGEE PermafrostL2-A | ecosystem: Environmental > Terrestrial > Soil > Wetlands > Peat ... | reverse complement strand
TTCATCCTCGCCGCCGACACGGTGGTCGCGGTCGGCCGCCGCATCCTGCCGAAAGCAAATCTGGTCGACGAGGCCGCGCAATGCCTGCGGCTGTTGTCGGGGCGCAATCACCGCGTCTACACCGCGATCTGCGTGGTGACGCCGAAGGAGGCGTTCCGCCAGCGCCTGGTCGAGACCCGCGTGCGCTTCAAGCGCCTGAGCGAGGACGACATCCAAGCCTATATCGGCTCCGGCGAATGGCGCGGCAAGGCCGGCGGCTACGCCGTGCAGGGCATCGCCGGATCCTTCGTGGTCAAGATGGTCGGCTCCTACACCAACGTGGTCGGATTGCCGCTCTATGAATCGGTGACGCTGCTCGGCGGCGAAGGTTTTCCGATTCGCTTCGGCTGGCTCAATGCCACCTGAGCGCAAACCGGGCGCAGGCCCGGCCAAAGGCTCCGGCCAGGGACCGGCGAAACCGTGCCCGATCTGCGGCAAGCCTGCGACCGCGGCCTCGCAGCCCTTCTGTTCCGAGCGCTGTCGCGACGTCGACCTGAATCGCTGGCTGTCCGGCTCCTATGTCGTTCCCGGCCGCGATAACGCTGACGAGGACGCGGATTAGATATCCGTGTGATTTCGGGGTGTTAGAGCCGACTTGAGCGGTACCCGACTTCGCCCAAGCGCGCTACGCCGGGCGCGTTCCGCCTCTGGCTTCCGCATGGCCGCGCCACGCGAAGCCAAAGGCGAAGCGTGGTGGACAGACCTGCCTTGCCTGACTATAAACCGGCGCTCCCAAGCCCCCTGCGGGCCGGAATGCCCGGGTAGCTCAGTTGGTAGAGCAAGCGACTGAAAATCGCTGTGTCGGTGGTTCAATTCCGCCCCCGGGCACCATTTGATTTTGTTCCTGCAGCGCAAAAGCTTCATTTTCCTGTGCTGTGCGATGAGCGAGACGCCACTGCGGCGATGAATGTTCAAGCAGACAGACGGTGTGACGTCGCGCGGTCTCTTTGGTATTAGCGCTGCGTGGCGAACCTACTGCGATGGATAGCGGGCGCTCCGCACACCGGCTCTACGGATTTCCCATTTACCATCACCGCCGCACCGCGTCGCTCCTGTTCTGCCGCGCAAGCTCGAGGAACCTGGCCTTGATCTGTGCGAACAGCCCCGGTGGAATGAAGCCGTAACCGAATACGCCGGGCCTCCCCGGAATCGGTGAAAGACCTGCGTTCGGCCATTCGTCGATGTTGTGCTCGGAGACAATGACCCAGCTTCGCGCGTCGTCGAGGCCGATGGCCCGTTTGACCTTCGCCGGAATTTCGATCCCGATCGTGTCGCCATCGGGCGGCGTATGGGTGATCGGCAACAGGACCACAAAGCGCGGCTTCCTCTCGCTGTCGCTCGCGGCGACGAGACAGGCCGGACGGTCCTTGCCCTGATCGCGGCCTGCAGCCGCCTCATGGGTCCAGAGATAATCGTAGCGGACGACGAGGCCCGGCCTGGGCTCAGGAAAGGCCACCTGGCCTTCTCACTTGAGCAGTTCGTCGAGCGCGGCCTGTTCGGGATCCATCTCGGCCCGTTCAACGGCGTCGATCACCACCTGGCTCGCATCGACTGTTCGGTTTGAGCGCTTGGCCGCTGCGGTCAGCCAGTCATAATGCTCAGCCGACATCAGCACGAACTCGCGCCGGCCGTGGCGCGTGATCTCCACGGGCTCTCGCTGAGCCTGATGCTGAAACTCGCCGAATTTGCGCTGGAATTCCAAGGCGCTTGTCTGGACCATGACCGGTATCTTCTGAATAATTAGCTGAGTCTGAATATACGTATAATACGGGTTTCCGTCAACTCCTTGGAGCGCAACGCGTTCGATCCAGATGCGTGGCAAGTTCAGCTCCGCCACGACCGCGCAAGGCGCCAGCTTGCGAAACGAGAAATTCTTTCCGCAGGGTTTCGCCGGAATCCCGCGTGCGAGCCGACGCCGTAGTTCTCAAACACCTCAGTCTTGAATGCCTGCAGTTGGGTTGGACATCACGCGCGGACGCGGCCGACATAACCCGGGTGTAGCGTTAGCAAGGTATTAAGCACAGAGATCGATCCATAGCCGATGCCCCCGGCGTTTGCCGTTTTCTAACGAAAGTTTCAGGGATCGGCGAGTAAGGCTTCGCGTTCGCAACCATCGAGGTCGCAGCGGAGCGCCTGGAAATGCACTCGCAACAGATCGTCTGGAATCCGGATGCAGGCTGGACGCCGGTCAAACGGAGTCCGGAAGACATCTCGCTTGTGTTCTATTTCGGTACGCGGCAGATGCTGGCCTGTGGGACGCGCTACCGCGAATTGCGCGAGATGTTCCCGGCGGCCCATATTCTGGGTTGCAGCACCGGGGGACAGATCAACAATCACGATATCAGCGACGATGAGATTGTCGCAGCCGCGATCGGGTTCGACTCGACAAGGTTGCAATTGGTCCGCCATGACATCGCGGATTCGCAGCAATCCCGCCACTGCGGAGAAGCCATCGGACGAGCTCTCGATCGAGAAGATCTCGCCGGTATCTTCATTCTCTCCGACGGGTTGAACGTCAACGGCAGCGAACTCGTCAACGGGCTGGTCGCGGCAATTGGGCCGAATATTCCGCTCACCGGTGGTCTCGCCGGTGACGGCGCCGACTTTGCGGAGACCCTCGTTGGAGGAGACTGCGCCCCGCGAACCCGAACGGTGGTCGGGATCGGGTTCTATGGCAGTGCGATCCGAATCGGTCACGGCAGCGCCGGCGGCTGGGATTTGTTCGGACCGCGACGGCAGGTCACAAAGTCGACAGGAAACGTTCTGTTCGAACTCGACGGCCAGCCTGCTCTCGACCTCTACGAGCGCTATTTGGGACCCGAGGATTCGAAGGGTCTTCCTGGCTCGGCGCTGTTATTTCCAATCCAGGTTCATAATTCCGAACATGCCGATTCGGCCGTTGTGCGCACCGTGCTTGCGGTTGACCATGAAGCTCGCTCGATGACGTTTGCGGGCGACGTTCCGCAAGGGTGGACGGCGCAATTGATGCACGGGAAGTTCGATCGTCTGGCCGAGGGAGCCGCGGACGCCGCGCGCCAGGCGCGCGCCAGCCTCGACGCAAATGTGGGGGATAGCCAATTCTCGATCCTCGTCAGCTGCATTGGTCGGCGGCTGCTGATGGGGCAGCGGACCACTGACGAGACCGAGGCTGCCGGGGCGGAACTCGGCGAGGACACGCTCAAGATCGGCTTCTATTCCTACGGCGAGATTTCGCCGCACGCCAAATCGGGAGTGTGCGAGCTCCACAATCAGACAATGACGGTCACCTCGTTCGCCGAGGTAGAGGCCTAGACGTGCACCGTCTTGTCGCCAAACAGCTCGCAAAGGCGACCGATGCCACCGGCACTTTGGACCTGAACAAACTCGCGGTGCTGGTCGGCACCGCCTATGATGAGTTTGACCGGGATCGGCGGCGCACGGATCGATCGATGTCGCTGATGATCGAGGAGATCGACGCGATCAACCGCAATCTCGAACGGCTGGTGGTCCAGCGCACGTCCGAACTCAGGGCCAGAGAGGCGGATCTGCAGGCCCAAAACACGCGGTTCGACATCGCCGTCAACAATATGACGCAGGGCCTGCTGCTGTACGATTCATCGGAGCGGCTGATCGTCTGCAATCGGCGCTATCTCGAGCTGTACGGGCTTTCATCCGACGTGGTAAAACCCGGCCTGAGCTTTCGCGATCTTATCGCGTATCGAAAGGAAACCGGTTCTTTCAAGGGCGACGTTGACGGTTTTTGTTCTTCCGTCTTGCGGAGCGTGGCGCTGGGAAAAATCACCCGCAACGTCGTCGAGACCCGGGACGGGCGTTCGATACTGATCGTAAATCAGCCGCTGGTCGGCGGTGGTTGGCTTACCACGCAAGAGGATATCACCGAGCGCACCAGAGCCGAGGAGCGCATCACCCACCTCGCGCATTACGACGCGCTGACCGATCTGCCGAACCGGGCTCTGTTCCACGAGCGGCTGAAACAGGAGCTGTCGCGTATCGTGGCCGGCGAGCAGCTGGCGGTGCACTATATCGATATCGACGAATTCAAGAGCGTCAACGACTCCCTCGGCCACCTGATCGGCGACGAGCTCCTGAAATCGGTCGCCGCGACGCTGAGCCGCTGCGTCACAGCTTCCGGCTTCGTCGCGCGCCTCGGCGGCGACGAATTCGCCATCGTCCAGACCGGGGTCAAGGCGCATGCCGAGGTCATCGAGTTGGTGGAGCGTGCTTTCGGCGCTATCCGCGAGCCGTTTGAGTGCCTCGGCCACCAGTTGACCACCGACGCCAGCATCGGCGTCGCCATGGCGCCCGAGCACGGGACGGACCTGGACCAGATCATCAAGAATGCGGATCTGGCGATGTATGCCGCCAAATCGGCGGGACGGCGGACCTGGCGTTTCTTCGAGCCGGAGATGGATGCCCAGATCAAGGCACGCCGCAAGCTGGAGGTCGACCTGCGTCAGGCTCTCGCGGATGAGGCACTGGAGGTGTATTACCAGCCCTGCGTCAGTCTCGCCGACAACAGGATCACCGGCTGCGAGGCGCTGGTGCGCTGGCGGCATCCCGAGCGCGGCATGATTTCGCCGGCCGAGTTCATTCCGATCGCCGAGGAGACCGGCCTGATCGATCAGCTCGGCGAGTGGGTACTGGCGACGGCTTGCGCGGAAGCCACCCAATGGCCTGCCGACATCAAGCTCGCGGTCAACGTTTCGCCGATCCAGTTCAAGAGCGCCACGCTGGCATTGAAGATCGTTGCCGCGCTGGCGGCGTCCGGTCTTCCGCCAAGCCGGCTCGAACTGGAGATCACAGAGGCGGTGTTGATCCGCGACGACGAGGCGGCCCTCGTCATTCTGCATCAGCTGCGCAAGATCGGCGTACGGATCGCGCTCGACGATTTTGGCACCGGTTATTCGTCGCTGAGCTATCTGCAGCGCTTTCCGTTCGACAAGATCAAGATCGACCGCTGCTTCGTCAACGATATCGCCGAGCCCGGCGGTTCCTCCTGCATCGTGCAGGCGGTGGTCAACATCGCCGCCGAGCGCAACATGACGACGACGGCGGAGGGTGTCGAGACCGAACAGCAACAGCAATTGCTCCGTTCGCTCGGCTGTTCCGAAATGCAGGGTTATCTGTTCAGTCCGCCGAGGCCGGCGGCCGAACTGAAACGGATTTTCTTCTTGAGCAGCGCGGGAAAGGCCGTGGCCTGAACCGGCAAAAGGCGGACATCGCCTTTCGCCGCAACGTCAGCTCTTCCAGTCCGCTGCAAGACGGGCAAACGCTCATCGCTCCGCCGCACGAACCCCGAACACCTTCCAAAACCCCTGCTGCCCGTTTTGGGTAATCGCGATAGCGCGGGTGCCGTCGATCCGTTTGACCCAGCCGAGATCGAAGCAGCGGCAGGTCAGTGCAACCGCGATGGCGCCGCCGAGATGCGGCCGCCGCTCGCTCCAGTCGAGGCACGGCCGGCAGAACAGCCGGCCGGTGCGCGTGGCCGGCGCGAGCGTGACGCCGAACCGGGTCAGGAAATCGCGGCCGGTGTCGGTGACCGTGCCGCCGTCCTGATCCAGTTCGATCAGGCCGCGGGTCCGCATGGCGTCGGCGATGCCGACACCGAGCCGTCCGGCGAAATGGTTGTAGCAGGTTCGCGCCAGGCGCATCGCAGCGTCGCGGGGCCCGGTGCGGATCGCGCGCGAGCCCCCTTTGCCATCGGCGCTGGTGGTGAAAAGAGCGATGCTTTCGAGCAGGCTCGCGACCTCCGGCGAGGCTAGTCGATGGTAGCGATGACGCCCCTGCTGGTTCATCACGACCAGCCCGGCCTGGAGCAACTTGGATAGATGCCCGCTTGCCGTTTGCGGCGCGACGCCGGCCGCGGCCGCGAGTTCTCGGGCCGTCAACGCCCGGCCGTCCATCAGCGCATCCAGCATGTTGGCCCGGCCGGGATCGCCGATCAACGCGCCGATCTCCGCGAGCCTGCTCTGATTGAGCATGATTGCCACTCCGAGTTCCGGACCGATTTTACTCGCATTTTGTCAGGCGATGCTACGGTGTCGGCCGTATATCGTCCCGTCCGTCCGAACCCCTTTGCGGCATCAGGATTCGGCTATCGCTTTGGTGCTGCGGTCGATCCCCTGACGATCAGCACAGGCTCCAGCACCACCCGCTCGGCTCGCGCGGCGGGGGCGGCGATCGCATCGAGCAGTAGCCGCGCGGCCTGGTTGCCGATGCTGCGCTGGGCGATGCGGACGGTGGTCAGCGGCGGCGACAGCATGTCGACATAGGGCATGTCGTTGTGGCCGACCACGGAGATGTCGAAAGGACAGACGAGACCGCACTCGGACAGCGCGTCATAGACGCCGAGCGCGAGCAGGTCGTTGGCGGCGACGATAGCGGTCGGTGGGCTTTTGCGATCGAAGAGGCGCAGCGCGGCCAGCCGTCCCTCCTCGCGGGTATAGGCCCGCGCGGTCTCGATCATGATGTCTTGCGCGGAAAGCCGGGCACGCGCCGCGGCGGCCTCAAAGCCGGCGCGGCGCAGCGCGCCGGTCGAGACATGCTGTGGGCCCGCGATATGGCCGAGGCGCTTGTGCCCGAGGCCAACGAGATGGTCGACGGCAAGGCGCATGCCGGCTTCGTCGTCGGTGACGACCGCCGGCAGCGTCCGCGCCGCATCGCTGCGGTTCACCAGCACCACCGGAATGGATGCGGCGCGACATTGCGCGATCACGGGATCGTCCAAGGTCACCGTGGCCAGCACCAGGCCATCGACGCCGCGCGCGATCAGGCGCTCGACCAGCTCCTGCTCGCGCGACGGATCGGGCCCGACGTCGACGACGATGGTGGCGTAGCCTTTCGCGCCGAGCGTCTCGGTAATGCCTGACAGCACCGGCGGGAAGCCGGGGTCGGCGATATCGGGCGCCAGCACGCCGATCAGGCCGCTTCGCCCCGTCCGCAGGCCGGCCGCGGTCACGTTCGGCTGATAGCCGAGATCAGCCGCCGCGTCGCGGATGCGGCTGGCGACATCGCGGGCGACCAGATGGCTCATCGCGCCGGAGAGCGCGCGCGACACGGTGGAGGGATGCACGCCGCATCGTTCCGCGACATCCTTGATGGTCGGCCGCGATGAAGCCGCGGGTTTCCCGGCGCCTTTGGGTCCCGATTTGCCGTTGTGCATCATTCGTTGTGCGCCATTACGAACATTGCGCCTTCTTGACACGCCGCCTCGGTATCATTAAAAGCCTTATTGCAATCGATTGCAATACCCTCCAGCAGGTCACCCCGCAATGAACGTTCCGAACGCGCTTTCGCCGCATCTGATCCGTCCCGAGCATCTCGAACCGCATTGGCGCTGGGACCGCGCGATCCCCGCGCATGGCCATGTCTCGGTCGATTTCGAGCGCCGGGTCGATTTCGACCGGCTGCGCCATTATCGCCTGGCGCGCGCCCGCGCCGCGCTGAAGGCGTCGGGCTGCGGCGCGCTGCTGCTGTTCGACGTCAACAACATCCGCTACGTCTCCGGCACCAAGATCGGCGAATGGGAGCGCGACAAGCTGTGTCGCTTCGCGTTACTCGCCGGCGACGGCGAGCCGATCGTGTGGGATTTCGGCTCGGCCGCGGTGCATCACCGCATCTTCTGCGACTGGCTGGCGCCGGAAAATTGCCGCGCCGGCATGACCGGCATGCGCGGCACCGTTCCTCCTGCCGTGGGCTTCATGAAGGCGCATGCCGAAGAGATCATGAGCCTGTTGCGCTCGGCCGGTGTCGCCGACATGCCGGTCGGGGTGGACATCGCGGAGACCGCGATGTTCTTCGAACTGCAGAAGGCCGGCATGAAGGTGGTCGACGGCCAGCAGGTCATGCTGGATGCCCGTGAGATCAAGAACATCGATGAGATCATGCTGCTGAACCAGGCCGCGGCCATGGTCGACGGCGTCTATCACTCGATCTACGAGGCGCTGAAGCCGGGCGTGCGCGAGAACGACATCGTGGCGCTCGCCAACAAGATCCTCTACGAGATGGGCTCCGACGACGTCGAGGCGATCAACGCCATTTCAGGCGAGCGCTGCAACCCGCATCCGCACAATTTCACCGACCGCATCCTGCGCCCGGGCGACCAGGCCTTCTTCGACATCCTGCAATCCTATCAGGGCTATCGCACCTGCTATTACCGCACCTTCAATATCGGCCGCGCCACGCCGGTGCAGCACGATGCCTACAAGCAGTGCCGCGAATGGCTCGACAACGCCATCGCGCTGATCAAGCCCGGCGTCTCGACCGACACGGTGGCAAAGGTCTGGCCGAAGGCGGAGGAGTTCGGTTTTCCCAGCGAGATGGCGGCGTTCGGCCTGCAATTCGGCCACGGTCTTGGCCTTGCGCTGCACGAGCGCCCGATCATCTCGCGGTTGGTGTCGCTGGAAAACCCGATGGAGATCAGGACCGGCATGGTGTTCGCGCTGGAGACCTATTGTCCGGCCAAGGACGGCTTTTCAGCCGCCCGGATCGAGGAAGAGGTCGTGGTCACCGACAGGGGATGCCAGGTGATCACGCTATTCCCGGCGGAAGAACTACCGATCGCCAACAGGTATTGAGGGCGTCATCATCGTGGCTTCATCCTTCGAGACGCCGCGCAAGAGCGCGGCTCCTCAGGATGAGGTTTTAGACCCTCATGGTGAGGAGCGCGGCAACGCCGCGCGTCTCGAACCACGAGGCCCGGCTGGATAGCAGGAGCAAGAACATGACCAAACATTCTCTCGGCTGGATCGGCATGGGACGCATGGGCTATCCGATGGCCGAGCGGCTGGTGAAGGCTGGCCATGAGGTGGTGATCTGGAACCGGACTCGCGCCAAGGCCGAGCCACTGGCGAAGAATGGCGGACGCATCGTCAATCACCCGAGCGAATTGGCCAGCCAGGACATCGTGTTCACGATGGTATCGACCGGCAAGGATCTCGAGCAGGTCTGTTTCGGCGGCAACGGATTGTTCGCCAAAGCCAGCGGTCCGCGCCCGAAGATTCTCGTCGACTGCTCCTCCATCGGGATCGAGGAGTCGGAGGCGATCCGCGCGCGATTGACCAAGCTCGGCTGCCAATTGGTCAGTTCTCCGGTCTCGGGCAACGGCAAGACCGTCAAGGCCGGGAAGCTTTCCACCGTCGTCTCCGGTCCGAAGGCCGCCTTCGACCAGGTGCGGCCGTATCTCGCCATCGTCGCGGCTTCCGGCGTGTCCTATGTCGGCGAGGGCGAGCTGGCCCGCATCTGCAAGATCGCGCACAACGTATTCCTCGGCGTCGTGATCCAGAACCTCGCCGAGATTACCATCCTCGCGCAAAAGGCCGGCGTGCCGCGTCACGCCTTTCTCAACTTCATGAATGCCAGCGTGCTCGGCTCGACGTTCACGAAGTACAAGAGCAACGCGCTGGTCAATCTCGACCTCACCACGACCTTCACGCCGACGCTGTTGCGCAAGGATCTCGATCTCGGCCTCGAGGCCGCGCGCGATCTCGGCGTCGCCATGCCGGTGACGGCGGCGACCCGCGAGGCGTTGCAGACCCATTTCGGCGCAGCGACCTTGAAGCCCGATCCGTCAGCCTATCTGGAAAAGGATTTTGCCGGTCTGATCGAGACCGTGGCGCTTGCCGCCGGCTTGAAACTTTCGCCGGAGAATGTGCCGATGCCGACCGGGTTGGAGACGGAAGGATAGATTAATTCCGCCGCGCCTGTTTCAGCGCGGTGTCCGGAAGTCGATCGCGCGCAGGATCACGCCGGGCGGATTGCCTTCCAGTTCGACGTCGCTGAATTTACGCGCCGCGCGTGCCTCGATGCGGTCGCGCAGCCGCAGGAATTGCTGCTCGCGCTGCGACGGCGGCGTTCGCGAGGTGCCCTCGATCGCATCCATTGCGTCGGTCGATATGGCGCAGGCGACGCTGGCCTCTTCGTTCTTCATCGTGAACAGCACGACCATCCGGTTGAAGTCATACTCCTGGAAGCGGCATTCGGTGAGCGCCATGTCGGTGCCTCCTCGATTGAATGACGGCAGGCCTGCCGTCAGAACCTCTTCTTGACCGGCGGCGGATTGAGCTCGGCGATCCTGGAAAGGCAGTCTTCCCGGCTAATATGCGGGCCGGTGACGAAGGTTCCGCTCACCTTGGTAGAATACCAACCCTCTCCGACGCCGAGACGTAGCGACTCTTCAGTCTGGACGTGGCGCGGCGAGAGAATTTGCATGTGAAGTCCTTCGGCCGGGATTCCGGCGGTTCGGGCATTTCGCACATTCGCGAAATGTCCAGCCGCCCCGCATTGCGCCTTTTGAGCCCGAATAGCCACGACTTTGTTTTGAAACCTTCGAGCCGCCGTATGCGCAAGCAGACCGATGGGGCTGGCGTGCTCACTCCCCGGTGCGCGCCCGTCTCCCCTCGATCGGATAGCCCGGATCGTTATAGCCCGGCGTCGACGGATGGCCTGACACCACCAGCCGGTCGATCAGGGCCTCGTCCTCGGCGGTGAATTTGTAATCCAGCGCGCGGATATAGTCGTCCCACTGTTCCTCGGTGCGGGGGCCTGCGACCACGCCGGTAACGAAGGCGGAATTCAGCACCCAGGACACGGCGAACTGGCCCGCGGTGATGCCTTTCTTTTCCGCGTACTGCCTGATCTCCTGCGCAAGTTTCAGGGATTCCGGACGCCACTCCGTTTGCATCATGCGGGTGTCCTTGCGGCCGGCGCGCGTCTCCTTGGATGGCGCGGCGTCGGGGGCGTATTTGCCGGTCAGCACGCCGCGCGCCAGCGGGCTGTAGGACACGATGCCGAGGCCGTAATAATGGCAGGCCGGAAAATGCTCGACCTCGGGCATGCGGTTCATCGCGTTATAATAGGGCTGGCTGACGATCGGGCGGTCGATGCCGAGACGGTCGCAAATGTTGCAGATCTCGGCGACCCGCCATGCGCGATAATTCGAGACCCCGAAATAACGCACCTTGCCCGCCTGGATCAGGTCGCCCATCGCGCGCACGGTTTCGGCCAATGGCGTCGAATGGTCTTCCTTATGCAGGTAATAGACGTCGATATAGTCGGTGCCGAGCCGCTTCAGGCTCTCGTCGGCGGCCTGCAGCACCCAACGCCGCGACAGTCCGCCGCGGTTGGGATCGTCGCCCATCTGATTGGCCAGTTTGGTTGCGAGCACCCAGCCATGCCGGCTGTTGGAGATCGCACGGCCGACCACCTGCTCGGAATGGCCGCCATTATAGGCGTCCGCGGTGTCGATGAAGTTGACGCCGGCCTCGCGCGCCTTGGCGATGATGCGCCCCGAGGCGGCCTCGTCGGTCGGGCCGCCGAACATCATGGTGCCGAGACAAATCGGCGAAATTTTCAGGCCGCTACGGCCGAGAGAGCGGTATTGCATGGCGTCGAGATCCTTCTCAATTTCGATCGTCATTGCGAGAAGCGCAGCGACGAAGCAATCCATTCTTCCTTTGCGGTTATGGATTGCTTCGCTACGCTCGCAATGACGAACTCACTCGTTCTTCAATATCTTAAACACGCCGCTCGCCATCGCGATACAGCGCTTGTCGACGGTGACTTCAGTCGAGACGAAAATCAGGCTGCGGGTCGAGCGCACCACGCGCGGGCGCGAGATCAGGGTTTCGCCGATCTTGCCGGGTTCGACGAAGTGGACGTCGAGCTGGACCGTCGCCAGCGTCGGTCGGTCCGAGACGTATCGCGCGGTCATGCCGCAGGCGCGGTCGGCGAAGGTCATCAGGACGCCGCCCTGCACCAGGCCGCGCCGGTTGTGATGCTTGTCCTGGGCGACCAGGGCATATTCATGCTTGCCGTCGACGACGCGCTGCCACAGCGGCCCGACCAGATGCAGGAAGCCGGTGGTCTCGAGGACGGTCCAGCCGGAGGCTTTTAGCTTCTCCGTGGCCTTGTCGATCATGGCTGTCATTCCAGGTCCGGCGGTGAAATCGGCACTCGGCTCATTTCATCAAGCGGCGGCGTGTTGTAGTCAAGCGGGATGACCCGGCCGTTCGATGATGCCACGAGACGGAATATCGCCGCGCATTGCGCGGATTTTGCGCGACTGCCCGAAAGCGGGCCGGCGTCGGCGCTGAAACGCGCGGCGGTCGCGATCGCGCTGGTCGAAGCGGACGATGCGAAGGGGACGGCTCTGTTGCTGACGCTTCGCGCCGCGGGCCTGCGCGCCCATCGCAGCCAATGGGCGCTGCCGGGCGGGCGCTGCGACGAAGGCGAGACGGCGATCGAAGCGTCGCTGCGCGAGCTTCGCGAGGAGCTTGGTCTCGACTTGGGGAAACAAGACGTGCTGGGCCTGCTCGACGACTATCCGACGCGCTCCGGCTATCTCATTACGCCGGTCGTGGTGTGGGCGGCGGCAAGCGCGGCGATCATGCCCAATCCGGCGGAGGTGGCTTCCGTGCATCGCATTGCGCTTGACGACATCGAGCCGGTAGATGCCTTCGACTTCATCGCCATTCCCGAAAGCACCCGCCGTGTGATCCGTTATCATCACGGCCGGCAATTGATCCACGCCCCGACCGCGGCGTTGATTTACCAGTTCCGCGAAGTGCTTGCCGGCCGCGCCACCCGCGTGGCCGAGCTGGAACAGCCGGTATTCGCGTGGAAGTAATAGCCGGAATGACGGAGATTGGATCGCCGGCATCGATTCTCTCAGCGACCGTGCCACCGGCGCTGACCGTTCCATTCATCGCTACCGCTTTCGGGGGCTGACTTGGGCGATTTGCTTGCTACAACGAAGCAATGCGCCGTCATGCGATTCGCCATTGTCTGTTCACGCTCGCGCTGCTCCTGATCGCGCGGCAGGATTTTGCCGCAGAGGCGGGCGCGTTGCCGGCCGCGACGCGCGACGCGATGGCGCAGACTGCTTCGCCGCAAGCGATCGCCGAATATCGCCGCGAGTTCGCCGAATATCAGCAGGCCCGCGGAGCGTTCGAGGAGGGGGCCAGTGCCTACTGGAATTCGATCGCCGAGAAGCGGCGCGGCCGCAACGCCAGGCGGCGCGAGCATGTTGCGATCGGGCTCGACGATTACGTGCTGACGCAGCCGCCGGTCTATACCGGCCCGTCGCGGCCGATCAATCCGGAGCCTTCCGCGCCCGAGCCGCGGGAGCCGCGCCGGGAGCGCAAATATATCCCGATCGTCGCGGATCTCCTGAAGGCGGCAGCCGAGCATTTCCAGTTCGCGCCGCAGCAGCCCGCCAACGACATCGACTTCAAGCGCGCCTATGCCCGCACAGCTTCAGCGGCCGGGCTGACGCGCGAGCAGGCGGTGCGGGTTTACGCCTTCGAGACCGGCGGCAACGGCACCCACGGCTCGCAATCCGGTTTTCACGGTTCGCGCGCGATCTCGACCGCGATCGGCTACAACCAGTTGCTGACCACCAACAGCGTCGAACTGCTCGCCGAGCAGGGCCAAGAAATCATCAAGGCGCTTTCGGAAAAGGCCACGGGGCTGTCCGGCCCGGCGCGCCAGGCGATGGATCACAAGATCGAGGTGTTGAGGAAGATGGTGACGCTGGCGCGTTCGGTGCCGGACGAATGGGCGCAGCACGAGAAGATCGGCGACACGCCAAAGGGCTGGGCGCTTCACGCCATGGTGCTGGATATCGATGTCGGCCCGCTGTTGCAGACCCACAAGCTGCTGACCTCGGTGATCTTCGCGCGCCAGAAGGGCTATACCCGCCCGCTCACCGCCGCCGAACTGGAAATGATGAATCTTACCGGCGACGGCACCGGGCTCGACATGGTGACGATGCCGCAGGCGATGCGCGAAGTGGTGCCGACCTCGAATTTCTTCCAGCGCTCGGGCTACGAGCGCAACCCGGTCGCGATCCGCCACAACACGGTGGCGAAGTTGCTTGCCGTGACTGACGAGCGGATGGACAGCAACAGCAAGCTTCCCGGCGCAAAGGAATTGGCAGCAGCGTTTTAGCTTTCCTTTTCCCTCTCCCCTTGTGGGAGAGGGTGGACGCGATGCCAAGCATCGCGGACGGAGGGGTATGTCTCCGCGAATACCGAACGTGCGGATAGATACCCCTCATCCGGCGCTCCGCGCCACCTTGTCCCACAGGGGGAGAAGGGAAGAGCGCCTAATTATCCGGCCCGAACTTGAAGCTGCCGTCGCCTTCGAGGAACGGTCCCTTGCGCATATAGAGCTGCCCATTCTGGCCGATGAAGAACAGGGTGTCCTTCGGCACCTTCTTGGCGCCCTTCAGCAGATCCCCGGCGTTGTTGGTCCCCATCTTGTAGGCGAAGGTCTTGCCGTCCTTGCCGTAGCCATAGCCCATGTCCGCCTTCAGCTCCCAGGGCTCTGGCTTGGCGGCTTCCGCAAAAGCCGAGGTCGCAAGCGCAGCCAGCGCGGCTGCCATTAGAAGGGTCTTGGTCGAAAATCGCGTCATCCTGCATGCTCCCAGCAACCGGTTCGAAAAACGTCGGCGCCCCTGCCGATTTTGAACAAATCACGAACGTCATCGCCGCGTCAATACGGCGAACCCGCGCATCGCCACGCCGGTCGTTCAAGACTTTGGGATTTCCCGAGCGCCCCGTCGTGACTATGTTCCAGTTTCGGTCCAGAACAAATCTTTGCAAATACGTCATAGGGATGATTCGGATGAACCAGGTCGCAAAAATTGGTTTGGGTGTCGCGCTGTCGGTCGTGACGCTGGTTCCTGTCGCGCGGGCGGACGAATTCAGGCTCAGCCACAACCAGAGGATCTCCTGCAGCCGCGGGCTTGCCGCCGGCAAGCTCAACACCGCGACCTGCAAGTCCTACGCCTATCTCTTCAACGCAAAAACCTCGGAATACTTTCGCTGCCAGGTCACGCTGGCACTGACGCGTGACAACAAGGAAGTGATCAACGTCCAGACCGACGGCGGCTGCGCCAAGAAGCCCCGCATCTTCGAGAACGACTCGCATTATGCGTTCGATGCGACCGAGACCGAGGCGCCGAACACCAATTCGTTCTTCGGCCCCGGCGGCTATGCGATCTGGGCGGCCGATACCACGGCGCAGAAAGTGCGCGGCTGCATCACCATCAGCTC
>Ga0075522_10002045_pt1 | contig 15125 bp, 11 predicted proteins | sample NGEPerA_FD_74796 | JGI IMG/M metagenome (GOLD analysis project Ga0075522, IMG submission 74796) | Arctic peat soil microbial communities from the Barrow Environmental Observatory site, Barrow, Alaska, USA - NGEE PermafrostL2-A | ecosystem: Environmental > Terrestrial > Soil > Wetlands > Peat ... | reverse complement strand
GCGCCCACATCATCACCAGTGGGACAGGAGCCGGGTGCTCAAGGATTATGTCCTTCGGCGCATCCGGCTGGATCAGCGTTTGCTGTTGATATCTGTTCTGCGCAAGCTGGATCGCTGCAGGAAGGGCAGGCGCAGGCCGCTCCGCCGCAGGCGGCGCTGGCGCAGGAGGTGCTGGGGTAGCCGGCGCTGTCAGCCTGGGCGGACTTTGCGCCGATGGCGCTGCCGCCGCGGACGTGGATGCAGCAGGCGTATCGGCGGATCGCGCCGCATGGCGGTCCGCTGCAAGCGCAGGATGCACCAGACTGCCTGGCCTTGCATACTGCAACGCCTCAGGCTTTGTCATCGGAACATCCAGCACGCGCACGGTGAACCGCTGGTGCACTGCACGGCCCTGTACGTGCGGTGTATGGGCAAGGCCGTAAAAGATCCACGCGCATACTCCCGCGTGCACCACAGCGGAGACCGCCCATGACGAAGAGCCGCCGCCGGGGCGCGGAGCAGGCGCGAACAGCGTAATGGTGCGGGCTGGACCCATGAAGCGGTTCAATGTGGAAACACTGTGGATGGTTCGTTGCGGCAAGCGGCAGGCCGGCGCATGGATCGCATCCGTCTCACAGCTCCCCTCCGCCCAGCATACTTGGGCGCAGCCGCTGCGTCGCCGGGAAAGTTGCCCTGTAGCCCGCGGAAGCAATGCCGCGCAACGCTTTCAGGCGCTTGCAAACAGCAATCCACATGCCTCGCAATCGGACGTTCGTGTTATCTAACTCGCGTCTCCCGGTGATTGATCTGGCTATCCACTGATATAAACTCGTGGCACTTACACCGGCAATTTGCGCCTGCGAGTAAAACGGCGCTGCAGCGGACGGGCTGTCCTCTGCATTCAAAATTGGCGGTAATCCAAAGAAGGCTTGGGCCGGCCGGGTGTTGGCTCAAGTTAGGTTTGTCGATGAACAAGCGGGTGCAGATGATCCTCCTCAGCGCGTTTGTGATCGCAGCCCTGTGCAGCTATTTCGTGTACAAGGTCCTGATCAGCCACGTGGCTGCATCGCAGCCGAAGACGACTAAGGTAGTGGTCGCGGCCAGCGACCTGAAGCTCGGCAGCGTCCTCAAAGACTCCGACCTGGGTACCACACAGATTGATGGCCCCATCCCCGATGGCGCCATCAGAAACCCCCAGCAGGCGATCGGCCGTGGCGTTATCTCCGACTTGTACAAGGGAGAGCCTATTTTGGAGAACAGGCTGGCCGCCCCCGGCGCGGGCGGCGGCCTCGCCGCAACCATCCCGAAAGGGATGCGGGCCTGCGCAGTGCATGTGGATGAGGTCGTCGGCGTGGCCGGCTTTGTAACTCCCGGCATGCGCGTCGATGTACTCATCTCCGGGAACCCTCCCGGTGATGCCAGTGCCGAACAGGGACCGAGGGTCAAGACCCTGCTCCAGAACATACAGGTCCTGTCCGCCGGGTCTGACATTCAAAAGGACGGGGAAGGCAAGCCACAGACGGTTCCGGTCGTCAACCTGCTCGTCACACCGGAACAGGCCGAACAGCTAAGCTTGGCCAGCAGCCAGACCCACATTCAACTCGTGCTGCGCAATCCGCTCGACACCCAAGTTGCACAGACCACCGGCACCGCGGTCAGCAGCCTCTACAACGGCGGTCAGGTATCCGCGCCTAAGCCCAAACGGGCAGCCGGTCCCCGGCCGGTTGCGAAGCCACAGGACCAACCCTATACGATCCAGGTTTATAACGGCTCGAAGCAGAGCGAGCAGAAATTTGCCTCAGGTCAGGAGAAATAGTGAGAGTACGAATCGGAATTCCTGCCATCGTCTGCGCATTTTGCATCGCCGCCCCGGCGCCTCGTTGCTCGTTCGCACAGGCTCCAACTGCTTCTGCCCCGGCGAACCCGTCCGGTCAGGACCAGACCAACGATCTCCTCGTCCAAACCGGTAAGGCTGTCCTCGTCGATACGGCGCAGCCCATCGAGCGCATCGCCATCGGCTCGTCCGACATCGCGGAGGCCATGGCCGTGACACCCACCGAGATCATGCTCAACGGAAAGACCGTCGGAGAGACCAGCCTCATCGTCTGGCAGAAGGGCGGCGGACGGCAGTTCTTCAATGTCCAGGTGCGTGCAAGCAACTTCGCCGCCGGCGACAAACTGGACGGTCTGCGCCGTGAACTGCGCGCCGAACTCCCCGGCCAGAACGTCCGCGTCACCTCGGAAAACGGCAATGTATTCCTGCGCGGTACGGTCAAAGACCTCACCAGTTCTGACCGTGCGGTCCAGATCGCCTCCACCGGCGGTAAAGTCGTCAACCTTCTCTACGTCGACGTCCCTAAACCCGAGGCGCAGATTCTGCTCAAAGTGCGCTTCGCCAGCCTGGATCGCACCCGCAGCAATCAGCTCGGCATAAATCTCTTCAGCCTGGGTGGTGGAAATACGATTGGCACCGTAACCACGCAGCAGTTCTCTCCTCCAACCCTCTCTACTAATTCCAACTCCAACACTGGCAACGCCTCCGGATCGACCCTTTCACTCTCCAATCTCCTCAACCTCTTCATCTTCCGCCCGGACATCAATCTCGGCGCCACGATAGAAGCGCTCGAGACTAAGGGTGTCGTTCAGGTTCTGGCTGAACCCAATGTCCTCACCATGAATGGCAAACAGGGCAGCTTCCTCGCGGGCGGGCAGTACCCCTACCCCGTCATCCAGGGCAGTGGGGGCGGCGGAGGTACAGCCGCAATCACCGTCCAGTTCAAGGAGTTCGGCGTACGCCTCAACTTCATTCCCACCATCACGCCGCGCGGAACAATCCGGCTGCAGGTCGCGCCCGAAGTTAGTTCCCTTGATTTTGCCAACGGCGTAGCCATCTCCGGCTTTACCATCCCCGGCCTTGACGTGCGCCGTGTGAAGACTGAGGTCGAGCTCAGTCAGGGCGAGAGCTTTGCCCTCGGCGGCCTCCTGGACAATCGCGAGACCGAGACATTTGAAAAGGTCCCATTCATCGGCGATGTGCCCATCCTCGGCAAGTTCTTCCAATCCGTCGCCAAAACCAAGAACAACACAGAACTCATCGTCATCGTTACCCCTGAGATCGTCAATCCCATCCCCGCCGGCGCGCCGCTGCCGGCAATCAAGTACCCGCAGCCCTTCCTGCCCTCTGCCTCCGGGATTGCAATGACGACTCCTGAGAACGAACCCCCGCCGGCCGCCGCCACGGAGACCATGCCGGTAGAAAAGTTGCAGGAGAGCATGAAACCCGAGCAGCCGCTGGTTGTCGATCAAGGTATGTCGTCGGGCAGCTCTTACAGCGCGCAGGGCGGCGCAACTGCCACACAATGAACCCTCGCTCATGGAGCGGTATTCATCGAGTCCCGGCCTGAGAGCGCAAATGCTTCCTTTGTCAGCTGATGCAGTTGCGGACCCTGTCCCAAAACGCGCGCCTGCGGTAAAAGTGCTGCGCGCATTCACGCTGGTGATAATCGTCGCCTTTTGCGTCCTGGCATTCGCGTTCACCTCTCTCGGCGTCCTGCATTCGCTGCTGCAGAAAGACGCCGCCGGAAAGCGGGACTTCATCGAATACTGGGCTGCAGGGCAGCAGCTCGCGCATCATGCAAATCCATATGACTCTCAGGCGCTGCTCGCAATCGAGCGCTCCGCCGGCTTCCCAGCGGACGCTCCCGTAATGGTCGTGCGCAACCCGCCCATTGTGCTCCCGCTGCTCGCCCCGCTTGGCCACCTTCCTCCCCGCGCCGCCGAGTTGATATGGTGCTCTCTGCTCCTCGCATTGCTGCTCGCCTCGGTATGGATGGTGAGCAAGCTGCACCACAGGCACATCACAGCGCTGGATATGTTGGCCGTCTTCTTCGGCCCTGCGCTCTGCTGTCTGCTGACAGGGCAGATGTCGATGCTGATGTTGCTTGGCGTAGCTCTCTTCCTGTTCTTTCACCGGACACGACCCGTGTTGGCGGGCGCCGGCCTTGCTTTATGCCTTGTAAAGCCGCATCTCTTGCTGCCGTTTGCCGTCGTCCTGATGTTCTGGACAATCGAGCAACGCCGTTATCGACTCCTGATCGGCGCAACATCGGCGCTCGCGATTGCAGCCGCCGTCGCATATCGCCTGGATCCGAACGCCTGGTCCCAATGCGCAGCTCTCATGCGCGAATCGCGTGCAGACATAATTCCCTTGCCGTCTTTCAGCAGCGTTTTCCGGCGTTCCATGGCCCCCACCGCCATGTGGCTCCAGTACCTGCCCGCCACCCTGGGCTCTCTTTGGGCGCTCGTCTACTATCGCCGCCATCGGCGCGAGTGGGACTGGACTACCCATGGCTCTCTCGTAACGCTGGTTTCGGTCGCTGTCGCTCCATACAGTTGGTTTACCGACCAGGTTGTGTTGATTCCGGCACTGCTGCATGCCCTGTATGTCACAGGCTCACGGCCCCTCATTGCTGCCCTCGCTCTGGCCAGCGCCCTGACCGGATTGACCATCTTCGGTGGAGGCACCTGGATGTTGCATTCGCCGTGGCTGCTCTGGACCGCTCCGTTTTGGCTGGGATGGTATCTGCTTGCCACCCGAGCCCGCTCCAAAGACCCCTCCAGCCTCGCCGCACTCACAACTCCCGTTCACTGATTTGCTTGCGTGGTTTCGCCCGATTACCTTCGGGTCTGTATACGCGGGCGTGTCTCTCAAGGCGCGACAGTAAACACCGGTTGACACCTCGTCGGGAGGGTACCGCCCTAACTCATTGATTTCACAACCAGACGGCCTACAACTAAAGTGGCATCCCGGTTGCACCATGTCTCCGCATCAGCCCCATTCCAAATCACCATACGGAGACTACTCACATGAAGACCCAAATGTTCTCGATGTACCTCAAGATTCAGAGCCTGCTCAGCCGCGAGGAAGGCCAGGATCTCATCGAATATGCTCTGCTCGTTGCCTTGGTCGCCTTCGGCGCCACGGCCGGCATGAAGAGCCTCGCGAACGGAATCAACGCCGCGTTCAACGACATCGCAACTACACTAACCACGTCTATCTAGACGATGCGTTAGGGAATGCGCGTGCCGGCCTTCGGTACGCGCATTTTAGATAGTCTGTTCTCCTCAGAGAGCACGCATTCCAGTTTCGGGATGCGTGCCTTTTTTTGCCTCGGATTACCCCGGAATTCCCGATGTCGCCTCCCCCTCCCCGTCGTCAGGTTGTCTGCGCAATCAGTTGGATTTTACGAACATCCATCTTCGCCCAATCGCAACTCTAACAAAAGTGGTACTCAATTCGGCAGAAATACGCAGGATTTTGCACATAGGTTCACAAAACACTCCGCAAGTTGTTGATTGTATGAATCTATTTTTGGTCTGCGAAGTGCATTAGTACAGGCACACGGAGTTCGAACATCAGGTGCGATATGCCTGGGACGACCTCCGGTAAATCTTGCACCACATGCAGCACCCGCTACTTCCCTAGCGGTAAATCAGGAGGCCATGTAATGAAAAATCTCATCAAGTTTGCAGCACTCGGAGCGGCCTTGGCCGTCTCCTCATCCCTTGCGTTCGCGGACACCATAATTCTCGCGTCGAATGGTACGACCGGGTTGGACAGCACAACCGGCCTTCAGACCTACGCCAACCCTGTCACAGCCACCAACACCACGCTGTATGAAGGCATGCAGGCCTCCACCATCGTCACGTCGGGCTGCGCCGGTGGAGCTTCCCGCTGCCTGTCCACCTCTTATACCGGAACTCTTTCGGGTGGAGTCTCTGCTCCAGTGAATCTCGATCCGGCAAACGTCTGGGCCACAACTCTTTCAGGTTCGAACTGGATCGGCACCGCCCTGAACTCTGGTCCATACAAAACAACCAATCCGGCAGCTGGTTACTATGACTTCCAGACCTCATTCAGCGTCGCAGGCGGCATATACGCCGGGTCGCTCAACCTTTTTGCCGACGATACGACCGAGGTTCTTCTGGACGGCACGAACATTCTGGTTCCTTTCGGCGCGATTGGATCGGACGCGGCCTGCGCCGACCAGGCGCCGACTTGCATCGGCACCAAGCTCTACACTCTGAGCGGACTCGTCACCTTGAGCAGCGGCTCGCATACGCTGGATTTCATCGTTGAGCAGGTCGGTGATGAAGGCACGCTGCCGAATGGCTACGGCGACGATCCTTCTGGTCTCGACTACACCGCAACCCTCTCCTCGACTCCTGAGCCTTCCAGCCTCATGCTCCTCGGTACGGGCCTTACCGGTGCTGCCGGCATGCTCTTCCGTCGTCGTCGCTCTGCATAATTCAACAAGGAACTCCTGAAGGGAACGCAGGCGGAACACCGGTCACGGTGTTCCGCCTTTTTCTTTCCACTCTCCGCCCGCTAGGCGCGATCGCTGTCCCCTGTTACACTTGCAGAGTTGGCGAATCTGCTGCTGTCCCACGGCGCCCTCCAGGGATGCGGTGGCAACTATGCCGATTGGCCGGGTGGGGGCTGTAGCTCAGCTGGGAGAGCGCCTCGTTCGCAACGAGGAGGTCAGCGGTTCGATCCCGCTCAGCTCCACCAAATCCTGTACCTTCTCATCCATCCAATCCCCAGTCATTTCGCACCATCTGAATTTTTCTTGCCCTATCCATATAGCCGGCAAGCTTCAGACTGCCGAATGCACGTATCCTGAAGAAGCGAGAAGCGTTGTCTCTTGCCACTCAGGCAACACACTCGCATCTGAGACCTTATGCGCATTGCGTCCGTCGGCACCTCCCTCCCCGAACACCGCTTCTCTCAAACCCAGATCGCGCAGACCCTGCTCGACCGCTGGCAGCACAAGCTCCCAGAGCCGCGCCTGCTCTCCCGCCTCCACGCCAACTGCGGCGTCGACTTCCGCCACTTCGTCCTCCCGCTCGAAGCCTACCCCGCGCTCAATTCCTTCACCGCCACCAACAATGAATGGATCACCCACGCCGTTCAGCTCGGCGAATGCGCCATCCAGCGCGCGCTCACACCCCTCGGCCTCACCCCGGCCGACGTCTCCGCCATCTTCTTCGCCTCGGTCACCGGCATCGCCAGCCCGACCGTCGACGCCCGCCTCATCAATCGCCTTCCCTTCCCTGACTCTGTCAAGCGCACACCCATCTTCGGCCTCGGCTGTGTCGCCGGCGCAGCTGGCATCGCGCGCGCCGCCGACTACGTCCGCGCCTTCCCCCGCGAGATCGCCCTCCTCCTCTCCGTCGAGCTCTGCTCTCTCACCTGGCAGGACGACGACCAGTCCGTCGCCAACCTCATCTCGTGTGGCCTCTTCGGTGACGGCGCAGCCGCCGTCGTCCTTGCGGGCAGCGAGGTCTCGCTCCCTCCTGCAAGACCCGCCCCACGTATCCTCGCCACCCGCTCCGTCTTTTATCGCAACACCGAGCACGTCATGGGCTGGGACATCGGCGCCACCGGCTTCAAGATCGTCCTCTCACCCGACGTACCCAAAGTCGTGCTCCAAAACCTCCGCGGCAACGTCGATGCCTTCCTCGCCGAGCACTCCCTCACCCTCGCCGACATCTCCTCCTGGATCTTCCACTCCGGCGGCCCCAAGGTCCTCGAAGCCGTCGAGCAGTCCCTCGATCTCCCCGCCGACGCCCTCGCCCTCTCCTGGAAGAGCCTGCGCGAGGTCGGCAACCTCTCCGCCGCCTCCGTCCTCTTCGTGCTAGAAGAAACTCTCGCCGCACAACCCTGCGTACCAGGCAGCTACTCCGTCCTCGCCGCCATGGGTCCGGGCTTCTGCCTCGAACTCGTCCTGCTCCAGTGGTGACGCCTCTTCCCCCTGCAACGGGAACCTACCTCAGCGCGTGGAATTACGCATAACCCGCTTGAAATTACGCATATCTCAGGATGCCGTCATCCCGAGCGAAGCTGCGCAGCAGCGGAGTCGAGGGACCCCCGCATTTGTCTTTGTTGTTGCAGGGGTGTTGAATTCCTTCATTCCCGTCTACAAAGGAATCCCCCTGCGATAATGGACACGAATGCTTCCCATCTCCCCCAAAGAGCTCTCCCTCCTCGTATCGCTGGTCGGCGCCTGCGCGGTCCTCATCTGGCGCGTGCATGAGGGCCGCTCCGTAGTCACCGCGCGCAAGATCCTCATCCCGCCCCTCGGCATGTCCACCGGCTTCTGCATGTTTCTTGCGCCGCAATGCCGTGTCCCGCTCAGTTGGGCCATCGGCGCGTTTCTCCTCGGAGCCACGGCTCTCGCTTATCCTCTGTTGCGCACCTCACGCCTCGTCCGCGTCGGCCCCAACATCATGATGCAGCGATCGAAGGTGTTTTTTCTCGTGATCATTGTGCTGGCCATCGTCCGCATCGCGGCGCACAGTTACTTTGACCGCTTCCTCTCCATCACGCAGACCGGCGCCATCTTCTTCGTCCTGGCCTTCGGCATGATCCTCCATTGGCGCGTCCGCATGTACCACCAATACCTCCAGATCACCTCCACTGAACCCGCGCCAACTCTCTCTTAAACAAATGAGGCCCTGCCTCACGCAGAGCCTCATCCCTCTTGATCCAGTTCGTCCGCGAACCAACCGCCGCTATTTCACGCCCGCTGCCAGCGCCTCCGGGGTCTCAATCTTCACCGCCCAGAAGACAAAATTCTTGCCCGGCTCCAGCACCGTCCAGTGCGGAGTGTTGGGCAGGATGTGGATGATGTCGCCCTTGTGCATCGGGTGATGCACTCCGCCTTCGCTGCGCGACCCGCGCGACTCGCCGCCGTTCTGGTCTTTGCGGTCCACCAGCGTGCCACCCGTAATCACGTCTGCCTCGCCATCGATGCAGACCAGGATGTCCGACCAGTCGGCATGCATCTCGCCAATGCCGGTCCTTACCCTCACCATCAGGTTCAGGTAATTGCCCGGATAACGATGCATCACAATGCTCGCCGTGCCGTCGGAGGTCGTCTTCGCCTTCTCCAGCAGCGCCGGCACATTCTGCGCCATAAACTCCGCCGTAAACTCGTCGCCCACGCCCACGGTCGCAACCGCCTGCCCAGCTCCCTGCCCTGCTCCCTGCTGCCCGGCCGCCTGGGACCCCGCATTCTGCGCCTTCACCGCCATACCGCACAACGACACCGCCAGCAGTGCCGCGCCCATCAAAACTTGCTGTCTCATCCCACTCCCTTTCCTTGGTTGCAACGACCACCATACGAATCCCGAACATTGCCGTCAACCGTCCGCCTGCACCTTCGCTTGCGCTCACCCCACTGATGGCCGCGGGAGTTGATCAGATGGTCGCGGCGGTAGTTAATCAGACGGGCGGCAGCTGTAGCAGATGAGTCTTGATTCGTCTTGAAGGGGCGTGGCTTCAGCCACGCCATTGCAGTGGAAATGCGGCTTCAGTCGCTGAGGGGAGTATTTGTTTCAAGCTGGCCCGCAAACGACGGCTTCCACGTTGCGCCGCGCTCACCACTCCCCTAAACTAGACTCTGCCGCGCAACAAGCGGGCGGTTAGCTCAGTTGGTTAGAGCGCCTGCCTTACAAGCAGGATGTCGGGGGTTCGAGTCCCTCACTGCCCACCACCACCTTGTTTCAGGACATCCAGTAACATCCCAAAAAGCACATAAACCCCCGGCAAATGCTGGGGATTACGTGTTTTTGCGTCCGATGGCATACTATTGAAGCCGAGGGTTCCTGGTGGTATATCTGGGGAATCGGGCGAGCGAAATGGTGGTATTTCTGGAATTGAGCACCTGGGAGGGGTTATGGCGTTGACAGACACGGAGATTCGGAAGTCGAGGCTCGACGATAACGCGTACCGGCTACCCGATGGCAAGGGACTCTTTCTGTTCGTCACCCCAGCGGGCGGAAGGTTGTGGCGCTACAAGTACCGGCATGACGGGAAGCAAAAACTCATGGCGCTGGGACAGTATCCAGATGTCCCACTGGCGCTGGCTCGGGAGCGGCACGCGGCGGCTCGTAGACTCTTGGCCACGGGCGTAGACCCGATGGAACAACGGAAGACCGAGAAGATCGCGCTCCGGTTTACAGCCCTAAATTCCTTCCGCGCCATTGCAGAGCTGTGGTTCGATCATTGGAAGGCCGAGAAAAGCGCCCAGCATGTGGACGCTACCTGGCGGCGCATGGAGGCCAACATCTTCCCTCTGCTCGGCGCGCGCCCAATTTCGGACATCGAAGCGCCCGAACTGGTTGCGATGGTCAAGGCGATTGAGGCGCGTGGTGCTGGCGATCTCGCCAAACGCGCCATGCAAAACGCCGGGCAGATTTTCCGCTACGCCATTGCCCACGGGTATGCGAAGCGGAATCCAGCCAGCGAAATCCGCCCAGCCGATGTGTTGAGGCCTACCCACAAGACCAACCTCGCCAGGATCGACGCGAAAGAGCTTCCGGCCTTGCTGCGGGCCATCGAGGTATACCAAGGAACTCATGTCACCCGTCTGGCCATGAAGCTCATGGCGCTGACGTTTGTGCGCACCAGCGAATTGATCGGTGCCAAGTGGTCAGAATTTGATATGGAGTCTGCGCGCTGGGATATACCCGCTGAACGAATGAAGATGCGTGACCCGCACATCGTTCCGCTGGCCTCCCAGGCAATCGAGGTCCTGGAGATGCTGCGCACGTTGACTGGTGGCCGTGAATGGCTCTTTCCCGGCGACCGCAACGCCAATCAGCCCATGAGCAACAACACCATCTTGCAGGCCTTGAAACGCATGGGCTACAAGGGGCAGATGACGGGCCATGGCTTCCGAGGCCTGGCATCGACCATTCTGCATGAGCAGGGGTACGCGCATGAGCATATCGAGTTGCAGCTTGCCCACGCGCCTCGCAATGCTGTCAGCGCGGCCTACAACCATGCGCTGTACCTGGAGCCGCGCGCCAAGATGATGCAAGACTGGGCCGATTATCTGGAGCAGGCCCAGCGTGGCGGCAAGGTGCTTCGCTTCCGTGGCTCTGCCGCGTGACCATTCCCAGGATCTCTTCCGGTTTGCCGGTGACTCGCCCGGAATCGTGTCGATGAGCGCACAGGCGATTTGGCGTAAACGGAGCATGGCCGTCGCAGAAGGAGCAACCGTTAGAGAAGGGTTACTCTGCTCAAGAGCAACGCCGAAATCTCTGGTCGCCAGTTGACGATGAGTTCATCTGCCTCGAAAGTGACAACAGACAGCGGGAGTTGTGAGTACGCTGAGGATGTTCAGAGGGTAAGGTACGCGCGCCGCGGGCATCTTCCAAAGAGTTAGGCCTCAAAATCCTCAATACTGTTGTGTCATTGTTGCGGCGACGCCCCTCGCATAGCTGAGGACGAGCTGGTTTCCCTAAAGTGAGCAATCCGGTACATCCTTCGCAGCACAAAAGCTCGCGTAATCCAGATGGTTACACAGGGAAGACGAATAGGCGCATAATAGCTCTGACCTGCGTCACAGCGCTCCTCTGGTAGGAGTCGCTCATACTGAGAACACACGGAGCACCCTGGCCACGGAGCGCAACGCTTCTACCGACCAACGTGAAAGGACTCCCCAATGCGAGCGACCGCACGTTTGGCCGTATGCTGCCTCGTGTCCTTCCTCACTCCGTCGGCGGCCCGGGCGGTCCCGGCCTTCGCACGCCAGACTGGTCTCTCCTGCAATGTCTGCCACTCGAACGCTCCGGCGCTCACTGCCTTTGGGCGCAACTTCAAGCTGAGAGGGTATCTGCTCAACGACATCGCTCAGGACAAGATTGGCGTGAACAAGAACCTCCAGCTCTACAAGGACATTCCTGTCTCGTTTTTGCTGCTGCTCTCCGACACCGAATTTCAGGCCAACGCACCCGCCACACAGAACTCCGCCGTCGGCTTCCCTCAACAACTGAGCATCTTCCTCGCCGGGTCGATCGCCTCACACTTCGGAACCCTCGCACAGATCACTTATACCCACTCTAACGACCACTTTGGCATGGACAATACGGATCTGCGCTTTGCAAACTCCACAACGCTGGCCGGGAAGTCTCTCGACTACGGCGTCACGTTGAACAACAATCCGACCGTTGAAGACCCCTGGAACAGCACCCCGGCCTGGGGCTTTCCCTACATCTCATCTGCGTCGACCGTCGGACCTATTGCGTCGCCTGTCATCAATGGCAAGCTCGGTCAGGATGTCGCAGGTGTCGGGGCTTATAGCATGTGGGACAACCATCTCTACACCCTTGCCAGCGTCTACCGCAGCGAACACGCGGGTTCCACGCCACCCATCTCAGGCGTGGGGTCGACCTACAACATCTCGGGTGCAGCTCCCTACTGGCGCGCCGCCTGGCAGCAGAGCTGGGGCGCGAATTACCTCATGGTCGGAACATACGGCATCCAGGTCAACACTCATCCCGGCTCCGTCAGCGGCCCACTGGACCGGTACACGGATCCCTCCTTCGATTTCCAATATGAGCGTCCTTTCGGCGCGAATCTCCTCGACGCTCACGGGACCTATATACGCGAGAACTCAACGCTGAACGCCACTCTCGCCGCAGGCGGAGCGACGACTCTGACCCACCACCTCAACACCTTCAAGATTGACAGCACCTACCATTGGACTAATAAATACACCGTCACCGGGGCATACTTCGCGACCACCGGGCCCGCCGACCCACTTCTCTATGCTCCGGCCCCACTCACCGGAAGCCAGACCGGCAGTCCCAACAGTGCGGGCTACATCGTCCAGTTTGCCTATTGGCCGGTTCAGAACATCGACATCAATGTGAATTACACGGGCTACAACAAGTTCAACGGGGCGAAGCAAAACTATGACGGAGCCAACCGGAACGCCTCCGACAATAACACCGTGTTTCTCGCTCTATGGCTCAACTTCTAAACTCAGCCTCCGCCGGAGACAGCATGCCCGACCCCACTCTCGGCCCCGAAGCCGAATCCCAGACAGAAGATCCAATCGTCATTACTCGCCGATCTTTCTTTGGCGCACTCCTTGCTCTTAGCTCCGCGGGAGTAGGAGCCCTTCTCGCGATCCCGGTTCTCCGCTACGTTCTTTACCCGCTTTACTCCAAGGCTACCGGAACCGAATGGTCCGACGTTGGTGACCTCACGGAATTCGCCAATACCAAAGAACCGGTCCGCAAGACAATCTCGTTCAAACAGCGAGATGGCTGGCGCGAGGTAGAGTCCGCCCAGTCCGTTTACGTCACCAAAGCCTCCGATGGTTCTCTCGCGGTGCTTTCCGCTATCTGTCCCCACCTCGGCTGCACCGTCTCCTGGCAACAAGGCCAGGATAAGTTCGTCTGCCCGTGCCACGGTGGCGAGTTCGCCGCGTCCGGCCTTCACGTCTTCGGCCCCCCACCGCGTGCCATGGATAACCTTCCCACCCAGATCAAGGACGGCAAGCTTCAGGTCCACTTTGAATACTTCCGCTCCAACGTTCCCAATCAGCAAAAAATCAGCTAGTTCTTCGAGGGGGAAATACGGTGCCTGAATCGCCAAAGGAAGCGAAGCCAACCCCGAAAAAGCTCAATGCGCCCGCCCGCCTCTTCCGCTGGCTCGACCAGCGCACCGGCGTCCACGAGCTGCTTGAGGAATCGCTCGACGAGCCAATCCCGGGTGGCGCCCGTCTAGCGTACGTCTTCGGCTCGGGCCTGCTCTACATCTTCATCTCACAGATCATCACCGGGATCTGTCTCGCGCTCTATTACGTTCCCTCGGCCGAAACCGCACACACGTCGGTCGCCTACATCACCAAACAGGTAGCCGCCGGCTCATTTCTGCGCTCGCTCCACTATTACGGTTCGAGCGCCATGATCATCGTGCTCGCGCTCCACTTCCTCCAGACCTTTCTCTACGGCTCCTTCAAAGGCCGCCGCGAACTGCTTTGGATCTCCGGCGCCGTCCTGTCGCTGCTCGTACTCGGAATGGGCTTCAGCGGATACCTTCTTCCATGGGACCAGAAGGCCTACTTCGCCACGGCCGTCGGAACGAACATCGTCGGAGAAATCCCGTGGATCGGCTCGTGGCTTACCCAACTTCTGCGCGGCGGCGATACCCTCGGCACGCTCACGCTTTCACGCTTCTATGTGGCCCACGTATTCCTTATCCCGGCGTGCATCTTCGGCTTCATCGCCGCGCACATTTTCCTCTTCCGCAAGGCTGGTCCTGCCGGACCAATCGCTGAAGACCCCATCAACCCCAAAATGCCGCCCGAAGGCTTCTACCCCAAACAAGTCCTGATGGACATGACCTTCGCGCTCCTCATCATGGTCTTGCTCGCCTGGTTAGCCTATTTCCACCCGGTGGGCCTCGGCCCGATCGCCGACCCGGCGAGCGCCCAGTTCATCGCTCGTCCCGAGTGGTACTATCTGTCTTTCTTCGAATGGCTCAAGTTCTGGGAAGGCCCCAAAGTAGTATTTGCTGTTGTGGTCCTTCCCGGGTTACTCGCTCTCGCATTCTTCCTGATCCCATTCCTGGACCGCAGGCTTGAACGCCGCCCCTGGAGACGCCCCATCCCGGTTCTTGCCGTTGCCATTGTTATGGTTGGAGCCATCTACCTCGGCATCCGCTCGCACCAGGACGACATGCGTGATCCCTCGACCGCGGCGCAGATTGCCCTCCAGGAAAAGCAGGAAGCCGCCTACACCGCCGCCCCCTTTGAGCCCTACATTGAAGCCCCCGGCGGCATCGCGCCCGCTGCCTACTCGGGGCCCGCAAACCCGCTGATCGCCCACGGACGCGGCATCTTCGAGGCGCACGGATGCTCCGGCTGCCACGGAGCGGGAGGCATCGGCGGCACAATCGCTCCCAAACTGATCGGCATCAACGTCAAGCTCCCCGGCGATCAACTCTCCTTCATCCTCACCCACCCCACGCTCGCGATGAAGACCGGCAAAATGCCCGCCATCGACATCTCTATGGCAGACATGTCCGCGCTGGTCGCCTACCTCGACGCTCTGGGCACTCCCGCCGCCAACGCTCCAGCGGCTTCGAGCGGCCCTTCCGAGACCGTGCTGGCCGCGTCCGGCCAATTCGCTCCAGGACCGAACGGGACCCTTCTCAAAACCAGTACAGCCGGCGTTGCATTCAGTCCGGCAATCGCGGGCAAGCAGATGTTCGAGTCGCGTGGCTGCTCCGCCTGCCACGGCCAGAACGCTTCGGGGGGGCGTGCTCCAGCGATCCCGCCTATGAT
>Ga0075522_10002041_pt1 | contig 15142 bp, 21 predicted proteins | sample NGEPerA_FD_74796 | JGI IMG/M metagenome (GOLD analysis project Ga0075522, IMG submission 74796) | Arctic peat soil microbial communities from the Barrow Environmental Observatory site, Barrow, Alaska, USA - NGEE PermafrostL2-A | ecosystem: Environmental > Terrestrial > Soil > Wetlands > Peat ... | reverse complement strand
ACGTTTGCCATCCCGGCGCGGGACCACAGGTCCCTCGCCTTCGTCAACGTCTCGGAGCGCTTCTACTGGTGGCCGGTTTTCAGGTGTCCATCAGTGGCCGGTTTTGGGTGTCCACCGAGGTCGCTGAACTGTTCCCGGCTTATTCGTAGTTCTTTCTCGGGCATGCGCGCAGTGTAGCACCTGAATTAGGCCGCTTTCTTCCAGTTCCCGGGAACAGGCGCCTCCACTCCTAAACAACCTCGGGCCGCCGTTTTTTTGCGCCTCGTCGCGACGTAGCGCTCCCGGACCGCCGGTCGGATCCGGCGGTCCGAGCACTAGTAGGAACAGCTTACCGATATCGTCACCTTCTCGGCCGCTGCCCATTCTGCTTTCGTTCCAGTGATTGGTTGTCGCAGGCGGATCACTGTGTTCGCCTTCCGAGCCTTGGGACTGCACAACACGAAGCCGTCGACGAAGCCCCAGGGGCCGCCACAAGTGATGTTCTTGACGAAGCCACCCAAGGGCGCGGGCTGGGTGTCTCCGACGTAACAGTCCCAGCCCGGGAATGCTGGCGGCAGTGCGATGGTCGCTAGATTGTCAGACAGATCGAGCCGCGACATGCCACTCCTTGATTCGATAGTTGCGACCCAACCAGGTCTCTTCTCCGCCTGAAGCTGCGAAGAGATCCCCAGCACAAGCAGAGCGACCAGAGCGCAGGAGCCCAGGATCGGGCAAAGAGTCCGCATCGTCGAAATGTTCCCAGGAACCCTATCCCTGGTCAATGGCGCCCCGGTGTGCCCTCACCGCTCATGCCGGAGCCGACGGCCCGTCCGATTTGTCCTCACCTCTGCAGACACGGGGAAGGACGGAGGGCAGGGCTCGCCAACCGGAACAGCGGCTGTTCTGCGACAACGACACGCGAGCGTCTACGCGTTTCCCGATGAACCCGGGTTGTCGTGCGCGCTTCGAATGAACAGCCAGCTTCTCGTTCCGACGGCGGAAAATGTGATGGGGGAATGCGGTGGGAGAGAGAATGACGGTGACTGATGGGATGAAGCGGCCACGGCGGGCGTCCGGTAGATCGGACGCCCAACCCGAGTAGGAATTCCCATGGTCTACGCCGGTCTCGATGTGCACAAGCGCTGTACCCAGATCTGCATGGAGGACGAAAACGGAGCTCTGCTAGAGCGTCGCATCCTGACTGAGCGGCACCGGCTGCTGGAGGAGTTCGGCGGGAAGCCGCCCATGCGAATCCTCCTGGAGTCGGCGACCGAGAGTGAGTGGGTGGCGCGCTGTCTGGAGAGCGCAGGCCACGAGGTCATCGTCGGCGATCCGAATTTCGCGCCGATGTACGCCCAGCGAAGCCGGCGGGTGAAGACAGATCGGCGGCACGCCCGCGCCCTGATGGAAGCGTGCAAACTCGGCGCGTACAAGCCGGCGCACCGCTGCTCGGACACCCACAAGCGGGTGCGGGCGCGGATTTCGGCGCGTGATCTGCTGGTTCAGACACGGACCAAGTGCATCAGCCTGGTGCGGGCGCTGCTGCGCCAGGAGGGCATCAAGCCGGAGCGAAAGAGCAGCGCGACGTTCGCGCAGAGGGTCCGAGAAATCGGGACGCCGGATGCACTCGCGAGCGAGCTCGCGCCAGTCCTCGACCTGATCGACGCGCTGAATGAAAAGATTCGACGAGCCGACGAGAGGGTCTCGGAACTGGCCAAGGATGAGACCCACCAGCGCCTGATGTCCGTCCCCGGCGTTGGTCCGGTGACCGCGGTGGCATTCATCGCGACTCTGGACGATCCGAAGCGCTTTCACGGACCGAAACAGGTCCGTGCCTACCTCGGACTGGTCCCGCGGGAGCACAGCTCTGGAGAGAAGGCGCTGCGCGGCCGCATCACAAAACAAGGTAGCGGTCGTATGCGTCGCCTGCTCGTCCAGGCAGCTTGGGCCGTCCTGCGCTCGAAACCGACGCCGGAGACCGAAATTCTCAGGCGCTGGACCACGAACGTGGCCAGCCGGCGCGGCCGATACGTCGCCATCGTGGCGCTCGCCCGGAGGCTGGCCGGGATCCTATTCGCCGTCTGGCGTGACGGCACTTCCTACAGAATGCCCGGTCCTCTGGGCCGTAGGGAGGTGACCACCTAGAATTTTCGGAGCTGCTTCCCGATTGCTACCGGCATCGTCGCCGGGCATGGGCGAGCAGCAGCCGACGCCGGCGCACGACGGTGCAAGGTTTGGTAGGCGAGCACGATAACTTGCGTGGCGCAGTCTCGAGGCCGCGGATACTGATAGTGCCGCTCACCAAAGTCGGATCCCATCCTGCGCGAGGTACCCACGTGCCTCACTCGTAGCGCGAAACAATGGGTGACCCACGCCGCGAGAAACTGGAACGGTGACGGCAACATCGCCGTCTTCGCTCCCCGCCGAGCGCGAACCCGGTTCGTCCGGAGCCAGACTCCTGGCGGGAATCACGTATCGTTGGCGCGTGGAAGTCTCGCGCTGGATGACGAAGTTGGTGGCGCTGGCCATCGTGTTGAGCGTGGCCGGCCGTGCGACCGCCCCCGAGCAAGGAGGCGACGATGGCAGCGGGAAATCGGTCGCCGTGGCGGGCGGACTGATCGCACTCACTCTCGCGGCCGACGCCGAGGTCCAGACCCGTTGGGGTCCGGCAATCGCCGCCGGGGTCGGGGAGAGACGGGGGCCTGCCTTCAACGTTTATCTCGGCGAGACCATCTTCCTCGGCGCTCACTGGTCATTGCGACCTGGCTTCCGATTCGAGCGCTCGTGGCAGACCGTCACGGGCTGTCCGACGGGGTGCACCTTCGACGCATATCTCGCGGAGGCGGCGATCCGGTACCAGGCTCCCTCAGGATTCTTGTTCGAATTCGGCTTGCCGGCCTTCGGCTGGGTTCCGGTCGGTCCCGACGCAGGCGAGACGGAGCCCCACCTTCGCTTCTACACACTCGCGACCGGGGACCTGGCGCTCTTTGGCACGTTGCTCGTCGGCTACGCGTTCGCTCTGTGAACCACGGAATGAGAAAGGCCTGGGGCGATGCTTGGGGGAGCGCGGGTTACATGATCACCCGGCCAATCACGCTCAAAGGGATACTGCGGGTCTGTGGGGATCTCGCCCACGCCGACGCCGAGCCCGAGGATGGGCGCGTTAAGCGCTGGGAACGCAAGCTCTCTCCCTGGGCGGCCGAGGTCAGGACGTTCCGCAGCGAAGGGTTCTATGAGCGGTTCCCGGCCAAGGGGCAGGTCGAACGCGTCGCGCGCATCCGCCGCGAGCTCGGCCGCATCGCCGGGATTGCCCCGGTGGGGCGCAAGGCACGCGCGGGCGAGGAGTAAATTCGAGATGGCGAACGCGCGACTGGACGCCCGCGACACTCGCGCAGCTTCCGACAGAGGCGGTGCACCCAGCGCCCCCCGGATAGAACAATATCTCGTCAGCATGTTGTGGGTCGGGTTGTTTGAGTACAATCGACGGGCCGCTACCCATTGCTCCTCTCGGATCGGCTCGACGCGTGGCTGGCAGACCAAGCGTACGGGCTAGGCGGCTCCTGGCGTGCCGTCGCTCGATACCCCGCCTCGTTTTCGGCTCGCTTTCCGGCTCACTGCACTAGGCGCACGGGCGGCCTTCACGTTCTCTCTTGCCCTTGTCGCCGCGGACCTCGCAGAGCAGGTCGCACCCCTATATCAACGGGCGCTGTGGTTCGGGCTCGCGGCCGGGACGGCGGCGCTGGCGTTCAGGCGGATGTGGGGTTGGATCCTGAAGAGGGTCGGGATTTCGTAGACTGCCGAGAACGCGTCGGCCGGCGGCCCGGGTGGTGGAGACCGTCACCCACGGTGAAGTCACCCAAGATCCGGTTCATCCTCACGCTCGGTCGATCATCTAATCGCTGCCGCATGAGGACTCGCCGACGCAAAGCGGCCGGAGCGTGAGCGTCTCGACCGGTGCTTCGCTGGTCCGCTAGGGCGCCAGCGCGAGCTGTATGAGGCAAGCCTCGTACGGGTTGCAGGCCGCGTTCAGCGGAGCGTTGCAAATGTCGAGGCCGACTGCGGTCGCGCAGTCCTCGGCCTGGCCGACAGTGAAGGTCGGACAGTAGTATCCGATCGGCGCGGCGTCGGCCATGCAGTCGGTCTGGGTGGCGTAGTTGGTCTCCGTGGTGCCGTTCGGGCAGGTCATGGATCTCCCGTAGCCGCCGTTGGTGGCGGCAATGTAGTCGCACAGGGCGGCAGCCTGGCTCGCCGAGAGTATTGAAAAGGTATCGCTCTCGGGAACGTTCGCCGGTCGGCCGGAGCCGTCGCTGTTGCCCGTCGCTGGGTTGCCCATCCCCGGCCCACATCCCACGAGGGCCAGATCGACACCCAGACCGATCAGGATCAGCAGTACCTTGGTTCGCATCGTCCCTCCGTGAGCCGCAGTGTAGCAAACGACGTGCCCTCGACCTGCCCCGAAGAGTCGCAGTCTCGCACGAGCGCGCCCCCGGCCACCTACGAAAACCCGGACAGCGGTGTCGCGGTCGAAGGGCTCCCCCGCAGTACGGCGAGCGAATTGGGCCCTTTCACGACACTCGAATCGCGCGACGAGGTCGACGGGAGTGGGATCCCTATTGGTTCGAAAGACCATCGTCGAGTCCCGCCGCGGCCTCGCGACCATCGAGTCGTAGACCTGCTCCTACAGCACCTTTTACGTGTTCCAGCCGAGGGGCTAAGTCCGGCCAAGGTCCCGGCTACCTCACTAGCGCCGCGCCTACGATGCCTCAGCGAGCCCGAGCACCATTCTGCCCGGCTGTGGCTCACAATACGCGCTTGATGCGGCTAGCCCGAACAAGCGGGATTTGTGCGAGTACGCCGGTTCTGTCTAGTCCTCGCCTCCCAATCGCCCGGGCCCTACGGGTCCCACTGCCGGGGATACTCGGGGACAACGGATCGGTGTGGTGCGCGGCCGACGACCTCGTCGGCGGTGTGGAAGCCCTGACTTACACCGGTGAGCTGCCGGTTCCCCAGTGCACGGACGGCATTCGCGACACCGACCCGAGCACGCCGGGCCTGCAAGCCGACTGCTCCGTCGACGACGCCGTCCTGTCGAACGACGGCGTCTGGTCACACACTCCGCGCTACCGAGCTGCGCCATCTCGGCCCCCCTGCTGGTCTTTCACCGTCTCCGGCGAGACCAGCGGCCGCTGCGCCGGCAAACTGCTCCTCGACGTCGACCGCGGACCCGGGGTCTGTCCGCAGAGCCCGACGAGCACGCTCGTTTCATGCCTGTCGTGCGTGGATCCGCAGGATCCGGCCTGTCGGACGCCGTAGCGCCTGCCGGCGTCGAACCCGGGATCCAGCGCCTCGACATCGACGATCTCGGCTGGGCGATTAACGGCAGACGGTCTCGTCGTAGCTGCAAGCGACGTGCATGGTCATATCGGCGATGGTGAAGGTGCGTCCAGAATCGTCGCCCAGGATCAAGCTGCCCGACACGTCGAGCGCGTTGTCGTTCGCGGCCGCGACATCGATCGTGCCGCTCACCACGTGCAAGATGTCGTAGATGTTTTTACCATCCACCAGGGAGATACTGGCGTCGAAGTTCACGACGGGCGAAGGCAATGAATAGGTGGTGGCGCCATTCGGGAACGACGACGTGACCTGCACACTCAAGTATCCCCCCACAAAGAGGAACTCGAACGGTCCCCCTGAAATCGAGGTCGCGAACTCCTCCAGGATCATTGGTGCCGGCGTGCTCGCAACGTCCGCTCCGGAGAGCGTGGCGGAGCCTTGGTCGGTGCAGTCGATTTGCTCCACCGGCGTGCCGCCGGCGCAAAGGCGCCCGCAGCCGGTCACGAACAACGTCAGCGACACCATGGCGAGCTTCGACAGCCGTGCGGAGATGTGTCCCATGCCCGACCGACGTAGCAATGCCGATGCCGGGTCGTGATGGGCGCGCGCGAGCCGGCGATGCGGGCACGGGGCTTGCTCGCCGTCGTCCCATGCACCGAAAGCCCCGCGCCGCCGCGTTGATTGTCGGAGTTTCATCGGTGCTCTGTTCATTCTTCACCGCCATCGCCCTGGCGCAAAGCGCCCCGCCCGACGAGCAGCCGCGGGCCGCCGGCCCAGCGCCTCCAACCACCTGGCTCCGCCAGATCGCCATCGAGGGGCAAGTCGGCTCCGCCACCCCGCTGGGCGTTTTGGGAGTTCAGCTCGACGCCGACCTGCTGCCCTGGCTGTCGATCTCGGCCGGCGTCGGAACCGACGTCTTCGATCGAGACGACAGCTACGGCTGTCAATGCCACTGGGCCCTCCGCCAGGTGGCGCTGATGCCTCGCCTGCGGCGTCCGATCCTCGATGGCACCACGTTCGTGGCGGTCGGCGTCGGCTTGTCGCGCAACGCGCAGCCGGACGTGGGAGAGGTGTACACGCCGCTGGTGCGGCAAGACGATGAGCTGGCCGTCGAGCATCGATTTGAAAACGGCGTTCGCGCGCGGGCCTTCGGCGGCGTCGGGTTCTCCCTCGACGGGCCACACTTGCCCCCTTTCGCCGGCTCGCTGTATTTCGGCGCCGCCCTGGGCTACGCCGTGGTGCCCAATCCCGAGCGTTCGATTTCTGCATCCGGCTGGTACGGCTGGGAGCCGCTGCTGTCCGACTTCGGCGCGGTGGTGCTGGGCGCGGAGGGCTCCCGAAACCAGCAAGCCGTGCGGGGTGCCTTCGCGCTCTACGGTCTGCCCGCCCCGATCGTCCACCTCGCCCATCGCCACTACGGACGCGCCATCCTGAGCGCCGCCTTGCGCGGTGTCCTGCCCTATCTGTTCTGGAAGGTGTTCGCGACGCCCGATCCGGACGGCGGCTACGACGTCCAGCCCGGCGCCGCCATCGTCGCCGGCGCGGTCGTCGCCGCCGCCGCGGACGATCTGCTGCTGTCGTGGCAGTGAAACGACGGCGTCAACTTGGCGACAACCGCTTCGTAGACGTCGAGTGGGCTCCGCCCGCCTTCTTCGCTTCGATACGGTCTCAACGACGATCTCGCCTTCAACCGAGCCCCCCGTAGAACCTACCGAAGGCGCGGGAGGCCATGATCGCCATCGCGAGAACGCCGAGTCCGAACACCAGCGCATGGGCCGTCCGGCGAAGCTCGAACTTCCCGACCCGGCCGACGAGCACGTAGCCGACCAAAAGGTTGAAGAAGCCCCACAGGACATTCACCGTCGCCGACGATAACCCCTCGCCCGGCGGATGGGCGAACGGGCTCTGGAATTGGTGCCCGGTGATCCCATTCACAAAGTGGGGAACGGCGTTCGCGAGAAAAGCGCCCCCGAAGAAATACGCGACGTAGTGGTACCAGCGCATGGTTGTTCCTCCAACCGACTGTCCCACCGCGCTCGATCTGACGCAACGCTGCCGCGGTGAACAGGGATCTTCGACCCGCGGATGACGAAGATAGCCCGAACAAGCGGGCTTTGTGCGAGTACGCCGGTTCTGTCTAGTCCTCGCCCCCCAATCGCCCGAGCCCTACGGGCCCCCCGCCGGGCACACACGCCAGGTTAGCCGTGGAGGCCGGAATCAGCGGGGACGTCGTGGCCGCAAGTCTGGGCCACGAATCATTCGCAGTCACCGCCGCCCACTACGCGGGGGCGGATGCTGTCGCCGACGCCGCCGCTGATCGTGTGGCGAGGGCGCTGAACTAGAGAGTTGGTCCGCACGGCCCACTCGAATCGAGCCCCGATCGCAGTCCCTGGTACGTGCCTGAAATTTGCAGTACGAGGAAGAGGACTTGAACCTCCACTCCTTTCGGAACCAGATCCTAAGTCCCAACTTGCTGGTCCGAGTGGAGTGATCATCAATAGTTAGCGTTCGCGAAATTGGTCCGCAGCTGGTCCGCATGAAAACCCGCGCCACCATCGGCACTTGGCCCCCCAACAATCCTTCAGCGAGAGCAGCAGGCCGCGTTGGGACCGCGGACCGTGGCAGGTCGAGCACCGAGACGGTTGGATCTCGATCACGCACACGCGACGGCGGCCCGGTGGGTGCGCCCACGATTTGACGTGCTGCGGGCCCAACCACTTGCACCGGCTCTTCTTCATGAATCCTCCGATTTGAGGACACGCATTTCGAACCGGTCTATCCGCGCACGAGGAGGTTCTAGGGGGCCCTCTTCGTGGTTCGGCTAAGCCCGGTTGTCGTGACCGACACGCAGCGGGTGCGCGCTATCCTCTCGCTCTATGGACGGAAGAAGGAGCGCCGGTCGACGAGCTTGCGTCGATGATCGTCGCTCAGGAGTGGCCGGCGTAGCTCAGCTCGGAGCGCGCGTCCATATACATCTCGGAGACGATCTTCCAGCGGCCGTCGGCTTTCCGCTGCAGCGCGCGCCGCGAGTGGTTGTCGCGGCGGGCGATGGCGCCTCCGCTGACGAGCCCCTGGCCTCGGACCTCGAGCCGCGTCGACACGAGGGCGACGTCGTTACCGAGGGGGCGCAGCGTGCTCTGCGGCGCCGCGACGAGTTGTCCGGCATCGAAGTTGGTGTCGCCGAACAGGCCGCGCAGGTACTCGACAATCTGGGAGGCGCCGCGCTTGACGCTGCCGAAGGCGTTGACCCAGTCGGCGTCGTCCGCGTCGACGTCGATCAGCAGGTCGGCGTTGCGGGCGGGTCGAGAAGCCCTTGAGGAGCGCCGTCAGCGTCGTGTCGATCGCGCGCCGGTCGGCGGCGGGCAGGGAGCCTAGGCCGTCGATTCGGAGGTCGGGGAAATTCGAGGTGGTCGTCATGGTGGTCTCCTTGTTCTCAGCGACTCGCGGGCGGCATGACGGACGCGAGCCAGTCAAAGGTGCGTTGGTGATAGAGGGCGCGGGCGCCACTCTCGCAGTGGGTCGCGGCTCCGTCCTCGGCGGTGAAGCGGAGATGCGTGGCGATGCCCGACATGCGAGCGACCAGCGCCGGAACGTCCGAGCGGAGGTCGTCGCCGTCCGCGGTGACGAAGAGAGTCGGGCACGTGATGGCCCCCTCGCGGCCCTTGAGCGAATACTGGGGTGCCATGCGGAAGTAGTCGACCGGATCGGTGAGTCCGTGCACGAGCAGGTTGCGCCGCATGGCCCAGCCCTTCGTGGTGTGGCGCATGACCCCTCGCAGGACCCGCCGCAAGAGGCCGATCGACGGGCCGTGCCCGTCCGGGAGCCGCCCGGCCAAGACGGCCGGCAGCAGGCGGACGCTGACGTCGAAGAGATCGGCGTTTCCGCCGTCGGAGATACAGGCGGCGATTCGATGCTCGGCGGTGGCGGCGCGCGGCGCCAGGTAGCCCCCGAAGCTCAATCCAATGAGGGCGATGCGCGCCGGATCGACGTCCGGGCGGCGGAGCGCGTAGTCGACGACGGGCGTCACGACCGACTCCCAGTCCGGACGAAAGGGGACGCGGCGATCGATGATCATGCCGCCCTGGCCCGGCCCCTCGAACGCAAGGGCGTTGTAGCCGCGCGCGAGCGCGGCTGCGACGTTGAAGAAGTACAGCTCTTCGGCAGTCCCGTCGTAGCCAGTCGTGAGGATCACGGTCGGACGCCGGTGCCCGTCGGCGGCGGCACGGAAGAAATAGCCGGGCAGCGTGCCATCCGCGTAGCAGATCTCGACGATCTCCGGCGGGAGATCGAGGAGCGCGGCGCCGCGGCGGAAGCTCTCGACCTCGCGGCGGTGCGACTCGACCAGGCGCGGGGACACTGGGGCCTCGAGGAGGAACAGACCGGCCGTGCGGAAGTAGTTGGAGGCGCGGAAGTACCCGCCGCGCGCGCTCGTTGCTTGGCCGGCTTCGTCGCTCGCCTGGGCGGCGGCGTAGACGCGGTCGGAGGTCCTGCTCCACTCGTCGTACCACAGACCGCCGTCCACCCGGTCGATGCGCTCCGCGGTGGCCAGGCATTCACCAAGATCCGCGCCGCCGTACAGGGCGTGACCCATCGTGCGGAGCATCTGGTCGCCGAACAGCTTGTCCTTCATCAGCTTGTGCATGGCTTGCCTCCGTGACTAAACATATGTAACTTTACAGTCGTTTAGTTGCGGAGCAAGACAATTCAACCTAAGAAAAACGAGGGAAGTGACCTCCGCATGACGACCAAGGTAAAGCCGACTGGCAGCCGGCGGGCCCGGAACTCCCGGGGCTCGGGCGATCGGCTGCGCGAGGAGATCGTCGCCGCGGGCGTGCGCCTCGTCGACGAGACGGGCGATCCGGCCGCGCTCACCCTGCGCGGCGTGGCGCGCGCCGCCCGCATCACCGCCCCCTCCATCTATAAGCACTTCGCCGATCTCGCCGCGGTCACCGACGCGGTACTGGCGGCCAGCTTCGTCGAGTTGCACGCCACCCTCGTGGCCGCGATCGCGCGGGCCGAATCCGAGCCGGAGGCGCTGCTCGGCGGCTGTACCGCCTACGTCCGCTTCGCCTGGCAGCACCGGGCCCGCTACTGCCTCATGTTCGCCGCGGAGGGCTTCTCGACCGACGCGGTCGCGTCCTATCGGGAGATCGAGACGGCGCTCCAACGCTGCCTCGACGCCGGCTGTTCCGCGAGCGTGGATCCCCACGCCGACACGTTCTTGCTCTGGGTGGCCATGCACGGCATCGCCACGCTCAACCGGCCTGCCCGCAGCGACTACTTGCGCCTCGGACCGATAGACCCGCCCGCCGTCGTGCTGGAGTTGGTCCGGCGCCTCGCCCGACTCATCTGAGCGAATGCGACCTAGGGGCGACGAACGGGTCGAATCCGCTGACTTGCGAACGGAACCGCGATGTCCGATCGTGGCCCAGTGACCGGCGCCGCAACAGCCGCTTCCACTGCCCCGGCTGCAGGGCCGCCGCCCCACTTCGACCGCGAGAAGCTCGCAGAGACGCACGCTGAAACCTTGGCGACGGCTCGCCGCCACTATTCGCTGTCCGCGCGCCTACTCTTCCTCGGCCTCGACCTGTTCTACGGAAAAGCGCGCACGCTGGAGAAGTTCCGCGTTCTGGAACTCATCGCGCGGGTGCCTACCAAACGTGGGAGCAGACCGCGTACGTCGCCATCACGCACGTCAACGAACGAACAGGTATGGCCCGCCGCATCTACGACCGGGTCATGGAGGCGCGCTCACAGCAGGACAACGAGCAGTGGCACCTGCTTATTCTGAACGAGCTCATTGCCGCGAAGGGCAACGCTCTGCGCGCAATCCGTACCATCTGGCTGCCCCAGCTGATCGCGTTCACCTACTACCAGATCTCTTGGCTGCTCTACGTGATCCGTCCCGCGTGGTCCTACCTGCTAAATGCGGACTTCGAAGATCACGCGGAGCACGAGTACGCAAACCTCGTGAACGAGAACCCCGCATGGGAGACGGCTCCGTTCGAGTCCATATTCGCCGCTGACTACGGCAGCTTTCAGAGCGTGGCCGATCTGTTCCGTCAGATCAGCCACGACGAACGCGTCCACAAACTGGAGAGCGTTGCCAAGATCGAATCGGCGCGGTTCCGCTGATCACGGACATACTCGTTGGCCTCCTAGCCGACGATAGATGACTCGGGCTCGAATCGCCCGGTGACCTCCCGAATCGCGCATGCCCGGCGGGCGGTCGATCCGAGCACCCCTGCTTTTGGGAGACCGGTTGAACACCCGTCCGGAGATCTTCGCGGAGGCGCGGGTATATAATTGTGCCGTTGAGGCCGACAAACGGCCTACGGGAACGCGTATGGACGATGACGAGTCGACGCTAACCTTCGGTCCGGACGACTCCCGTACAGGCTCGTCGGGGTTTCCCCAGGTCCCGGCACTGACGATCATCTGGCATCCGGACCTCGACAGGGTGGGCCAGATCGCGCCCCTGACCTCACTTCTGGAGTCGGGCGTCGTTCATCTCAGCAGGGATGAGCCCATCTTCCTACCGCCCGGTGCGGATGCCGGTGAGCCCCTCGCGCACCGCGGAATCAGCCTACAACATTCCGTCCTCGATATTGTTTACAGTCGAGGAACCTTTGAGCTCCGACGCGCCGATCCGAGCGGCAAAATCGAGATCGACCGCGAACCGCTCGGGGAGCGACGGCGCGTGTCGCCAGAAGATCTCCAGCGTGGCCTGATCATCAGGGCTTCCCGTCACTTCGTTTTTGCCTCCACGCAGTCCACCTTCCGATCTCGAGGTCGACCACCCTCGGCCTTATCGGAACCAGTGATGGAATCGAGGATGTCCGGCGATCCATCATCCGTGTCGCCCGCAAGAACACGCCGGTTCTGCGTCGGTTGCAGGAGGCAGCGGACGCGGAGGGGCTCGAGCTCTCGGGCTGGTTGCGGCAGGTCGCGCTGAGGCAGGCAGCCCGTCGTAAGGAATCGAGGTAGCCGCACGCCAGCCGCCGGCTGAGGAAGCCGGAGGACTGCCAGCGGCGGGACCGCTACACTCACCCCATGACGACGGAGCCGCGCGATCCGGCCCTGGCGGCACTTGCCCGCGCGACGGTGCACGTAGGTACGGGCTCCGGCGTGGTGATCTGGCCCCCTAACAGCGCGCTGCTGATCGCGACTGCCGCGCATGTCGTGAGGACTGGCGAGGTCCACCTGGTTCGAAAGGGCGCTGTTTTCGACGGACGCCCCGTGATCGCTCACGACGAGCAGCTCGATCTCGCATTGTTGACGGCCCCGACGGCATTGGAGGCAGCGGCCCTCGAGATCACCGACGAGACGACCGACGCGCTGCCAGGTGACGGGATCTGGGCGGCCGGTTTCCCGCAAGGCTGGGACGGACCCGAGCCGGTCGTCGTGCCGGGTACGATTGCGGCCTCAGCGACGAGAGCTGGGTCAACGTTGACGGGAGTTGGGGAAACTCGGGCGGCCCCCTTTGCCGCCTGTTGGGCGGAAAAGCTCTCCTCGCGGGTATCATGCTCGGTAACACGAAGGGCGTAAGCAGGGCGTTGAAAGATTGGGTGAAGATCTTCGGCGAAACCGCAGGCGAGACTCGGCTGGCCCTGGAGCAGTTGAGAACAGGTCAAGCAGCGCTCGCCACAAAGACGATGGCCGAGCTGCTCGCGCCTTTGAAGCTTGAGACAAGCTCGGGGCGGCTGGACCCGAGCACGTCGCCGGCCCAGATCAGAATCGTCGCCTTGATGGGCGCCCTCGGAAATAGCGCTCTCGCCAGACTGATCGAGGATCACTTCCGAACGGGATTCCTTCGCTTCGCTCCTGTTGCTGGCATTCGGAAGCTCCTCGGCGCTAACGACGGCCGCCCGTCCCTCTAGGCCGGAGACCTGCTGGACAACGTGGCTCACGCCGGCGGCGTCGACGTCTGACGGTTCCCTCCGGCCAGGTCCGCCGGAAAGCATCTGCACGCCAGGGCCGATGTGCGCCCGATCAATTGAACCCGCCGGAAAAGCGACGTAGCTTCGCAGAGGGAGGCAGGGGCGAAAATGAGAGAGAGCGCGGTATGTCAAATGCTCTTCGTCGTCGCGATCGCGACGTTTGGGTGCGCCTCCTCGGCCTACGCGCCTCGCCCGAGCCACCGGATCTCGTTCGTAGGCTCGGCCGGGAGCACCAAGCTCATCCGCGATTCGCAAACCTACGGCATGTGGGACCTCGATCGGGCCGTGGCGGGGAACCCGGAGGCGGAGTCCAACGCCCAGGCCTTCACGCATCGGACGATCGGTGGACTCGTCCTGGATATCGCCGGCGTCGGGTTGATCGTGGGCGGCGTAGGGGTGGGAGGATTCTCTCCGTCCACGACCCATCGACCGCTCGGGATCGGCATGGCGGTCGGCGGCTTGGTCGGCATCATGGCGGCCCTCGGACTGGTCACGTCCGGCGCCGCGCACTTCTACGACGCGATCAATATCTACAACGACGGTGTTCCGCCCGACACGAATCGATAGCGAGTTGGCTCCGTGAGCCGCGACACCGGCCCGACCCACGCCCGGGAGGCTGCGGCCTCTGTTGCTCTCTGCGGCGACAAGGGACCGTCGCCATGGACCGGCAAGCGGAACGCGGTCACCTGTGATGGGTGCCTCGCCGACATCAAACGGCGGCTGGCGATCCGCTGTGATTACTGCGAAGCCCTTGCCGTGCTGTTCATCCCCAACTGCGCGCCAGCCTACCCCCCCCTCCGCCGGGGGGAAACAAGGACCCTGCGGCCGGGTGCGTGGTCTTCCGGGTAGGGCTGTTCCTCCGGATGGCCTCCGGGTCGATCACGTGGGGAAGTCTTCGGGGGGCGGAGGATCGACGAAATCGCTTGGTGGCTCGTCGACGGGATCCCGTTCGGGTGGCGCCCGCGCTGGCGTGAGACTTGGAGCGCGTGGCTCGTGGCCGAGGTGACTCATGATTCGCTCGACGGCAGCCGCCTCCATCACCGCGGCCACGATCCGCATACGACCGTGGCACCTGGGGCAGTGGAGAGCGTCGACGAGGAACACTCTTCTCAGCAGGTCTGCCCACGGGAGCCGGTACACCTTCCCTGCATGCGTCTTTGGCTTCGCCGGCGCGGTAGGCGGCGATTCTGGGCGCGGAACGATGCTGGACCGCGCTCCAGCGGCGGGCGCGAGCAGGCCGTGGAACCGGATGACGTGCTTGCGCGGCCTTGGCACGAGGGGAAGCAGCTTCGCGATGAGCTCGGTCGGCGTGAAGACCAGCGCCTCGGTCCCGTCGGACCACCGCCGCTTGAGCTGGAGCGCGACACGGCCGTCCGGCAGCGCCGTCAGCCGCTCGTTGGCGATGGACGGGCGGGCGAGATAGCGCGCGACGTGCTCCAGGCCTTCGCGATCGTTGGCGGCGATGCGGACGTTGGCGTGGAGGCTGAACCCGTCGACCTGCGCGCAGCTGCGGCCCAAGACCATCGCCTCCCCCGGTGGCCCCGGCCCGACGAGGCGCCTGACCCGCGCACCGCGCCTAGCGCCCGTGGCCACGACGCCCGTCACAGACGCGCTCGCGAGGCCTGCAAGAAGCGGCTCGTCGGCGACCGCCGGATCGTCGGCCAGGTTATCGAGACGAGCGAGCCTCTTATCGACCTTGCGCACGATCGCCGCCGCGATAGTCGCCACCTCGTCGTACGTCGGCGCGGGCAAAGGATGAAAGAGCGGCGGTCGGCCGAGGCGCAGCTCGTAGACGCCATCGATCATCAGGGTGTGAAAGTGAACGTTGAGGTTCAGGGCGGAGCCGAAGCGTTGGATGACCGTCACGCCGCCGGTCTTGAGCAATCCTC
>Ga0075522_10002040_pt1 | contig 15147 bp, 17 predicted proteins | sample NGEPerA_FD_74796 | JGI IMG/M metagenome (GOLD analysis project Ga0075522, IMG submission 74796) | Arctic peat soil microbial communities from the Barrow Environmental Observatory site, Barrow, Alaska, USA - NGEE PermafrostL2-A | ecosystem: Environmental > Terrestrial > Soil > Wetlands > Peat ... | reverse complement strand
CGCCCGCCGCCTCGTGCGCGAACGAGTACACCGCCTCGAGCGAGGAATCGGCGCTCACCGGGAAGCCGATTGCGATCGAGTGTTGTCCTGCGAGAAACGTGCGCCCCTCGCCGTCGAGCGGAAGCGAAAGGAGAATCTCGCCCGTGGGCAGCTGCACCCCGCGCAGGTAGCTGCGAAAGAACTTGAGATAGTGCTGCGAGAACTGCGAGTCGACCGCCGCGAGCACCGGACGCATCGTGCGCTGCTGGTCGCGCCAGTACTGCTCGTAGAACTTCGAATGCTCATCCGTGAGCGAGAGCGCGAACAGCTTGAGCCACGCGCGGTCGCTCTCCGTTCGGTAGATGCGGCCGAGCGCCGTCATCATGTCCGTCGTCTCGGCGGAAGCCCCCTTGGTGCGCTTCCACGTGGACAGGATCGATGGACGGCCATCTTTGCTCCCGCCCGCGGTCGCAGTACCAGCGGTGAGAAACGACGCAATGTCGTTGCCCATCTCCTCCCAGCTCTGCTCCTTGAGCACGAGCTCCTGCCCCAGGATGAGCTCCGGATTCTGCCGCAGCCCGCGTCGCAGCGCGTCCGTGTTGTCGTCGAGCCGCGTCGTGATGTTGCGGCTGTTCTTCTCCACGACCATCGCGTCGCGGTAGTCGCGCCGAAAGTCCGGCACGCCCATGCTGTCGGTCTCGAGCATCGCGTAGCCGTGCAGCCAGAGATCCACCACGTAGCGAGTCTTCACCGGCCACGGCGTCTGGCCGATCACCTCCTGGCTGATCGACTGCGGCACCACCGGCGCCGGCTCCGCCACCGGAGTCGTGCTGGCACCCATCAGCCCCGAGCAACCGGCGGCGAGCAGTCCAACGCTCGCCGTCGCGACGCGACTACGCATCGCGGCTACGTCGCGAGTGATTCGATGATCACGGCGATTCCCTGACCGCCGCCGATGCACGCGGAGCCGAGTCCGAACCGCTTGCCCGTCGCGCGCAGCGCATGGATGAGATGCGCCGTGATGCGCGCCCCCGACGCAGCGAGCGGATGGCTCATCGCGATCGCGCCGCCGTGGATGTTCAGCTTGTTGCGGTCGACGCCGAGCTCCTTCTCCACTGCGCACACCTGCGACGCGAACGCCTCGTTCACCTCCACGAGGTCGATCTGGTCGAGCGTCATCCCCGCCTTCTTCAGCGCGATGCGCGACGCGGGCACGGGCCCGATTCCCATGATGGTGGGGTCCACGCCCGCCGTTCCCCACGAGATGAGGCGCGCCAGCGGCTTCTTCCCCGTGCGCTTCGCGTACTCCGCACTGCAGATCACGAGCGCGCCCGCGCCGTCTCCGATGCCCGACGCGTTGCCCGCGGTGACAAGCCCGTTCTCCTTGAACACCGGACGCAGCTTCGCCAGCACCTCCGCGCTCGTGTCCGGGCGCATGTGCTCGTCGCGCGCAAAGATTTCGGACTTCTTCGTCTTGGAATTCTTCACCGGAATGCCGACCACCTCGTCGGCGAAGATCCCCGTGGCCCACGCGTCGCGCGTGAGCATCTGCGAGCGCAGCGCGAACTCATCGCTGCACAGCCGGTCGATGCTGAACTGCGCGCCGACCTTCTCCGCCGTCTCCCCCATCGCGAGCCCGGCAACGGGATCCTTGAGCCCCTCCCACAGGCTGTCCTCGAGCACCGGGCTCTTGCCGAGGTGCAGCCCCCAACGCAACCCGCGCGCGATATGCGGCGCTTGCGACATAGACTCGCCGCCGCCAACGAGGCAGACCTCCGCCTCATCGAGCAATATCTCCTGTGCGCCGCTCACCACCGCCTGAAATCCGGACCCGCAAAGCCGGTTCACGGTGAGCGCAGGCACTTCCTGCGGCACTCCGGACTTGAGCGCAACGTGGCGTGCGTAATAAATCGTGTCGGACGTCGTCTGCATGACGTTGCCGAAGATCGCGTGCTGAATCTCCTTCGGCTCGACGTGCGCCGCGTCCATTGCGGCCTTCGCCGCGAACACGCCGAGGTCGATGGCGCTGAAGTCCTTCAGCGTGCCGCCGAAGGTGCCGAACGGCGTGCGAACGCCGGAGAGAAAGACGATGTCGCGCTTGGTGCCCTGAGTGCCCACTGGAATCCCCGAACGTGGTGAGTCGCGAAAGATGACCACCTCCCGCGATCTGGGGAACTGGCGGTGCTACCCCGCTCGCACGCGCTCGGCGATCCAGTCGCCCACGGCGCGCGTGCCGAGCGTGCCGCCCACGTCCGACGTCCCGACTTTCGCGGCGATAGCGGCGCGCACGGCGCGCTCCACGGCGAGCGCGGCGGCTTCCTCGCCGATTCCATCGAGCATCATCGCAAGCGAAAGAATGGCGGCCATCGGGTTGGCGACGTCCTTCCCCGCAAGCGGCGGCGCGCTCCCGTGCACCGGCTCGTACATCGCGACACGCCCGGGGTGCCGATTGGCGCTCGGCGCCATTCCCAGTCCGCCCACGAGTATCGACGCGAGGTCCGAGATGATGTCGCCGAAGAGATTTCCGGTGACGATCACCTGGAACGACTCGGGAGTGCGCACGAGGTCCATCGCCATCGCGTCGATGTAGCGCGTGTCGCGCTTGATGTCGGCGTACTCCGCTCCTACCTCGTCGAACACTCGGCGCCATAACGCGTGCGCGGGGATCGCGTTGGCCTTATCGGCCATAGTGACGCGCGTTCGCCCGTGCGTGCGCGCCCACGAAAAGGCGTGGCGAATGATGCGCTCGACGCCCTTTCGCGTGTTGAGCTCCTCGGCGATCGTGATCTCATCAGGCGTCCCGACCTTGAACGCTCCTCCCATGCTCACGTACAACCCCTCGGTGTTCTCGCGGAACACCACGAGGTCGAGATCGCGAACCGTCTTTCCCTTGAGCGGAGTGAGTCGTTCGTCGAACAGCCGCGCTGGACGCTCGTTCACGTAGAGATCGAGCTGGAAGCGCATGCCGAGCAGGATGTCGCGCGCGTGCTCGTTCCCCGGCACGCGCGGATCGCCGATCGCGCCAACGAGAATCGCGTCGACGTCGCGGCCAAGGCGATGCATCTCGGCGGCGGGGATCGTGATGCCGGTGGCAAGGTAGTGATCGGCGCCGTACGGCAGCGTTTCGACGGTAATGCCGGGGTGGTGCGCCGCTTCGACGGCCTCGAGCACCTTCAGCGCCTCACGCACCACCTCGGGGCCGATGCCGTCGCCCGCGATGACTGCCAGTTTCGGAGACACGATTCAGTGCGCGCGCGAGAGGTCGCGCATCACGTGGCGGCGACGCCGCGGCCGCACGTGATGCAGTAGCGATAGTGGATCTCGAGCTCGGTGCCGCAAGCGGGGCAGCGCTGCACCATTAGGTTCTGCCCGCAGCTCGGACAGAAGAGCACGCGGCGCCCGTCCGGAAGCGAGCCGCCGCAGTATCGGCACGCGCTGGCGGGATCGGTGACCGCGGGCGCGGCGCTCTGCGAGGCGCGCGGTGTGGAGCTGGGCGCGCCGCGCTGGAGGCTCGTTGGCGAATCGGCGAAGTGCCGCACCGCCTCCGAGGTGAGCGTCACGCGCGCGGCAGCGAAGTCGCGGAACACTGCCGTGTTCGGGTTCGGAGACGCGAGCTCGCGTCGCATCGCCTCCTGCATCGCCGGATCGCCGTTCGCGTAGCCCCGCTCGCCGGAGAGGAGCTGGCACAGCGCGGCCTCGTAGTCCTGATTCGTCTCGATCTCGAGCTCGGTGCGATTGTGCCGGTACGGAATCAGCGTCTGGTAAAGCTCCGATACTTCCACCGGCTGGCTGAGATACTGCGGATAGCCGTTCCGAACGTTCTGCACCAGTCGTCGAACGAGCCGATCGAGATCATCCATGTGCGTTTTACTCGGATGGAAGCTGCTGCTGCCTGGAGGAAGAGAGTCGCGCCCGTAAGATATGAAAGAATGCGGCGACGCCATCCTTCCAGGTGATCTTTTTTCCCTCCGCGTACGTGCGTCCATGATAGCTGATCGGCACCTCGTACACCCGCGCGCCCATCTGCGCGAGGCGCGCCACGATCTCGGGCTCGATGCCGAATCGCGGGTTCGTGAGGTGCATGAGTTTAAACGTGCGCATTGTGAACGCCTTGTACCCCACCTCCATGTCGGTGAGGTTCAGGTTCGTGAACATGTTCGACAGGAGGGTAAGCCCGCCGTTTCCCATGCGGTGCCAGAAGTAGAGCACACGATGCGAACCCGCGCCGAATCGCGTACCAACAACCGCATCCGCGTGCCCCTCGAGGATCGGCTTGATCACCGCCGGTATGTCACCGGGATGATACTCGAGGTCGGCATCCTGAATGATCGCGATGTCACCTGTCGCGCGATCGCGCGCGGTCTGAATCGCGGCGCCCTTGCCGCGATTCACATCGTGCCGCGCGATGAGCATTCGGTCGCCGGCCAGCGCCGCGCGTGCCGTTAGCCGCGCGAACGTCTCGTCCATGGAGCAGTCGTCCACCGCGACGATCTGGAGCCTGATCTCATCCGGCGCGAGCTGCTCGCCGAGCGCCAGAACGGCATCGAGCGTTCGGTCGATGGTGGAGGCTTCGTTGTAGCAGGGTATCAGAACGCTGAGCGTGACCGGTTGGCCGCGGTGCATCAAACGAGAGCCTGATCTGAGGGGTTCAGCGACGATCCATCACGGCTTCTCCGCGTGCTCCATCTGCTTGTCGACGTCCGTGCTCACGCGCTCCCGGTTGTCACCGCCAACGCGATGGATGATGCGGGCACCAACATTTTCCGTGTGATCCTGCGCGTCACTGAAACCGGCGTAGTAGCCGATCACCAGCCCGGCGCAGATGAGCAAGAATGGCTTGAGCATCGGGCGACTCCGAAGGGGAATGATAGCCTAGAATAGACTGTCCGTCTCTCCGCGCGGTAACGATCGTGCCGCGCGGAACGACCGCAGATCGGGGAGCGGCGACGGATCGAGGCTCATGCGTCCGCGCTCGCGCTCGCTCGCCATCCACGCTTCGAAGCCCGACTCCACCGCGCCCGGCGACTCGTCCTGCCGCGCCGCCGCGCGCGTCGCGAGCATGTTTGCGTATTCGTTTTGAGGATGCCCGTTGTGCCCCTTCACCCATCGCCACTCCACGCGATGGTTGCACGCCACGTCCACGAGCTCCTGCCAGAGCTCGAGATTTCCGATCTCGCCGCCCTTTCGCCTCCACCCGCGGCGAGCCCAGTCGTGCACCCATTGCGTCATGCCGTCCACGAGGTAGCGCGAATCGGTGGTGAATACCACGGCACACTTCCACTTCTTCGACGACGCGATGTCGAGCGCCTCGATCGCGCTCCGCAACGCCATGCGATTGTTGGTCGTCGCCTTCTCACTCAGCCAATAGTCACGCCGTACGAGGTCGCCCGTGCGTGGGTGCGCGAGCTCGATCAGCCCGCCCGCTCCACCCGGGTTCTCGCCCTCGCGCCCATTCCCGAGACACGATTCGTCCGCGTACACCGCGAGCAGGCAATCCGTGACGACGGCCATCTACCCGATCACCTGCAGCGAGTCGATCTCGTCGAGATAGATAATGATCGAGTCGCCCGTGGTTGGATGAACGGCCTCGATGCGCTCGCGCCCATCGATGAGATGCAGCCGTCGCGGAATCACGACGTATTCCGTACCGCGCCGATAGACCGCGATTCGCCGCCTGTCGATCACCGCTCGCTCGAGCCGTTCGTACTGCTGGTGCGTCAGCTCTGCCATGTCTCCATCTCGTCGCCCTCTCCATCCGTGACGTGTGCGCCCAGGCGATCCACGCTAAACGGCAAGACGCGGGCGAGCGCCGACATGCGCGCGCGCACCTCGTCCGCCCGCTCGCTCGGCGCTACGACCACGACGCACCCGCCGCCCGAGGCGCCGAGCGCCTTGCCGCCGAGCGCGCCGCCGTCCAGCGCGACTTCGAGCAGCCGCTCGATTGCCGGCGTGCTGATCTTCTCGTGTAGCGATCGCTGATGCAACCAGTGTTCACGCACGAGCTCCCCAAGCTCGTCCAACCGTTCGCGTGCCAGCGCGTCGATCATCGATTCGGCGAGCGCGCGCATGCGCGCGAGCGCCTCCACCACTCGCGGCACGCCCGCGCGATAGGCATCGAGCACCGCCGTGATCGTCTGCCCCGAGATTCGCGACTCGCCCGTGTACGCCACGATGCACTGCCGCTCGATCGCGTTCGCAAACGCATCGGAGAGCGGAATGCGCTCGGCCGTCGTCCGTTTGTCGAAGTGGAGCGCGAGTGCGCCGCCGTAAGCCGCCGCGTAGTGATCCTGAAATCCGCCCGCGACGCCAAGCTCCTCGACCTCGAGCGCGCGGCTGCGCTCCGCGAGCACGGAAGGCTCAATGCACTCGTGCCGCCACGCGGCGATTGCCGCGGCAACGGCGACACCCGCGGCGGAGGATCCGCCAAGCCCCGCGCCGCGCGGAAACTCGCTCTGCTGGTTGAGCCGAACGCCGCGGAGCGAGCCGCGTCGCAACGCGGCGGCCCCCAGCGCCTCATCGCCATCGGTGGTGATCTCGACTCCGCTGGGGCACGCGCGAAGGGTCGCGCGGGCATAAAGCGCGATCGCCAGATTGCACACGCAGCCGCCGCGCTCCATCGTGTACGGCGGCACATCAGTCCACCCGCCGCCAAAATCGATTCGCACGGGAGCCCGCGCGATGACCTCTCGCACCGTTCAGTCCGAATGACCGCGAAGTGCGAAGCGCACGAAGTTGCACATATTGTAGTCGCGCATGCGAGGGGAGAGGAGCAGGAGCCCAAAGCTATCGCGCGCGATGACCGCCGCCAGCCCGAACTTCAGGTTGCGGGCACGCCTTCTGCCCCCTCACACGGCTATGCCTGACATTTCGCGCTGCTTCGCCGGCCGCACACTGATTCTCCTCTCCAATCGCGAGCCGTACGAGCATCGGCACGGCGAGATGGGAATCGAAGTGCGCCGACCGCCCGGTGGCCTCGTCACCGCGCTCGACCCAACGATGCAGGCCACCGATGGTGTATGGGTCGCGTGGGGCTCGGGCTCTGCGGACGCCGAAACCGCCGATAGCGAGGGCCGCATCCGCGTGCCACCCGGCGAGGATGGGTTCACGCTCCGCCGCGTTTTTCTGTCGGACGCCGAGGTGGACGGCTACTACATGGGATTCTCGAATCGCTCGCTCTGGCCGCTCTGTCACATGCTCGTGCAACACTTCGAGTATCGCACCGAGTACTGGAACATGTACCAGGAGGTGAATGCCAAGTTCGCGCACGCCGTAGCGGATGAGGTGCGGCGCGCGCCGGAAAAGCCGATCGTGTGGATTCAGGACTACCACTTTGCGCTGGCGGGCGAGATGCTGCGCGAGCTCGCTCAGCCGTCGCTCATCCATCAGTTCTGGCACATTCCCTTTCCGCCGGCGGATATTCTGCGCTTGCTCCCAACAGGCGTGGACGAAGCGCTGCTGCGCGGCATGCTGGGCAACGATCTCATCGAGTTCCACACGGAGCGCTACGCGCTGAACTTTCTCGGTTGCGTTGCGGAGCTCGTTCCCGAGGCGGAGATCGACGCCGACACGCTCTCCATTCATTATGATGGACGACGAATCGATGTCGCGGTCTTCCCGATCAGCATCGATGTCGAGCGCTACGAGCAGCTCGCGAGCGCGCCGGAGAGCACGGCGCTCGTAAAACGCCTTCGCGCGCGCTACGCGAGCAACGGCCAGCGTCTCGGGCTCGGCGTCGACCGTGTGGACTACACCAAGGGGATTCCCGAGCGACTGCGCGCGCTGCGCGAGCTTTGGGAGCGGCACCCCGAGATGCGAGAGACGTTCACGTTCCTGCTCGTCGCCACGCCGTCGCGCTCGGAGCTTCCGGCGTATCGCGCGCTCGAAGAGGAGATGGTCGCCGCGGTGATCGAGATCAACGAGCGATTCAAAACCGACAGCTGGCATCCGATCGTGCTGATCCACGAGAACGTGAGCGCTGACATGCTCGCTGGCGCGTATCGCGCGGCGGACCTCTGCCTGATCTCGTCGCTGCAGGACGGCATGAATCTCGTTGCGAAGGAGTTCATCGCCTGCCAGACGGAGGAGCGCGGCGTGTTGGTGCTGAGCCGCTTCGCCGGTGCGTCGGAGGAGATAGACGGAGCTGTGCTCATCAATCCCTTCAACCTCGATGGATTCGTCGAGGGGATTCGCCGAGCGCTGCACATGAGCGAGGGCGAACGGCGCGTGCGAATGCATCGAATGCGACGGCAGCTGCACGATCGAACGATCTTCGACTGGCTCTTCGCGGTGCTCACGCGCGCGCAGGATATCATTTCGGAGCGGGAGCCGGAGAGCGGCGTCGCATGAGTGATGCGAAGCTCCCCATCCCGGAGGAGGTCGCGGCGCGACTGGATGGCACGCCTCTCGTGTTGATGCTCGACGTCGACGGCACGCTCGCGCCGATCGCGCCGAGACCGGAGGATGCAGCGGTGTCGCCAGCAACGCGCGCGCTGCTCGAGCGACTCGTTGCGAATCCCGCTGTGCGCGTCGTGCTCGTCTCCGGCCGCTCGGCCGCCGACGCTAACGCGATCGTCCGTGTGCGCGGGGTGTGGACGGTGGGGAATCACGGCTTCGAGATTCTGACTCCGGCGGGCGAGACGGAGACCGATGCGGATCTCGCCGACCAGTCGGCGGCGATCACGCAGGCCGCGCGCGAGCTCGAGCCCGTGGTGGCGGCGGTGCACGGTGCGAGGCTCGAGAACAAACGCTGGACGCTGAGCGTGCACTATCGACTCGCGGCTCGCGATGCCGTGCCCGCGCTGCGCGCCGCCGTCGAGCGCACCGCGCTCGGCCTCCGGCTCCGCGTCACCGACGGGAAGGAGGTGGTGGAGGTGCGGCCGGTGGCGCACGTCGACAAGGGGACGGCGGTGGTGATGATGGGCGAGCGACTCCACGGCTTCGACTCGTCGGCATCGATTCTGTTCGCGGGAGACGACCGCACGGACGAAGATGCGTTCCGCTCGTTGCGCGCACGCTCGACGCGCGCGGTGACCATCCGCGTGGACGATGGCGTCGGAAATGAAACCGCCGCCGAGCTCACATTGCGTGATCCGGCGGCGGTGCAAGGGTTTCTCGAGTGGCTGCTGGCGCGGCGCGCGTGAGCGCCGCGATCGAGCGCACTACTTCTTTTTCTTCGCCGCGGGCTTGGCCTTTGAGCGGGAGGCGGCGCTGGCTGGCTTGCTGGCTTTCTTCGGCGCGGGCTTCACCGACTTCGCGGACTTGGTCGGCTTCGCGGACTTGGCCGGCTTGGATGGCTTCGAGACCGCGACGGGCTTCTTGACCACGGGTGCCATCTTTTTTGGGGCGGCGTGATGCGGAATAGCGTGATGTTCGGCGGTCTTCGCGACGACCTTGGGCGCGTCGGCAACTCGCGGCGCAATGGGCTTCTTCTTCGCGTACGCCTCTTCGGCCTCGCGCATGAGCTTGTCCGCCTCCTCCTGCGTCATCTGTCCGCGGCGTACCATGTACTGGACCAGGTCGCGTGCGCTTTCGATTGCGAAGCCGGCGAGACCGGCTGCCGCGCCGATGACGTCCTTCATGGCGGCCGCTACCTTGCTTCCCGCCTCCTGGCTGATCTCCTGAGCCCGAGCCGCCATTTCGGCGACAGTGTCGCGGACGTCGGTGCTTCGATGGCCGGGTGGTCGTCGCGGAGCGACCGGAGCAACAGGCGACCCTGCGTCCACGGGGGCGTTGGTGTCGGCGGTGAGTGGCTTGTCGGCCATGGCGGGTCGCGCTCCAAGTGCGCGTGTGTGGGAGGCGCTCGCTGGGCCCCCATCTATATGTATCGGCTGCCGCCGGGTGGGCGAAAGACTGGTCGCAGCCTGATTTCGGAGGGTAAGTATATGATTTTGCGGCAGCTATGCAAGGAGTAAGAGGGTCGATTCGGGGTGTCGCGAGGGACCCGTCTACGTCATTACTCCGTGTTTGCACATAATAATTCGCGACATTTTACGCGCATTATGGCGCCAATATAGCAACTATCCATGCTAACCACGCTTAACGTGTTGGATCTGAGCCGAGTGCTGGCGGGGCCGCTCGCGACGATGCTGATGGGCGACTTGGGCGCCAACATCATAAAGGTCGAACGCCCCGGCTCCGGCGACGACACTCGCGGCTGGGGTCCGCCCTTCGATTCCAGCGGCGAAAGCGCCTACTACCTCAGCGTCAATCGCAACAAAAAGAGTCTCGCCGCGGACCTCTCGGCGGACGCAGATCGCGCGCTCATTCGCGAGCTCATCGCTGGGGCTGATGTCGTGGTCGACAACTTCCGCCGCGGCATGCTCGCGCGAAATGGATTCGATGTGCCGGCAATTCTCGACCAGCATCCGCGGCTGGTGTGGTGCACTATCAGCGGCTTCGGCCCGGAGAGCGATCGCGCCGGCTATGACTTCGTTATGCAGGCGGAGTGCGGATGGATGGCAATCACGGGAGAGCGCGATGGGGAGCCGATGAAGGTCGGCGTGGCGCTCGCGGACGTCGTTGCGGGGAAGGACGCGTGCATCGCGATTCTGGCGGCGCTCGTGGCGCGCGGGCGCACCGGTCGCGGGCGACACGTGTCCGTGTCATTGGCGGCGAGTGCGAGCGCGGCACTGGTGAACGTCGCACATAATGCGCTGGTCACCGGTGAGGAGCCCGGAAGATGGGGAAACGGGCATCCGAATCTCGTGCCGTACCAGCTGTTCAACGCGCGCGACCGGCCGCTGGTGATCGCGGTGGGGAATGATTCGCAGTGGATCGCGTGTGCGCGCTCGCTTGGGATCGCGAAGCTCGAGGACGATTCGTCACTTCGAACCAATGCGGGACGCGTTGCGCAGCGTGAGCGGGTGGCGGAGATGATGAGCGCGCGCATTGGCGAGCAGACGTCCGAGTACTGGATCGCACGTCTCGACCGTGCGGGCGTGCCGTGCGGAGTCGTGCGCTCGGTGCTCGAGTCGCTGCGCGACGTCGACTGCTCCGCGCAGACGGGAGTGTCGCCAAGCGTGCCGGGATCGGTGCGGATGCCGCCGCCTCGGCTGAACGAGCATGGTGAGGAGATTCGAGCGCGGAAGTGGGATGCGTTCGCGGAGCGCCGCTGACGCATGCGCTACATCGGGAACAAGACGCGCCTTCTTCCATTTCTGATGGGCACCATCCAGCGACTGGGCCTCGTTCCCGGCGGCGCGCACGATGCTTTCTCGGGCACTGCGGCGGTGGGACGCGCGCTCAAGGGTGCGGGTTGGCGCGTAGCGTCGAGCGATCTGATGACGTACTCGTACGTCTTTCAGCGCGCGTACGTGGTGGCGCGGCAGGCGCCGAGCTTCGCGGCGTTGCGCGCCGGGGATCCGGAGCTGCGGCGCGCGTTGCGATCGCCGGCGCTTCGCTCGGCGGTGGCGGCTCATGGCGGTGGGGGAGGCGCGCTCGCGGCGGTGACCGAGTATTTGGCGCGATGGATCGAGCCGGAGCAGGGCTTCATGGGCGCGCACTTCGCGCCAGCGGGCGGGCGGATGTATTTCACGCAGGAGAACGCGAATCGCATCGACGCGATTCGGCGAAGGCTGCACGAGTGGTGGACCGCGGGGCTGATCGAGGACGATGCGTATTACGTGCTGCTTGCGTCGCTCATCGAGGGCGCTGATCGCGTGGCGAATACGGCTGGTGTGTACGCCGCGTACATGAAGAGCTGGCAGTCGAATGCGCGGCGCGCGCTTACGCTTCGCGCCGAGATCCCGCTGCGGGGCGCGTGCGGGGCGACGGCGCATCGCGCGGACGCGGCGGCGGTGGCGCGCGGGGCCGGTCCCACGGAGCTCATTTACATCGACCCGCCCTACAATGCCCGACAGTATTCCGGCTACTATCATGTGCCCGAGATCATCGCCCGCGGTTGGTTCGATGCGGCGCCAGTGCTACGGGGCAAAACGGGGCTGGTGGCGGGCGAGGGTCAGCGTAGCGACTGGTGTTCCGGCCGCAAGGTTGGTGCAGCGCTGGCGGAGCTCCTCGCGGCGACGGAGGCGCGTCATGCGCTCGTCAGCTACAATTCGGAGGGGCTGTTAAGCGAGCGCGACCTTAAGGATACGCTCGCTCGCGCTGCGAAATTCGGGGTCGTAAAACGCTTTTCACGTGGCTATCGCCGCTATCGCTCGGATAGCGATCGCATTGGACGAGTCTATCAGGGAGATCGGGTGCGTGAATTACTCTATCATATTCGGCTGCGTTGACGTGACTTCATCGTTACCCGTGCGAGGACAATTCGTCAATGAAGCATGGCCACCCTCGCACCACCGCTCTCGGTCCTTTCAGGGCTGTCCAGAGGGCGCACAAAGCGTTACACTAGCGTCGTGAAGACCACGGTGTTGGCACCGCGACCGATCGATCCGCTCGAGGCGGATCACGACGTGATTGCGCGCGTATTGACGGGAGATCGTAACGCGTTTGGAGTATTGATCCAGCGTTACAGCGATCCACTTTTTCGTCACGCGCTAGGCATGACGGGAAGCCCTGATGTCGCGGAGGACATCCTCCAGGCCTCGTTCATCAAGGCGTATCAGCATCTCGCGGAAGTGCACGGACGGTTCGATGCGTGGATTTTCCGGATCGTGGCGAACGGGTGCAAGGACTGGCTCAAGAACATTCGCCGCACGCATCAGAGCTACGAGGAGGACGATCAGCCCTCTTCTTTTTCGACGCCGGACGAAGAGCTCGACCGCACGGAATTACGGAGCGATCTGGACAGCGCGCTGATGCAACTGGCGCCTTCGCTGCGTGAGGCGTTCGTGATGAAGCATGTCGAAGGTCGATCGTACGAAGAGATGGCCGTTCTTCTGACTACCACCGTCGGAGCACTTAAGATGCGCGTCCACCGCGCGCGTGAGGCGCTCCAGGCTCTTCTTGAGGAAAAGTACGCCTAATGCAAGACAACCTCGATCCCAGAGAGTATCGGTCTCCGGCAGCGCCCAAGAACGGTGAGGCGGCGCCGCGTCCGATCGCTGATCGCGAAGTACCGCTCACCGGGCAGCAGACGCCCGCCGCGATCCACTCCTGGCTGGATGGAGAGCTCTCCGAGAGCGCCGTTCGCCAGAGTGATGCCGCACGTGATGTCGATTTCTGGCTGCGCCTCGATCGCGAGGTCCAGGTTCGTCGCCAGATGACCACTCCCGTGCACCTGTACGAGCGCATCATGGAAGCGCTGCCGGCGTCATCGCCCGCCGTCGCCGAGCCGTGGTGGAATCGCTCGTTCACCCTCACGCCCGCCGTCGCGATTGCCGCGGCCGCAGGGGCCGTAGCGATCGGACTCGCAGTTGGAGCCACGGTGTTGCACGGTCGGTAATCCGCGTCACAATAGTTTGTAGCCGCCGATCTCACGTCTCGAGATCGGCGGCTTTTTTTTGAAGATTCTCCCCTGTAACGGACCTTTGCGGTCTGCGGTTTGCACAACACCCGTGTGGACTCTTCGCGCTCGATTCGCCAGTGCGGAGCGAGGTCACAGTGAACCGCATAGAGGGAGGCAGTATCATGTTCTTCAAATTCATCGCCGCCGCAGCAATCTTCGCCACGCCAGTTCTGGCGCACGCGCAGTCGCCGACGCCGACCGTTCCGCAGGATACCACGTCGCGTACGCGGATCCACACGGATTCGACGACGATCGACACGGCGAACGGCAGTGTGTACACGACGAAGAAGAAGACCGACAAGAAGGTCGATTCCACCAAGACGCATACCGATACGACCATGAATGCGTCGCCAATCGACAGCACGAAGATGGGTGTCCCGCCCGCACGCCCGACTCCGACGCCTCCCACCGAGTAATACGGGCAGAGCGAAGGATCCAGGCGGGGAGGAGAGCAATCTCCTCCCCGTCGTGTGTCGCTACCCGTTCTTTGCGAGATCGCGCCGCATGAACGACAGCGCGACGCCATCCCGAAAAAAATTCTCCACGCGGCTCTCCTCGCGAAATCCCATCGCCGAGAAAAACGCGCTCGCTCCCGGGAGCGCCCGCGCGTCGTCCGGCAGTTCCGCGAGCACGAAGCGCGCGTGTGCGCCTCGCAACCGCGTGATCGCCTCCTCCGCGAGAGATCGCCCGACGCCCGCTCGCCGCGAGGAGTCGTCCACCACCACGAGATGAATGCGCGCGGCGCCCTCTGTGCCGGCGAACGCGCCGAACACAATCACACCGTCTGTCGCTTCGCCCTGTGCGCTCGCGAGCGCGCGCGCCTCCGGGCCTGGCTCGCGCGCCGCCATCCCGAGCGCCTCGATCGCGCCCGCCGCGTACGACGTGAGCCCCAGCGCTCGCATCACGAGCTGCGACGCGGATGACAATCGCGCCTGGTCCACGTCGACGATCGTGCGGCGCCCGCTCACCGGCGCCCGCGCATCAGATGTGGATCGCGCGACCCAGCACCGCGAGCGCCGCTTCCCGCGTCGCCTCGCTCAACGTCGGATGTGGATGCACCGTTAGCGCGATGTCCTCGCTCGAGCCGCCGAACTCCAGCGTCAGCGTCAGCTCCGCAACGAGCTCCGACGCCGTAGGCCCAATCAGATGCGCTCCGAGAAGCGCATCCGTCTCGGCGTCCGCAACGAGCTTCACGAAGCCCGTCGTGTCGCCAGCGGTGCGCGCGCGTCCGTTTGCGGAGTACGGGAATCTGCCCACCTTGTAGGCGCGTCCGCTCTCCTTCACTTGTTGCTCCGTGAGCCCCACGCCGACGATCTCGGGCGTCGTATACACAACGGCCGGAATCGCGCCGTAGTGCATGTGCGATGACTTCCCCGCGATGACCTCCGCCGCGACCATCCCCTCGTCCTCTGCCTTGTGCGCGAGGAGCATCCCGCCAACGACGTCGCCCACCGCGTAGACGTTCGGGAGATTCGTGCGCATCTGATCGTCCACCGTGATCTCGCCGCGGGGGCCGAGCGCGAGGCCGAGTGCCTTGGCGTCGATGCCGGGCAGCGACGAGCGCCGGCCGACGCAGGTGAGCACGCGATCCGCCTCGAGAGTTTCGGCCACGCCGTCTTTCTCGATGTCGACGAACACTATCTCGCCATCGCGTCGCGCGCCCGTGACCTTGGTCGCGGTTCTGATGTCGAGCCCCTGCCTGCGAAACACCTTCTCGGCCTCGCGCGCGAGATCGGCGTCGTAGCCGGCGAGGATGGAGGGCA
>Ga0075522_10002035_pt1 | contig 15176 bp, 14 predicted proteins | sample NGEPerA_FD_74796 | JGI IMG/M metagenome (GOLD analysis project Ga0075522, IMG submission 74796) | Arctic peat soil microbial communities from the Barrow Environmental Observatory site, Barrow, Alaska, USA - NGEE PermafrostL2-A | ecosystem: Environmental > Terrestrial > Soil > Wetlands > Peat ... | reverse complement strand
TTTAGCGACTCACGAGTTGCACGATTTCGTGAAAGATGATCCGCCATTGCGGATCGGCTTTTCACAATATCCAAGGATAATTATTTTTGGGGGCGGCTATCCGATCAAAGAAGGCGCAAATGTTATCGGAGGGATTGGCGTAAGCGGCGGTCATTATAGCCAGGACATGGAATGCGCGCTTGCCGGTTTGGAAGCCATAAAGGACTTTTGAATAAACACTGACATATGCCGGTCAAAGAGCGCGTCCGGTCATAATCGCAGGTGAAGGTTTGGGTTAAACCGCCGCGCTGACCAGGACTGGAACCTGCGCGTGCACGATTGAAACTTTGGTGCCCGGATTCGCACCCGCAATGCTGATGCTGCCGCCTAGTTGTTTGGCCAGAGCCTGAATTATGCTGGTGCCCAATCCTGCCTTGGCGGAACCCGGTTCTGCAGGCATCCCAACACCATCATCCGTCACGGACAGAGTCCAGTTCGAAGCGTGGGTTTTGTAATCAACCAGTATCTTGCCCTTGCGGTCATTCGGGAAAGCATGTTTGAGCGCATTTATCACCAACTCGGTGACGATGAGGCCCAGGCTGACGGATGTATCAGCTGTCATGGTGCCATCATCTGCCCTGACCTCGAGCGAAAGCTGGTCATGGTCCCGGATCATCGATGCGCCGATACTTTCACACAGCGTGGTAAAATATGGGCGCAGCTGAACCTCACCCGCTCGGGATGCCGCAAGCTGCTGTTGAAGCGAAGCAACCGACATGACCCGCTGGTGGGCATCGAACAGATGGCTGCGGGTTTCCTCTGACTGCACCTTGCGTGCACTCTGCATAAGGACGCTGGCGATAATTTGCAGGCTGTTGGCAACCCTGTGGTGCAACTCCTGGAGCAAGACCTCTTTTTCTTTGACAAGGTCTAGCCTGAGTTTTTCGGCAATCCTGGCATCGGTTATATCGGATATTGCCAGAAGGAGCCGGACATTGTCGTCGTCGGCGTAATCGAGCTTCGTGGCGTTAATGATCAGACACCGATTGGCGCGGCCTGGGCGTATGAGTTCCATCTCGTAACCGTCAACCGCAGCAAATCCAGAGGCCGTCGCCTTCAGCAGGCCTGTGAGTTGAGGCACGTTCCATTCGCCCCCGCCCAGAGCGGTGAGGGATCTGCCCTCGACTTGTCCTGATTCGATTTGGAATGCCCGGCAAAACGACTTGCTTGCCGCAATCACGGTGAGACTGCTGTCCAGAAGCAGCACTGGCGCATTTGAAGATGCGACGACTGCCAAGGCCAGATTGAGGGCGACTGCTGGAGGTACCGGCGTGCGGGGAGCCATTGGCTACCCCTTTCTGGAAAACCGGAGGCTTTCAAGTTGAAAGCCATATCCCGGCAATACTCATGGCGCATCAAAGGATGTGAATTGAGGCCAAGCCTCAACTCAGGCAGCTTTTCTTGCGTGCAGGCGTGGATCGGATGGCGAAGTCTGGCCTAAAAGCTCGCGAAGTGTCGCAATAACGTGCCTTGGATCATAGGGCTTAGGGATAAACTTCCCGCCGGGGGGCAAATCATCGTTGTTTGGAAAGGCAAGTCCCGACGTGACAATCAGGTGAATGGGCGGCCAACGGCCTCGTACCATCCGGGCCAACCGCATGCCGTCCATCGTCCCGGGCATGTTAATATCCGTGAAAATGGCACAGACATCGTTGCGACTCTCAAGGATGCTCACCGCGTCTTGGGCATTACCGGCTTCCACGACCATGAATCCGGCGTCTTCAAGCATCTGCACGATCCCCATCCGAATGATGACCTCGTCCTCAACAACCAGAATAACTGCCTTTGGCGCCATATATTCCGTGCCTTATCAACCACTGGCGCGGGACGGTTGAAAATTGTGTCGGGGTTCGCCAACTATGTAACGCCCCAAAGCGGCTTTCGGGCACGGCGGTTGGGCGGCAGATCTGATTTGGCGCGCGCGCTTCAACGGGGCTTTTCTGGTTCCCGCATGAATAAAGAAAAAGGCCCGATCTTTCGATCGGGCCTTTTGAAGCTTGGTTCAGATGGGGGCAGTTATCTGCGATTGCCCATGAACCGCAAAAGGAACAGGAACAGGTTGATGAAGTCGAGATAGAGGCGCAGCGCCCCCATGATGGCCTTTTTGCCCATCAGCTCGCCATTATCGCCCACAAAATACATGTTCTTGATGCTCTGGCTGTCATAGGCGGTGAGGCCGGTGAAGATCAGCACGCCCAGCACCGAGACCACGAATTGCAGCTGCGTGGAGTGGAAGAACAGGTTCGCCAGCGATGCCAGCACCAGACCGATCAAACCCATGAACAGGAACGAGCCCATGCCAGTCAGATCGCGGTTGGTGGTGTAACCCCACAGGCTCATGGCGCCGAAGGTCGCCGCGGTGACGAAGAAGGTCATCGCGATCGATGTGCCGGTATAGATGAACAGGATCATCGCCAGCGATACGCCCATCACCGCGGCATAGGCCCAGAAGGTCATCTGGGCTGCGGCAAAGCTCATCTTCTGGATGCGAAAGGAGAGGAAGAGCACCATCGCCAGCGGCGCGAACATGGCGATATAGCCCAGGATATTGGGCTGCAGCATCACGCCATTCGTGGTTTGGACTTGATTGTAGAAAATCTGCGAGAGGGGCGTTTCGGCCGTGAGCCACGCCACCGCGCCGGTCAGGCCCAGGCCCACCAGCATGTAATTGTAAACCCGAAGCATATAGGTGCGCAGGCCGGCATCCACCGCCGCCACGCCAGTCGTCGCACCGCGCGCCAACCGATTGTCATAGTCCGCCATGAAACACTCCCTTTGGACCCACACTATATCGTAGTTTGCGACAGGGGTATCAAGGCCAGAGCATGTAAAAGAAGCGGCCCTAAGCCGTGGATTTCGAAGGGTTAATGTACCCCCGGCGTCAACCGTTCCTGAGTCGGGCAGCCGGCCGGGCATTAAGGGCGGCAATGGCGCCCAGAAGCCCGAACAACAGAGTCGCGCCGCCTCCGCCCACCACCGTCCACAGCACCGCGCTGGCGTCGAAGACAAAGGGTGTTTCCAGCAACTGGCTGGCGAACACATTGGCGGCCAACGTGCCGGCGAACAGGGCGATGATGCCGGTGGTGAGGCCCAAGAGGCCGTATTCCAGCACATAGACCAGCGCAATCTGCAGCCTTGTCGCGCCCACCACCTTGAGCACGGTGGCGTCATACAGCCTCGTGCGCGCGCCCGCGGCGATGGTGCCGGCCAGGACCAGCAGTCCCGCCAGAATGGTGACAAGGCTGGCGAGGCGGATGCCTTGCGCCAATTGCTGCAGCAGCGTGTCCACCTGGGCGATGGCGTCCTTCACCCTGACGGTGGAGATGTTGGGGAATTTGTCCGTCACCGCCAGATACATGCGGTTCTCGTCAGGGCCATCGATCTTGACGGAGGCCAGGAACGAGTGGGGCGCCTTGTCGATCAATCCGGGCGAGAGCACCAGGATGAAATTCTGCCCGCCGGTCGAGAAATCCACCTTGCGCAGATTGGCGATACGGCCGTCGATCTGACGCCCCAGCACATTCAGGCCGATGGGATCGCCGATCTTGAGGCCCGCGCCTTTGGCGACTTCCTGGTCCAGCGAGATCAGCGTGGGCCCGTCATAATTGGCGGCCCACCATTTGCCGTCGGTGATGACAGTGCCCTTGGGCGGCGTCGCCGCATAGGTGATGCCTCGGTCGCCCGACAGTGCCCATTTCACGTCGCTTTTGACTTTCGCTTGCGCCGACGGCACGCCATTGAGTGAAGTGATGCGGCCCCGGATCATCGGCGTGCGCTTGTAATCCTGCGCCATCTTGAAGGATCCGATGGTGCGGTCGAAATCCTGCACCTGGCCCGGCTGGATATCGACGAAGAAGAAGCTGGGCGCGCGGCTGGGCAGCGACTCATTCACTTCCCGCGCCATGGTGCGGTCGATCAGGATCACGGTGGCGAGCAAGGTGAGACCCAAGCCCAGTGCGGTGATCACACCAGCGGTGGCCGCGCCCGGACGGGTGAGATCGCCTACCGCCAACCGCGCCAGCGGCGAACGGGGCCGAGGCAGCTTGCGCAAGGCACGCGTGATGCCGCCGGCGACAAGGCGCAGGAAACCCAACAGGATGATCGCGCCACCCAAAAATTCGCCGGCGTAAAGCGGCGAAGGCGCCATCGCCAAAGTCAAGCCGGCGATGCCCAAGCCTGACAGCGCCGCCACCACGATGTAACCCATGCGGGGACGGGCGCGGGTGGGCGACACGGTTTCGCGGAGCAGGCTGGCGGAAGGAATCTCTCGCGCGCGGCCCAGAGGCGGCACTGAAAAGGTGATGGCGGAGAGCAAGCCAAAACCGGCCGCCAGCAACAGCGGCCCCGGATAGATGCCGAGCTCGGGCGGGAGCGGCAGCACGTCGCCGTAGAAATGCGCCAGCAGGAATGGTGCGGTCGCGCCAATGGCGGCGCCCAGGATCAGCGCCCCCAGGGCAATCGCCATCACCTGCAGGAAGAAAATCAGGAACACCAGCGGCCCATCCGCGCCCAGCGCTTTGAGGATGGCGATGTCGAACCGTTTGCGATCCAAAAACGCGGTCACCGCTTCGCTGGCGCCCACTCCGCCCACGCCCAGCGCGGTCAATCCGACCAAGGTGAGGAACATCGAAACCTGTTCGACAAAGCGGCGAATGCCGGGCGCGGCGTCGTTGCGGTCATGGATTTGCCAGCCCGCGTCGGGGTAAGCAGCGGCCGCGTCGGCCTTGAAGCCGGGAATGGTGATGCCGGGCTTGAATGCCACGCGATAGGAATAGTCGATCAGGCTGCCCGGCTGGATCAGGCCGGTGTTGGCCAGCGCCTTGGCCGAGACCAGCAGATGCGGCCCCAGTGAGAAGCCGGTGGAGATGCGGTCGGGCTCTTTATCCAGCGCGGCGATGATGCGGAAGGTGGCGTTGCCCACCTTGATCAGCTCGCCCCGCTTCACATGCAGCCGGTCCAGCAAAGTCTGCTCGGCCGCGGCGCCGCAAATGCCGTCATCCTCGCAGTGGATCGCATCGGCGACGCGGATTGCGGGAATGAAAGTGGGCGCGCCGAACAGGGGCCAGTGATCGTCCACCGATTTGAGTTCGACCAGATTGCGTTCGGCCTGCTTGCCGTCGCGCAGCGCATAAGCCATGGCGCGCATCGAGGTGGTGGCCGCGACCCTGCCATAGCGGCCGAGAAAGGCTTGCTCATCTGGCGTGGCCGGGCGATGCACCAGATTGACCGAGACATCGCCGCCCAGGAAAACCTGACCGGAATCGCGCAGCCCATTGAGGAAGGCGTCGCTCAGCGACTCCACGCCGGCGATGGCAGCGGTGCCAAGAAGCAGGCAAAGGAAAAAGATGCGAAAGCCTTTCAGCCCGCCGCGCAGCTCGCGCCGCGCCATCTTCCAGGCCAAGGCGATATTGCTCATGCCGGGATCAAGATTTTTTCGTCGGTCACGATATGGCCGCTTTCTAGCCGCACGATTCGTCCGCAACGCCGGGCCAGGCTTTCTTCATGGGTGACCAGGAACAGCGTGGCGCCGCGTTCGGCATTGAGCGCGAACAACAGATCGGCGATGGCTTCGCCATTGGCGCTATCGAGATTGCCGGTTGGCTCGTCCGCGAACAGGATCTGCGGGCGAGGGGCCATGGCGCGGGCCAGCGCCACACGCTGCTGTTCGCCGCCCGACAATTGCCCGGGATAATGCTCGCCGCGATCGGCCAGCCCCACCGCTTTCAATTCCTGGGCGGCGCGGTCCCAGGCATCGGCCACGCCCATCAATTCCAGCGGCACGGCGACATTCTCCAACGCCGTCATGGTGGGGATGAGATGGAAGGACTGAAACACGATGCCCACCCGGCCCCGGCGGAAACGGGCGGCGGCATCCTCGCCCATCCTGGTGATGTCGGTGCCGGCCACCATCACGCGTCCGCCGCTGGGCCGTTCCAGCCCCGCCGCCACCATCAGGAGCGACGATTTGCCGGAGCCGGACGGGCCGGTGAGGGCGATGGTTTCCCCCGCGGACACAGTAAGCGAAACGCCATGCAGGATATTGACCGGACCCGCCGCGCTCGACAGCGTCAGCGCCACCTCGCTCAGCGATATGGCTGGCAAATTGCCTGGTAAATTGTTTGGGAAACGGGAAGGCTGCATCTGCATATCGAGTCCGGGATAGGATAATGTGGCAGGTGGCAATCATGACCCGCCGATTCAAGTTCATTAGCATAGGCCAGATAGGAATAGCATTGGCGCTTTGGCTCGGCTTCTTTGCCGGTCCGGCGCTGGCGCGCCCCATCAAGATCCTGGCTTTGGGCTCCAGCCTCACCCAGGGCTATGGCCTGCCGCCGGGAACCGAATTCACCACCCAATTGCAACAAGCGTTGAAGGCGCAAGGGATCGACGCCGAGGTGGTCAATGCCGGCGTCTCCGGCGACACCAGCGCCGATGGGCTGTCGCGGCTGGATTGGTCGCTGGCCGATCATCCCGACGCGGCGATTGTGGAAATGGGCTCCAACGACATGCTGCGCGGCGTTTCCCCCGCCGAGACGGAAAAGAATCTGCGCGCCATGCTCACGACGTTCCAGAAGGACCATATCCCCGTCATGCTCACCGGAATGCAGGCCCAGCGCAATCTGGGAACCGAGTATGTGGCGCAGTTCGACGCCATCTATCCCAAACTGGCCAAGGAATTTCCCGTGATCTTCTATCCCTTCTTCCTGGATGGGGTGGCGCTCAATCCCAAGCTCAACCAGGCCGATGGGCTTCATCCCAATCCGGCTGGCGTCAAGATCATCGTCGCGCGTATGCTGCCCGACGTGAAAAAGCTGATCGCCAAGGTCCATAGCTGATGTGGCGGCGTCTGCTATCGGTGAGCGGCTTCACGCTTCTCTCCCGCATCACCGGATTGATCCGCGACATCTCGATGGCGACGATCCTGGGCAGCGGCCTGATGTCCGACGCCTTCCTGTTCGCGTTCCTGTTTCCCAATTATTTTCGCGCCATTTTCGGCGAGGGCACGATCAACCCCGCCTTCCTGCCGCGCTACGCCGCGCTGCATGCCAAGGGCGAGCATGAAGCGGCGAGCCGTTTCGCTGATCGCATCTTTTCCTGGCAGATGGCGGCGCAGGCGATGCTCCTGGTGATGGCGATGGTGGCCATGCCGCTTTTGGTGCAGGTCTTTGTCCCGGGCTACACGCCGGAGCAGAAAACACTTACCGCCGGCCTGGCGCGCATCACCTTTCCCTATCTGATCCTCACCGTGGTGGCGATCCAGCTTTCCGCCATGCTGAACGCGATCGAGAAATTCTGGGCGGCGGCGGCGTGGTCGAACTTGCTCAATCTGGCGATGATCGCGACGTTGCTGGCGTGGCATTGGTTTCCCAGTGCCGCTCATGCTGCTGCCTGGGGTGTGGCCCTGGGCGGCATCGCGCAACTGATCTTCATGCTGTGGGCAGGACGCCAGGAAGGGCTGCATCTGCGCCTGGTCGGTCTGGTCTGGACGCCGGAGGTGAAGGAGTTCTTCAAAGCCTATGGGGTAGTGACCTTTGGCGCGGCCAGTGTGGTGGTGGCGCCGCTGATCGATTTCTTCATCGCCTCCTATTTGGCCGAAGGCAGCCGCACCGCGCTTTATTATGCCGACCGCATCAATCAGCTGCCGTTGGGCGTCTTGGGCATTGCGCTGGGCACGGTACTTTTGCCGGAAATGTCTACGCGGTTGGCCAAGGGCGACCGCGCCGGATCGGACACGGCGCAGAACCGGTCGGCCGCGCTCACCCTGCTGCTCACGTTACCCTTCGCTGCTGCTTTCATCGCCATTCCCGGCACCATCATGCGCGCGATCTTCGCCCATGGCGCGTTCAACGCCCATGCCGCGTCACTGGCCGCGCTGGCGCTGGTGGCTTATGGCGCGGGTCTCCCAGCCATGGCGCTGGTGCGGATTGTCGCCTCCACTTTCTATGCCCGTCACGACACGATAACGCCGGCCCGCGCCACCGTCACGGCCATCGTCGCCAATATCCTGCTCAAAGTGTTTTTAGTCTGGGACCTGCATCTGGGTGTGGCGGGCGTGGCGCTGGGCACGGCACTGGGCGCATGGATCAATGTGGCGATCCTCACCTGGTCCGGCAAAAGCCAGATGCTGCTCGCCATCGAGACCGCATTTGTGCGCGCGCTGCCGCCCGTGCTGCTTGCGGCTATCGCCACGGGCGCGGGTGCCTGGCTGGGCGTGCGCGCCGCGTCGCTGGTGGTGCATGGGCATTTCGCGGATCTGGCGGGTCTGGCCGCCGCCATCATCTGCGCTGGACTTTTCTATGGCGCGGTAGTGTTGCTGTTCAGGAGCCGTCTGCCGCTGGGACGATTCGCGCGATGAGGCTGTTCGTGGCTTTGGCCATTCCTGTGCCGGTGGCGCAGTCCATTATGCTGATCCAGGGCGGAGTTCCCGGCGCGCGCTGGCAGACGCGCGAGCAGTTGCACATGACTTTGCGCTTCATCGGCGAAGTGGGTGGCCGCGATGGCGCCATGCTCGACGATGCCCTGGCGGGGATCGAGGCGCCGGGCTTCGAGCTTCAACTCCACGGGGTCGGCCAGTTCGGCAACAAGCAGCCGCATGCGTTATGGGCTGGGGCGCGGGCGAGTGAAGCCTTGGCCCATTTGCAGCACAAGGTGGACAATGCCATCCGCCGCGTGGGCCAGCCGCAGGATGCACATAAATTCACCGCCCATGTAACGGTAGCGCGGCTCAAGCGTTCTGAACCGGGCAAGGTGATCGGGTGGCTCACCCACCATGCGCTTTACACCAGCCCCGAATTCCAGGTTGGCGCGTTTCAGCTCTATTCCAGCCGCCTCACCAGCGGCGGCAGCGTCTATACCGTTGAGCAAGAGTACCCTTTGGAGATGCCCCATGACCAAACTGCCGATTGACGACCTCAAGACCGCGCTCAGGCGCCTGCCGGACTGGAAACTGGCCGAGAAGCGCGAAGCCATCACCCGAAAATTCCAGTTCGTGGATTTCGACGCCGCCTTCGCTTTCATGACGCGCACGGCGCTGAAGGCGGCCCAGATGGACCATCATCCCGAATGGTTCAATGTCTATAATAAGGTGGAGGTGACGCTCGCCACCCATGACGCGGGCGGGGTGACCGAAAAGGACATCGAGCTTGCCATTGCGATGGACGGCTATGCCGCCCTCATGTCGGGCGGATGAACCTGATATTCCATCTGTTCACCGCCCAAAGCGCCACGCTTCCGCCCAGGGGCGTGAGGACGATCGAGATCATGAACCACCAGAAGGGCTGGCGCCGGGTCAGCTTGGCGGCATAAGCCACACCCATCGATGCCAGGATCCAGAAGAAGACGAACATCAGCTCTTCACTTCTTCGCGTTCCTGATCAGATCGTCCACCACCGACGGATCGGCCAGGGTGGAGATATCGCCCAGATTCTTGGTGTCGCCTTCTGCGATCTTCCTCAATATGCGGCGCATGATCTTGCCGGAACGAGTCTTGGGCAGGCTGGGCGCGAATTGAATGGCATCGGGCTTGGCGATGGGCCCGATCTCCTGGCCCACGAATTTCTTCAATTCTTCCGCCAGCGCATCGCCGGGCTGCACCCCGGATTTCAAGGTCACGAAGGCATAAAGTCCCTGGCCCTTAATCTCATGCGGATAGGCCACCACCGCTGCTTCTGCGACTTTGTGATTGCCCACCAGCGCGCTTTCCACTTCCGCGGTGCCCAGGCGATGGCCCGAGACATTGATCACATCGTCCACCCGGCCGGTGATCCAGTAGTAACCGTCCTTGTCGCGGCGACAGCCATCGCCGGTGAAATATTTGCCGCGATAGGTCTTGAAATAGGTCTCGACGAAACGCTTGTGGTCGCCATAGACGGTGCGCATCTGGCCCGGCCAGCTCTGCGCGATGCAGAGATTGCCGGTAGCGGCCCCTTCGAGCACCTTGCCATGCATATCCACGATCTCCGGCACGATGCCGAAGAAAGGCTTGGTGGCGGAGCCGGGCTTGAGATCGGTAGCGCCCGGTAGCGGCGAAATGAGAATGCCACCGGTCTCGGTCTGCCACCATGTATCGACAATGGGGCAGCGGCCGCCGCCCACCACGCGATGATACCAGAGCCACGCTTCCGGATTGATGGGTTCGCCCACCGTGCCCAACAGACGCAAGCTGGCGCGGCTGGTTTTCTCCACCGGCTCGTCGCCTTCGCGCATCAGGGCGCGAATGGCGGTGGGCGCGGTGTAGAAGATGTTCACCTTGTGCTTGTCGATCACTTCCCAGAAGCGCGACGTGGTCGGATGGTTGGGCACGCCCTCGAACATCAATGTGGTGGCACCATTCGCCAACGGCCCATAGACGATATAAGAATGACCGGTCACCCAGCCCACATCGGCGGTGCACCAATAGATTTCGCCCTCGTGATAATCGAATACGTCGTGATGTGTGACGGCGGCATAGAGAAGATAGCCGCCTGACGTATGGAGCACGCCCTTGGGCTTTCCCGTAGAGCCGGAGGTATAAAGAATAAAGAGCGGATCCTCCGCGCCCATCGGTTCCGGCGGGCAGGAGGCCGAGACCTGGCCCGCTTCCTCGTGATACCAGCGGTCGCGCCCGGCCATCATCGCCACGGGATGGCCGGTACGGCGCACCACGATCACGTCGCGCACGCCGGGCGCTTTCTTCAAGGCTTCGTCGGTGTTGGCTTTGAGCGGCACGGGCTTGGCCGCGCGCAAGCCTTCATCGGCGGTGATCACCAGCTTGCTGTCGCAATCGATGATGCGCCCGGCCAGGCTGTCGGGCGAGAAGCCGCCGAACACCACCGAATGAACGGCGCCGATGCGAGCACACGCCAGCATCGCATAGGCCGCTTCCGGGATCATGGGCAGATAGATGGTGACGCGGTCGCCTTTCTTGACGCCGCGCGCCTTCAGCACATTGGCGAAGCGGCAGACTTCCTCGTGAAGCTGGCGATAGGTGATGTGCTTGGAGTCTTTGGGATCGTCGCCTTCCCAGATGATCGCGGTCTGATTGCCGCGGTTGGCCAGGTGCCGGTCGATGCAGTTGGCGGCCACGTTGAGCACGCCATCCTCGAACCATTTGATGTGCAGTTTCTCCGGGTCCCAGGAGACATCGCTCACTTTGGTGAAGGGCTTGATCCAGTCCAGCCGCGCCGCTTGCCTCTTCCAGAATGTATCGGGGTCCTTGATCGAATCGGCATAGAGGGCGGCATAGTCGCGCGCATTGACGTATGCGCGTTTCTTCCACTCCTCAGGGACCGGGACGACAGGATCGCTCATAATTCCTCTTTGCGGGCGCTTCCACTAAGCTGGCGGTCTGGGGCAGGGGAGATTATGGCATGGCGGGCACCCGGCAGGCGAGCAAATCCAACACCAAGACCATCATGACCGATGCGGCGATCAAGGCGCGCACCGGCAAGGATTGGACGACATGGTTTAAGGCGCTGGACAAGGCGGGCGCGGCCAAGCTCGATCACAAGGCGATCGTGGCTTTGGCGCGCGAAATGGGGTCGGGACGCTGGCACGGCCAGATGGTGGCGGTGAGTTATGAGCGGGCCCGGGGCCTGCGCGCCATGAACCAGAAATGCGACGGCGAGTTCTCGGTCAGCGTCACCCGTGTGATGGATGCACCGCTGCAGAAATTGTACGCAGCCGCCACCAAAAATCCCGCCGCCTGGTTTCCCAAAGGCACATTCGAGGAAACGTCGCGCACCAAGGACAAATACTGGCGGGGCAAATGGAAAAGCGGCCGGCTTGAGGTGGGCTTCTATGCCAAGGGCGCGGGCCGGGCGCAGATCGCGCTCCAGTCCAACAGGCTGGCGGATGAGACGATGGTGGAAAAAGAGCGCGCTTTGTGGAAAAAAGCGATAGACAGGCTCGAGGCGATTATCGAGACAAGATCCTGATGCAATTACAGCTTTCCTCCTGGCCGGAGGTCGAGGCCTATCTGGCCCGCTCCAAGGCGATCATCATCCCCATCGGTTCGACCGAGCAGCATGGCCCGAGCGGGCTTCTGGGTACGGACGCGCTCTGCCCCGAAGTGATCGGCCGGCGCGCGGGCGATGAGGCCGGCATCCTGGTCGGTCCCACCTTCAATGTGGGCCAGGCCCAGCATCACATGGCGTTTCCCGGCACCATCACGCTCAAGCCTTCGACCATGATCGCCTCGATGGTGGATTGGAGCGAAAGCCTGGCGCGCCACGGCTTTGAACGGATCTATTGGCTGAACGGCCATGGCGGCAACATCGCCACTATCACTGCCGCCTTCTCGGAAATTTACCATGGCGTGACCTTCGCCGGGGTCGGCGGCGGCACCAACCGTCCTTCACTGCGCTGCCAGTTGCGCAATTGGTGGGAATTGGCGGGGGTGATGGATTTGTGCCGTGAGCTTTTTCCGGTCGGCGAGGGGAGCCACGCCACACCGTCTGAAATTTCTGTAACCTATTTCGCCTATCCCGAAGCGGTAAAAAGCGTGGCCATGTCGCCCCGAATCGCGCCCACCGGGCCCATCCGTGATGCCGAGGATTTCCGCCGCCGCTTTCCCGACGGCCGCATGGGGTCCGATCCATCCCAGGCCAATATCGAGGCGGGGCGGCGCATCGTCGAAGCGGCGGTGAAAGCGGTGATTTCGGAATTCCAGCAATTCGAAGCTCAATAAGCGAGCATCCGTGACCGACGATTATCTTTTTTCCCTGCCTCAGCCATTCATCACCATCCATGGCAACGACAAGCGGTTTCCCGTGCGCCGGGTCTGGTGCGTGGGGCGCAATTACGCCGCCCATGCCAAGGAGCTTGGCAATGATGCCAAGGAGTCGCCGCTGTTCTTCTCCAAACAGCCCGATATGGTGGTGCCCGGCGGCGGCACGATCCGCTATCCCAGCCTCACCTTCAATTATCACTATGAGTGCGAGCTGGTGGTGGTGCTGAAAGAGGGCGGCGAGAATGTTGCGGTGGAAGTCGCGCCCAAACTGATCTTCGGCCATGCCGTGGGCTTGGATATGACACGGCGTGACTTGCAGAAACAGATGCAGGAAAAAGGCCGGCCCTGGGAAATCGGCAAGAGCTTCGAACAGAGCGCGCCGGTCGGCGCAGTCACGCCGGCGATGGGTCCGCTCTCGGCCGGCCGCATCCGCCTGTCGGTGAATGGCGAGGTCAAACAGGATTCCGATATCGGCCAGATGATGTGGAACGAGGCCGAGATCATCTCCCGGTTGTCGCAGCAGGTGCGGCTTTCGGCGGGCGACGTGATCTTCACCGGCACGCCGGAAGGCGTGGGTCCGGTAACACGGGGCGACCGGCTTTTGGCGGAAATCGCGGGCCTGGAGCCGCTTTCGGTCACGATTGCCTGAGGGGTCCGGCGGGCCTAAAGTCACGGCTTCCCAGGGGTGCCACCCAAAGCGCTTGACGCAGAGGGTGGCTGAGATCGCAATCCCGCGAATCCCTTAGAACCTGATCCCGTTCGCACGGGCGTAGGGAGAGGTAGCTCAGATGAACAAACCCATTCTCAATCCCAGTTCCGTTTCCATCACTCGCGGTCCGTTGCCCGGCTCGAAGAAAGTAAAAGTCAACGGCGTACCGTTCCGCGAAGTGGCGCTGTCGGGCGGCGAAGAACCGATCCGGCTCTACGACACATCTGGTCCGTACACGGACGATACCGCGATCGACATCAGCAAAGGCCTGAAGGGATCGCGCCGGGCCTGGATTCTGGCGCGGGGCGATGTCGAAGAATATGACGGCCGCAACCGCAAGCCCGAGGATGACGGCTTGAAGCGGAACGAGCTTTTGTCCGTGCCGCAATTCGACCGCGCGGGTTTAAGGCCTCTCCGCGCCAAATCCGGCAGGAACGTCACGCAGCTTCATTACGCCCGCCAGGGCCTCATCACCGAGGAAATGAAATACATCGCCGCGCGGGAGAATCTGGGGCGCAGCGCGCTGGCCGACGGCAACAGCTTCGGCGCCGCTATCCCGGATGAGATCACGCCGGAATTCGTGCGCGACGAGCTGGCCAGGGGCCGCGCCATCATCCCTTCCAATATCAATCACCCCGAGACCGAACCGATGATCATCGGCCGGAATTTCTTGACCAAAGTGAACGCCAATATCGGCAACAGCGCCGTGACTTCCAGCACCGCCGAGGAAGTGGAAAAGATGGTCTGGTCCATCCGCTGGGGCGCCGACACGGTGATGGACCTTTCCACCGGCCGTCACATCCACACCATCCGCGAATGGATCATCCGCAATTCGCCTGTGCCGATCGGCACGGTGCCGATCTATCAGGCATTGGAGAAAGTGGGCGGCGTGGCCGAAGAGCTTACCTGGGAGCTTTACCGCGACACCCTGATCGAGCAATGCGAACAGGGGGTGGACTATTTCACCGTTCATGCCGGCGTGCGCCTGGCGCATATCCCGCTCACCGCCGAGCGCGTCACCGGCATCGTCAGCCGGGGCGGCTCGATCCTGGCCAAATGGTGCCTGGCCCATCACAAAGAGAATTTCCTCTACACCCATTTCGAAGAGATTTGCGAACTGCTCAAACAATACGATGTGTCGTTCAGCCTGGGCGACGGTTTGCGTCCCGGCTCGACCGCCGACGCGAATGACGCCGCCCAATTCGCTGAACTTGACACGCTGGGCGAATTGAACCGCATCGCCCAGAAGCACGATGTCCAGGTGATGATCGAAGGCCCGGGCCATGTGCCGATGCACAAGATTAAGGAGAATATGGACCGGCAACTGGCGGTCTGCGACGAAGCGCCGTTCTATACGTTGGGCCCGCTCACCACGGATATCGCGCCCGGCTATGACCACATCACCTCCGCGATCGGCGCGGCGATGATCGGCTGGTTCGGCACCGCCATGCTTTGCTATGTCACGCCCAAGGAGCATCTGGGCCTGCCGGACCGCGACGATGTGAAAGCGGGCGTGATCGCCTATCGCATCGCCGCCCATGCCGCCGACCTTGCCAAGGGCCATCCCGCGGCGCGCATCTGGGACGACGCCATGAGCAAGGCGCGATTTGAGTTCCGCTGGCGCGACCAGTTCGCCCTGGCGCTGGACCCCGAGACGGCGCAGCTTTTCCATGACGAAACCTTGCCCGCCGATGGCGCCAAGGTGGCGCATTTCTGCTC
>Ga0075522_10002034_pt1 | contig 15178 bp, 21 predicted proteins | sample NGEPerA_FD_74796 | JGI IMG/M metagenome (GOLD analysis project Ga0075522, IMG submission 74796) | Arctic peat soil microbial communities from the Barrow Environmental Observatory site, Barrow, Alaska, USA - NGEE PermafrostL2-A | ecosystem: Environmental > Terrestrial > Soil > Wetlands > Peat ... | reverse complement strand
GACTCTTCTCCAACCGTGGCCGGTGCCTGCCTGGGACCTTGGGACGGCCAAAGACCGGGTTAGAGATGGGATGGCGGTCACTCGCCAGCAACTCAAGATTCCTGCTATGCCCAAGCTGGCTACGAGGTACTAATCGGGTCGTCCTGTGTAGTGCTGCACATGGTGGACCTCGGAATGATCGTCGAGTGATTCCAGGTGAGTGGTCACCTCCGAGGGCATCTCCAGTTCGAGTGACAGGCGTTCTTCTACCAGAGTCGCCATGCGGTGTGCTTCCCCCAACTCCATAGTGTGCGGAAACAACAGGTGCCCTCAATGATTTGACGATAGCCGGTCGTGCGAAAACGCACTCCATGATATTGCAGCCCAAGGTCCTCGCAAATGGCGTCGAGCCGGCTGCGGATCTGATGACCGACCTTAGGGTCAGAGTAATCAAGTAACCCCTTTAAGGATTGCCAGATCAGCCGTCCGCCGGACCACAGGATGTTTGCCGCTATGGCGAAGGCGACAAGTGGATCGAAAGGTTTCCATCCGGTCATCATCACCAGTAGCAAACCAGCAACGACACCAAAGCTGGTCCAACTATCAGTCAGGACGTGCTTCCCGTCCGCTTCAAGAATGAGCGAGTGATTCCGTCTGCCAATCCGCAGCAAGTACCACCCAAGAGCAGCATTCAATATCCCGGCGACTACGATCAGAACCATCCCATGCCCAAGGTTATCCAGAACTAGGCCGTGTCTCCATTTTTGAATTGCCGTAACCACGATGCTGCCTGCGGCCAACACGATCATCGCGCCTTCAAACCCTGCGGAAAAGAATGCGATCCTTTCGTACCCATACTGAAATTGTGGAACAGCCGGCCGGATACTCAGCCAAAGGCTGAAGACCGCAAACGCAACGGCAACCACATGCACTACCGATTCAGCAGCGTCGGAAAAGATGGCAGCCGATCCGGTGAGTAGGTAGGCCGTCATCTTCCCGGCGAGCATCAGGACGCCGACGATCAAAGATATCCGCATGGCGAAACGAGCATCGTGGTTTTGCTGCTCGTTCTTACTCAACGAGCCTTGCTCTGGCGAAGCCTTCATACTCAATCCTTCTATCTGTAAAGCCTGCACACCTAGAAACCATTTGAAGCACCTGCGGCGGCCAAGGCATTGGTGCATGTGCTGGTCATGCGTTTGCGAAAGCCAGGTGCAGGACAAACTGGGATGCTGTGACAGCAGTCATATCGTTCTCCTCTGTAACGCGTCCATCCGCGCCTCGCAAGCTTCTCGTTCAATGGCTGCGAACGAGCCACATCACCCCAAGCAACAGCAATAGCGTCCACACGATATAAAACACGGGAAACGCCAGTTGCCTTATGTTGTGTGTGCGCTGCCTTCGTCTCATCAGAGTACCTCTCATCGAATCCGGTATCGCCCTCTTTTCTGGGCTAGAAATCCCAATGCACTCGCGTGCCAAGCACAGAGACCGGGCCGCGAGCGCTGTTGAAGGCCGGGGTCGCTACAAACTGGTAGTCGAGCGCAGCGCGAATGTGTTTTGAAATTTGGCCGTCGTAGTATGCCTCTAGAACCCCTTCCGCAGCGTAGTTCAGAGAACCGTCTCCATCGAGAATGCCCGCGCCGCCGGCCGCTAGGAAATCCTGATTCACTTTCGAAATCCCACTGATCACCCCGGCAATGCCGACGGCATCGTCCGGGCGATGCCATGCTTCGCCCTTGACGCTGATGCCCAACGATCCTGAGTGGTTGATGTCGGTGAACATCCAGGCTTCGTTGTGGCCGTCGTTCCACCCCACGCGAGAAAACACGCCGACATTCTTGGTGATTTCTTGTTCTGCATTCAAGCCGAAACCAAACGTGTGACGGTTGGCGTGCGTCTGGGAGATTTCGGCTCCAGGGATCGAGAGAGCGGCTTTGTAACTACCGAATTCTCCCTGATTGACGAATGCCAAGGGGCGGACAACTCCCGGATGGGCGCCGATGCTGTACCGGCGCTCGCCTTCGGCCACCATCCCCCAATCGTGGAAAAACCTGTCGTCGCCCGCAGAGCTGTCTCCTGGCCACATAAGGAACTGGGCTTCGGCGGTAAAACCGTTCCTTTGATTCGGCAACTGGAAGAATCCATAGCGCAACGACCACTTCGACTTGTCCGCTTCAACGGCTACGCCCGTCGTGTATCCCAGGCTGTCGGCTGGATAATCCCAGGCGGCGTTCGCGACTAGAGCCCAGTTCATGAATTGCTTGCGCGGATCGTTGGCATAGGTATTGCTGTCGAAGATATCCTTTGAGCTGAAGCGGCCAGCAGTTAACGTCAACCGCGCAGCCCGCTGGTCGCCCGCGAGAGTGAGTTGGTCGGAGGGTACCGACTCCTTCTCGCCGCCGATCTCTATGGTCTGCCGGATGAAGAAGCGTGCGATGTCCAGATGGGGATAGCGCGTACCTACCTTGTACGCTTCCCCATTGGTAAAGTCGTCAATGCCTAGCGTGCCGTGCAGCCCGAAGCCCTGCCAAGTCATCAGATCGACGTGCAATTCAGCGCCTTTCCATAGACGATAACCCCCATAAAAATCCACAGACACGGTCTCGCGGGCCTGGCCCTGGGTGGGCAGGCTATTCGCGGCCGAATATCTTGCACCAAAGGAGGGATATCCCTGACCGATGATGGTGCTCTGCATATGCCAGTTCCAGGGTTGCCATTGCACCGCAGCTGGTTCTGCACTTGCCCGCGCGCCGGCGGCGCTTATGCCGGGGTCGCTGAACGGCGCTTCGCTCTGCGCCATCGCCGATGCACCGAACAAGCACACGAGCAGAATCATGATCGCGGGCACGCCCATCCTCGTTTGGTTTCTTACAATCACCAGATACTCCTTCGAAACACTGCGAATCCTGTGGTTATGTAGAATCGCCGGCTCTGAGCTAGTTCGCCCGTTCAATCCAACATTCGGTGTTTCAAGTTCATAACGTCGCGATAGGGTACGACACCCTGCAAGATTTCGTTGTCGTCGACCACGGGCAGCGCCCTGAATCCATAGCGAAGAAAAGCCGATGCGGCCTCCTTCATGGGGCAATCGCACTTGAGGCTAATGACGTTTTCAACCATCAGGTCTTTCAGCTTGCTCGCGGGCTCGGCGATCAGCAGTTCCTTGATGTCCAGGACGCCGAGCAGCTTCTCACTCTCATCCACGATGTAGAAGTACATGACGACATCCATCCCGCGTGCATTCTTGCGGAAGAGCCGCAGAGTGTCGTCGGCAGTCATCTCGCCGCTGCATTTCAGGAACTTCGATGTCGCGAAGTTGAGGATGTTGGTTTCCTGCTTCTCAATGATTTCCCCAATTTTGTCGACAAGCTTGGGTTCAAGCAGCTTGATGATTGTTCTCTTCTCATCTGAGGGCAAAACCGAGAGGATGTCTGCCGCCTGTCCTGGTGTCATTTCGCCAATCAACTGCGCGACACGCTCTTTCTTGAGAGCAAAGACGATGTCGCGTTGAACCGCGGGATCGATTTCCTCCAAAGTGTCGGAGGCCTGCGAGGGATCGAGTCCTTCCATCAGTGTGACGCGTTGCTCGCTGTCCAATTCCTCCACGATGTCGGCCAGGTCAACCGGGTGGATCTCCGAGAGCGCCTCTTTGAGGATGTTCAACTTGAGTTCGCCCTGAAGCGAACCGAGATGCGATCCGAGAGCCTGAACATAGGACCACGGTATGAGCTGCTTCTTCTCCTCGCCGCCTTGCCGGTAGAAGACCGTTGCGAGCGAAGTCATGCCCATGCGACGCAGCAGACCGTAGCGGCTGATATCCACATCGGTTACGTAGAGCTTGCCGTTCCTATTCAGTAGCCGAATGTCGTAAACGACTTCCACTTCTCGGTCTTCTATATCGAGCACCTTCTTGTCGAACAAATAGTCACTAACAAGCACCTCGTCTGGCGCAGACTCGCGGACATAACTTGTCGGATCGGCCAATTCAATGACGACCTCGCGGTGGCTCAGCGATCGCACCGCTGAGTACGGCACGATCATCGCAGGCTCACCATACGGAGGTTTGATTTGCAGTTGAGTGATCTCAGCCAGCTTACCCTGATCGACGGCGATCACATCCGCTAGTTTGCCTAGTTTACGGCCGTTGCATTTCACACGCGCACCGATGATCTCCGACAGGAAGAACACCTCTTCAGTAACGCTAAAACTTGCATTCATCTGATTCATCACGCACCTCTATTTGTGCAACTCTGAGAAGAACTTCCACACCAGGAGAGCAACAAGGAAAAGCAAATAAAATCGGAGCAGTCCAAGCGAGAACTGCACCGCCCGAGTCATCTTGATGTGCGGGGTTTTAAATCTACGGTTGATGTCCCTCACCGCATCCCATGCACTGGCAAAGAATTCAGAAATCATGTTGCCCGCCTTTCATTACTTCAGGATGTTTGGGAAAACTGCGCTGATACCGTACAAAGTTGACACGATAATGATGATCACCACGATGCTAATGTTGGCGATATTCTGAAACCAGGTATTCTTGTATTTCCCCATGGTCTCTTCGTCATTAAGCAGGATGATGAGGAAGACCAGCGCCGCCGGCAGTAACGTGACAGCAATTACCTGTACGAATAAAGTGATCAGCACAAGGGGTGCGCCTGGAATGAGCACCACTGTTCCGGCCAGGACGAGAGTAAAGAAGTAATACGCATAGAACCATGGCGCCTGCTTGACTTTCTGGTTCAGTGAGTGTGCCCATCCAAAGACCTCGCCAAAGGCCCATGAACTTGCCAGAGAGATGCAGATTGCACCGAGTAGGCCTGCATCGAAGAGTCCTATCGCAAGGAATGCCCCCACATACTTGTTAATCTCCATGAACTTGATCGCCGCTGTTGCTGCGTCGTTGATCGGCTGCCCGGGAATCAACGTGGCTGTAAGAATCACGCAGAATGCCGCTACCACCACAGTGAGAAACGAGCCCACTGCGGTGTCTAACTTGCCCCAGAACATGTCTTTTTCCTGCATGCCTTTGTCGACAACGGCGCTCTGCTGAAAGAAGATCATCCACGGGGCAATCGTCGTGCCAATGTTCGCCATGATCAGGAAGAACAAGTCGTTTGTGAATCCACCCGGGGGCAGGTTTGGAATGAAGGTGCCGTGGATGATCAAGGCTATCGGCGGGTTGATCATGAATGCCGCCGGAATGTAGATCAGGTTAAGTACGCAGAAGGCGAGCGCAATCTTCTCCCATGTCCAGTACCGGCCCTGCAAGACCATGGCCCCCATGATCAGGCACGCACCAATGACGGTTACGACTGGCGGCACGCCGAAGATGCTTAGTGCAGCGGTCATCCCGATGAACTCGGTGATCATCGTCAGCAAGTTCACAAGCACCAGATCGAGAAGCGAGAACCAGCCCCAGAAGGATCCAAATGAGTAGAAGATGGCTTCGGCGTGGCCGCGCTTGGTGACTGCGCCCAAGCGCACCGTCATCTCCTGCACAAAGTACGCCACCGGGCCGAGCAGAACCAGAAACCAGATAAGGTGGAAGCTATACTGCGCCCCGGTAACCGTATAGGTAGTGATGCCCCCGGCATCGTTGTCGGCGACCATGACAATGATGCCCGGTCCCGCAATCATCAGGAACAGCTTGAAGGTCTTCCAAAGCTTCTTGTGCCGGTAATAGAGCCGAGAAAGAATGTTCACAAAACTCTCCTCACAGCCGAGTTTTCGCGCGTCGCCTTTGCGAACGTGTAGCCGCGCCCAAGCCTCTCGAAGCCTCTTATGGAGCCGGAGCGGGGATTGGCGTCATTCTGGTTCATGTTGCACCCTTTCGCTTAGTATTCGTTCAGGCACAAAGCCGACAGGTTCGCGGCTTAGTTGCGGATGCAGATTCAGACTCAGCACCGCCAAGCTCAACCGCAATCCACCTGCAAGCCAATGGTTGTGTCGCATTGCCGGTCTCGAACCATACACACGACAAACGGGTTGCACCGCGAACGGGAAAAGAAAGAATGATCTCGGTCATGACATCCTCCTTCCGGCACAACTATCTGCCCCCGGGCAAGCGGACCAATGATTAGGTCCGCGCCCCAGGCACGTGTTGGCCAGACTTTTGTCTTAGGAGGGGTGGGTAGAGTCGCCGGGTATTGCTGAATTCCGGGTGGTTTCTGCTCACTCACTCGTACAGGGTCGCGCACTGTGAGGAGCGAGCAGGATGCGGCTCAGCGGTCGCTAAGCACAGTATCCAAACCGGCCATCACAGCGCAGGAGAGCACTCCAGCATCCGGTCCCCCGGCGCGCTGATGTTAGCGCGATGGGGTGGGGGCATCGTGGAGGTTCTAACGCAGATTCGGTTCTCATAGAAGTTGTCACGACAGGTTCCGACAAGCGGAAGATGCCGTCAGTGTTTTATACCATACCCCCAGTAGGTATGGGCATGCAAAATCTCGAAATCTTTCGTGATTTCGAACAACTGTGATCGTCGTCACATTCCCGGGGGACTGTATAAAGTCTGCGCGGGAAAACCAGGGCAACTCCAAAGAGGGACGACACTATTCCGGTGCGATCGGCCAATCCAGGAGAGACCACCAACTGAATCAGTGATGCAACTTTCCGAAGGGAAAGAGCGGGTTGGGAGGGTGCAATAATTAGTCATCAATGCCCGGCAAAAGCATTTGTTTTGACCCCAGTAATTAAGACCAAGAGGGAAACTCACATGTCCTCGCACGAACGGGAAAAGATGAAGTTGCTGCAGAGGGTGCGGAAATTACATGGCCAGTTGGACGCGGTTGAGAGGGCACTGAATGCTGATCAGGACTGCGGCGATCAGCTGATGCTTCTGGCCGCAGTGCGCGGCGCCGTCAATAGCCTGATGGGCAAGGTGCTGGAGGATCACATCCGTTTTCATCTTACCTCTGGATCTAAAGAGCAGATTGCTCCGGAATTGGCCGAGGACTTGATCGACTTGGTAAGGGCTTATCTGAAGTAACAAGGGCTAATGCAATCGCTGGTTCTTGTTCGATCGCGGGTGTTTGCCGCGGGCGTGCAGCGCGGGAATGAAATGCCCGTGCGGATCTATCTTGGGATGCCCGAGCTTGGCTGCTATGCGCTCCTCAAATCGCTCTGAGATGAAATGTTCGAGACGCTCGGCTTCTTCATGCACTTCGTCAATCGGGTAGTCGAGCACCTCATAGAGGAACGTCTCGATGAGCCGATGGTGGCGCACCACCTCCAACGCCCGCTTCTTCCCCGCTACGGATAGCAGTACGCCGCGGTGCCGCTCATACTTGACGAGCGGCGGCGAGCCAGCGGCCAGCCTTTGCACCATGTTCGTCACAGAGGCGGGGGCTACGCTCAGTCGGTGTGCCAGAGCACTGCTTGTCACCCTGCTCTCTTCAGGTCCGCCCAGAGCCAGAATGGCCTTGAGATAGTTGTCTACGGATTCGGTGTTCGGGTTCGGTTGACGGCGCACCGTTATTGCTCGATCTTCAAGGCCGCAATTTGACATGCATTTATTTTAGGCGTACCTAATATGTAGGCACGCCTAAATTATACACGTCTGTTGACATGGTTGATTCATCGTAGAACCCAGTCAGGCATTCCGAACCAATTGCTTACCGGAGACTCCCCGACCCAATGATGCTCGGTAGAATGGCCGACTCGAGTTCTAGCGTCTCGTCCTACTCGTGTTTGCTATTAGCAGAGATCATGTATCGAGGCCCCAATCTCTGTACCTCAGCGCGGGATTGGGTGGGCTGAGCATTCGGTGAGTATTAGCAAATTCGTCGCGAGAAGAAAGTTTGGTAAAGCCTTTGATGCAGACCGAAGACGTCGTCATCACGCACGAGGACGTAGACCGTGCTCGGGACCGTACGCGGGTCTCTAATGCGCGCGCAAGGCATGGAAGAGGTTCTCAGGCGCGCCTGTTATGGCTTCTTGTCGGTCCCGGAATTCTCGTCATGCTGGGTGAAAACGATGGTCCGAGCATGCTCTCGTACGCAGCAACCGGAGCTAAGTTTGGCATTGGCTTCTTTATCCCCTTTATCCTCCTGACATTCCTAATGGCAATTGTCGTTCAGGAGATGACTGTTCGCCTGGGCGCGGCTACCCATCGGGGCCATGCCGAGCTCATCTTCGAACGCTTCGGTCCCTTCTGGGGATGGTTTTCCATGATCGATCTCGGAATCGGCAATTTCCTCACTCTGATCACCGAATTCATTGCCATCCGTGCCGGCCTAAGCTTCTTTGGAGTACCTCCGTGGCTGGCGATGCTGGGCACCCTGGTCCTCCTTTATACCGCGCTGATGTCGCACCGCTACTGGACATGGGAGCGATTGACGATGTCCATTGCCGCCTTTAATCTGATCTTCATTCCTGTTGCTCTTATGGCGCATCCGCATTGGGACGCAGTCGGCAAAGCACTTCTGGCCTGGAAGCCTCTGCCGGGTGGCCTTACCAAAGACACGCTGCTGATTGTCCTCGCCGACATTGGCGCCACCGTCACCCCGTGGATGATCTTCTTCCAGCAGAGCGCCACGGTGGACAAGGGCCTAACCCGCCCGGACATCCCCTTCGGTCGCATCGACACCATCATCGGAGGAGCGCTCGCGGCTGCCGCGGCGATCGCAGTTCTTCTGGCAACGGCACCCTCTTCGCGCTCCACATGACCGCAGCGAACTACCAGGCTGCCGAATTCGCACAGGCGCTTGAACCTGTCATCGGCCATGCAGGTGCTGCTCTCTTCGCGCTCGGCATAGTGGAAGCAGGAATGGTGGCGGCAGTCACCATCTCCACGTCTTCCGCCTACGCCTTCGGAGAAGTTGCCGGGCTACCGCACAGCCTGAACATTCCATTCAAGGAAGGCAAATCGTTCTACGGAGTGCTGTTCGCCTGCGCTGCTGTGGTAGCGGGCATCGTCCTGATTCCGAGTCTCCCGCTGGTCTATGTGGTTCTCGTAGTCAACGTGATCGCCGTGCTAGCCATGCCGCCCGCTCTCGTGTTTCTGTTCATGCTGGTGAACGACAGAGAAATTATGGGCGATCTGGTAAGTCCGCTTTGGGCCAATATTCTTGTAGGAATTATCGTCCTTCTGCTGACCGCCGCCGGAATTCTGTTCGGCATCAGCGTCATCGCTCCTAACATCTTTGCTGCTCTCAGCGGCGGATAGAAAAAACCACAATGACCGGAAAAGAACATGAACACCAACATGAGTTCAGCATTGAGCAAACGATTCTTGTCCTCTCCGCGCTTGAGCGCGACCAGCTCACTGGAGGAAAGAAACAACGCCTTCCTCGGCGGCACCTGAAGGGCTTCGAAGTGATAATTCTTTGGTCGCTCCGTGTCTACCTTCTCTTCATGATGGCGGTCGTCGTCTATCAAATCTGGTCGGGCGCGCGTTAGCTAGCCCGCATCGTTCGTTGTAATGGCCGATTCAGGGCCGCCCGTTTCCGGCGGAGGTTGAAGCGATTCTGCGGCGCCTTCCGCGCCCGCTCCGCTTTCCGCCGTCCCTTCGGGCGGCGCCTCGCCCGGGATGTGTTCCTTATAGGACAGACAAGCTTTCTCTTAGTCTTTTAGATTCCCTCTTGGATCTTCGCTGTTGATTCGAAAGAAGGAGACATATCGCGCACTCCGCAGGTTCATCTATGGCTGCCCCCCGTGATCTCGGTTTTGTCGACACTTCGGTCAAGAATGAAGCGCCCTCCTCCGGTGTTTCTTGGCCGGCAGTGTTTGCTGGCGCATTTGCAGCCGCCGCGTTGTGGCTGATCTTGCTCGCATTGGGCACTGGCATCGGTTTATCGTCCGTTTCTCCCTGGTCAAACATGGGCGCATCGGCCTCCGCCATCGGTATCGGCGCTATCGTCTGGTTGATCGTCACGCAAATCATCGCAGCGGCGATAGGCGGCTATCTGGTGGGCCGATTGCGCACGAAGTGGGTGAATATTCACACCGACGAGGTATATTTCCGAGATACCGCGCACGGCTTTCTGGTGTGGGCGGTTGGCCTGGTAGTCACGGCTGCGTTTTTAGCGTCGGCAGCCACCTCCATGGTCGGAGGAGGGGCACCGCTTGGGTCAATCACTTCCGGAAAGGCAACAACTGCTCAGGCGGACGGCCAGGCCTCTGATCCCAACGCGTATTTCGTAAACACCTTGTTCCGCTCGGTCCGTCCAGCGGACCCGAATGATGCTTCGATGCGCGCCGAGGCCGGAAGCATTTTTGCGAATGCGCTTCGACAGAAGGATGTTCCCGCACCCGATAAAACTTATCTAGGTCAATTGGTAGCGGCAAGGACGGGCCTCAGTCAGACCGACGCCGAACAACGTGTGTCTGACGTTCTCACCCAGGCTCGGCAAGCCGCCGATACCGCGCGCAAGGCGGTAGCGCATTCCTTGTACTGGACGTTCCTCGCTCTTTTGATCGGCGCTTTTTGCGCGAGCTTTGCCGCGACCATCGGAGGAAGGCAACGCGATCGTGTAGTTGCAATTTGATGAGTTTTTGATTTCAAAAGGGGGTTTACAGATGCGTTCAATCTTGCTCTTGCTGCTAGGGATTCCGATCCCCATTATTATTTTGGTCGGACTTTTCAGCCACTTTTAAACCTCGAAGCGTGGCGGCAATGAATTCGCTTGGAGGCAGCAGCAAATCGGGAAAGGCCGCGACGACAAAGGCCAAAACGGCACGAGCGTAGCTACTCGTTTGGCTAGCAATTCAAAAGGAGGAATAGAAATGAAGGGAAGTTTTATTAAATCACAACGATTGCTTCTGGCTTTAGGCTCGCTGGCTCTCGGTGCATCGTTGATGGCCATGCCAGTCCCGCGGAATCAAGATAACCAGCAGACGGCGCCCGACAACACCAAGAAAAACAAGGATCAGACAAGCCCTACCGCCGACCAACAGAAGATCAATCCCTCGGACCGCGCAATCACGCAGAAAATCCGCAAAGCGGTTCATGATGATACGAGCCTCTCCACCTACGGACACAACATCAAAATCATCACTCAAGACGGCAAAGTTACACTCCGAGGGCCAGTGCGGTCTGAAGAAGAGAAAAACAAGCTACAGGCCAAAGCTGTGGCAGTGGCTAGAGCAGAAAACGTAACCAATGAACTGGAAGTCGCACCTTCGAAATAATGGCCGAAATGGAACCTAACGCGTACTCAAGGAGGAAAGACAAATGTCAGGTAAAAAAGTAGGAGTATTTGGAATCTACTCGACTCGAGTTGCGGTCGAAAACGCCATGGACTCACTCATGAGGGCGGGCTTCCCGAGTTCCGATATTTCCGTTCTATTGCCGGAGAGTCTCGGCGGCCCCAAGGACATAGGGACGGAAAAGGCTACGAAAGCGCCCGAAGGTGCGGCAGCAGGCGTGACCGCAGGAGGCGTAATTGGCGGCACGCTCGGTCTGCTGGCAGGTGTTGGTCTGTTGGCGATTCCTGGGCTCGGTCCATTCATAGCCGCAGGTCCGATCATGGCAGGGCTGGCGGGGCTGGGCGTTGGAGGAGCAGTGGGCGGAGTTACCGGCGCCTTGATCGGCATGGGTATCCCTGAATTTGAAGCAAAGCGATACGAAGGCCGCCTGCAGAAGGGCGGAATTCTCCTCTCCGTGCATTGCGACACAAGTGAGGAAATCAAGCGCGCCAAGGAAGTGCTGAAGGCCACGGGCGCTGAGGATGTTTCCTCCACGGGAGAATCCTCTGTCGATACCAAGACAACAGATCGTGACGTGGCCAGCAAGACTGCGCCCGGAACTCGCTAATCCAAATGGAGGAAGTCTATTCGAGGTTTCCTCCTTTTCTCCCTGAAGAATACACATGGTTCGATAAGCTGGGTAGGGCCGCACGCGGTGGCGAGATGCCCGTCGGAGCATTGCCCCAAGCGATTGAGTTTGCAAAGCGTGAAGGATACCTCTAGCGCGACGACTGATCATCCCCGGCGAACCGCAATATCGTGGGATATTCCGACAGCGTTGCAAGCCCAAACCGGCGGAATTGAGCGGCAACGATCCGCGACAGAATGGGCCATTTGCTTAACCCGGTTTTCCGTTCTATTGCGCCGAAAAAACAACGCCCGAAAAACCGGCCTGTCCATGGTTTGAATGTCATCGCGTTTGCTCGAATTCAAACCATTTCCAATTTTAAAAAACGCTCCGAGGCGTAAAGGCCGCTTCGCGCCGCTTGCGCGGTGGCCTGCGGGGCCGGCCTTGACACTCTACGCTCAAAGCCGCCGCACAGCGTGTAAGCACAAACCGCCGAAAATTCCGGGATCTTTGGACAGGCGCTCTGCCTCGCTCGAAATCGTCCAGAAGACCGCCTGCCAGATCCTCGACGCCCTTCACTCCGGCCAACCGGCCGGAGTGAAGGAGAATTGTTGATAGAGTCAGTGCAATTGGAGACAAACCCAAGTGTTCAAGAAATTCCTGATCGCATGTTGTATCTGCCTTGCTCCTTCCGTCATTTGCCCATTGGTCGCGCAGTACATACGGGTCGGCGGCCAGGATCAAATCGCTATGGGTAAGTTGGACGAAATGGAGAACCTGCTTAGCGGCGCCGATGCCGGGCAGAAAGTTGACCTTCTGACGCGCCTGGGAGTCGATCCAGCCATCGGGAAAATGGTTGCCGAGGAACTTCTACCCGGACAAAAGATCGAGCTACTGCCGATTCGAGTGCAGCAGGAGACGCACTATGGAGTGGCATTTCTGCCCAGCTCCAGGGATTGTTACCTGTATCTGCTCCAGGGAGCGGCCGACGATCCGGGGAAAATGCCATGGCACGTGATCGACAAGCAGGTACTCAATTGCTGGAATGGAGCCGGCGTTGTTGAACTCATGGCTTTGCGCCATCCAGACGCCGACGATCTTGTGATTCATCATGTGAACTATAACCACGGTTCCGGTGTTGTGGAAGATCAGACACAGGTGTTTTCGATCCTTAACGGCAAACTCGTGCAGACGATGGTCACGCAGGATTATCTCCTGGAAGAAACGCTGGGGAGTCCGACGGAGATTCAAACCGAGCATCGCAGCACATTTCTGCGGTTTCCGGATCGCTCGCTGGAAGAAACCCGGACCATTGCCGTGAACGACAAATTGGAGAAGGTCGAACGTCGCTACTGGCACTGGTCGGGGCAGAAACGCAGATTTACGCCGAGTCGGTTCATGCCAGTTGTTGTACCTAATTCTTAGCAGCCTGTGAGTTGATGGCGGTGCACAGAGAGGCGAAACTCCTAAAGAGATTTCGGAACTGATAGCACCCGGCGACGCCAAAGTCGGCTCAAGTGCCATCGACGTCGCGAATGCTAGTTGAGAGTCCTGGGCATTGACGGCAGCCTCAGAGATCTTCAGGCGCTTTCGATGCACCATGTCTCCCAGCAACTTTGCTTGGGGAGAAACATCCTTTTTGAGATTGGGAGTAAAAGCTTCGCCCTGGATAGGAGCGGTGGCGCCTTGTCCTTGATTTTTGATCGCGGCCGCGACAGCATTCAGAACGATCGCCTCCTGTTCTGGGGTCAGGATTCGATTCGTGACCTTTGCTTCGGCTGCCTTCATCGCCTTCACTGAGATCGTGGGTCTCTGTGTGGCGACCAGAATGACGACAGGTAGTAGCTTCTTGTAATTTAGGGCTCCAAGTTTGATAAACGTTGCCAGCCCGAGCGCCGCCCATCCAACGGGGCCAATCACAGTGGCAATCAGCGAAGAAAGCCCGGTAAAAGCGCCGAAGCCAAGCCCTAGTCCCAGCGCCCCGTTGATAGCACCGAGTAGGGTCGACCCGAGGATGTACACGCCAAATCCAGATAGTTGGGCCGCCGATAGCGCGGCGAAGCCAGTCATCTCCTTGCCGAGTCCTTTGCCGTACTTGGCAGCCGGTTCTGCGGCCCGAGCCTTCAATTCGTTGATCTGTGCAGGTGTAAGCTTCGTAACTGTGTCGTTCCAGACCTTGGTAACGATGGCTAACTCGATCTCCGGAGTGTCTGCGGTAGAAGGGTACTCGACGATCATGCTTTGGGCTAGGTCTCGAACAACTTCGGCATAGGACTTCACAGAGCTAAAGGTCCAACTGCCAACTCGGCAAATCTCATCTTCAAGTTCTGGTCTGTGAGTATCAAGCCATATAGCCTGCACTTCGGGGGAGACGGAGTTGAAGAATTTGGGCGGATCGCCAGAAACGATCGCTGAAATAGAAATATAGCGCGCTAACTCGACAAGGGATTCTCGGGAAAGTGCTTGAAAGATGGCGTCATGGGTCATTGCTTTTCTGTGGTCTCCTAGTCACTAGTTGCATGACGACTGCTCATGAGCGTCGTACACATTGCGCACAATCGTGCTTTCAAGATTCATCATCCCGGCAGTTCCCCGTTTGAGTAGAAAGATCATTCATGGCGAGGCTGACTTTTTTGTTGAACGACTCCCTGAGCGATTTAGATGCGTTCAAGCACATAACTTTGTCGCTAAATAGACGCCACCTTGGCCTACCTATACCTCTTGCTTGCAACCACCACGGACACCACAGAAATTTCCCATTTCGGTCATCGTAATTAGATAGACGCGCTTCAATTTATTCGGCGTAAGCACCGTATCACAGAGGGGTGCTTCTGCGATGTGAGGACGAGACTGAGTGTGGACTCAGCCACTGTCTGAAGGGAGCGGAACAGAGATGGATCGCGCAGAACCCTGAACAGGTTCACGAGGTCGGCATTCGGGTCGTTGAAGACTTCAACCTCGGAAGGCTCTTTCGCCAGGAGAACTGCAGCGCTGCCGGCAAAAGCCTCGACGTAGGTGGTGTGAGGAGGAAAGTGGGCGATGATGAATGGAGCGAGTTTCGACTTCGATCCGAAAAAAGTTATAGGTGGGCGTACACGCACTTGGCTTCGTCCTCAGTGGTCGGTGAAAAGACTACTCCCGAGGGCATCTGCCAAGCGGTGATGTGGAACATCATCCTCCCCAGCCCGGCCCTGCAAGCTCCTCTGCCATACAGATGAATCCCGCACCACGGCGGGGAATTCAAGCAAGTCATTGGTCTAGCTCCCAGGGCACCCGCGCCCCAACAAAATTATTTCAACTATTTTTGCCCGTTCGGTCCCCCAAACAGCTTGACCTCGGTAGTACCTAGTAGAGAGAGTTGGCCGTCGAGCATGAATGTCAGGTGCGCGGTTGCCGAAAAGGACGCGCTCTTTGAAGTCCACCACACGTTGGATTCAGTAC
>Ga0075522_10002033_pt1 | contig 15184 bp, 24 predicted proteins | sample NGEPerA_FD_74796 | JGI IMG/M metagenome (GOLD analysis project Ga0075522, IMG submission 74796) | Arctic peat soil microbial communities from the Barrow Environmental Observatory site, Barrow, Alaska, USA - NGEE PermafrostL2-A | ecosystem: Environmental > Terrestrial > Soil > Wetlands > Peat ... | reverse complement strand
GGCTACTGGCTGGTGGCCTCCGACGGCGGGGTGTTCGCCTTCGGCGACGCCGGCTTCCACGGTTCGACGGGGGGCCTCACGCTGAACAAGCCGATCGTCGCCGTGGCCGCCCGGCCGCCATTGGCAGTGAAGGTCGACCCGTACGTGGCGTCGTCGTCCCAGACTTCGTCATGGGTGAACATGGGGACCTCGTGGCAGCTCCAGCTGACCAATATCTCGGGCGGTTCGGTGCCGGCCGGTGCCCGGGTCCTCGGGGTCGAGGGACTCGACGTCTCCCAACTGCAGACCCTCGGGTTCACGGTGGCCGGCGGTACCTGCTCGGGGGCCGAGCCCTACTACCTGCTGACCGCCTACAACCCCTCGTCGGGCGCCACCGATGTGCGAACCTTCGACTGCTCCAATGGCGGCAGCGGAGCGACCAAGACGTTCGACCCGGTCGCCGGGGCCGTCGGCGCAGCGCCACTGCCGTCCAACGACGTGGTCCAGAGCCTCGACATCGTCGAGCCGGTGGCCGGCACGTCCACCAGCCTCACGAACATCGCCGTGGCCGGGCTGACCATCACCGATTACCGGACGTTCACCGTGGCCGGCACCATCATCGGCTGATCGGCTGATCGGCAGCCCGATCCGCCGGGCGCGTTCCGCTGCCAACTTGCCCAACTCGACCACTCCTCATTTCGTGACCTCGACCTGACCGGTCACGAAATGAGAGACCAGTGGGACCACGACCATCCGGCCAATTTGAATAGTACGTGTGACGGTCGACCGTCACACCCCCTGAATACCTTGAACACGATTTCAAGGAGTACCTTGCCGCACACGAACGCCCCGGGGGAACCCGCGACTCCGTCGCCGGGTTCTTCTTGCCGAGGAAGCCGCCTTCTCGCGAGGCTCTGACCCGGTGGCCGCTCTCGTCTCGACCGGAGCAGTGTCGTCGGGACCGCGGTTGACCGCAGTGCGTCCGGGCACGCGTCCGTAGTCGGGGGGACGCGACGTCCGGGTCCCAACACCGCTTCCGACCAATTCCCCGGACCGCGGCCGAGTGCCGAATCGGGTGAGGGTGACACACGTTCGGGTCGCTAACATCCGTCGACCGGCCAGAGCCGAAGGTGACGTTGGAGCCGTGACTTCGATCCGGATCATGGAAAGAACTGGGGCACGTTGTCCCTGGTTTGAACGACGGAGGATCGATGTTCATCCAACGCGGGGGTTCACCGATGGACGGACAGCGGTCATGACCGCGCAGGAACCGCGCCGCTCCACCGGCCCGAGGTCGGGATGGCGCCGATCCGGCTCGATCCGGCCCCGAGAAGCCCCCCGCCCCAAGTGCCCGTCGTCATCGCCAACGGGCCCCACGAGCATCCGCCTGAGCCCGGCGACCTTCGTGGAACTCTCGTCCGATCAGGAGCGCCAAGCCATCGAGGCGTTGGCCGAGCTGATGGTGCCGTCGCTGACCGGATCGTTTCGAGAGCCGGACGACGAAGATGTGCCGTTCGATATCACACCAGCCACCGATGACCGTTGACCACGGGCACCTGATGCGTCAGCATCGACATTGAAGTGTCTCGTGGTTGGATAACTTGCCAGCGCAGCGACCCCGAGAGGATTTCGGGGACAGATTCCGGGCGAGGCCAGCGGCCCCATCGAGCCGTCCGCGACGTGACAGGAATCCCTGCTCTACCTCACACGGTCACGCCGAGTGTTTGAACGAGGGGAACGAATGATTCGTGTCAACAACGAGCTTCCTGAGGACATCGAGTGCTTCGGAACTACGGCGTAGAAGCCCATCCCTTCCCCTGCGCCATACCGCCCCTGGAATCCTGGAGGCCATGGTTAGCTGTTGCATTCGAAGAATGCGGACCGCGCCTTGGGGGGTGCGAATCCTGCCCAACCTTGCCACCCGACTTGGCAAGCTATTAGCAGTGTGAGCTGGGATTTCATGACGTTCACCGCACCCAAGTGACGAACGTTGCTGTGATCGGAGAATCCGCAGTGCAACTTGCCCGACTTCGGATATCCCCAGGGACCCTCCACTGAACTGGCTTGGCAACCAGTTGGCCTTCTGACCAGGAACAATGCCCTTAGGCAACTGGCAGGCGACGGAGCTACGACCCGACTTAGAAGAAGGCTGAAAGTAGTCAAGAGCCAACAATTGGATGGAATGGTCAAATCGAACCCGGCAGCCGAGCACCTTTGACCAGGAAAACATGGCCGGTGACCTGGGCATTGGGCGATTGGTCAACATGGTCGGCCGAGGAGAGAGGGGTGCGCCCCATTGTCTGCTCGACAGCAGCCTTGCTGCGCTTCAGCGAGTTCATCCAGATCTCTGACCAATTTGACCAGATTTACCAATTGGAGAGTTACTCCACTACCACTGGCTGGACGAGACGCGTCGGTCGCAACATCTTGCGTCGGGGTTCTGCGTCCAGCGGTCAAAAGTGATTTCGTCTCACGAGAAACCATTGACCAACTCGACCAATGCTCCGGCGTACTCGGCGCCTGTCGGCCCTTGCGAGTCCTTCGGCAGCCGGCCGGCGTCATCATGTGCTTCAACTTGCTGCGTGGGCACAGTAGGAGATGAGTAGGGCGACGAGTGTCTCGTCCTCTCTGGGGGGTATCCGTGCGACGCGCCTTCGTGGTGGTCGGCGCGGAGCCGGTGCCTCCTCAAACACCCGTGACGTTGACCGAAGAATTCGCGAAACCCCTGCTCTTGCCGATTGCGAGCGTTTTGAAGCCCTTCACGTTGGTCCTCTTGACCCAAGTCGGGTCGGGTGCGGCATCCAACCGCAGCAGGCAATCCGCCGGGCCTTGCCCAGTAGGAGCCTGAGTTGACCAGAAGGCATAACCGTGACCACCACCACCATGACCCCGTCCACCGTCCACGACGCCGAACTCGTCGAGGCGCAACTGCACAACTGCGACGAGCGGAACACCCAGACATCAGAAGCAGGGGCGTCTTCCGACGAGTCCCTAACTACCCCAGACTTCGAGCTGGGCGCCGCCAACCCCAGCAAGCTACCCGACACCAGCCCCCACTACTTCCAGGACGACAAGGGAATCTACGAGGTGCTCATCCGCTGGACGAGGGACGGGCCATCGTCGTCGAAGTGTCAGTTGGCCTCGTTCTCGGCCAAGATCGTCTCCGAGTTGGAGCTCGACGACGGCATCGACAACAGCCGTCGCTACGAGATCGAGGCGAAGGTAGGGAACCTCACGACGAGGTTCAGCGTTGCGGCTACTGAATTCGCCAAGGTCTCGGCGTGGGCTGCCGAGCAACTCGGTTCAGCGGCCTTCGTCACAGCCATTCCCCGGGCGGAGTCAAAGGTGGCGGAGGCCATCATGCGAGACTCACATCCCAAACACCGCACGGTATTCACCCACACGGGTTGGCGTCAGATCGATCTCGACTGGGTCTACCTCACTGCCGAAGGGGCATTGGGCGTCGAGGGGCTGCTGGCGGACGTGGACGTCGAGCTGGTCCCTCCTCTCGATCGCTACCGCATCCCCGATCAGGGAGATGTCTCCGAAGGAGTCAAGACCACTCTGGCAATCCTGGAGGTGGCCCCTGACCGTGTGACGTTTCCGCTCCTCGGGACGGTGTGGCGATCGTTGCTCGGACCGACCGACTTCGTTCCCTCACTCGTCGGGACCACTGGGGCAGGAAAGAGCGTCCTCAGCGCCTTCGCCCAACAGCACTGGGGAGCTGGACTTGATGGTCGGGCCCTTCCTGGCTCGTGGAGCTCGACGAAGGTTGCTCTGGAGTCACTCGCCTTTGAGACCAAGGATGCCTTGGTCGTCATTGACGACTACGCGCCCGGAGGAGGTGTTGACATCAAGCAGCTCTGCAGTACCGCTGAGTACATCATCCGGAGCGTCGGCAATCAGTCCACAAGAAGTCGAGGGCAAGTCGACGGGAAGCGGCACGCCCCTCGCTACCCACGGGGCACGGTCATGTCCACGGGCGAGGACTATCCCAAGGGTGCCTCAGTGATCGGACGAATGTTCAACACCCAGATCACCCATGGCGACGTTGACTTCACTCGCTGCACGCCGATCCAGCAGGCAGCGGCAAAGGGCGTGCTCGCCGTGGGGCTCGGTGGCTTCATTCGGTGGCTCGCAGCCGATCTGCCGACGTTTCAGATAAGGCTCAAGAGGCGGTCCCTCGAGATCCGGGACGAGGTTCCCGATCTTGGGCACAATCGGACACCTGGGTGCGTAGGCGATCTCCTGGCCGCCTGGGAGCTGTGGTGCGAATGGGCCACAGCCCTCCGCTACATCACTGCATCCGAGAGCCAGGTACTCCTCCGCCGGGCCCGGGCAGCCCTCACCACGGGTGCCACAGACCAGAAAGCGCTGCACGCTGAGGTCGACCCGTGCAACCGCTTCGTCGAGACATTGGCTGCAGTGCTGTCCTCAGGTGCAGCCCACGTAACCGATGCGATCGGAAATGCTCCGAGTGACGCCGGGCGATGGGGTTGGCACCAGGATCCAGTCGACGCACACACCATGCGACCGTCCGGGAGCAAGATCGGTTGGATCACCGATGACGGGCTCTATCTCATTCCTGTGGCGGCAGTCGCCTCTGTCCAGGAGTTGGCCAGGAAGGCCGGGGACCGATTCGACTGGACTCAGCAGACCCTGTCCAAGAGGCTTGCTGAAGGTGGACACCTTGCCTCGACCGACCTGCAATCCCGGAAGAGCATCACTGTGCGAAAGACTTTCGAAGGAGTTCGCTCGGCGGTTCTCCACTTTCCGACCAATGTCCTGGGTGAGACGCAGCTGGACGATCAACTGACGTTGGTGACCAGCGGTCCGGTCTCGGAGGTTGAGCCAGAGGTCAACCGAATCCCGGTGCTCGAAGCCACGTCCCAAGGTGAGTTGGCGCAACTCGAGAATCCGTTCTGATTCGAGTCAGCCGATTGCGAAGTCAGAAGCGTGCCACCAAGGCCGCACTGGGAGTGCACGCCCGCGCCGCCGCACCACGATCGCAGCACAGGATGGGCCGCCGCGGCTCGACTATGAACGGAGGACTCCATGAGAGGCAATGCGCAACACCGTCGACAGCTGAACTCGCATCAGGCGATGAACGATCTGCGACCGGCGCTGGGTGAACTCGGGGTCACAATCGTCATCTCTCTTCCGGACGCACTTCAACTCAAGTTCGGAAAGGAGAGCTCGGCGTCATGAGCGGAACTCAATCTCAATGAGCGAAACCTCTACCACTTGGAGATTTTCGCTGGGCAATCCAGGCAACACGGCACGCTTCGAGTCCTACGAGTCATTCATTCAGACAAGTTGGCTCAATTCCTCATCGCCGAGTGGCGTGACTTTCGCAAGGGAGCTGGACGGTGATCGGACGATGCTGTCGAGCTTCGAGGTCGCTTCTTTCTCCCAAGATCGGGATGCGTGACCGGTAAGCGGGCCGCCCAGAGTGTTCGTGCACGAGTTGGCGCCGATGCCGTCGTCGCTGCACTCACATTATGCATCCTGATCTTCGTCATCTTCGAAGGCCTCCAGCACCGGCAGTCGAGTGCTCCCGTGTGGCCTTCCCATCCGCCGGCGAACATCGCACCGGTTCCGGACTTCTCGAGTGCGTGTTACCCGCACAACATGGAGCCACGCTGCGTTGCGCAGATCATTCGAGCCACCGATCGTGCCCGCGCCAATGAAGGACTTCGGCCGATGGTCCTCCCCACGGACTTCGTCGCCCTCGCCCCTCCCGAGCAGATCTTCGTGCACACTGACATCGAGCGAGTGGATCGAGGACTGCCGGCAATCGTAGGGATATCCGAATCCCTCTCGATCTTCGCTCAAGCCGGGGCCCGAGCCGATGCCGATCCGGAGCTCCGCGCCGTTCCGCAGGGAGACACGATTGTCAACTGGGGGTCGATCTGGGCGGCAGACAGCAACCCTCTGGCTTCCAACTATGACTGGATGTACAAGGACGGCATCGATGGACCAAATGTTGATTGCACCCTGGTCCGCCGGACCGCGTGCTGGGGCCACCGCAATGACATCCTGGGTATCTGCCCGACGACGGAAACGTGCGGAGGAACGCTGGTTTCAGGCACTGCAGAGGCTGAAGGCACTGGAATCGCCGGATGGACCTCAGACGCAGAATTGCTCGTCGTCGTGCAGGGTCCATTGCCACGGCTCACGTACACGTGGGACCAAGCCGTGGCGTCAGGAGCAAAGTGACCTATCAGCCCGGATGGTCCGACACCGGGACCACAGACTCCCCAATACCGGCAATCGGGTCTGCATTGGTCAAGATGGCTGCCTCGCTGGTCGATGGAGGGGCATGGGAGTTCGAATGAGCGACGGAACCACCATGTGGATCATCCGCAATGCGTTCAACGCCTTCGACACTGATGACCTGACGGACGAAGATGCGGTGCGCTTCGGGGCGATGGCTTCTGAACAGCTGGATGGGTATCGCTACCCTGACGTCAGCGGAAGGCGGGACGGCGATGGCGGCCTTTTCAGCCTCTGATCCAGGCGTAACGGCACGGTGATGACTGCAGGCGATGGAGAGCCGTCCAAGCGATCAGGTCGGCGGCCGAGCACTGCTGCTGAAGCCGTCGCCCAAGCCAGGGCGACGTCCGACACCGAGGAGCTGCGACGCCTTGTCATTCAGTATGGCCATCACGACAAGTTGCTGGAGGCCATTGCAGACAATGTCGCAACGCCGCCCGAGATCCTCGTCGTACTTGTAGCCTCGCAGAAGGCCCACTGGGCCCAGCTAAGAGCAGGCAGGAATCCATCGTTCCCTAGAAAGCCGCTCGTCGCGTTAGCCAGGAGCGACGATAACGAGATGCGGAAAGAAGTTGCTGGCAACCCCATGCTTCCCAAGAGGGACCTGGAGAAGCTTCGGCGTGATTCATATCCGCGTGTGCGAGTACAGGCCAATGCAAATCCATCCTTGCCACGCTCGGTATTGAACGAGGTCCAAATCAGTGATCTTCCGTGGTGGAGGCTTAGCGAGCTCTTCGACGACCTTGAGCACTCTCACGGTCGGACGCATCGAGAGGTTGCGGAGGCGCGCGCCAAGCAGGCCCGCGATGACCGCAATTCCCCGTTGACGGTAGGAACGATCCTCACGTTGGCCGAAGGGAATTGAGCGGGGTCTGGCGCTCGCGAGAGCAAGCACCTGGCGCTTGAACGGGCCCAAACGGTGCCCCACCCATCCGGCGGTCACGGATACCCGTCCCCTGGATCGTTGTGATGGGATGGCACCGATGGTTCATGTCTCCGTCCAAGGCCGTTTCGTCAATCGAGCCCAGTGGGTTGAGTTGGCCAAGGCCGCCGATCGCTCGGGCTTCGACTGCCTCTACGTTGCAGATCATCTCGCTTCGTCGGCCAGCCCCTTCGCTGCACTTGCGGCAGCGGCGGTCGTCACCGACAGGGTGCGCCTCGGCACCTGCGTGCTCAATGCGGGTCTCCAAGAACCACTGCCTCTTGCGGCCGAGCTGGCCACGCTCGACGCACTGTCCGGTGGACGCGCCGTCTTCGGGGTAGGGGCCGGGCACACGCCAACGGAGTGGACCATGCTCGGATTGGAGTTCCCCCGGGCGCGAGAGAGGGTCGACCGGCTGGTCGAACTTGTCGGTGCGGTGCGTCTCCTGCTGACCGGAGAATCCGTCACTACCTTGGGAACTCACTTCCGGCTTCACGAGGCCGTGCTCAGCGAACCGCACCAGGTTCAGGACTCGATCCCCCTACTCATCGGGGGCAACGGTCGGCGGGTTCTCGGATTCGCTGCTGAATGCGCTGACATCGTCGGGATCACCGGGCTTGGGAGGACGCTGTCCGACGGCCACACCCATGAGGCCGAGTGGAATCCCCCCGCACTCGACAGCACGTTCGGTTTGATCGATTCGGAGGCGAAGCGGCTAGGTCGTTGCCCTGACATCGAGGCCTTGGTCCAGCACGTCGAGATCACGGACGACCCCGAGCGAGTGGCAAGCCGTATAGCTCAGCTCGTTCCTGGTGCTTCCGCGGACGACCTTCTCGGAGCCCCGTTCATGTGGATCGGTACCCCGTACCAGATTGCAGCGCAGGTGCTCGCGTCTGAGAAACGCTGGGGGATCACCCGTTACGTAATCCGGGACGCTGCCATCGCATCCGTCGGTCCCGTCTTGGAGCTTCTCGGGCAGTCGAACTGATTCCGAGGGGGCTCCACTCGTGCCGCAGCGTGACATTCTCCCGGCTGTAGGGGCGAGGGAGGCGCCTCGGTCGAGGCCGCGATTATGGGGGACCAAAGCAGAATGAATCGGATGGCCGGCGCGCACCGGAACCATCTCCTTCTGGTCGCGTTGTGCCGCCAGCCGACGCCTGGGGGATCACCCCCGGGCCCGCTGTCTGACATGCATGAACTCGGCACAACGCCGAAATGGGCGCGGGCCAGGAGGCCAACGTCGGAGTCACGGTCGCTCAGGCTCTACGCGTCACATCCGTGCCAGGCAGTCCGGGCACGTCACGGACGCCTCGTGCGTGCTGGATCCGGCGCCCTCATCTGAGCCGCAGGCGGTCCCGTCGGTCATGAAGTCCAAGAGGTAGTGCACCGGTCCGGATGGCGTTCCCCAGCAGTCTGGCGACGTGATGGGTGAGCAGTAGGCGCTGTCGTGCCGCTCTGAGTACTCGGTGGCAGTTGGCTTGCTGCAGTTCGGGCAGTTGTCGGTAGCCATCGTTGGACTCCAGCCGCTGGGTGTATGAGGAGGGAGGGGTCGCGACTTTACTCCAAACGACGGACCGTTCAGCCGGTCGGCCTCGCTGCGGTGGGTGTAGTGTTGCGTCCGAGCACGCTTACTCAGGAGCGTGCTGGGAACGACGACCGGGAGCAATCCCGGAAGCCGCTAATCGCCAGCCTGGAACCCAACATCCACGCACGATTGAGCGGCCCGCGTTCGAGTTTCGACATAGCGACCGCTCACGAGAGAGAGGTCAGTTGTGGAAGAAACCCCGCAAGATCCAACGCGCCCTGATAAGTCTTCGCTCCAGAGCAAACGTCGCGCCCGGCTGCTGGCTGGAGCTGGGGCGTTCGTCGCAGTTTCTGCGGTCCTGGTGATTGCTTTCGTCCACCATCGCTCGCAAAGTTTCGACGTGTAATTGCCCGAGTTGAATGAGACAGCACTCGCTCCATCGAGCGGTCCATTTCCCGAATCGCTCGTGCGAGTGCGAGAGCATCCGAGGAACCAGGCGTGCGGACCCGGCTGGAGCGAGCGCAAACGTATTGTGGTCCGCGATCACGACAGAAGACTTCGGAACGGGCGTGAATCGGACCACGATTGAGGCCCGGTCGGCCCGCAGATCGCCCGAGCAGTTGGCGTCCTCAATGTGCCGTTCCGCGGCAGGCAACTACCGCGAGCACTCGGAGGGTTGGGCTGGCACACCCCGGTCATTTCCGAAGTACCGGTAGATCGGGCTCTGACTCAGCGAGAAGAATGCGACGACCGTTGCACGAGCCCACTCGGCACCGCACCCGACCTCCCGTACAGGGCGTACGGCCGCGTGGGACCCCACCAGACCACACGCCGCGACTCGCAAAGTTGGGGGGCCGAAACCACGTATGTGGATACCGATGAGGCGCGCCGTCTGATCAGTCAACTGGTCGAGCTCGGCGCCATCGGGGGCGTGCTTCCCGAGTACGCCTGAACTACGAAGCCCCATCGTCCTGGCCGGACTTCGTTTTGGTTGCAAACGCGAAACTCCTAGTCGGGCGATTGCCCGGTTACGCGATCTCTGCACGGTGGGCTCGTGATCAATCCGGATCACATGCAAAGGAGAAGCAATGCCCACCACCCTGCAAGACACCACCACCGAGATGCTCAGCGTCACCCAGGCTGTGTACCAAGACATCATCGACACCGACGGCGAGCCGCAGTGCCGCTTCACGATCTTTCGTGAGGGTGAGCCGATGGTCTCTGTCGGTACGACCATTGTGAATGACGACCATGAGCGGGACTTCACCCGAGCCCTGGTCAAGCTTGCCCGAGCCTGCCGTGCTGACGGCCTCGTGCTGGCGATCACCACTGCATTCCTCGCTGGTGATGACATCAACGGAGTGCACCCGAATGACAACCCGGCTGCGAGCTCCGGAGTCCTCATCTCGTGCCTCGGTGGAACCTATTGCTACTCGTCGATGCTCCCTTTCGGCATGCACGACGACGGCAGCGTCTGCGTGCGGGATCTGATCCCTGGCGTCATCCTCGAAAAGCGCGGCATTCCCGACATACTTGTGACGATGGTCAAGGCGCTCGACACGGTCACCCCTGGCAAGCCCAACACGGCCAAGGCTGAGCGCGCCATCCACGAGATCGAGGCCGTCACCGAGCGATACCGCAAGATCTGGGAGAAGCAGCCGGGCATCTGCTGAGCCCAGGCATGGAGAGGCCCTGGCCGGGACAACCGGTCAGGGCCTGATCTCCACGGGGTAGCTATCGCGCCGTTCAAAGTGAACACCCATGCAAAGTGTTCCTGCTCCTATGGAATTCGGTGCCTCGCGCCGATGGTGAAGTGCAGCCAATCCGGCCACTCAACTCATCAAGGGGGTACCCAATGCACACCACCCACGCTGAGATGATTGGACCCCACGACAGAATCCTCGAAGCGGCGATCTGCGCACTGCAGGACAACGGCGAATGCGCCCAATCGGTAGTCCTCTTTCGTGAAACCCAGCCAATCGTCGGCATTCTCGTGGATTTCCGCGATGCTGAGCACAAGGCGGCGACCTGGCAGACAGTCGTCGATACGGCTTGTGCCTTCGGCTGTAACGCTGTCGGCCTCGTCCTCGATACGTTCTGCGGTTCACCCGGCACAGATCTGGCACCCAGTCAGGACCCTGCCGCTGGCGAGGCGCTGCTGGTCTCGATGGTCTTCCCTGGATCGTGGAGCACGATGAAGCTGCGCTATGGGCGCAACGATGATGGCTCACTGCACTTTGCCGAGAAGATGGAACGAGGCACACGTAACGGCCCACTCGATGCCTCGATGCCTGGCGAGATGGCACAAGCCATCACGGGCGCAAGCTCCACCGATGCTGACGAAGCCGAGCGGCTGGTATGTCAGCTGCGCGACCAGGGCGCCATGGTAGGCTTGATGCTTTCCTGCGCCTGAACTACGAAACGCCCCGGCATCGAGCCGGGGCGTTTCCCTTAGTCAGAAGTGCCGGTCAGGATTCCTGGGGCGATTCACGCTGCAGTGTCGAGTGAGTCTCGGGCCCGGAGACCCCAGTATCGACTGCTGGGAATCGTCGACTCTCCACGACCATCATGTGGACCTGTATCAAGATTTGCCCAGCGAGGAGCAATTGGGCGATCTGCCCTGTTGGGTGATCGTACAGATCCCAAGTTTGATGGAGTGCTTGGACCTCGAGATCGATTGGAACAGCCTCGTAGGGGAGCTTGTGTGGACTCTTGCCACGGATGCCCTCAGTCAAGAGGACGACGCGTGCATGTCGGTTCGAGATTGCTTCCGCGTTGCAGAGCAGTTGACCGGATTCTCTGTTTGGGATCGGGCCCCTCGCGCTGACGGTGATTCGTAGGCAATCGCCTACTCCAACCGACAACACAAGAGGAGTGCCCACAATGCACACCACCCATGCTGACATGCTGGCCACCCTCAACGACTTCCTGACCGCCGCCTGTACTGAACTCCAGCACTCGGGCAGCTGCGCCCAGTCCGCCGTGCTCTTCCGAGAGAACTCGCCGATCGTCGGCGTCCTGACCGACTTCCGTGGACCTGAGCACAAAGAAGCGGTATGGCAAACGATCATCGACTCGGCCCACGCCTTCGGGGCTGATGGCGTCGGCCTCATCCTGGACGTCTACTGCGTTCCACTCGGAAGCGGACTTGCCCCCAGCGAGGACCCTCGCGCGGACGAGGCCTTGGTCATCTCGACTGTTCTCCCAGGCAGGTGGAGCTACACGCTGTTGCGTTACGGCCGTGAAGACGATGGATCGATTCACTTCGCCAAGAGGATGACTCCAGATGAAGTCGACGGCTCGTTCGACGCGGCACTACCGTTCTCGATGGCCGAGGCGCTGGATCAGCCGACCGTAACGGACGCCGATGAGGCCAAGTATCTGGTCCGTCAGCTGATCGATCTAGGTGCCACGGTAGGCCTGATGCCTTCCTTCGCTTGAACTGCGAAGCCCCCGCGATCGCGGGGGCTTTGTCATGTCCTAAAACTGCTCCCAGTCGTCGCCGGTAAGTCGTGCGTCCAACTCGATGGCTAATTGCTCCGATGCCTCAGATGAGCGGTGCAAACGAATCGGGGGCCGCCATGGGCGCACACTCATGCACATGGCGATGATGTGCGACTCATCCTGGCGGTAGGTGTAGTACCTGTAGATGTCACAGCCGGCGACGGTGGCCTCGATCAGCTCCTCAGGGTCGTGCCCGTTGGCTATGCACTGGTCCAACTCTTTCAGTGGCAACCCTGCATCGATGGCTCGGATCATGATGCCGATTAGTTCGTGCTGCTCAAGTGGCTGGATCACGTCGGTTCCCCATGTCGATGAATCGCCGATCCTCAACCTCCATTGCGCCGAGCTCCCAGAACCGCGCTGCGTCAGCGTCACTCAGGTAGCTGGTGTCAAGTTCACCGAGGATGTCCGGTATTTCGTTGCGCGTCTTGTTCTCGCCGACGTCCATGCTCATCTATCGACCATCATGAAAGGGAGCTTGAACAGAGTGACAGTGGCGGATGCGCTCGCTCGGCAGTCCTATTCCGTGGCCCCTGCCCTTTGTCGGAATCCTGGTTGACTTCTGCGATGGCAGCACAAAGAAGGCCACACCACACAAACCAGACCACACCCGACGGCGTGCGACCCCGTGACCAGGGCATACGGCCGCGTGTGACGGCACCGGACCACAGAACGCGACCCAAGAAGTCGGGGGTAAAGTTGGGGACGCCCTGACTGATCAGACTCATTCGCCCTGGATCCCCGGAGGCTCTGGCGCACAAGGAGGCTGCCCCGGCAATTGAAATCGCGACTCTTCGAAAATGAGCGGGGTCCGGCGCTCGCGCAGGCAAGCACCTCGTGCCTGCGCGGGCTAGGAGTGCCCCCAAGAACCGGCAGCGAGCGGAGATACCCACAGCACAATTGACGGACGCGCGTTATGGGACACGTGCAGCCCCCTAGATCCGTCGATCGGTACCGTCACGCCGTTGCCGGATACGTCCTCAGCGGGCACGCAGAACGCCGGTTCGGCGCTCGCAGCGAGCCGGCAGGGGGGCCGTGCACCGCGTCATTATGCGTGGCTGCGTGTTGGAAGGCCGTCGCCGGACATTTGAGCGCGTTCGGTCCGGCCGGGGCGGTCTGACTTGCGAACCAGGGACCGTGCGGAGCTTCCGGGAACCGTTGTCGATCTGGCGCACTTGGGGGCTGATCTCGAGTTGCGGCCCCACCGCTCGGATGGAGCGATCTGGACCGCTTGCTGGAGTTAGCAGGCGGTCCAGCAGCGTGCCGGATATCGATCTCCGAGCCGGCGTTGAGAGGCAGGGCACTGTCAGCACGCATCATTTGGTTCTCGGGTATGGATACACCTTCACGGGTTCGCCAGCCCACATAGACCCGGGTCCTCGGGTAGCAGCGCACGCGGACGGTGACCGCAACGTGATGTGCCGGATTCGCCGGCTGATCGGCTGGGCCATGGAGGAACAGATGCCGACCGCCCTGGTGGCCGGTGCCCTCGACATGGCCGTCGGACGGCGGGGCGGGAGAGTTGCCGGGGTGATCTTCCACTCCGACAGGGGCAGTATCTGTCCGACAAGTGCCGTGCCCTCTGCGACGGCCACGGCATCCGCCAGTCGGCCGGCCGGGTGGCCACGTGCTTCGACAACTCGGCGGCCGAATCGTTCTGGTCGAGCCTCAAACGGGAGCTCGTCCACCGCTACGGGTTCGCCACCCGAGCCGACGCCACGGCCGCCATCACCGCGTGGATCAAGCGCTACAACACCGTCCGACTGCACTCGACCCTCGGCTACGTACCGCCGGTCGAGTGGGAGCTGCACTACCGTCTCATCCAGCAGCGAGCCGCATGGCCAAGTGTCCGGCTGGCGGGGGGAAGTTCACGGCCCGCTCAACGAACAAGTAGTTCATTCCCGGGCCATTAGGGAACAGGTCCGGTGTTGACTCCAGTGGAGGTGGAACCCTCAAAGGTCGAGGTGCCGAAGCTGAAGATCCCGCCATCGGAGGCCACCAACCAATACCCACCGCCGTCGGGGGTGGCCGCCATGCCCACGATCGGCCGGTTCAGATGCACGTTCCCGGTCGAACCGTAGAACATGGCGTCGCCGTAGGCGAAGATGCCACCGTCGGAGGCCACGAGCCAGTAGCCACCGCCGTCGGGGGTGGCCGCCATGCCCACGATCGGCTTGTTGAGCGACGTCGCCCCGGCCGAGCCGTGGAAGGCGGCGTCGCCGTAGGCGAAGATGCCACCGTCGGAGGCCACGAGCCAGTAGCCACCGCCGTCGGGGGTGGCCGCCATGCCCACGATCGGCTTATTGACTACATGGCCGGCGAGCGAGCCATAGAGGACCGCATCGCCCTGGGCGAATACGGACCCCGCCGTGGTCGTAACCCAGTATCCCTTTCCGTCAGGAGTGGACGCTATGGGATGACTGTTGAGCAGCGATGCCGAGGAGACCGTCATCGTGAGGCCTACCGACGCGGACCCGCCCTGAGCATCCGTAACCTGAATCGTGACGCTGTAGTTGCCCGCATGGGTGGGCTTCCCAGAAAGCGCGCCGGTGGCAGTCACGAGGGTGACCGCAGCCGGCAAGGAGCCATCGACCACGGACCACGAGTAAGGGGTGATCCCGCCTGAAGCAGTCAGCGCCGCCTGATATGGGGCCCCCAAGATGGCAATCGGTATTACCGGGATCGACACAAGCAGGGTGGCCCGGGGGGTGGCGGAGCTGGAGTCACTTGACGCGGAGCCCGTGCCGGCCGAGTTGGTGGCGGTCACGGTGAAGGTGTAGCTATCCCGATTGGTCAGGCCAGCTACGACGATCGGGCTGCTTACCCCGCTGGCCGTCTGGCCGCCGCGCCCGGTTGCAGTCGAATCGACCGCGGTCACCGTGTAGCTGCTGATATCGGCTCCGCCGGTGTTCGCCGGGGCGGTGAAGGCCACCGACACCTGACGGTCACCCGGGGTGGCCGTCCCGATGGTCGGGGCG
>Ga0075522_10002032_pt1 | contig 15186 bp, 12 predicted proteins | sample NGEPerA_FD_74796 | JGI IMG/M metagenome (GOLD analysis project Ga0075522, IMG submission 74796) | Arctic peat soil microbial communities from the Barrow Environmental Observatory site, Barrow, Alaska, USA - NGEE PermafrostL2-A | ecosystem: Environmental > Terrestrial > Soil > Wetlands > Peat ... | reverse complement strand
AGCAGGGCGGCCAGGGCCTCGGAGATCGAGGCCATGCGGGACGAGAGCCCGGGCTGGTGCCCGGCGGGGTCGGAGGTGGGAAGGAGTGAGGTGGCCAACGCCATGAGGCCATCGTTGCCGGAGGGTGTGACGGCTTGCTCCGAACATCCGTAACTGGTAACTTACGGTTAGTGCAAACTAACGGACAGCTCATCGGGGCCCTGGGGGACCCGACCCGACGAGAGATCTTCGAGTTGCTGTCGGAGCGCCCGGCGTCGGTCGGTGACTTGGCGGCACTGGTCCCGGTCAGCCGCCCTGCGGTGTCCCAGCACTTGCGGGTCCTGAAGGACGTCGGGCTGGTGATGGACGAGCGGGACGGCACCCGGCGCATCTACCGCCTCGACCCCGATGGCGTGGCGGAGATGCGGGCGTACCTGGACCGGTTCTGGAACTTGGCCATGGCCAGCTTCAAGCAACGAGTAGAGCAACGACGAGAGGAGACGACATGAGCGCGACGGTCAGCACCCCGGTGGAGGTATCGATCGATGTTGACGCACCCATCGAGGAGGCGTTCGACGTCTTCACCCGTGACATCGCCAGCTGGTGGCCCGTCGAACACCACATTCTCCAGGCCGAGTTGGCGGAGATGGTGTTCGAGCCCCGGGTGGGTGGTCAGATCATCGACCGGGGCGTCGACGGGAGCGAGTGCCGCTGGGCACGCGTGTTGGCCTACGACCCGCCGGACCGGGTGGTCTTCTCGTGGGATGTCTCGTTGGAGTGGCAAGTGGAGACCGACGCCTCGCCCGCGAGCGACGTGGAGGTCCGGTTCACGTCGTTGGCCACCGATCGGACGCGGGTCGATCTCGTACACCGGCACATCGAGCGCCACGGCGAGGGATGGGAGCAGATGCACGGTGCCGTGGAGTCGCCCGACGGCTGGGCGGTCGGCCTCGGCCGGTTCGCTCGACGGGTGGCCACCGGCTCCGCCGACGTCCCGGTCTGACCCCGACGACGAAGGTTGTCACACTCATGCGCACGGAGTGGCGCCCGTTGCCTGTAGGGTAGGGGAGTCCACCCGCGCCGTAGCAACTGCGCCTGGTGGTTCCCGAGGCACACTCCGGTGCTTCTCCTGTAGCCCGAAAGTGCCTCCATGCCTCCCTCTGCCTCTTCCTTCGCCGTACTCGGCGTGCCCTCGGACATCGTGTCCGCCCTCGATGCCAACGGCATCACCTCCCCCTTCCCCATCCAGGCGATGACCCTGCCCGATGCCCTGGCCGGCCGCGACGTCTGCGGCAAGGCCCCGACCGGATCGGGCAAGACGATCGCCTTCGGCATCGGTGCGATCGCCAACCTGAAGGGCAAGTCCTCCAAGCCCAAGCACCCCCGCGTCCTGGTGCTGACGCCCACCCGTGAGCTGGCCGCTCAGGTCGCCTCCGAGCTGCAGGTGCTGGCCGACCCCCGGGACCTTCGGGTCGACTGCTTCTACGGCGGCGTGGGCTACGGCCCGCAGCTGAAGGCGCTGTCACGCGGGGTCGACGTGGCCGTGGCCTGCCCCGGACGCCTCGGCGATCTGCTCGAGCGGGGCAGCATCCGCCTCGACGCGGTCGAGATCGTCGTCATCGACGAGGCCGACCGCATGGCCGACATGGGGTTCCTCCCCGACGTCCGCCGCATCCTCGACCTGACTCCCGACGGCCGCCAGACGCTCCTGTTCTCGGCCACGCTCGACGGGGACATCGACGTCCTCGTGAAGCGCTACCAGCACGACCCGGCCCGTCACGAGATCGAAGTCGACGAGGACGACGCCAGCGCGGCGGTGCACCTCTTCTGGCGGGTGTCCTCGGGTGACCGCGTCGAACGCACCGCCGAGGTGGTCACGGCCAGCGGCCCGACCATCGTCTTCTCGCGGACCAAGCACGGTGCTGACCGGATCGCCCGCCAGCTGGACCAGCGGGGCATCCGTGCCGCTGCCATCCACGGCGACCGCAGTCAGAAGCAGCGGGAGAAGGCCCTCGACTCCTTCGTGCGCGGCGCCGTCGATTGCCTGGTGGCCACCGACGTGGCCGCCCGGGGGATCCACGTCGACGGGGTCAACGCCGTGGTCCACTTCGATCCGTCAGCTGATCCCAAGGACTACGTGCACCGCTCCGGGCGCACCGCCCGGGCCGGCGCCACCGGCGTGGTGGTCAGTTTCGTCACCCCGGACAAGGCCGGAGCCATCAAGAAGCTCCAGCGCGAGCTCCACGTCCCCATCGGGACCACCGAGTACGACCTCGTCGCCATCGAGAAGGTCCTCGGCCCCCCGCCGCCGCGGCGCGTCGTCACCGAGCGGGAGCCCGACCGGCACCGGGAGTCGTCGCCGAACGCCAACCGCGGCGGCGTCCGGGCCTCGCGTCCCTTCAAGACCCGCAAGCCGGGCCAGGGCGGAAGTGGACGCAACGGCAGCGGCCCGCGCAACGGCAGCGGCCCCCGCGAGGGCGGCGACAAGCCATCCGGGTTCTCCAAGCCCGGCAAGCCGTCCCGCCCGGGCAAGCCCGGGCGCACGACCAAGCCCGGCGGAACGGGTAAGCCGGGGGCGCCGTCTACGCAGGGCTCGGCACCGTCCGGCCACAAGAAGCGGGGCGCGGGTGCCGGTGCGCCCGGCGGGGTGCGCCGTGGGGGAGCGGCCGGCTCCCGTCCGACGAGCGGTGGGGCCAGCCGGTCCCAGCGGGGTCGCTAGACACCCAGGGTGCGGTCGGCAATTGGTACACAGTGGGTCCAGAACCTCTAGAGTCCCAGGATGCCTTCCGACATGAAACCGTCCGTGTCCGTCCCCGATGGCCCGCCTCCCACCAGCCTGGTGATCGAGGACCTCGAGGTGGGGACCGGCGCCGAAGCCGTGGCCGGCAAGCCGGTCACCGTCCACTACGTGGGCGTCTCCTGGTCGACCGGAGGCGAGTTCGACTCGTCTTGGAACCGGGACGAGCTGTTCAGCTTTCCGCTCGGTGCCGGGCACGTGATCCAGGGATGGGACGAAGGCGTCGCCGGCATGTTGGTCGGTGGGCGGCGTCGCATCACCATCCCGCCCGAGCTGGGCTACGGGAGCCGGGGTGCGGGCGGGGTCATCGGCCCCAATGAGACCCTGATCTTCGTGGTCGACCTCTTCGACATCGGCTAGCGAAACAGGTCGCCGGACGCGGCGCGCACGATTTCGGTGGCGACCGATCCCGGCCGCAGCCAAGCGGGGTCGACGCCCCGCACCACTGCGGCGGGCACGCCGCGGTCCTTGCCCATGACGAGTTCGGCCGCGCCCGCCACCTCGTCGGCCACGCACACCTCGGTGGCCTCGAGCACCCGACCGGTGGCGTCGGGCGTCCCCCGCAGGTCGACCACCCCGGCGATCCCGGCGATCCCGATGGCGATGTCGGTCACCCCGTTGCGCCAGGTCCGGCCGAACGTGTCCGAGACGATGACGGCGACGGTGACGCCCAGCCGGTGCGCGAGCGCCTCGCGGATCCTGCGGGCCGACTTGTCCGGATCGACCGGGAGCAGCGCGGCGGTGCCGGTCGCCACGTTGGACAGGTCGATGCCGGCATTGGCGCAGACGAACCCGTGCGGTGTCTCGGTGATCAGCAGGTCGCCACGCCGGCGGAGGACCCGGGTCGACTCCGACTCGACCAGGCGTCGCTTGGCGTCCGGGTCCTCGGCATCGAAGGGCACGATGCGGCCCTCGGCCTTGGACACCACCTTCTGGGTGACCACCACCACGTCGTGGTCGAGGACCCAGGGGACCGCCGGGCCATCGGGCCCGGCGGCGCACAACGCGTCGGCCAGCAGCCGGGCCAGGTCGTCGCCGGGCCGGACCTCGCCCACCCCGTGGACGGGCACGACGGTGAGGGCCCCGGCGGGCACCCCGGTCCCCGGGGCGAACGACGGATCAGGCACGGACATCGGGTCAGGCAAGGGCATCGGGTCAGGCACCGGCACCGAGCACCACCCGGGACAGCGCGGCCGATCGTCCTACGTCGGACATGATCGTCGGGGCGACGATGCAGCGCACCCCTTCCGCCTCGACCTTCGGGGCCAGCGTGGCGTCGGCCTCGTCGATCACCAGGGTGGCCACCCAAGGCGCATACCAACGGGCCACGCCCACCACCGAGGACTCGAAGCCCATCTCCACCAGCAGGCGGTCGGCTGGGCCCTTCAGCGCCGCCCCGGCGACGATGGGGGACACGGCCACGATGGTGTCCCGCCGAGCGGCGAGCGCCTCGGGGATGCCGGGCACGGCCAGCACCGGATCGATCGACACGACGGGGTTGGACGGGCACACGACCACTGTGTCGGCCTCGGCGATGGCCTCGAGCACACCGGGCCCGGGGCGGGCCTCCGGTGCGCCGGCGAACCGGACCTCCCGCACGGCCACGTCGTGACGGAGCTTCACGAAATACTCCTGGAACCCGACCTCGTCGCCGCCGTCGAGGAGCAGCCGGGTGCGGAGCGGGTCGTCGGTGGCGGGCAGGAGACGGACCCCCACGCCGAAACGCTCGGCCAGCTCCTCGGTGACCGTCCCGAGCGGCGCACCCTCCGACAACCGCTGGGTGCGGTAGCAGTGGGTGGCCAGGTCCTTGTCGCCCAGGTTGAACCAGGTCACACCGCCGAGGCGGCCGAGGGACTCCATGACCCGCCAGGTTTCGCCGGCGAGGCCCCATCCCGTCTCCGGGTTGATGGCGTCGGCCAGGGTGTACAGGACGGTGTCGAGGTCGGGGGAGATGTGCAGCCCGTGGAGGTTGGTGTCGTCGCCGACGTTGACGATGGCGGTGATGTCGGCGGGAGGCACGACCTCGACCATCCCCCGCAGCAGGCGGGCGGCGCCGACTCCTCCGGCCAGGGCGGTGATCATGGAACCGGCTGCTCGGACGCGAGCGAGGTGGGCATCCGCGCAGGCTACCCGGCCCGGTGGGCGCCTCCGGGCGGGTGGCCGGCCAGCCTGTGCATCCCGGGGGGACGACGCGGATGTGCAAGGCTCACGGCGTGCCGCCGGAGCGACCAGCGACAGCCGCCAGCCACCGGCTGTCCGTCGCATTCGATGCGACCCCCCTGCTCGGGAGCCCCACCGGGGTCGGTGTGTTCTGCGCTGGTGCGCTGTCCGGCCTGGCCGCTCGCGACGACCTCGACGTCTCGGCCTTCGCCGTCAGCTGGCGCCGTCGGGGTGGGATCGCCGATCGGGTGCCGAGTGGGGTCACCATCGACCAGCGACCGATGCCGGCCCGTCCGCTGCACGCCGCCTGGGCCCACGGGCGCCTGCCACCGGTCGAATGGTTCCTCGGTCCCCGGGACGTGGTGCACGGGTCCAACTTCGTGGTGCCGCCGACGCGCTCGGCCGCCCAGGTGGTGACGGTCCACGACCTCACGGTCGTCCGGTATCCCGAGCTGTGCGATGCCCCCACCCTCGCCTACCCCGCCCTCATCCGCCGGGCCGTCGCCGAGGGGGCGTGGGTGCACACGCCATCGGCGTTCGTGGCCGACGAGGTGATTGCCGAATTCGACGTGGACCCGAGCCGGGTGCGGGCCGTCCACCATGGCGTGCCCGAGCTGCCCGCCGGTGGCGGATCCGGTCCCGGTGTGGCACTGCCCGCCGGGTGTGATCGCTACGTTCTGGCCGTGGGCACCATCGAGCCGCGCAAGGACTACCCGCTGCTCGTCCGGTCGTTCGACGCGGTGGCCGCAGACCAACCCGACGTGGCCCTGGTGGTCGTGGGGAGTGACGGTTGGGGGGCGGGGGCGTTCGCCGATGCGGTGGCCGCGTCCCCGGCGCGTGCGCGCATCGTACGTCCCGGCTACCTCGACGACGCGGATCTGGCCACGGCCCTGCGGGGCGCAGCGGTGCTGGCCTATCCGTCGCGCTACGAGGGATTCGGGTTCCCTCCGCTGCAGGCCATGGCCACCGGGGTGCCGGTGGTGGCGACCGCGGCCGGCGCCGTCCCCGAGGTGGTGGGCGACGGCGCCTGGCTGGTGCCACCCGGAGACACGGATGCCCTGGCCGACCGTCTGGTTGAGGCCCTGTCCGGTGGTGCGGCGGTCGACGCCCTGGTGACCCGGGGTCGGGCCCGGGCCTCCGAGTTCAGCTGGGACCGGTGCGCCGACGGTCTGGCCGGCCTCTATCGCGATGCCGCCGCCGACCGGGATGTGACCACGTGACGGGCGTGGCCCGGGTGACGGACGGGGCCACGGGAGGGGATCGATGAGCGAACTCGATGTCCTGCTCCTGGTCGAACAGCTGCGCCGGTCGGCCGCGGGCGGGATCGGCACCTACGTGCTCGGGCTCCTACAGGGGCTCGACGAGCTGGACGCCGCCGCCGCCACCGGTGCCGGTGCCGCAGCCGCTGACCCTCCGACCCTGACGCTGGCGGCCAGCCGTGCCCACCGCGGCGAGGCGATCGACCCGCTGGCCGGTCTTGGGCATGCGTTGCGGGCATCGCCACTGCCTGGGCCGCTCCTGACCCGGGCCTGGGACCGGGGCCTCGTCCGCGCCCCGTCGGGGTTCGACGTCGTCCATGCCATGTCGCTCGCCACGCTGGAGCCGGGCCGGACGCCCCTGGTGGTGACGGTGCACGACCTGCTGTGGCGACGGGTTCCCGATGCCTACCCGCCCCGGGGCCGTCGCTGGCACGAAGCCGCCCTCGCCCGGGCCCTGCGCCGGGCCGACCAGTTCGTGGTGCCGGCCGAGGTGGTGGCCGGCGACCTGGTGGAGGCCGGTGCTTCCCGGGAGTCGATCACGGTGATCCCCATGGGGTCCGACCACCTGCCGCCTCCCGACATCAGCGGGGCCGCCGCGCACCTGGCGTCGCTCGGGGTCCACGGGCCGTTCTTGTTGAGTGTGGGGACACTCGAGCCGCGCAAGAACCTGCGGCGACTCGTCGAGGCCTACGAGTCCATCCGCGACGAGCTGCCCGAGCCGTGGCCCCTGGTCATGGTCGGCCCGTCGGGCTGGGGCGAACAGGTCCCGCCCGGTCGAGGCGTGATCCATGCCGGCTCGGTGTCGGCCGGCGAGCTGTCCGGCCTGTACGCGTCGGCCCGGCTCCTGGCCTACGTCCCACTGATCGAAGGGTTCGGGCTCCCGCCGGTCGAGGCCATGTCGGTGGGCACCCCGGTGGTGGCCAGCCCGCTGCCCAGCACCGGCGGCGCGGCCCGGGAGGTGGACCCGAACGACACCGCGTCGATCGCCGCCGGCCTCCTGGACGTGGCCACCGATGAACCAGTCCGCCAGGAGCTGATCCGACTCGGCTCGACGCGGGCTGCCGAACTGTCGTGGGCGTCGATCGCCCGTCGTCACCGTGAGGTATGGCAACGCGCCGCCGCCCGCCGGGGGTCATCGTGAGCGCCGGTTGGCCACGATGAACGCCGGCGGAGCATTGCGGGTGTCCCTCGATGTCAGCGCGGTCCCCGACCAGCCGGTCGGTGCCGGGCACTACATCCTGCAGTTGGCCGGCCAACTCGCCGGTCGCCCCGACATCGACCTGGTGCTGTGCAGCCGGAGCACCGATCGGGCCCGCTGGGCCGCGATGGTCCCCCCGGACCGTCTCCTGGCCGCCGCACCCGGTCCGCGCCCGCTCCGCCTGGCCTGGGAGCAGTTGCGCCTCGGGCGACTCCTCGCCACGTCCGGTGCCGCCGTCCACCACGGCCCCCACTACACGATGCCCCGGCGCTGCGGGCTGCCGACCGTGGTGACGGTCCACGACCTCAGCTTCTTCGACGCCCCCGAGTGGCACGAGCGCTCCAAGGTGGTCCTCTTCCGTCGGGCCATCCGGCGGGCGGCCAGGGATGCCGCGGTGGTGGTGTGCCCGAGCCGGGCGACCGCCGAGGCCCTGGGCCGCTGGTGCACCGTCGAGGCCGAGGTGGTCGTGGCCCCGCACGGAGTGGACACCGAGCGCTTCCGCCCCGCCGAGCCGTCGCCGGGGTCGGACTCGGCGCTCCTGGCGGCCATCGACGGCCGGCTGGCCTTGGGTCGGCCCCTGTTGGTGTGCGTGGGGACCCTCGAGCCCCGCAAGGACGTGCCCACCCTGGTCCGGGCCTTCTCCTCGATCGCCGCCCGCCATCCCGAGGCGCTGCTGGTGCTGGCCGGTGGCCGGGGCTGGGGCGCCGACGACGTCGAGGCGGCCGTGGCCACCTCGGGCCTGGGCGACCGGGTGGTGCGGACCGGGTACGTGGACGACGCCGCCATCCCCGCGCTCCTGCGCTCGGCCACAGCTGCCGTGTACCCGTCGCTGTACGAAGGGTTCGGCCTGCCGGCCCTCGAGGCCCTGGCTTGTGGGACGACGCTCGTGACAACCAGCGGGACAGCCATGGAGGAGGTGGCCGGGGCGAGCGCGGTGCTGGTCCCGCCGGGCGATGCCGGCATCCTGGCTGACGTTCTCGACACCGTGTTGGCGGGACGCGGGGACGATTCCGCGGCCTCGGAGCGACGTTCGCTCGGCTTGGACATCGTGGAGCGCCACACCTGGCAGGCCAGCGCCGATCTCCATGTGGCGGCCTACCGCACGGCGGCCGAATCCGGCCCATGAGCAACCGGGAAGCGCGGTCGCCGGGCCGAGGTCGCCGGGCCGAGGGGAAGGTCGAGGGGGGACGATCGGACGGCCGGAGGGTGAAGCCGGGGGGCTGACGGCACGGGGCGTCGGGGACAGCGCTCTCCCGGGAGGCGCCCAGCCAGTAGGGTGACCCGTCGTGCGCTCCCTGATCACCGGCGGCCGTGGCTTCGTTGGCACGTGGCTGGCCGATCATCTCCGCGGCTGCGGCGACGACGTCGTCCAGATCGACCAGGAGGTCGAGATCACCGATCCGACCGCCCTGCTGGCCGCGGTCAAGGACGCCGCACCCGACGCCATCTACCACTTGGCGGCCATGACCCACGTGGGGCAGTCGTGGGACGAGCCGCTGCGGGTCCTCGAGGTCAATGTCCTGGGCACCGGCGCCCTGTTGGCCGCCGCCCGGGAGTGCGGAACCAATCCGAGGGTCCTCGTGACGAGTTCCGCCGAGGTCTACGGCGCAGTTACCGACCCGGCCCAGCTGCCGCTGACCGAGGAGTCACCGACCGCCCCGCTCACGCCCTATGCCGCCTCCAAGTTGGCCGGCGAGGCCTTGTGCGCCCAGGCGTGGCTCGGGCACGGGCAGCAGGTCATCACCGTCCGACCCTTCAACCACATCGGGCCGGGACAGTCGCCCAACTTCGCGGTGTCGGCCCTGGCCAAGCGGATCGTCGATGCCGACCGGTCCGGGGCCACCGAGATCCCCGTCGGGAACCTGACGGCCAGGCGGGACTTCACCGACGTACGCGACGTGGTCCGTTCCTATCGGCTGCTGGTCGAGTCCGGTACACCGGGCGGCGTCTACAACGTGTGCTCGGGCAAGGACGTTTCCATCCAAGAGATCGCCGACCGCCTCCTGGCCCAGGCCGGCAGCTCGGTCCGGCTGGTGCAGGACCAGTCGTTGATGCGCCCGGTCGAGGTCCCGGTGCTGCGGGGCGATCCCGGCCGGCTGATGGAGGCGACCGGGTGGGCACCGGAGATCCCGCTCGACCAGACCCTGGCCGACGTGCTGGCCCATTGGCGGTCCGCCCCCGCCTGACCCCAGACGCGGAGAACGGCCCGCACGGAGCGGGCCGTTCTCGCGGGGACCGAGGGGGGTCGGTCCGGTGCGACCGGGCCTCGAGGGCTCGCCGGTCGGGGCACCGGGTCGTAGGGGGGTACGACCCGGCGACTGCTGGTGTCGCTCAGGCGACGGCCGTGGGACGCATGTTCCGGATCTGCGTGCGGGCGTCCTTGGCCTGCTCGTGCGCCTGCTTGGCGATGTCACGGGCCTGGGTGGGCAGACGGTCCTCGAAGGGGGCGAATACAGCCTCGACCCGCTCGATGAGCTCCTCGGCCCGGTCCATGAGCTCCTCGACCTTGGAGTCGACGTTCTTGACGGCCTCGTTGAGGTCGCCGCGGACGGCGGTCACCCGGTCGGAGAGGTTGGAGGACGGGTCCTGCAGCTTGGCCATGAGCTCGCGGCGCTGGACCTGGGCCTGCTGGAATCCGAGGACTCCGGCGCCGATGACGACGTAGGTGGCGTCCTTGGCCACATTGGCGATGTCCTTGGCGGCTTTGGTGATGTCGGTGCTGATCTCGGGCATGGTGTGCTCCTTCATGGGGGTGGGGGTCTGGTGGGGTCTCGTGCTGGTCGCACCGCACCGGGTCCTGCGTCCAGGGCCCTGTGCTGTGTTCGAATACAACTGTATCCCCAATGATATACATTTGCAAGCACCCCGCGAGCAGGCGGCCCGATCCGGCGGATACGTAGGCTCGGAGCAGGGCGGATACAGATCCAGGCTGGGAATCCCTCGTCAGCCTCTCCCCGGCCCGATAGCCTCTCACCCCTGATGGAAACACTGGCACCGCCGGTTGTCGCCGTCGTCGTCGCCCACGATCCCGGTCCGTGGTTCGTCGAGACGCTGGCCTCGATCGCCTCACAGGACTATGCGGAGTTGTCGGTGCTGGTCCTCGATACCGGACAGTCCGAGGGCCTGGCCGCCCGGGTGGCCGAGGTCCTGCCCACCGCCTACGTGCGGCACTTCGACGGGAATCGGGGGTTCGGGGCGACGGTCAACGAGGTGCGGCCGATGGTGGACGGGGCCGCCTACTACCTGATCTGCCACGACGACGTCGCACTCGACGACGACGCTGTCCACCTGATGGTGGAGGAGGCCTTCCGCTCGAACGCCGGGATCGTGTCGCCCAAAGTGGTGGCCTGGAACGACCCGGAGCAGCTCGTCCACGTGGGAATGACCGTGGACAAGGGCGGCTCGGTGGTGGAGCGGGTCCAGGCCCACGAGATCGACCATGGGCAGCACGACGCCGTGCGGGACGTGTTCGTCGCCCCCGGTGGGTGCACCCTGATCCGGGCCGACCTGTTCGAGGAGCTCGACGGCTACGACCCGGCCATCGTGGCCATGGGGGAGGATCTCGACCTGTGCTGGCGCGCTCAGGTCGTGGGCGCCCGGATCATCGTGGCCCCCGATGCCCGGGTGCGCCACCTCGAGGTGCTGGCCTCCGGCGAGCGCCCGCTCGAGGCGTCGTTGCTGGCCGCGGCCACCACCGCGGCTACGACGGCTGCGGCCACCACCGCCACGACGGCTGGGGCGACCGCCTCGGAAGGCCCAGGCATAGCGCCGGCCGAGCCGGGACCGGTCGGTGGCCAGCCGGGGGACCGGTCCGGTGCGGCAGAGGCCGGGACCCCGGAGGGCGCGGGCCCCCCCGACGCCCCGGCGTCCGACGCCGACCAACTGCGACCGGTGACCCTCCAAGAGCTCCAACGCCGCCACGAGCTCCTCGCCGTCCTCACCTGCTACTCGCGCAGCCACCTGTGGCGCGTCGTTCCCCAGGTCTTCTTCCTGGCGGTGGGCGAGGTCCTGGTGGCCGAGGTGGCGGGCAACCGGACCCGGGCCCGGGCCGTGGTGCGGGCGTGGCGCTGGAATTTCGCCCGGATGGGCACCACCCGGGCCCGGCGGTCAGCCCTCCAGGCCAAGCGGCGGGTCGGCGACAAAGAGATCCGCCTCCTCCAGGTCCGGGGGAGCGCCCGCCTCTCGGCCTACCTCCGCCGGGTCTTCCAGTTCGGGTTCCACGGGGCCCACGCCGACGAGCTGGCCGCGGCAGCGGCCATGGCGGCGGAGACCTACGGGACGGCCGACGAGGGCCTCGAGATCGAACCGGGCGTCGAGGAGACCGAGGCGGGCCGGATCCAGGGGCGCAACCGCCTGGCCGTCTGGCTGTTGGCCGGCTTCCTCGTGGTGATCGGTTCGCGGGGCGTCCTCACTGGGCGCCTTCCCGCCCTCGGCCAGTTCACCCCGTTCCCGTCGTGGTCTTCGACGTTCGCCCAGTTCTTCACCGGTTGGCATCCGTCCGGTGTGGGGACGACCGCTCCGGCCACACCGGCGTTGGCCATCTCCGGAGTGGTGGGCACGGTGCTGCTCGGTGCCATGGGCCTCACCCAGAAGGTCCTGATCTTCGGGTGCCTGCCGCTTGGCGCCTGGGGGACGGTCCGGCTGCTCCGGCCATTCGGGTCGCAGCGGGCGGCCATGGTGGCCGGGTTGGCCTATCTGGCCGTCCCCCTGCCCTACAACGCGCTGGCCCTCGGACGATGGGGTGCCCTCGCCGGCTACGCCGGTGCTCCGTGGGTGCTCGCCATCCTGGCTCGGTCGACCGGGCTCGAGCCGTTTGTCCGACGGGCCGGGGTCCCGACGGGATCCGGGGGAGCGGGGGACGGCGCTGCCGACTCGGGAGGTGCCTGGGCGTCGCGCCACGGCCTCCTCGGCGGATCGCTGGCGCTGGGCGTCCTCGACGCCGTCCTGATCTCCTTCGTGCCCGCCGCCGCCATCGTGGTCGTGCTCGTCGCCCTGTGCGTCGTGCTGTCGTCCCTCCTCTTCAAGGATTCGGCCCAGACGGCGCGGTCCGTCCGGCTGGCCCTGGGATCGACCGGCGTGGCCGTGGTCATCTCCCTCCCGTGGGTGATCGGGGTGCTCTCGACGGGGCGGGGGATGCTCGCCGTGTTCGGCCTGGGTACGCCCGAATCGGGGGCCGCCACTTGGGGAGCACTGCTCAGATTCGCGGCCGGGCCGATCGGCGGCTCCCCATTCACCTGGGGCTTCGTGGTGGCCGCAGCCGCCCCACTTGTCCTGGCCCGCGGGGTCCGCTTCCGGTGGGCCGCCCGGTTCTGGGCTATCGCCCTGGTGTTCTGGTTCGTCGCCTGGATCAGCGGCCGGGGCTGGACCGGTGGGCTAGCCATCGACCCCCTGGTGCTCCTCGGGCCTGCCGCTGCGGCCACCTCGGCCTCGATCGGCCTGGGGGTGGCCGCCTTCGAACGGGACCTGCCCAAGGCCGAGTTCGGTTGGCGTCAGGTGGTCACCGTGGTGGGGGTGCTGGCCGTGGCGCTGGCCACGGTGCCCACTCTGGTGTCGGCCCTCCCGGGGCGGTGGGACCTCCCGACCAACGATTTCTCGCAGTCGGTGACGTGGATGCAGGCCAAGGCGCCCGACGGGTCGTTCCGGGTGCTGTGGCTCGGTGACCCCCGGAGCCTCAACCAGGGTGGGTGGAACGCCGGGGACGGGCTGGCCTATGCCACGTCGGAGAACGGGTCGCCGGACGCCCGGTGGCTGTGGAACGCGACGGCGCCCGGACCGGCCGCACGCCTGGGGTCCGCCGTGGACCTGGCCCGGAGCAACCGAACCGATCGGCTGGGGAGCCTGCTGGCCCCGGCCGCCGTCCGCTACGTGGTCGTCCTGGACGCGATCGCCCCGGAGATCGCCGGGGAGCAGAGTCCGACCGCCTATCCGGTGCCGGCCGACCTCATGCCGGCACTCGGGCGCCAACTCGACCTACAGCCGGTCCTGTCGGGCACCGGGATCACCGTGTATGGCAATGCCGCGTGGGTCCCGCAGCGGGCCGAGGTGCCCGGCCGCCCGGGGTCGGCCCTCCCGGTGGCATCACCGCTGGCCGCCGGCCCGGGCACGCCGGTCGTGCCCGGGGCACAGCCGGTGCTGCCGGGAGCACCGGCCTCCCGCTCGTTCCGCGGCCCGCTGATCGCCGGCACCCTGTTCTCGTCAGCCGCCCCTTCGGGTGACTGGCAGCTGGTGACCGGATCGGGGGCGACGGCGACCCGTTCGGACTCTTTCGGCTGGGCCGCCCGGTACGCGGTGCCGGCGCCCACCACCGGGACCCTCCGCTTCGACGACGGGTTCCTCCCCCTGTTGGCCGGCATCTGGGCACTGGTGGCGTGGGGACTGGCCCTCGTCGCACTGATCGACCGGCGGCGGCTCCGCCGGGAGTGGGAGCGGGTGGGTCGGCCCCGGGCCTGGTCGCAGGGCCGGAGGCGGTCCCACGAGGAGCTCGATGACGCGTGGTCGCTCGACGAGGGGGTCCTCGGATGACCGGCCCCACTGGCGACGGGATGCCCGCAGCCGACGGACCGGTCGCGGGAGACTGGTCGATCGAGCCGACGCCGGCCCCCGCGGTGGAGACCCGGGTGTCTCGTCGTCGCCGGGCGGCGGGCCCGGTCCCCGGTCGGACCGCGGCCATCGTGGCCGTGGCGGCGGTCCTGGTGGGGGTCGGAGTGGTGTCAGCGGCCGCGCCGCCGCCGCCCGCCCCGGCGGCCCAGCCGGGGGACGGCGTCCAGGTGGCCCCGACCACGGCGAGGACGTCGTCCCTGTTCTGTGCCACGGGTGCCGGCCTCGACGCCGGAGCAGGCGCCACCGGGGTCGTGGCCCTCACCAATACGACGCGGAGCACGGCCCGCGGGGCGATGGTCACGGTCCAGGGGTCGGGGGCGGCGCCGGCCCGTCGCGCCGTGACGGTCCCCCCGCTCGGCACCACCGACGTGGTTCCGGCCCAGGGGCTTCCCGCGGGCGCCACGGCGACGACGTTCACCTTTGCGGGCGGCGGCGTGACCGGGACGATGGTCGTCGGGGGCCCCGTCGGATGGAGCACCGCCCCCTGCGCGTCGTCGGTGTCGTCCGAGTGGGACTTCGTGGGCGGCTCGACCGCCAGCGGGCTGCTCGACCTCTCGCTGTACAACCCCACCGCCGCCCAGGCCCTGGTCGATGTCAGCTTCCTGACCCCCGACGGCAACGTCCTCGTTCCGCAGGCCTACCAGGGCATCACCCTCATGCCGGGCCAGCTCGTGGTGGCCGGGCTCGGTGCCTACGTGCAGAACCAGCCAGTGGTGGCCACGCTGGTCCAGACAACCTCCGGTGCGATGGTGGCCACCGAGCTCGACCGCCTGGCGGTGCCCTCGGGGTCGGGCCTGGCCCTGGTGTCGGGCAGCCCGGCACCGGCCACGACGTGGCGGTTCGCCCAGACCACCGCCGTCCGGGGCGGCATGGTCAGCCTGTCGGTGGCCAACCCCTCGGCGTCCCCGGTCACCGCCCTGGTCACCGTGGGGCTGTCCTCGGCCACGGTGACGCCCAAGCAGCTCACCGTGGCCGGGCACTCGGTCCTGGCCTTCGCCGCCTCCGCAGTCCCCGGGTGGCCCCTGGGGTCGCCCTATGCCGTCACCATCACCGCCGCCACGCCCATCGTGGTCGGGCGGAGCGTCGTCGCCCCACCGGCCGGCGCGTCCCCCCAGGCCGGGCTGACCGGCGGGACCACGACCACGTCGGCGTCCTGGTTGGTGGTCGGACCCGGTGCCCCGGGCAATCCGCTG
>Ga0075522_10002030_pt1 | contig 15193 bp, 13 predicted proteins | sample NGEPerA_FD_74796 | JGI IMG/M metagenome (GOLD analysis project Ga0075522, IMG submission 74796) | Arctic peat soil microbial communities from the Barrow Environmental Observatory site, Barrow, Alaska, USA - NGEE PermafrostL2-A | ecosystem: Environmental > Terrestrial > Soil > Wetlands > Peat ... | reverse complement strand
GTGATAGCCGTCAGGACGCCGCCCCGTCACGTGCAGGAATAGATTGAGCTTGGCAGGGGCTGGCCAGAACGCTTGGGCCGGCTCGCAATCGGCAGACGACCCCGGCCCGCTCACGAGTCCCAATGATCTACGATGAGTCGCACCCGCACATCCGCCGAGTGCAGTGTCATCCGGCCGGGTAACCACAGTCCCTTCACGACCACGTAGTCGGCATATTCAATCTGCCAGCCGTTCTGTGTCAGCCCCGTCAGGCGCCTCTCGACGTCGACCACCTCCTCGGCAGGAAGCGCTGGATCCGGCACGCCCAATGTCCAGTAGCGAAGGCTTTGCAGCGGTGCATCGAAGCCAAGACGTGCCTTGAGCTCGGCGTGCGCCGCCTCATTGTCGAGGCGGTCGCCGTGCGCGTTAATCACCGTCAGGGCAGCGCCGTCAGTGGTCACCTGCACACCGCCTACGCCGAGCGGCCCTTGAAAGGAGATCTGCGATTGCGCGCCGTTCTGCACCCAACGAATGCTCGCGGTGAACCCCTCCTGGCCCGCAAGCACCGCAACGCGGCCCTTGATCTCGAATTGATCGCGCGCTTGCAGCGCTGCGCGCCGCGTCTCCCAGGACTCGCTCGTCGGTGTGGGTTGCGGCACTGTTTTGCAAGCCACAACGAGAGCCGCGCCAACGAGCACCATGAGCGCGGCGGCGCGCCTCATGAGGCGACCGGCGGCAGGAGCCGCGTGAGCGTACTTTTCAGAAGCGCAGCCGAGGGATCCCGCGCCAGCGCCGCAGCCCAGACTTTGCGTGCCTGGGCTTCATCGCCGCTCCTCCACAGTGCCTCTCCGAGGTGCGCTGCGATGTCTGCGTCCTGGCCGATGGCAAAGGCGCGCTGCAATATCGGCACGGCGCCGCGAACATCGCCGCGCTTGAAGCGTACCCAGCCTAAGCTATCGAGCACCGCGGGATTATCCGGCGTGATCGCAAGTGCCTGGCGAATGAGGCGCTCAGCGCGCGGCAGCTCAAGGCCATGATCCGCGAGCGTATAGCCGAGCGCGTTCAAAAGATTCGAATCCTCGGGCCGCTCCGCGATCATGCGCTCGAGCATCACGACTGAATCGCGCACCTTGCCCGCGCGTTCCAACAGGACCGAGAGCTCGTACTCGAGCACCGGATGGCGCGGATGCACCTCTAGCGCCGCATCAATCAAGGCAACGGCTGCGTCGCTTTCATCGTGGTCGGCGAGCAGGTGCGCCTTGGTGATCGTCAGCTGAAAGCTCTGTTCCGGGTGCGCCACTGCGTAGTCGTCGAGGAGTGCAAACGCTGCGGCCCGGTCGCTTGCAATAAGAAGTGCCGCCGCGCGAGTGCGCGCCGTAAGCCCGAGCGCGGAATTTTCCAGCTGGCGATAACCCGCCAACGCCGCCGCCTTATCGCCGTCGCGCGATGCGATGTCGGCGAGATACAGAATCACCCCTTCGCCCACATCGCCGCGTGCCGCAAGGTCCGTGAAGCGTCGCTGCGCCTCGGCAAGATCGCCCGCATCAAACGCCAGTATCGCCAGGCGCTGCTCGGCCTCGGTCGCCGTACTGCCGCCGGCTGCGTGCAGCCGTTCGAGCTCTTCGCGCGCCTCTTCCCGACGGCCGAGCGTCACGAGAACTTCTGCAAGCTCAAAGCGGCCGGTTTTCGGGTCCGCCTCCGTCACTGCATGCGCCTGGGAGATGGCCTCCGGCGCATCACCCTGCATGACCGCCACGCGCGCAAGCACGCGGATCGCCGCGGCGAGATCCGGCTTCTTTTCGAGCGCTTGGTGCGCATAACGTGCCGCCTGCGCGCTGTCGTAGGCGTCGAGCGCCAAAGCTGCGAGCACGGTGAGAGTTTCGGCGGATGCATTCGTCCCAATCGCGGTGCTCATCACCGCCAGTACTGCCGGCGCCTCCGCCTCTTCGAGAAGAGCGGTCGTCAGATCGGCGACGCGGGCGTCAACATTCGCTCCAGCTGCAGCTATGGCGGTTGCGACCGCGGCGCGCGCTTGCGGAATCTTATAGAGCTTCAGAGCAATGGCGGCGTCAGTGGTCGCGGCGTCCGCATCCGCCGGCGCGAGAGCCCGCCAGCGCTGCGCCGATTGCCAGGCTGCCGGGAGATCCTCGCAGGCCAGGCCCACTTCGCTTGCGCGTTTGGCGATGGGCGCGCCGCTGTGCGCCGCGGCCGCCGCGTAGTCTTCGGCCGCCAGTCTGCAATCACCGTGCTCGAGTGCGAGTTCGGCGAACAGCGTAAGGGTGCTCGGGTCTTTGGTGTGCTCGTCTATGGACGCCGTGCGCGCCGCCGAGCAACCTGCAACCGTCATGTAAGCGACGGCGCTCAGAGCCCCCACGATGCTGATCCCAAGCCGATTCATGGAAGTCACTATAAAGTGTCTGGCCATGCCGCGCACCGCGCGACCCGAAGCTCGATATTCATGAAGGACACGATCCGCCAACGCATTGAAAGAATGACCGATCGCTTTGAGGAGGTCGGCCGCCTGCTCGGCACCCCGGAAATCGCCGGCGGTTCGCAGCAGTTTCGCGAACTATCGATGGAATACGCACGCTTGCAGCCGCTCGTGGAGCGCTACGGGCGCTTTCGCGACCTGGAACGCGAGCTCGCGGCAGCCGAGGTGCTCACGACAGATTCGGATCCGTCGATGCGCTCACTTGCTGCCGATGAGGTCGTTAGCGCCAAGAAAGCCATCGAAGCGGCCGAACCGCCGCTTCTTTCGATGCTGATCCCGGTCGATCCACGCGACGATAACAACATTTTTCTCGAGGTGCGCGCCGGCACCGGCGGGGATGAAGCGGCGATCTTTGCCGGCGACCTGATGCGCATGTACGCACGCTACGCCGAGTCAAAGGCTCTGACGGTCGAGCTCATCAGCGAGAGCCCCGGCGATCACGGCGGCTTCAAGGAAATCGTGAGCCGCATCGCCGGCCGTCAGGTCTTCGCGCGTTTCAAGTTCGAGTCGGGAACGCACCGCGTACAGCGTGTGCCGGCAACCGAAGCGCAGGGAAGAATCCACACCTCAGCCTGCACGGTTGCGATCCTGCCCGAGCTTGAAGAGGTCGAAGCCATCGACATCAATCCGGCGGACCTGCGCATCGATACCTATCGCGCCTCCGGTGCGGGAGGCCAGCATGTCAATAAGACCGACTCCGCCGTGCGCATCACCCATGTGCCAAGCGGCATCGTGGTGGAGTGCCAGGATGAGCGCTCGCAGCACAAGAACCGTTCCCGTGCGATGGCGCTATTAAAGGCGCGTCTGCTCGCGGCCGAGCAGGCGAAGCAGGACAACGAGCGCGCGCACTCGCGCCGCCTGCAGGTCGGCAGCGGCGATCGCTCCGAACGCATTAGAACGTACAATTTTCCGCAGGGACGCGTCACGGATCATCGCATTAACCTCACTCTCTATAAGCTCGCCGATATCATGAACGGCGACTTGGACGAACTTCTCGACGCGTTGCAGCGCGAGCACCAGGCCGAGGAACTAGCGGCCGGGGAATGAAGGTGTTCGTCGACAGCGCGACCGGCGTGGATGTTGCGCTCGCGATTGCGGGACCGGGGGCGCGCGCCGCGGCTTTCCTCGTCGACTGGGTCTTTCGTATCATCCTCGCCATCGCCTGGTATCTCATCGCAGCCCCGCTCTACAACCACCGCTTAAGCTTGGCAAGTCCGCTGGAGCCGCACACGGCGTGGTTCGTGTTGGTGGTCGGCCCGCCGATTGCAATCTTCCTCCTCTATCACGTTGTGCTGGAAGTTCTGATGGCGGGCCAAACGCCCGGCAAACGCTTGGCTTGCGTGCGCATCGTCGCGCAGGACGGTGCGACTCCCACTGTCGGTGCATTGCTGGTGCGCAACGTATTTCGTGTCATTGACAGTCTGCCGGTGATGTACGGCGTCGGTCTTCTGACATCAATCCTGCGTGACGATCACGTGCGCATCGGGGATCTCGCCGCGGGCACGCTGCTGATTTACGATCACAGCGGCATTGCCATGCCCACATCAACCGATCCGCGGATGACGCATTGGCAGGCGGCCGCCGCACGGGCGCGCCGCCTCGCAAGCGGTCGCGCGCACGATGAGTCCGACGCGAGCCGCATGCTCGAGGACTACCGCCTGCTCGCCCACGATCTGGCGCGCACGCGCCGCGCCGGCGCACAAGCTCCGGCGCTTGAGTTTCTGGAAGCGGCCTATGCGCGCGCGCATGCGACGCTGCATCACGGTGCCTGGCACGCGGGGGACGCGCTCTTGAGTCTGTTCCGCGATCAGCTGCCGGATGTCGTGCAGTGGCTGCGGCCCTATATTTTGTGGGTGACGCTGCTCTTTGTCGTATCGGTATTCGCGGGCGGCTGGATGGTGCACACCTATCCTGCGCTGATTAATCTCTTCGCCTCGCCGCAATTGATCGCAACGGTGGAGCGCGGCGAGCTGTGGACCCACAGCCTTTTGAACGTCGTGCCTTCATCGATGCTGTCGCTGCAGATCCTGACGAACAACATTGTTGTCAGCATGTTTGCCTATTGCGCGGGGTTTCTGTTTGGCCTCGGCACCTTCTACGTTGTCGGCCTGAACGGCCTCATGCTAGGCGCCGTATTTGCGTTCACCGCGCAGCACGGACTCGATACGGAGCTTTTTGGTTTCATCGTCGCTCACGGCTGCGTTGAGATCTCGGTGATGTGCCTCTCGGGTGCCGCAGGCGCCGCGGTGGGTGAGGCCTTGATACGCCCGGACACGCCACGGCGCGCGGAGGCCTTTCGCAAGGCCGCCCTGCGCTCGGGGAAGCTCCTGTTCGCCTGCGCCGTTCTCCTCGTCGGCACCGGACTCATCGAAGGCTACGTGTCCCCGGATCCGCACGTCCCGTTCTGGATGCGCGTCGCGATTGGCGTGGGTTACTGGTTTGTGATGCTGGCTCTGTTGCGCGGCTGGTTCTTCGGCAGGCGGAACGATGAACGCTTGCAGCTGCCCGCCTAGTCTCAGATCCGGCGCCGTCGGCGCAGTTTTTCGTATTCATCAAATATGGCCTCCTGCAGCGCCTCCTCCCGCGTCGCGATCACCGGTGCGCCAAGGCGCCGCAGCTGCAGGCGTTGCGCGACGCCACGGCCCTCCTGCTCGAGGGCCGCGAGCGCCACCCACGGATCGCGCCATTTGCGCGCTTCGCGCCGCGCAAGCTCATGAATCTCATCGCTGCGGACGCCTGCGACGACCACCAGATGCGGCGGTGCGAGGAGCCGAACGGCGCGCGCAAGCGGCGCGGCGGCGGCCACCTCATCTAGATCAGTCAGCCAGATAACAAGACTGCGATGCTTCAGAAGCGTGCGGATCGCAAGTCCGGCGCGCACGGGATCGGAATTCCCGGACTGCGCGCTCAAACGCGCAAGCGTGCTCTGCAGACGCGCGACGGCGCGCAGTCCGCGCTCCGGGGCACACACAGCCAGCACCTGTTCGGCAAACACAACGAGCCCGACGCGATCGTCATTGGGCGTTGCAATCTGGGCAAAGCGGGCGGCAATGTTGGCATACAGGCCAAAGCGATCCAGGACTCCGGCGCGCACGCGCGAGAAGCGGCCCGCATCAAGCGCTATCAGGATGTCAAGGTGCTGATCTTCGCTGAATTCGCGCGTCACAAGCTCACCGCTTCGCGCGCTCGCCTTCCAGTCGACGCGCGCGAGCGGATCTCCTGCCGCATAGGCGCGCAGCTGATACAGCTCCGAGCCTGCGCCAAGCGAACGCCGGCCGCGCACGCCGCTGAGCCGGCCGCGCGGACGCGCGCGCACCAGGTGTGATACATCGGGTACAACGGCGATGTTCTTTACTACGGCAAGTTCGCGCGACCACCAGGCAAGACCTGCGGCCCCCAGGATGCGCAGCGGCAGTGCCGGCCAGGATCTAGGTCCCAAGCGCAGCGGCACGAGTGCGAAGGAATCGCGGACAACGCCGACGCCCGGCACTGCGAGGCGCCGCGTTGCCTGCAGCGCCTCGAAGCCGGTCGGCATGACCGGCGCAAACTCAATACGAAGCGTGCGCCGCGCTCTGGACTGAAACGTAAATGCCGCAGGTTGCGCGCGGCCAAGAAGGGCGCGCGTATCGGTATCGACGTCGGCGTGAATCACGACTTTGCGAATAAAGAGCGCTTCGCCCGCAAGGCCCAGGAGGAGTAAGGCGGCCGGCCAGTGCCACATCCCGGCGACGGCCTGATCGCTCGTCCATAGCCCTGCAATGGCCAATATTGCCGTGGCCACAATCAGGAAGTATGCGCGCTCCGCAAGATGCATTTCGATTCAGCGCGGCACCGCGGTATCGGCCAGGAGACCGCGCACGATGTCGATATCGCACTGCCCCTCAAGGAGCGCTTCCGGGCTCAATATGAGCCGGTGCGCCATCACCTGCACGGCAACCTCTTTGACGTCGTCAGGAGTTACAAATTCTGCGCCGCGCAATGCCGCGGCGATGCGTGCGGCTCGCAGCAGTGCGAGCGCACCGCGCGTTGACAGGCCGAGTAACAGGCGGCTATGCACCCGCGAGGCCTGCGCAAGGTCGAGCACATACTCGTGCAGCGCTTGCGCCACATGAATCTGTGCAAGCTCGGCGCGTGCGGCATCGAGGACGGCTCGATCAAGCTGCCCCACCGCATCCAATCCTGGCGCGGACGCAGCGCCGCCCCCATAGCGCTCGAGGACCTGGCTCTCGGCGCTGCGCTCGGGGTAGTCAATGTCGATTCGCAGCATGAATCGATCAAGCTGAGATTCAGGCAACGGATAGGTGCCCTCAAACTCGCGCGGATTTTGCGTGGCGAGCACCATAAAGTCGGGCGGCAGACTGAACACCGAGCGCTCGACGCTCACCTGCCGCTCTTCCATCGCCTCAAGGAGCGCCGACTGAGTCTTGGGGCCGGCGCGATTGATCTCATCAACCAGCACGACGTCTGCAAACAACGGCCCGGGACGAAACACGAAGCTGCGCTCGCGCTCATCAAAGACATGCACACCGATAATATCGCTCGGCATGAGATCGGGCGTTCCCTGAATGCGCTTGAACTGCCCGCCCAGTGCATGCGCGAGTGCCTTGGCGAGCAAAGTCTTCCCAAGACCTGGCACGCCTTGCACCAATACATGGCCACGCGCAAGAAGCGCGATCAGGAGCGCGCGTATAGACGCGGCCGCACCCACGACAACGTGTCCGAGCTCGCGCGTAAGTTCGGCGTCGAGTCGTTCGATGTGCAAGCTCACGCGATTTGCCGCTCCATGCGCACAATGAGATTGTGGACTTGCGTTAAGGAAACGCTGCTACCGGCCTGTGCAGCGTTATACCAGTGCTGCAACTGCGCAACATCCGCGCCTGCGATGCGCGGCAAGCTTGCAAGATACGCCCACGGCCCGCCAACGTGCGCTGCCGGCATGCGCTTTTCGATGCGCGCGAGGAACAGCGCGACCAGACGCTGCAGCGCAAGGCCGCGCGGCAGCACCCGCGCGAGAAAGCCGGCATTCGCGCGCACCAGATCGACCTCGCGCGGCGCCGCGATTCGTATGACGGGAACGCGCAGACGCGTCGCTCCGAGAACCCAAACGAACCACAGCGCCAACAGGATCGCAGCTGTGGCGTATAGACGGGGATCCTTATAAAACCTCTCCGGGTCGTAACTTCGCGTCAGACCCTGGTGGAAATCATCGAAGATCACTGCACCACCCGTGCCCAAATTGGCGTCGACAATATTGGCAAACAGCTGTGCGTTGGATGCAAGCGGCAGTGCCTGGTCAGTAAAGAGCGACCCCACACCGCTGACGACGATCCGACCGCTTGCGAGCACGCGTGTCCACAGCACCGCCTTGCCGTTGGCGCCCTCGTGCCCGAGCGCGAGCATGAAGCTGTCTGCGGGCAGACTCGCGCTCCAATCATTTTTCGTACGCGCCGCTGCCGAGCGCGCGCTGTCAACCCTCGTAAAATAGGCGTGGCCTCGGTTCGGCACTATGGTGGCGGCTTGCCGCGCGGGAGCCTTTGGCGCCGCAACGCTCTTAAAATCAATGCCCGAAAGCAACTTGAGATCGCCGAAATTCGCCCCGCCCACGACGGTCGCCCAATCCGGAGCGTCCGCCAGAGCTGCAAGCACGAGGAGCGTATTGCCGGTACGAAGCCATTTTTTCAGCCATTGGACCTCCGCACTCGTGACACTCTGAGTTCCGGGCAATGTCACTACGAGCAAATTGCCGACGGGCGCAAGATCGTGTCGCTTTGCAAGCTTATCGAATCGATCGCGCCATGAGACGACGCGCACACCCGAGCTGCGCAGCCACAATGGCGCGGCGTCGTAGCCCGCGCCGCCGAACTCGGCTGTGGTCGGCCGCGCAACGTTGCGGCGCTGATCGAGGTTGCCCGCGCCGTGCACGAACAGAACCAAGAAGAGCGCCAAAGCGCCGAACGCGAGAGCAAGCGTTGTGAGCCGGTCGGTCATGTAACGATGCGCAACCCCATTTCCAGCCGCTCTAGCAGTTCGCGGCCGCGCGCCAGCACCGGGGTGAGGCTCGCCGCGGCGAACGGCTCATCCGAAAACCGCAGTCGCTCGGCCGCAAGGGCAACCTCAGCGAGACGCTCGCGATCGTCCGCATGCTGCAATTGCGCCGCCCGCGCAAGCTCACGAACCGTGAGGCTTGCGGCAGCCGGCAGGCAGTGCGCCGCGGTCAGTCGCGCGGCGATGAGTTCGAGCAGCAGTCGCGGTCGCTCCGCCAACCCCGCATGCTCAATATCCTGCCAGCTCAACTCCGCTATGGGCGCGCTGCTCAAAGCGGCGGCGGCCGAATGAGCACGTAGCGGCGCACTGCGTATGCCGCGAGCGCGCCACTCGTTTACGATGATGAACCCCGCAAACGCCACCACCAACGCAAGTATTACGTAGGTTATGACGTCGAGCACAAATTCGGGAAGACTCACGCGCCTGAACAATCGTCCAAAATCTGCGCCCTTGTCCATATCCGATCTCGAGAGCACCGCGCGCAACCAGCTCCGCAAGCGCGCCCACCATCCTTGCGGAGCCTGATTATGCGCGGCCAGGCTTGCCAGAATGGGCTGCAAATTCGCGACGTTAAGGCTGCGTGCCGGCGCGGACAGCGCACTCTCGCGCACCAGCACCATTCGCAGTGTGGCGAGACTGTTGACCGACACGTCGTTGTCGGGATCATTCCAGCCAGCGGGCAACCAGGGCGCCCATTCGCTCGTGCGCAGCTGCCGTTCAAGTGCCGGACAGCGCGCCGCCATGCCTCCAAAACCGACGTCAAATTCAAGCTGCGTAATGCAGACATCTATCTCAGTTAGCACGTTGGTGGTAGCTGTCGCGGGCGGCGCGGCTGCCACCAGCAGCAAGAGCAGAAGCCTCAGTTTTCCTATGCGCGACTCGCTCATAATTTAGCTAAGGGCCGGCCGCAGCCAGCGCGCGACGCGCCAGAAGATCGCCGAACAGTGCGAGTGTCATCGCCACCATGAATGGCATGACAACAACGCCCAGAGAAATGATAAACACGGTTGAAGTCGCCGTGACGACTGCCAGGTCCGCACCGCGCTCAAATTGAACAAGGATGAAAGCAAAAATGCCGCCCAAGATGTTGAACACCAACACTATGACGGTGCAGACCAACATTACGGCAAATACTCGCCACCAGTTGCCGCGAACCAAACGTAAGCTTGATTGCATGGCTTCAAGCGGCGGGCGCTGCTCGAACAGGAACTCCGGCAGAGCCATCGATAGCGCCACAAACAGATAAACTCCCGGCACCACGAGCAAAATAGCACCCAGCCCAGTGGCGAGTATGGTTAACGTCACTAACAACAGAAGCGCCGGTAGCTTCCCGAAAGCGGCTGCAAATTCTGCCCGTGCCGACACCGGCAATCCTTGCGCAATTGCACGTTGACGCAGTAGCAACGCCACCCACAAGACGCACGATAGGGTCGTGCTAAGCACGAACAAAAACCACCAGGTCGGATCGCGAAAGGGAAACCGCCGAATCGGCGCGCCGGTTGCGAGCGCGTAGATCTTGCCGAGCTGACCGACAAGGGTCAGCAGCATGCTGTAGGGGAGAACCTTAAGAAGCGATGTCGAGAAGATCTTAAAAATGCCGTCGAGCACTTCCGGAATAGATTGCGGGCGCTGCGGTGGATACAAATGCGTGGACATGGCCCAATAATACGGTCAATGGCGCCCAATCTCACGACCCAGAATCTGCTCATCGCCGCTTTTGAGGCGCTGGCGCCGATCTCCGCCACGCCCGCGCTCGATGCGGCCGTACTCCTCACATTTGCGCTCGGCGGCCAGCGGGCGCGGCTTAAATCCCACGCCGATGAGGAGCGCAGTGACGCCGAGTGCGCGCGCTACGCAGAACTCATCGCGCGGCGCGCAGCCGGCGAGCCGATAGCCTATATCGTTGGCCACAAGGAGTTCTGGTCACTGCACTTCGGCGTCAGCGCTGCGGTGCTCGTGCCGCGGCCCGAAACCGAGCTCCTGGTCGAGCGTGCACTGGCGCTGATGCCGACAACGGCCGTGCGGGCGCTTGATCTGGGAACCGGCGCCGGCAGCATCGCGCTCGCCCTTGCGCATGAGCGGCGCGAATGGCACGTGACTGCTTCGGATATCAGCTCGGCTGCGCTTGCAGTCGCTGCTCGGAACGCGCAAGCACTTAATCTTCATCAGGTTGAGTTTGTGTGCGGCTCGTGGTTTGAACCTTTGACCGGCCGGCGCTTTGACCTCATCGCGAGTAACCCGCCGTATGTCGCGGCAGGGGATGCCGCACTACGGGCCGCAACTATGCGTCACGAGCCCCGTATCGCGCTGACGCCCGGCGATGATGCCTTGGCTGATCTGCGCCATATCATCCGTGCATCCCCTGAGTATCTGCCGCGCGGCGGCTGGCTCCTCCTCGAACACGGTGCAACGCAAGCGAACGAAGTCGCGCGTGAGCTTGTGGTGCGCGGCTTCCGTCACGTACGCTCGCGGCGCGATCTTGCCGGGCACGAGCGCATGACCGAAGCGCAATGGGGCGCCCAACTTCCACATGAGGCTTGAGAACTAAATGATCCGCTTTCAGACAACACACGGCGACTTCTCCGTTGAGCTTCTCGACAAAGAAGCGCCCATATCGGTCGAGAATTTTCTTAAGTACGTCGATGACGGCCACTTCGATGGCACGATCTTTCATCGCATCGTGCCCGGCTTTGTGATCCAGGGCGGCGGCTTGACGGCGGACTTCAGCACCAAGAAGACTCGCGCTCCGATCAAGAATGAAGCGACCAATGGGCTTAAGAACGAGCGCGGCACCCTGTCGATGGCGCGCACCAACGACGTCAACAGCGCTACCTCGCAGTTTTTCGTGAACCTGTCCGACAACGCCTTCCTCGATAACACGAAAGGCTTGCACGGCTACGCGGTGTTTGGACGCGTACACGAAGGTATGGATGTAGTCGATAAGATCGCCAAAGTGCGCACCGGTACACGCAAGCAATATCAGGATGCACCGCTTGAGGATGCAGTCATTATCGCCGTGCGCCGTGTAGAGCCTGCCTAGGGCAAAGTCGCGTGTTCAAATGGATCGCTGTCACGATCCTCACGGCGCTGACGCTGACAGCCGCGGCGGTGCTGCTGCTGCGCGTGTGGCCTCCGGCGACGAGCGCCTTCATGCTCGAAGCGCGCCTGGAGTCGCCGGCGGCGCGCCGCATACGCTACGACTGGGTCGACTACGCGCATATATCTGCGCAGGCGGCACTGGCCGTCATGGCCTCGGAGGACCAGCAGTTTCCCTACCATCACGGCTTCGACATGAAATCGATCCGCGCGGCCGAGATCAATAATGAGGAAGGCGGGCGGCTGCGTGGCGCGAGCACCATCTCGCAGCAGTTAGCGAAAAATCTGTTTCTCTGGCCCGGCAAGAGCTACGTGCGCAAAGCGCTCGAAGCATGGTTCACGCTGTTGCTCGAGGCGCTGCTGCCGAAGCAGCGTATCCTTGAGCTGTATCTCAATATTATTGAACTCGGTCCTGGTATTTACGGCGTCGGGGCGGCAGCGCACGAGTATTTTCACAGCTCCGCCGCGAGACTCACTGCAAGCGAAGCTGCGCTCCTCGCCGCAGTGTTACCGAATCCCGAGCGCCTGCACGCCGACCGGCCATCGCGTTACGTCAGCGAGCGGCATGATTGGATCATGGCTCAAATGCGCGTTCTTGCCGATGCCAACTACATCAGTTTGGTCGCGCGCGGCTCGCGGCCGCCGCCACCACCACTTGAGCGACCGCATCGTAGTCGCCATTGAAGTGATGGCCGCCTGCAAGCTTCACGACTTTGACGCGCGTATTTGCAAAATGCGGGCACAAACTATCGGCGTCATCGTCGCCATAGACGCAGAGCACGGCGGGTACCGGCAGCCTGTCTACCTCCGGCCGCACCGGCAAACCTGAGCCGCCGGTCATCACCCAGTTACTCAGGTGAAATTCGAAATCAGCGCTCGTATCGGGTGCCAGCATCGCAGCCAGCACGACACGCCGGCGGCTCGCGACCGGCAGTCGATTGATCGCAAACGGCAGTACATCGGCGCCCTGCGAGTAACCAAGGACGATCGCGCGCTTTTTCTTCCAGTGAAACGCGTAGTAGCGCAGGATGCGATCAAGATCCCCGGCAAGCGCCTGCGGCGTGCGTGCAGTCCAGAAGTAACGCAGCGAATCAACCCCCGCAACTGAAATGCCGCGTGCCACGAGCGCCGCCGCAACGTTCTTATCAATCCCAGCCCAGCCGCCATCTCCTGACAGGAACACGGCGAAGAGATCGCTGCTGCCGTCTGCGTGGGTATCAACTATCGGCAAATCGGCAAGACTTGCGGGCGGCGGAACATCGGGCACTCGCTGCGCCGCGATTTTTTGATAATTCGCAATGAGCTGCGGCAGCCAGCTTGCCATCGTAACCGTCGCGCCGCGCACTGGTGGCGGCACGACAGTCATCTGGGCATGCGGTACGGCGGCTACAAAGCCAGCCGTCGGCGGAGCGATGCAGGCGCCGTCGGGCTCGATCTGCAGGGCGATCCATGGGACCTGCAAGCGTGTCGCAGGCGCAAGTTGCACACCCTGAGCGTCGGGCGTCGACTGCAGTGCGGCACTCGGGCACAGCGGTCGCTTGAGCGGCAGCGTCCGGCAGAATTGCACCGATACAGCGCCTGCGAAGAGATCAGCAGGGGCCTGCGCGATCATGGCGTATGCAAAGGTGGCGCCGGCGGAATAGCCAATGAGGATTGGCGTTATGTAGGTTGGCAGCCGATAGTAGGCCTGCACATAGCGTGCAAGATTCTCAAGATCGCCATCCGGAGAGGTGCAAGTCGCAGCGTCAGCCTCAAGACTTGCAAGAAGCTCCGGGGTATTAATGACTGCGACCATCGCGCCCGTATTTGCGATGGCAAGCGCGGCCTCGGTAATGCTCGCGGTGACCCCCTGCTTGCCCGACAAGAAGAGGACGAATTGTTTGACCTCGCCTGCTGGACGGTAAACGGCGACCTGAGTGAAGCGTCCGTGCGCAAGCAGCTCAGCAGCATGAGCGCCAAGCGAGCCCGCGCCCAGCGCCAACGCGAGGCACACGGCAACAATACGCCTCACGGCGCAGGCTCATAGCCCAGATTCGGCGACAGCCAGCGTTCGGCATCCGCAAGCGTCATGCCGGTGCGACGTGCGTAGTCGACCACTTGATCGCGATCGATCTTGCCGACGCCAAAATAGTGCGCCTGCGGGTGCGCAAAATACCAGCCGCTAACCGCCGCCGTAGGGTACATCGCAAAGGATTCGGTGAGGCGAATGCCGGCATTGTTGTCGACATCGAGGAGACTCCAAAGCTTCGCCTTCTCGGTGTGGTCCGGGCAGGCGGGGTAGCCCGGCGCCGGGCGGACGCCGCGATACTGCTCGCGTATCAGCTGCTCATTCGTCAGCGCCTCCTCAGCGGCGTAGCCCCACAGTTCGCGGCGCACGCGCCCATGAAAGCGCTCCGCGCAGGCCTCGGCCAAGCGATCTGCGAGTGCCTTTAAGATGATGCTCGAGTAATCATCGTTGCCACGCTCGAAGCGCCCGATGTGCTCATCGATGCCAATACCGGCGGTAACCGCAAACGCGCCGATGTAGTCGGGCACGCCGCTTTCTTTCGGCGCAATGTAGTCCGCGAGGCACTCGTGCGGCTGGCCCGGCGCCTTATTCTTCTGCTGACGCAGAAAGCACAGGGTCGTCAAAACCTCAGTGCGCCGCTCATCGGTGTAGACCTCGACGTCATCACCGACGGCATTTGCGGGAAACAGGCCAACCACCGCGCGCACACGCAGCCAGCGTTCGGCAACAATCTTCTTCAACATCTCGCGCGCATCGGCATACAGACTGCTCGCCGCCTCGCCCACGACAGGGTCCGTCAGGACCCCCGGAAACTGACCGGTGAATTCCCAGGCGTTGAAGAACGGCATCCAGTCGATGCTCGGCACGAGATCGCTCAACGGATAATGATCGAAACAGTGCACGCCGGGTGCAAGCGGTGCGAACGGCGCCGGCGCCGCCCAGTCAATGCGGCGACGGTTGGCGCGGGCCTTCTCAATATTGAGCTCCGGCGACTTCACTTTCTTGCTGGCATGCTGCTCGCGGCGGCGCTCATGCTCGGCATCGTTGTGCGTCACAAACGCTTCGCGCTGCGAGGCGGTGATGAGCGACTGGCATACGCCCACCGCGCGCGAGGCGTCTTTGACGTAGACGACCGGTGACTTATAGTGCGGGGCGATCTTGACCGATGTATGCGTGGGCGAAGTCGTAGCACCGCCAATCAAGAGCGGAATAGTGAACCCCTGGCGCTGCATTTCGCGCGAAATGTTCACCATTTCATCAAGTGAGGGCGTAATGAGCCCCGAAAGTCCGATGAAATCGACTTCCTCGCGGCGTGCGGTCTCGAGAATCTTGGCGTACGGAACCATGACCCCAAGGTCGATCACCTCAAAATTATTGCATTGCAGGACAACGCCGACGATGTTCTTGCCAATATCGTGCACATCACCCTTCACGGTGGCGATCACCATGCGGCCATTGGTTCGCGCCGTACCCACCTTGCCCTTTTCGATGAACGGCAAGAGATATGCAACCGCGCGCTTCATCACGCGCGCGCTTTTGACCACCTGCGGCAGAAACATCTTGCCGGAGCCAAA
>Ga0075522_10002028_pt1 | contig 15205 bp, 13 predicted proteins | sample NGEPerA_FD_74796 | JGI IMG/M metagenome (GOLD analysis project Ga0075522, IMG submission 74796) | Arctic peat soil microbial communities from the Barrow Environmental Observatory site, Barrow, Alaska, USA - NGEE PermafrostL2-A | ecosystem: Environmental > Terrestrial > Soil > Wetlands > Peat ... | reverse complement strand
AGCGCCGTCAATGAGGGCGTCGCGGCAACCAGTACCATCGCGCCCGGGGGGCGTGCGGACGTTGTCGGAGATCCCCTCCAACTCCTAGATGACGCCCGCCCCCTTTTGCTCCGGCTACTGGCGCGAGTGGGGTCTTCGATCTTCAGCAGTTCCTCCAGCCCATTCCCGTGTCGGCCAGCGTCCGCACGCCGCGGCGCCACACGTGACGCGCTGGCAGCCCTACGAGGAATCCCGGCGTACCCAACTTCAGGACGCAAGGCCCCGACAGACCTGGCCCGATCCGGCAATAACACCGTCGCCCACCCCAGCGTGTCACTTTGTTCCTTGAGCCAAAGTCAAGACCTATCGGAGTTAAGCTTCCCTGGGCTTGACCCGGTTCAACGGACACGATTGCTAGCCTGAACACACAGCGGCGTGGGCGGATTCGTAGTCTGCCGGACTGAGGTTGCCGACACCGAGCGTCGAGTGGCGGCGCTCGCGGTTGTAGAAGGCCTCGATGTACTCGAAAGATCGCGCTCCGCGCGGCGGCGCGCGAAGGCCAGCTGTGCGGGTACAGGAGGTCGAGCTTGAGCGTGGAGAAGAAGCTCTCGGCGACTGCGTTGTCCCAGCAGTTGCCGGACCGGCTCAGGCTGGACCGGATGCCGTAGCTTTCGAGCACCACGGCGGTCGACGCAGATGGGGCTGATGCGAGAAGATGATGGGAAGGGGCTCCGGTGAGCATCTCAGTTCCGGATCTCGGTCAGGAGGACTAAGCGTCATGGCATCAGTGGCCTTCGAGCGCGTCACGAAGCGCTATACCGCGGACACTGCCGCCGTGTCGGATCTCGATCTCGAGATCCGTGACACTGAGTTCATGGTCCTGGTCGGCCCGTCCGGGTGCGGGAAGTCGACCGCGCTGCGCATGCTTGCCGGTCTGGAGGACATCACCGAGGGCGCGATCAAGATCGGTGAGCGTGTGGTTAACGATGTACCGGCTCGCGACCGGGACGTCGCCATGGTGTTCCAGTCCTATGGCCTGTATCCCCACATGACCGTTTACGACAACATGGCTTTTGGGCTCCGGCAGCGGCACACCCCAAAGCCCGATATCGAGCCAAAGGTGAGGGAGGCGAGCAGGCTGCTCGGTCTCGACAGCTACCTCCAGCGCAAGCCGCGCCAGCTGTCCGGCGGTCAGCGCCAGCGCGTGGCGCTGGGGCGGGCGATCGTGCGCAGCCCGCAGGTCTTCCTCCTGGATGAGCCCCTCTCCAACCTCGACGCGCAGCTCCGAGTGGAGACCCGCGTCAATCTGCAGAAGCTGCACCGTGACCTCGCCTCGACGTTCGTCTACGTCACCCACGACCAGGTCGAGGCGATGACGATGGGCGATCGGATCGCCGTGCTGAAGGACGGCGTTCTCCAGCAGGTTGCCTCGCCCTCTGACATCTATGACCACCCCGCCAACATGTATGTCGCGGGCTTCATCGGCAGCCCAAAGATGAACTTCATCCCGGTCACGATCGAGGGCACCACCGCCCGTGCGGCCGGGTTCCAGCTCGAGCTGCCGCGGGCGCTCGATATTGATTCCGGCATGCTGGGGATCAGGCCCGAGGAGGTGACCGTGGAATCAACCGGAAGCAGCCCGCAAATCGAAATGAAGGTCGAGGTTGTCGAGTCGCCGGGCTCCGACCAGTTCCTGTACGGCACGGTGAGTGGGGACGCTGTGATCGCGCGTGTCGATCCGCACTTCAAGGTCGCCGTGGGCGATCTGGTAAGGCTGACGCTCAACATCGAGCGGCTACATGTTTTCGACACCACAACCGAGAAGGCGGTGCTCTAGTCCTGACGACCAGCAGCTGGGCGGACGACGCGCGAATCCGCATATCTTGCCGCGTCGACTCGGTGCGACAACCAGACCCTCGGCGCTGTCTATGGGGCATCGCCGTTGGTGCGCCAGCGCACCGACAGCGCACGGTAGCCCGGCTCACCATCCACACCGACGTGTTCAGGCTGTGTCAGGGGGCGCCTGGAAGGCCCACAGTTGCGTCGAGGTTTCGTCGCCAGGAGCTGGATTGGATGAGAGGCATGGGTTGGCGACGGGGGTGCAGTTTGGTGGCGGTGGCGCTGGTAGTCGCAGCCTGCGGAAGCAGCGCTCAGAGCAGTTCCAGTTCCCAGGCAGCCGGCACGAAAGGTCCGATAACCATCTGGTACTCCAACAACGCCCCGGAGGTGCAGTGGGGCAAGGCGGTCGTCGCCGCGTGGAACACGGCACATCCCAGTGAGCCGGTCACCGGGCAGGAGATTCCGGCCGGCAAGACCTCGGAGGAAGTGATCGGTGCCGCGATCACAGCGGGGACGACGCCCTGCCTGATCTACAACACCGCACCCGCGGCCGTACCAGGGTGGCAGCAGCAGGGAGGCCTGGTCGCCCTCAGCAACTTCTCCGACGGGGATTCCTATATCAACGCCCGGACAGGGAGTGCGGCGGGGCAGTTCAAGTCAGCCGACAGCAAGTTCTACCAGATGCCCTGGAAGAGCAACCCCGTCATGATCTTTTACAACAAGGCCGTCTTCCAGAAGGCCGGCATCGATTCGACCAATCCGCCGCTCACGACCTATGCGCAGTTCCTGAGTGCCGCACAGACCCTGGTCGCCAAGGGGGGCGTGCGGGCGGCGATCTGGCCGTCGCCGACCTCGGAGTACTTCCAGCCCTGGTTTGACTTCTATCCGCTCTTCATCGCCGAATCCGGAGGCAAGCAGTTGGTCGAGAACAACCAACCGCAGTTCGCCTCGTCGGCCGGCCAGGACGTCGCCAACTTCTGGCGTCAGCTGTACGCGAGCAAGCTGGCGCCGACGGAGGCTGCCCAGGGCGATCCGTTCGCCACGGGGCAGGCCGCGATGGCCATTGTCGGTCCCTGGGCGATCGCCCAATACACCGGCAAGGTGGACTGGGGTGTCGTGCCGGTACCCACCAAGGACGGCAAGGATCCCAGTCAGATCCAGACGTACTCCGACGAGAAGTCGATCGGGATGTACTCGAGCTGCAAGAACCAGGGCACCGCATGGGACTTCCTGAAGTTCAGCACGAGCCAGGCCAACGACGGCCAACTGCTCGAGGTGACGGGGCAGATGCCGATGCGGACCAACCTGCCCACCACCTACGCCAGCTACTTCGCGTCCCACCCGTCATACAAGGTGTTCGCCGACCAGGCGGCTCGGGTCACTCAGGTGCCGAACGTTGTCGGGTCGATTGAGATGTGGCAGGACTTCCGCGACGCCTACTCGAAATCCGTGATCTTCGGTAACGAGAGTGTCAACCAGTCTCTGCAGGGCGCGGCGACACTGATCACGGCCCTACTCAGCAAGTAGCAGGCCGGAGGAGCGAGAGTGGCGGCGGCGGCGGGTAGGCTCCACCGTCGGCGCTCACGGCTGCGGGCCTGGTTCGGAGAGCAGCCGATCGGCTACCTCTTCGTCGCGCCATTCGTCCTCTTTCTCGTCGGGATCTACGCCTACCCCTTCTTCTTCGCGCTCTTCATCTCGTTCTACAAGTACATCTTCACGGCGCCTGGAGCCCGGGTCGACCAACCGTTTGCCGGCCTGGGCAACTACACCGCGGTGCTGTCCGATCCACTCTTCCACATCGCTGTCCGCAACGTGCTCATCTTCCTGGTCATCAACGTCCCTCTCACCGTCGCGGTCTCCATGGTTCTGGCCACCGCGCTCAACGGTGCGATCCCGCTCCGCGGCTTCTTCCGCGCGGCGTACTACGTCCCGTACATCACCGCCAGCGTTGCCGCCGTGGGTGTCTGGCTGTGGCTCTTCAGCGGCCCCGGTCTGGTCGACAAGCTTCTCGGCCCTCTCGCGCCCAATCCCTCGTGGCTGGTCAACGGATTCTGGGCGATGCCAATCATCGCCATCTATGTAACCTGGAAGGGGCTCGGCTTCTACATCCTCCTGTACCTTGCCGCGCTGCAGGCCATCCCCAAAGAACTGTATGAGGCGGCCAAGGTGGACGGCGCTCGCCGCATCGGCACCTTCTTCGCGGTCACCGTGCCCGGGCTGAAGCCGGCAACGGTGCTTGTTGTGGTGGTCTCGATCATCACCGGGGCCAACTTCTTCACCGAGCCCTATCTGTTGACCGGGGGCGGTGGCCCGGACAACCAGTCGGTCTCGCCGGTCTTCCTGATCTACCGGCAGGGTATTGAGCAGAACCACCCTGGATACGCGGCGGCCATGGGGATCCTGCTCGCCATCGCTGTCCTGGTCGTCTCCGGCGTCAGCCGATTCTTCCTGGAGCGCGAATAGCCGTGGACGCCGTCCAGGAGCAGTCTCGTGCGGCAACACCCGCGCCGGCTCGGAAAGCCACCAAGCGTGGGCGCGGCTTGGGCACATGGCTGCGACTGATTCCGCTTCTGATCGGGGCGTTCGTCTTCTTGTTCCCCTTCTACTACATGGTCGTCAGCGCTCTTCAGAAGGCACCCAACCCAGGCATCTCAGGCGCGTTCCCCAGCCCGTCGAGTCTCTCCCTATCCAACTTCGGGGCCATCAACGATGCCATCAACTTGCCGCGGAGCCTGCTCAACTCAGCTCTCTTCACCGGCGGTGTGCTGTTGGGCACGCTCGTGTTCGGAATGCTCGCCGGGTACGCGCTCGCCCAGCTGCATTTTCGCGGCCGGCAACCGGTCTTCTACCTGCTGCTGCTGTTGCTCGTGCTGCCGTTCCAGCTGTTGATGATCCCGCTCTATGTCCTGATCGCGCGCAACTTCGGGCTTGGCGACAACCTGCTCGGAATGATCCTTCCCTTCGCCATCAATCCGACCGCCGTGTTCATCTTTCGGCAGTTCTTCCTGCAACTCCCCCGCGACATGTTCGACGCCGCGCGGATCGATGGCGCTTCGGAATTCGCGGTCCTCACGCAGGTGGTCATGCCTCTGACCAGGCCGGCGATCCTCACCGCGCTGCTGATCACCTTCATTGGTCCCTGGAACGAGTTCCTCTGGCCATTCCTGATCACCAAGAAGCTGGAGTTGGAGCCGCTCGCCGTCGCTCTCGCCAACTACATCTCAACGGTTGCCCAGAGCACCGCCAACCCCTACGGAACCATCCTGGCAGGCGCCTTCGTTCTGGCCGTTCCGGTAGTCATCCTCTTCCTGATCTTCCAGCGTCAGTTCGTCGAGTCCGCGATCGGTTCGGGCATCAAGGGGTAGCCGGACGATGATGCGCTTCCACCGTGCCCTCGTCCCAGCGATGGCCGTGCTCATTGCGGCATCCGGCAGTGCGTCCGCCGCTCCGCCGGGCGTCGCCGGGGGTCTGGGGCCCGGCATCGTCAATCTCGCCCACCTCGACTTCCTCCACGACTCGGTCCCCTACCCGGCCGCGCCGCCGCCCGGCCACGCCACCACCGAACCGGGCAGCCCGATCGACACCTGGTGGGTCTATGCGAACTTCGATGCCACCAGGGGAACTTACACGCGCACGGGAGGGGGAGCGTACGACCCGGCCACCAACACCTACGGCCAAGGTGCGTTCGACACCGACGATGTGAGCCGGGCCGCCATCGTCTACCTCACCCACTACCGGTTCTATCACGACCAGCACAGCCTGAACATGGCCCGAGGAGCGTTGCGCTTTGTGCTCTATATGCAGACGACCTCAGGCCCGAACGCGGGCAACTTCGTGCTCTGGATGCAGCCTGACGGTGCCCTCAACCCGACTCCCACGCCGCCCGACCAGCCAAACCCGGCGGACGCTGGCGCCTCGTACTGGCTAGCCCGGTCGATATGGGCGATCGGTGTGGGCTACCAAGCGTTTCAAAAAACCGACCCCTCGTTCGCCGCTGCCCTCGCCGCCCGGATGCAGCTGGCGATGGCGAAGCTGGACCGTGAGCTCGTCGGGCCCAACTATGGCCATTACCTCACCCTCCACGGTTACCAGACCCCCGCGTGGCTGATCTCCGACGGCGCGGACGCCTCTTCCGAGGCGCTGCTCGGCCTGACGGCCTTCATTCAGGCGACCGGCGACGCAGAGGCACGCAAGCTGGCTTTGGACTTCGGGATCGGTATGGCCGGCTTCCAACTCGGTAGCGAAGCCGACTGGCCCTGGCTCGCGCTGATGCCGTGGGCGCGGTCGGTCAGCGATTGGCATGCCTGGGCAGCGCATATGACGATGGCGCTGGCCAGTGCCGCCCAGACGTTGGATCGGCCAGAGTGGCTGGCCGCGGCGCAGCGTGATGCGAGTTCCTTCGACGTGCACGAGCAACTCAGCTTCGGCGCCATCAACGGTCTCACGCCCGCGCCGAACGACCTGTCCCAGATCGCCTACGGCAATGAGACGACGGTGGACGGCCTGCTGGCGGTCGGGACCGCCACCGGTAACCCCGTGTTCCGGCGCTGGGCGGGGATCGCGGCCGGCTGGCTGTTCGGTGACAACCCTGCGGCCACACCGATGTATCAGCCGAAGACGGGGGTGGTTTTCGACGGGATCAACGGCGACGGCAGTGTCAACCGCAATTCAGGCGCGGAATCGACCATCGAGGGGCTGCTGTCGCTCATGAACGCGGTCAACGACCCCGAGGCCAGGCAGTACCTCGGATTTGACACGGTCCTGAGCCGGTTCACTGACCAGAAGGTCGAGGCCGAATCGGGGACATTGAGCGGTGCTGCGACCGTCGTCAGTCCGGCCTCTTCCTGGACCGGTGAGGCCATGTGGAGCAACGGCCAGTATGTGGACCTCGCCACCGGTGGCAGCGACAGGCTTGCGGTGACCGCGCCCGCGGCCGGCCGCTATCTGCTCTACGTCACCTTCGACAAGCAGATATCGCCCTCGGGGTCGGTTGGGGTCACGGTGAGTGTCGACGGTGTCGCGCAGGGCACCGACTGGCAAGGCGGCGCGGGAGCGCAGGGCGTGTCGCCCAACCCCGACTATCTGTGGATCGACAGCCTTCAATTTCACAGCCCGTTGGCGGCCGGGCAGCACACCGTCACACTCGCGTACGCGGGCACCGGGGCGATGCACGCCAAGGTCGACGCGGTGTTGCTCCAGCCCGCGGTGGAATCCACGCTGCTAACCGCCGCCGGCGGTCATGAGCTGGCCCTCTACAAGAGCCTCGCGGCTGGTTCCGAGGGGGCGACGCTTCCCAACGGTCGCTGGCGCGTACAGATCTACGACGCAGGGGGCAGTCTGGTGGGGACCAGCGTGCAACCAGGGGGCGGGACCGTGTACGTCCCGGCCTATGGCTTCGCCATCGCCGCGAGCCGGTAGACCGCAACGCCATAGCCGCGCAGGTTGACCTCAGCGACCGGTTCGCCGGCCTCCAGGTCGACCAGTTTCTGGCCCTGAGGGAGACCGGGCCGCAGCTTCACCGGCTCGGCGGCCTGGCTGAGAAACCACACGTAGCGGCTGCCGTCCCGGTGCACGAGGGAGTCCACCAGGACATCCGGGCGTGAGCTGACGACCGCCCGATCAATTCCAGCCAGGATGGCCAGGGCGCCATAGAGGCGGTGGGTATCCTCCGGGTTCGCACCTGCCCGGGCGCTGGCGAAATACTCGGTCGGGTACGTGGAGAGCACGATCCGGCCGCTGCCCACCTCCCGCACCAGCAGCGCCGGCCGGCCGTGCACGTCGCGGGCGACCACCTGAGCCTCACCGGGAATGACCGGCAGGTAGGCGCGACCGTGCGCGTTTCCCGCCACCCGAAAGGAGAGCGTGGTTCCCGGCGCAAGGTCGCCGAGACCAGTTTCGAACGTCCAGGTCACAGCCTCGTCTTCGACGGCATCGACCAGGCCGTAGCGCAGCTTGTGCTCCACCCCGAAGAACTCGTTGAAGTGGCTGTGCCACGGCCCACGGCGCAACTTGACGCCCCCGCTGAAGTACGAGCAGTAGACGGTGGAGCCGGCCGCCGCGCGCGCTTCGAGCTCGGCCCATGTGGGACCGGTCAGCGCCTGTGTGGACGGAAGCAGGATCAGCTGCGCTGGCGGGACTCCGTCGAGCTCGCGGACGAAAGCGGGCGGTAGCCCCGCCTCCCGCGCAGCGACGTAAGCCTGCAGCAGGATCCCACGGATCAGCGGCCGCTGGCTGGGAGCGATGAACGGATAGTCAGTGTCGAAGTAGGAGGGCACCACCACGGCTACCTCGGTGGGCGCCCGGTCGCAGCCCGCGAAGTCAATCTGCTCCAGCGTGCGGTGGAATCGTCCCAGCTCCAGCAGCGCCAACTTGGGCGACCCGTCAGCTCGGGTGATGCCGAAGTGCAATTCGAATGGATGGTGCCGGTAAGGGTCCTGGGCCGCCAGCTCGAAGTCGGTGTTGTTCCACGCCAGCCAGCCGACCGCCCCGGCGAGCAGCGTGCTGTTGAGGACCTGGCGGTAGTAATCGGCTGCAGCGGTGTCCGAGGCATGGTCGGAGCTGACCCCGAATTCCTCGAGCACCACGGGCAGGCCCACATGGCTGAGTTCGCAGTTGAAGGCTGCCGTCAGGTGCTGACGAACCGCATCGTCCTCCATCGGATAGCAGTGCGGGCCGATGAAGTCGACAGTGCGTGCCAAGTCGCGCAACCGGAAGCCGTTGTCGACCCCCGTGACCTCGACGCCCCAGGCACCATCACCGAGGGATACCGGCTGGGTCGCCCCGCCCGCGCGGATCGCCTGCACCATCAGCTGCGCCCAGCTACGCACGTTCTCGGCCGGGGCGTCATCCCCGCCGTACACCGGCATCTCGTTTGAGATCAGCCACGCGCACACCGACGGGTGATCCTTGAAGTGGCTGGCGATCTCCCGGAGATAGAACGCCTGCTGCGCCAACATCCAACCGTCCGCGTAGAGATCGCGTCCATACCGCCAGGGCACATCCCAGTTCTCACCGGACATCTGACCGACGATGAAGGTGGGAATCGTGGTCATGTTTACTGCGAGATGGAGATCGAGGAAACGAGCGTAGCGTTCGATGAACGGCTCCGCGAGGCGATCCGGCTCGGGCATGAAGTCCGGCCAGTACAGAAACGAGCGGGTGACGTTGAGCCCATGGCTCATGAGAACGTGCAGCTCCGCGAGGACCACCTGCTCGTCGAACGTCCGCCACATCAATGGGCCGCCCACGCGCGACCAGAAGTTCGCCCCGACCCAGACCCGGCTAAGCTTCGGGGCCGGACGTTCGACTGCAGCCATGCCCAGGGAGTCAAACACAAATACCCGATCTCGCTCTCAGGTTCCCAGCCAACCCCCTGATCTCTCCCGCGGACGTGCCACCGTCTCGCCCAGATCTCAGCGTCCTGTGTGTGCTCAACCCAGGGGCTTTCCACTTCGACGGTAAGACCTGGCTGATGCTGCGCGTTGCGGAGGGGGTTCCCGCTGCTGACGGCACGGTGAGCGCGTTGGTACTCGATGCGACGGCGCCGGAGGGCATGCGTCGCGTCGAGGCTCGGTCCGGTGATCCCGACCTGATCATCGGCGACCCGCGCGGTTTCACCTGGCGCGGCGACCACTACCTAACCACGATCTCTCATCTTCGGCTCGCCTCGAGCCACGACGGCGTCAGCTTCCGCGTCGAACCCGCACCCGCGCTGGAGGGGGAGGGAAACCTGGAGAGCTACGGCATTGAGGACTGCCGAGTGACGGAAATCGACGGTCGCTACCACCTTGCCTACACCGCGGTTTCCCCCGATGGTTTCGGCGTGAGCGTGGCAGACACCGGCGATTGGCGAACCTACCATCGGCAGGGGATGGTCCTGCCGCCACCCAACAAGGATTTCGTGCTGTTCCCGAAAATGGTGCGGAGCGCGTATGTGGCGCTGCATCGGCCGGTGACCGCGGGACTTGGCGTCCCGTCCATGTGGATTGCACGTTCATCCGACCTGGTGCACTGGGGTGAGCAGCAGTGCATCCTCCGACCGCGCCGCGGCATGTGGGATTCGACCAAGGTGGGAGCCGGACCTCCTCCGCTGCGCATTCCCGAGGGCTGGCTCGAGATCTACCACGGTGTCGACCAGGACCAGCGTTACTGCCTCGGCGCGGTGCTGCTAGACGCCGACGAGCCCGACCGTGTGCTCGGCCGCTCACTCGACCCGATTATGGAGCCGCTCGCCGACTACGAGATCCACGGCTTCTTCGGCAAGGTCATATTCGCGACCGGCGCCGTCGCGGAGGACGACCGATTGACCATCTACTACGGCGCTGCTGACAAACACGTCTGCGGAGCGACCATGTCAATCCAGGAGATCCTCGCCGGTCTGGATTGAGTAAGACGTCCCCGAACAGAAAGGCCGAGCGCTGGAGCAAGACGCTACCGCGGACGCCGATCGACTCGGCTGCCGTCCTCGGAGCCGAGGGCGCTCATATCCAGGTCGTTGCGTGCGTGATCGACCGTGAGGCGGCGTCCAGCTGGGCGCGTGCTGCCTTCGCTCGTCATTTCGACCCGATTCGCATGTGCCGGCGCTCCGCTCGGCAGATGACGGCTCGTCTCACCTGACCTAGCGGCGAACTCAACCGGGTGGTCAGTCATCTTGCCGAGTGCGCCGAATCGTCCAGTTCAATCTCATGAAAGCCGGCAGGAAGCGGAGGTCCAGGAGCTTCCGGAGCACGTTCCGGCGCTCTGCCGTCCCGCGGAGGACCTTGACCCGCTGCTCGCGGCTCCGCGGGATCCTGTGGCAGTGACCCCTGACCCGCAAACCGGGCCGTGGCTCGCGCGGATGTCGGTAGACATGTGCTTGACCTCCGTGCAGTGAACGTGCCCTGTCAGCGTCGGTGTATGTACCAGCGGCGTCCGAAGCTGGTGAGGGCAAGGGCAGCCACGTCCAGGCCAGTATCGCGAATGTACCTCGACGCAACCGCTAAACGTAGCCCGCCTAGACCGGATCGCCAAGCTTCAAATCGTCAGAGCGATCAACGCGGCGACGGCCGAGGTCGAGGAGCATCATCGCCGCCCATCGAGTTCCAGAACCATCGTCGCGGCGCCTCCAGCATCTGTCGTAGACACGTAGCCGAGGCTCTCGTACAGCCGCAGAGCGGGGTTGTCGCGCTCAACGCTGAGGCTAAGCTGCGTGATGCCAAGAGCCCGCGCCTCTAGGTGCAAGCTCGAGAGAAGGGACCTGCCGACGCCGCGATGCCGCCATTCGGGTTGTACTCCGATGCTGACCTCGGGGATGTCATCTCGGACAAATCCATAGCCATGATCGGCTGCGGTGAACAGTCGGAACCAGGCGGCCCCTCCGACGGCTCCCAAGGAGTCACGGGCTCCGACCGCGACGTCTCCGGGTCGGCCCCAGCCGTCGATGTATACGCGAAGGTGGGGCCTTGCCAGAGCATCCGCGACAACTGGACGGTCGTGCCCACGCCAAAACGCCGCCTCGTACAACGCGTCGCGGAGCGGCTCCATCTGCTCTGAGCGGAGACGCCGAATCGTTACCGTGCCGCTCGGTGCACCTATCTGCGCCACGTTCGAATCGTAGAGCGTATCGGCACGTCTCACTCTCACTCCCCAAGGGTCGAATCCTGAGACACCACGGCGTACAACCTTGTCCCATGAGACAGCCTCACTGGCGCGGGGCGCCCGGGGCCTGAGATGCAACCCGTACCGCCCATTGCCCATCGAAACGCCCACCCGCAAGCGCGGCGGAGTACCGCGCAACAGGGCGAGCCACCCGCCGGTGTAGCCGAGCGCCTCGCCTTCGGACACCGGCAGTGATCGGGCTGCTCGCTCTGATGCTGCTCGTCGCCACCATCGGAGCCTTGATGTGGTGGGCGATCGACTCGCCCCCCACCAGGCCACGACCCGACAGCCGATACCGCGGCAGGACGTTCATGTCAGTGCACCGCAGGCTCCCGGGCCGCCGCAGACGTCGATGAAGGTGTCGTGGAAGCTACGCGGCAGTCCGCTCCCAAGCGTCGAAGACCTCGGCGACATCGATCTCATCAGCAACTGATGTACCCCGATATACCCTTGAGGCCAGCGGCCATCGACCAGGGGACCGGTGCCGCTACGAAGCGATGCGGCGGGCATGCCGGACGAGCACAGCCAGATACGACGGGGCCCGGACACGAACCTTCGGTGACGAATGCCGCGGGGCCGCGGCCTCAGCCAGGCTCCGTAGCCTGAGGTCCTCGTTGGGTTGGAAATGAGAGTGGGGTGAGGGTTGAGGGTTGGGGTAGGGTTCTCGCGCCCGCGCGCGTTAGGACCCCCCAACGCCGACCCTCGAGCCTACCCTTCGACCTACCTTCGACCCTACCCTTCGACCTACCTTCGACCCTCGCCATCGAATTCACGACCCTGAGATGACGACGCCCTCCTCGCCCGAAGGCCCGACCCTGCTGGCCGAGCGTCTGCTCCAACGCCCCTGCCCCGAGCGCCCGACGTCGGTGGAGCTGATCGTCGGAGGGCTACCCGCCGCCCTCCGAGCCACTTTCCCGCTGCCTGCCGACGGCCGGCTGATCCGCAGCGCGCCCTGCACACCCGCAGCGAGAAGGCGCGGGATCGGTTGGCCAATGCGGCGATATCACCGTCGGTCACCATGGCGTGCAACTTGTCCCCGCCGCGGCAAGGGAGTGCGCCCGAGAAGAGCGGTAGTTGCTCCGCTTCTAGCTCGCCGTCGCGCCTCAGGGGACGACTGTTTGCCGTCCATGTGCAGCTTGGTCAGTCGTCCAAGGGCCGGAGGGCGATCGGCGCCCACCATCACCACGGCAACGCTGGATCACCACTTCGTTAGTCCTGCCGTGTGGCGCGGCACCGGGGACGACCAGCAGCGGAAGCGGTCAGACGAAGCGACCAGGATCTTCTCGAGGTGCTCCATCAGCAGTTCGAGCTGCTCAAGGGAGCATGCTCGCGTTACGACGCCGGTGATGATCTCGAGGTCATCAACATCGCCATCCGGCTCCGGGTCATCCTGCATGGTCCCACCTCCCTCGTTGGACGGCTCCACCTTGCCAAGGACCTGCGATTCCGGGACACCTCGACCCACCGCCTTGACCCTGACCGCAACCCCTGCATTGCCAACATCGGTGTCGACCTCAGGCCGGACGGGGCGCGCTGGCGGCCGCTCCTGGATGGCTGGCCAGACGGACACCCCAAACCTCCGCCGCGGCGCTTCAATGCCTGGTGGACCGAGCCGCTCATGCCGGCCAGTGGTCCGCAGGGCCTCGACCGCACCCCCCGGCACAGTCGGCAGGACCTCGTCCTCGCCGTCGCCCACCAGGACGGGGGGCGCACGTCGACCACCGCGATGCCACCTATGACAAGCTCACCCGGGACCACTTCACGTACGAGGTCGCCAGGGGAACCGGCGACCAGGTCTCTCCCTACGAACCAGTGCAGGGCAATCCGGTGAACGTCTACCTACGGCAGATCGCGCACGAAGTGCTCGTCACGCTCTCGCTGGAGCTCCCCGTCGTCCTTGCGGCTCGCGCCGATTGACGGGCGGCAGGTCGGCCAGGCGTTTGCGCCTCACGGGTCATTGACGGACCCTGGCCTGGGCCGCCGCTGTGTCCCCAGGGCAGTCGTGGAGGCACTGGCCCTTCCGATTCCATTCAAGTCGCACGATCCTTGGCCACCAGCGGCGGGATCATCCCAGTTACTAGAGGCGGAGCGCCTACCCGCGTCGAAGGAGAACGACAGGTCCTCCTCGCCGCGGGGGAGGTAGAGGTCAGGACCGGGCTATTCTCCGCCCGCCCGGCCACCCTGGCCGGTAGGCTTTCGGGCGAAGGACCCAGAGCCGTTGCACCAGGTGTCAGGAACCCGGCTAGCTGTTGCGGCGCTCCAGACCCTTGGCGAGCACTTGGCCGTAAAGCAAGTGATCGGCGGCGAAGGCCGCGCGCTCGACGGGCCGGGTCGCCTTGGCCTGGCTCAACCCGAGAGCCGGAGCCAACCCCGCCTCAAAGCCGAGCCACAACAGCACACCGTACGCGGGGCCAGCCCATCGCCGACGCCGTACCCAACGCGGCAACACGCCGAAGAGCGAGCCACCCACCGCCCCGAAGGCCCAGTGCGAGAGCTCGACCACGGCACCGCGCTGGCCGGCCGGGATCCGTTTGAGCAGCCCGCTTGCGGCCTGCCTGGCCATCGCCTCCGGTGGTGTCTCACCGACCAAACCCAACTCCGTGGTCAGGGTTCGCATCCCACTCATGGCCATCGCCGACGCGGTACCCCAACCGGCAGCCTGCAGCATCACGGTGAGCTTTCCGGGCTCTGAGCTGTCAGAGATGGCTGGCCTCCGTGCACGGAGTGAAGGCCGCCCGCCGCGGCTTCGCGATCGGCACGATACGTGAGTGGCACCCCCGGCAGTTCCTCGCCGACCGAGCTAGAGCGCCACCAGCAGTCATCTTCGGCGACCGCGAGCCGCGGTTAACATGGACCACCGCCGGGTACTCGCCACAGTCTCGAATCAGCCGTCCGGGTGCAGCGCAGCCCGGAGTCGTTCTTCGCTCAGCACCTCTGCGACCACCGTCGCTCAGCGCTCTCCCGCCACCCGCGCGCAGGGAGCCCGGTGGTTATCAGCCATGACCGTGTCCGCGTCGCATGGGGCATCGACAGCGGACCGTGGCCGCACGAAGACTGGTTGCGTTCATCACCCTATCCTTTCAACGGACCTCTCGGTACGGTCTACGAATACGAAAGTCGACCCGCCTCCACTCGCACCACCCGGAGACCTGACCATGACCGACGCGAAGCTCCCGCCAACCACCACCGACTCGGGGATCCTGGCCCCCAGCGATGAATATTCGCTGACGGCCGGCCCCAGCGGCCCCACCGTTCTCCACGACCACTACGTCGTCCAGAAGATGCAGCACTTCAACCGGGAGCGTGTCCCGGAGCGTGTTGTTCACGCCAAGGGCGAGTGCGCACCTGGGCGACAGGGCTGGGCGTCGCCGGCAACGGCGCGGGCGGGATTGTGCTAGTCCTCGTCGGCATCTTCCTCGTTCAGGCAGCCGATGCGAACGAGGCCGGCGCTTCCAAGGGCCTTGACCAGACACTACGGACCGTCGCCGCCGAACCGTTTGGCAAGCTGCTACTGCTGGCCGTCGCCGTCGGGCTGGCTGCATACGGTCTGTACTCGTTAGTCGAGATGCGGTTCCGACGGGTCTGACGCCCGGCCGCGCGCGTAGAAGCCACCGCCGCCGAACAGAAGCAGCACGAAGGCCGGTCAGCCCCCCTTGATCTTCTCGCCGAGCTCCTCGGCTTTGTCCTTGACTTTCTCGCCGGCCTTCTTCACGTCACCGGCCACTTGCTGCTTCTCGCCCTCGGCCTTGAG
>Ga0075522_10002027_pt1 | contig 15209 bp, 13 predicted proteins | sample NGEPerA_FD_74796 | JGI IMG/M metagenome (GOLD analysis project Ga0075522, IMG submission 74796) | Arctic peat soil microbial communities from the Barrow Environmental Observatory site, Barrow, Alaska, USA - NGEE PermafrostL2-A | ecosystem: Environmental > Terrestrial > Soil > Wetlands > Peat ... | reverse complement strand
GTTCTTAAGGATTTCATTGGAATTTAAGGCTGCAGCGAAAAGGAAGGACAAAAAAAGAGAGGCGCCTGGCAGACTCACAAGCGCCTCACTCAGAACTCAATCAAAGTAAACCATACCTCACTGGATCACCTCCTTCTCGACACAGAATGCCGATACCCTTATTATAAAACCGTTCACTAAAAACGCAAAATCGACTTTTTGAATTGTTGGCATATCGTAGAAGAATTACTGATTCTCAGTGGAAACGGGATAAATCCATCTGCCCAATCCCGTTTCACAGAAAAGCGGAGTACGTTATCATACGAGAGACCATGTTCTTATCCGAAGCCATAACCAGAAGCATCCGCGTAAGCGTGCAATCGCAGTACGATCCTTCGCGTTCGAGTCCCGGCAATAGCCAGTGGTTCTTTCTCTACACCGTGAAGATTGCCAACGAAGGCAAGGAAACGGTGCAGCTCGTGAGCCGCCACTGGATCATTACGGATGGAATGGGCAAGGTCGAAGAGGTTCAGGGGCCCGGCGTAATCGGAAAACAGCCCACCCTGGCACCGGGGCAGAGTTTTGAATACACATCAGGCTGCCCGCTGACCACTCCTTTCGGTTCGATGCATGGCACCTACCAGATGATTAACCAGGCGGCCGAGAAATTTGAAATTGAAATTGCGCCGTTTACGCTGTCCGAGCCCTATACGACTGTGAATTAGGGCTGCTGCGGCGCCGGGCGTTGATGAAGAATCATCCAGGAAGTTCCGAATTTATCCCTTAACATGCTGAATCGAAACGCAAAAAAAGTTTCCTGCATGGGCATGAAGATTTCGCCGCCATCGGCCAGCAGCGTGTGAATCTTTTCGGCTTCTTCAATACTGTCCACCAAGAGCGATAGATAGGCGCTGCGCATCGGTTGGAATCGGCTTGGAGGCACGTCAGCGCCGAAAAGTTGGGCCTCTCCAATGGTGATGCGGGCATGCAGGATGGTCTTGCTTAAATCCGCGGGCACGCTGTTCAACCCCGGCTGTTCGCCGTGGGTCAGCATCGAGGTAATTTTTCCGCCGAGGTGTTGCTCGTAGAACTCGAATGCCTGCCGGCAATTTCCGCCATAGTTCAGATACGTGTGCATTTTCATTTTATTTATCTCCATTTTATGCGGTGCGCTTACCGGATTTTGCTTAGCGCGATGTTGTTTGTGGTGCCATAGTTTGCATGAATGATGAAAATTCCAGTTCGTATGCGCGGAATTTATTTATTGGCTTGGCGATACAGCATGTAGGTAAAGCGCCCATGCAGCCAGCTTTCATTGGTTACGTCATTGTGACGGCTGTCCACCGATTCATCCAGAACATGCGCGTAGTTGCCGCCCAGCCGCGCAACTTCCTGCTCCAGTCGCATGCGGACTTTAGTCATTAAATCCTCGTAGTATTGGTCCCACAATTCATCCCGATGCGCGATCGTTCCCGCCACGTGCGCGCTATCCGCCTCCACGATGTGTTCGTCCATCGGTTCGGCGGCAACGGGAGGGAGGTCTCGATGCCAGAAAATAATGTTCGGCGTGCCCTGTGTCATATTGGTGGGACCTCGAAATTTCAAGCGCAGGAACGGGTACAGTTTCGCGCTGTAAATTTATGAATGGCAAAGACATGCAGCTATTGAGCACTTCCCGCAAGTATTCTCAATATAAATTGATACTTACCTGAATGCCCGCATATGTCTCCGGCAATCATAGCGCGGGAGCCCATAATCCTGCATCTAATCGAGATGCACCCGAATTTGCGTTTACGACCCGGTCGATGGCCGCAGCGTTGTTCGCTGCCCATGTGTCACCTATACTCAGTTTCTAAGCAATGAGGCGTTCGAACAGATGAGGAATAGCGAAGCGCAGAAATATGCGCGGTGGTCGCTCGCGGCGGCGGGAGTGCTGGCCGTGATCGTTGCGGGTGTCTACGGCCGTAACACCTGGCTCGTGCGGCAGGCGGAGAAGAAAGCGCCGCCGCCCGTGCCGTCCACGATTCAAGAGCGCTCCGATGAGTTTTCCTATTCCAAAGTGGATGGGCAGAGAACGATTTACACCGTAAAGGCCTCCCACACGACGGCTTTCAAGGAGGGAAGCCGGAACTTACTGGAAGACGTCGCGATCGTGGTTTACGGGAAGGCGGGCGACCGGAATGACACGCTCCGCACCAACGCGTGTGATTTCATTTCGAATACGGGGCAGATCAGTTGCGCGGGAGATGTTCAAATTAATCTGCAAGCCGCCGGTGGACCGCAGGCCAGCGCAAATGCAGTGCGCGTGGCGACCTCCGGCCTGATGTTTGATCGCGGCACCGGGGAAGCGCGTACGGACAAGCCTGTCACTTTCCATTGGCCCGCGGGCGATGGCAGCGCGGTGGGCGTCAGCTACGATTCGAATAATGGCACGCTTCGGCTGGTTCGCAGCGTTCAACTCAATCTTTCGACATCGCCTACCGAACCCTCGGCAAAGCCGAAACCTGCCGTCGAAAATAATGTTCGGCTGTCAGGCGATAGCATGACGTTTCAGCGCGACGCGGGAGTCGTTCAAATGCTGGGCAGCGTCCACGCGCAGCAGGGCACTCTTGAACTTACCGCCGACAAATTGCAATTGGACCTCGATTCGGAGTTGCAGGCAAAGCGTTTTGTGGCCAGCGGCCATCCACAACTGCACGACGTAAGTCCGGACGGGCCTATTGCCCTCAGTGCGGATGAGATCGCTTCGAATATGCGGACGGATGGGTCCGTGGAGTTCATCGTGGCCACGGGCAATGTGCACGGCACGCGCGACACCCCCGTTGGAGGAAACTCAATCGACGCCGGGCGCATTCAAGTGGATCTCGCTACGCGGGACAACGTGCCGCGTTTGGTGAAGGCCAGCAACGGCGTGACACTTACTTCGACGAGTGCGGCATTCAATGGCGGAACTCGCCGCGTGGTGACCGACGCGCTTGAAATGCATTTTGCGAAATCGACCGGCGAAGGCCCGACGCGCATGGAAAGTGTGAACACCATGGCGCCGGCGAAAGTCGATTGGCAAAACGTGGCCATGGTGAATGGCAAGACCACGCCGCAGTTGACTCAAATGTCGGGCCAGCGGATGAAGCTGAAATTCAACGGGCAAAATCAGTTGCAGCAACTGGTGAGCACAGGCGGCGTGGAAGTGCATCGCAAATTGGGTGACGATCCCGAGGAAACCACCGCATCGCGCGAGTTAATCGCGAAATTCGATAAAACCGGCGAGTGGAGCACCATCGACCAAACGGGCGACGTTCATTTTCACGACGCCACATATACCGGGCAAGGCGACCATGCACACGTGGATCGCGCGAATAATGCCTTGACGCTCGAGGGTTCCGTAATCTTCACAGATGCGTCCATGCAAACGACAGCCCAATCGGCATCGGTCACGTCAGGCAATTCAGGTTCCAATTTGTTGCGCGCAGATGGCCACGTAATGACCACGGATCTTCATGCCTCCGCGTCCAGCATTTCAAATCTCTCGCAGCAGCCCGCGCACATTTCAGCGGACCATTTGGTGGCGGATTCCGCACGCGGCCACGCGATTTACTCCGGCAAAGCAAGAATGTGGCAGGGTGAGACCGTGATCGAAGCGGAGACGATCGATCTGGACCGTCCGGCGCAAGTCCTCGTGGCGAAAGGAAATGTACGCGGAGTATTTCTCCAGGCCGCATGGAACCCCAAGGCGCGCGAGGCGGCATCCGGGGCTTCCCTGAATCTCGCGAAGTCCACTCTGAATGCAACGAGCAAGCCAGCGGCCACGAAAGTGCGCGCCGGTCCGCAGTTGGGGCATGTTCGCGGAGGTTTGCTAACGTACTGGGAAGCGGAATCGCGTGGGCGGATTGAGCACGATGCGCGAGTGGACTCCGAGCAAGGATCTATCCAAGCGGATCGAATCGATCTTTATTTTTCTGACAACGGTGCTGCAAGCGGCACGAAACAGTTGTCACGTTCCGTGGCCAATGGAGGCGTTACGGTCAGCCAGGAGGACCGTCGCGGAACCTCGGATAAAGCAGAGTACACGGCCTCAGAAGGCAAGTTTGTTCTTTCTGAAGGTAAACCAACTCTATATAGCTCAACTGGCGACACGACCACGGGCCGTCAATTGACCTTCTTTTTTGCGGATGATAGGATTCTTGTAGATTCGGCGGATGGTGCGAGAACCGTGACGCTTCACCAGGTCGAGAAATGACGTGGCATGCTCAAGCTCCAGGCCGTCGAACTCAGTAAGTCGTATCGCGGGCGTAAAGTTGTAGACGACGTCAACCTGGAGATCAGCCAGGGTGAAGTTGTGGGGCTGTTAGGGCCCAACGGCGCTGGGAAGACGACTACGTTTTATATTCTGGTTGGTTTGGCCCGGCCGGATTCCGGGCGAGTCCTCTTGAACGGGGACGATATCACCGACCTCCCCATGTACCTCCGGGCCCGCAATGGAATCAGTTATTTGCCGCAAGAACCTTCGGTTTTCCGGCAACTTACGGTGGAAGAAAACCTAATTGCGGTACTGGAAACGCTGCCTCTGACCTCCGAGCAGCAGCGAGACCGCCTTGAGGAGTTATTGGCGCAGATGAAGTTGGAAACGGTACGATCGAACGGGGCTTACACGTTGTCCGGAGGCGAACGGCGCCGCCTGGAAATTGCGCGTTCGTTGGTCCTCGAGCCTGCTTTCATCCTGCTGGACGAGCCTTTTGCGGGGATCGACCCGCTGACCGTGGTGGATATCCAGAAAATTATCACCGAATTGAGCCGCGAGGGAATCGGCGTCCTGATTACTGATCACCAGGTACGCGAAACCCTGAATGTTACCGATCGCGCTTACATTGTTCAAAACGGCAAGGTGCTTGCCAAGGGGACGCCCGACGATCTCAGTGGCAATTCCGAAGTCCGCCGTGTGTATCTGGGAGATCATTTCCGTTTAAATTGACGCTGTCGTTATGAATTGATGTTCTTATGAGCTGGCTTCAGCCAAAACTTCATCTACGGGTCGCGCAGAAGCAGATCCTGACCCCCGGCTTGGTTCAGATGGTCAGCGTGCTGGCCCTGAATCGACTGGAACTGCGCGAGATGATCAATCAGGAAATGATTGAGAATCCCGTCCTCGAAGAGCTTTCCGAAGAGAGCGTCACCCCGGAAGACTACAGCGCGGAAACATTCCTCAAAGCAGAAACCGAAAAGATTCCCGCCACCGAGCCGGTCAGCCAGTTTGAAGATTTCGATGTGGCCTCTTTCTTTAATCAATATCTCGATAGCGGCGGCGGCAATCCGGAGCGCGGCGAGAGCGAAGTTATTGAGCGGCCATCGTTTGACAAATTTCTTTCCTCCGCTCAGGGGCTTACCGAACATCTAGCCTGGCAGATGAGCGTCACGGTCTGCAACGATGTGGTGCGCGAAATTGCCGAAGCCATCATTGGAAATCTGGACGAAAACGGTTACCTGAGCGCGTCTCTGGAAGAGATTTCGCAAAACGGAAAGTTCTCGATGGAAGACGTCGAGGAAGCGCTTGCCGTGGTGCAGGAATTCGATCCGCTGGGAGTTGCTTCGCGCAATTTGCGCGAATGCCTGCTGACGCAGCTGCGGACTCTCGATGATCAGAATACTCTCGCGATGCAAATTGTTTCCGAGTGCCTGCCCAAGCGGCCCCTGGTGGCGAGCGAAGCCGAAGAGCTGAGTGCGGAAACGCCGCTGGCGCGCCTCCTGCAGGCCAATCAGTTAAAAGAAATTGCCCGCGCATTGAACCGCCCTGTGGAACTCGTGAAGCGCGCTGTCGACGTGATCAAGAAACTCGATCCGCGCCCCGGTTTACGCTACAACAAAACACAGCCGCGACTCGTTGAGCCGGATGTGTACTTCCGCAAGGTGGACGATCAGTGGCAAGTTTTCATGAACGATGACGACGTGCCGCAGCTACGCCTTTCCCCCGTGTATCGCAGGCTGCTGGCGCGCGATGCCGCCGACCGTGAAGTGCGCAACTACGTGAAAGAGCGCGTGACCGCCGCGATGCAGCTGATGAAAAGTATTGAGCAGCGCAAGCACACGATCCTGCGCGTGTGCCAGATTATTATTGAGCGGCAACGGGAATACCTCGATCATGGCGCGGACCGACTGAAGCCCATGATGATCAAGGAAGTGGCGGAAGAAGTGGGCGTGCATCCCTCCACGGTGAGCCGCGCCGTTTCCAGCAAGTATGCGCACACGCCGCAGGGAGTTCTCGAACTGCGCTCGTTCTTCTCTGAATCGGTGAATGGTCCGGAAGGCAGCAGCATGTCGCTGCAAACGCTGAAGCGCCTCGTGAAGAAAATGATCGATGAGGAAGATACTTCCCATCCGCTTACCGACGACCTGATTGCCAAGAAACTGGACGACGCCGGAATTCATGTGACGCGCCGCACGGTGGCCAAGTACCGCGAAGATCTCCGAATTCCCAGCACGCACCAGCGCCGGGTCAAGGTATAGGATGCCCGCGTGAAGCGCAGAAAAGCGCGCGACGCCCGACAACTGGTGATTCTCACCGGGCTCAGCGGCTCGGGTAAAAGTACGGTCCTCAAAACATTCGAAGACCTCGGTTTTTATTGCGTCGATAACCTTCCAGTCGCACTGATCCCTACATTCAGCGAACTGCACATGCGTTCCGGCGGAGAAATCCAGCGCGCCGCGTTGCTGGTGGATGTGCGCGAGGGTGAGCAGCTGGAAAAATTGCCAGCCATTTTGCGGCAGTTGCGCTCGGAAGATCCCGCAACGCTCGTGTTTATCGAAGCGACCGAGGACGCGCTGCTGCGGCGCTTCAGCGAGACGCGGCGGCCGCATCCGCTGGGGCATGACCGTCCCGTACTCGAAGGTTTGCGCCGCGAACGCATCCTGATGGAGCCGATTCGCAAGCTGGCCGACGTGGTGATCGACACCACGAAATTTAATGTTCACGAGCTGCGCCAGTTCATCACGCACAGCTTTCAGAAAACCGATCGCCGCCCGATGATGGTTTCGCTCATGAGCTTCGGATACCGGCACGGCCTTCCGGCGGACGCTGATCTGGTGTTCGACGTGCGCTTTCTGCCCAATCCGCATTTCATTCCCAAGCTGCGCAAATATTCGGGACGCGATCCGCGCGTTGCGCGCTACATCCGTTCCTTCCCGCAGACCGAGGAATTTTTGCGGCGCGTGGAAGGTTTGCTGATCTATTTAATCCCGCATTATATTCGTGAAGGAAAAAGCTATCTGACGATTGCTTTCGGCTGCACTGGCGGACGCCACCGTTCGGTGATGCTAGCGGAAGCCGTGCGCAAGACGCTGCAGAAAAAAGGCTACGCATCCAAAGTAGTGCATCGCGATTTGGCGAAGTAGGTTTTCCGTAGCGCGGGCTTTAGCCTGCGAGGTTTAGGCATTACAAGGCCCAAACGCCGCAGGCTGAAGCCCGCGCTACTCAAACTTGACAAACGTTCCAGCGATTCGTAGCGTACCTAGGCCCAGCATATTGGTTTATCCAACAGGGGATCAGAAAAATTTTGAATAAGCGACAAGAACTCGGCCGATTGCTGCGTTATGTGATGCCGTACAAGCTGCGGCTCGCGGCAGGCGTGGCGTGTCTTTCGGTCGTAGGCCTCGCGGAGGGCTTGATCGCGCTGATGATCACGCCAATTTTCGATCGCGTGCTCAATCCCCAGGCTCCCGATTCCAAGCTTCTGTTGATCAGAAATCCGCTGACGCACCAGGCCATTTATTTAAATTCGTTTCTCCCGTCCAGCATTCACAGCGTGGGAAATCTTTTTGCGATCGCCATCCTCACGGTTTTTATCGGCAAAGGTTTGGCTGAATTTCTGGGAAATGTGCTCGTGCAGCACGCGGGAATTGCCGGCGTCACCGATTTAAGAAACGAAGTCTATTCAAAAGTAATCCGGCAACCGATCGGCTTTTTTCAACACCACCAGACGGGACGCTTGCTCTCCACGGTCATCAATGACGTCGAGCGCGTTCGCAACACATTTTCGGAATACCTGGCACTCGGCTTTCGCCATATCTTCACTTTGTTTTTTCTTCTTGCGGTGCTGTTTGCGACCAGCTGGAAAATGACTCTCGGCTCGATCATCCTTTTGCCCATGGTCGTGATTCCGGTCAGGACGCTCGGAAAGCGCATCCGCCGCTCCACAGAAAAAATTCAGGCGGGCATCGGCGAACTGTCTCAGATTCTGGAAGAAACGGTCAGCGGCAACCGTGTGGTAAAAGCATTCGGGATGGAAGATTTCGAGACTGGAAAATTCCGCGCTTCCGCCGAGCGTCTCTTGCGCGAAAACATGCGCTGGATTCGCGCGGCGGTGGCCACATCCCCGCTGATGGATTTGCTGGGCGCGGGCGTCATCGTCTTTGTGCTTATGTATGCTCGCGGACAAATAAAAACCGGCGCGATGACGGCGGGAATTTTTGTGACATTTATCTATGCGCTGTTCAAATCCTACGAGCCGGTAAAAGGGCTGGGCAATGTGTATCAGCAATTTGAACTGGCGTTTGGCGCGACGGCCAAAGTTTTTGAATATATTGGCAGCCCGGGAGAACCCGCGATTGAGCCGGGAATGCCCGCGCTGCTTCCATTTTCGCGCAGCGTGGAATTCGATCGAGTCAGTTTCGGATACGATGCGGACACGCCGATCTTGCGCGAAATTTCTCTTACGGCGCGCGCCGGCGAAGTGATTGCGATTGTGGGATCGAGCGGCGCTGGAAAAACCACGCTGGTGAATCTCTTGCCGCGTTTCTACCCGGTGACGTCCGGCGTATTGCGCATCGATGGCATGGACGTGAAGGAAGTGACGCTGCGCTCTTTGCGCGAGCAGATGGCCATCGTGACACAGGAAACGATCCTGTTTAACGACACGGTGTGGAATAACATCTGCTACGGCCAGCCGGGACTTCCTGCTGCGCGCGTGGAAGCCGCAGCCAAAGCGGCCTTGGCGCACGATTTCATCACGGAATTGCCAAAAGGATACCGCACCATGCTGGGCGACCGAGGCCAGCGGCTGAGCGGCGGACAGCGCCAGCGCATTGCCATTGCGCGCGCGATCCTGAAGGATTCGCCCATCCTGATTCTGGACGAGGCTACTTCCGAACTCGATTCCGAATCCGAAATGCTGGTGCAGCGTGCCCTTTCGAACTTGATGATGAACCGCACGGCATTCGTCATCGCGCACCGTCTGTCCACGATCCGGCGGGCCGATAAGATCGTCGTTCTCGACAACGGAAAAATCGCGGAAACCGGCACGCATGCGGAACTTCTTGCTCGCGGCGGAATTTACTCGCGGCTCTACGAAATGCAATTTGCGGATATGGATGACGCGGCAACCCCCGCGCCCAAGGGGGATCGATGAAGGCGACAGCGGCCCTAACCGGAATTTATTCGATGACCGGATTTGCGCAGGCGCGCGTGGAGCGCGAGGGCAGCGCTGTGCGCATCCATTTACGTAGTGTGAACCATCGCTTCCTCGATTTACATCTGCGCATGCCGGACGGATTCGAAGTGTTCGAATCGCGCATTCGCCAGGCCGTTCGAAACCGTCTGCGTCGAGGGCACGTGGATATCAACGTTTATTACGAAGCAGGCGGCACGGGCGCCATCGAAGTGAATCACGAAATCGCCGAATCGTACCTGAGGGCTGTGGAGCGGTTGCGCAGCGAATTCAACGTAAATACCGAGCCGGACCTGATCTCTCTGCTGAGGCTGCCTGGCGTGGTTGCCGCGCCCGGAACGGCGGGGGAATTGCAGAACGAAGAAAAGCAGGAGCAGCTCGGCGCGCAAGTGGAAGCATGCCTGGAGCAGGCGCTGAATAAAATGGAAGCGATGCGGCGCTCCGAGGGGCAGGCATTGCTCGAGGAGATGCGGGGAATTCTGGGCCGGATTGGCACGAGGACGGCGGAAATTGCAACGCTCACCGAGCGCGTGCGGCCCGCCATCGCGCAGCGGCTGGAAATGCGGCTGGGCGAGCTTCTGAAGGGCGCGCAGGTGGATCCCATACGCCTCGCGCAGGAAGCCTCGATACTCGCCGAGCGCAGCGACGTGAGCGAAGAACTGGCGCGCCTGCGCAGCCATGTCGAGCAGTTCGGCAAACTGCTTGCCGGCGCGGGAGAAGCGGGAAAAAAACTCGATTTTCTTTTGCAGGAAATGCAGCGGGAGGCGAACACTTTGCTGTCAAAGACACCTGGAGTGGAGTCAGGTGGACTGGCCATTACGGAATTGGCGCTCGAAGTAAAATCGGACATCGAGAAACTGCGTGAGCAGGCGCAAAACGTCGAATGACTCTTTCCCACGCGCAATCGCCGCTCGTGTTCATCGTGTCTGGACCATCCGGGTCGGGCAAATCCACGCTCGTGCAAAAAATGCTAGAAGTGCCGGGCACCATGTTTTCCGTATCGTGCACAACGCGTCCGCCGCGGGCCACAGAGAGCGCCGGAAAATGGTATGATTTTGTATCCGAGGACGAATTCGAACGAAAAGTTCAGTCGGGCGATTTTCTGGAGCACGCCCGTGTTTTTGGCAAACATCAGTACGGCACGCCGCGCCGCTGGCTGGATGAAGCGCAAGGTAAAGGGCTGGACCTGGTCCTGGAAATTGACGTACAGGGCGCGGAACAGGTAAAACAGAAGCTGCCTCATGCGGTGGCTATCTTTATTTTGCCTCCGGCGAAGGAAGAACTGGAACGGCGGCTGCGCGCTCGCGGGCAGGATTCGGACGAGGCCATCAAGCGCAGGCTTGAGCGGGCGGAACAGGAAATTCGGCGGTACGCAGCGTACGATTTTCTGGTGGTCAATGACGATATGGACCGCGCCGGGCGCGAAATCCAGGCCATCACGATCGCGGCGCGATGTCTGCGCAGTTGTTTGAGCCAGCGCGCGCACATGATATTGGAATCTTTTGGAGGATGACGAGTTTATGAACACACCTGAAAGCCAGGCACCGGATAGCAAATTTGCGTTTGTGGTGGTCGCCGCGCGGCGAGCCAGGCAGTTGATGCTTGGAGCGTCTCCTCTTGTGGCCAATCCGCACTCGCTGAAATCCACGCGCATTGCCGTCGAAGAGTTGCGCGCGGGCGTGCTCGAATACCAACTGCCGGATATCCCGGGAGATTTGCTGGACAAGGATGGAAAGCGGCGCAAGGACTAACGGGCCGAAACGTTTATGCGTGTAGCACTCGGTGTTTCCGGCGGAGTGGCTGCCTACAAGGCGGCGGAACTCGTGCGCAAACTCCAGCAGGACGGCATCGAAGTGCAAGTAATCATGACGGATAGCGCGCAGGAATTCATCACACCTCTCACCTTTGCAGCACTCACCGGACATAAAGTAATCACCGAAATGTTTGGCGCGGAATCGGAAGGTGGCGCGAATGTGGAGAGCGCCATCGAGCATATCGCCGTTGCGCAGCGGATTGATTTGCTGGTGATTGCTCCGGCCACGGCGAACACAATCGCGAAAATGGCGCGCGGTATTGCGGACGATTTTCTGACGACTTTATACTTGGCTACAACCGCGCCCGTGGTGGTGGCTCCCGCGATGAACGTGAATATGTGGGAGCACGCGGCGACGCAGGAAAACGTGGAGATTTTGCGCGCGCGCGGCGTGCACATTGTGCCGCCCGAGGAAGGGTATCTGGCGTGCGGCATGACTGGCGCGGGCCGGCTAGCCAGTGTGGACTCGATCGCCGCTGCCGTGCTGGCGCGGCTGGGCATCTCTCATGATTTGCAGGGAGAAACGATCATCGTGACCGCAGGCCCGACGTGCGAAGACCTGGATCCTGTTCGATTTCTCACGAATCGATCTTCTGGAAAGATGGGATACGCACTGGCGACCGCTGCATTGCGGCGCGGCGCGAAAGTGATTCTGATCAGCGGCCCTACTCGGCTCGAACCGCCGCAGGGCGTGCAATTTATCTCCGTGCGCAATACGGAGCAGATGCATCGCGCTGTGCTGGATCATTTTCAGCGCGCAACGTCGCTCATCATGGCCGCCGCGGTGGCGGATTTCCGGCCCGTCGCGCCGCAAACTAAAAAGATGAAACGCGGGAATGGCCGCTTGAGTTTGGAACTGGAACCGACGGTAGACATTCTTTCGGACGTAGCGCGCGGAAAAGCGAATCGCGTGATCGTCGGATTTGCGGCGGAGACAGAAAATGTGGCGGCGCATGCGCGAGCCAAACTGGAATCGAAGGACGCGGACCTGATCGTCGCGAACGACGTGACTGCGGAGGGCGCGGGCTTCGATCACGACACGAATATCATCACTTTATACTTTCGCGACGGCAGCGAAAAGGCGTTTGAACGCATGTCGAAGATTGACGCGGCGCACCGCATTCTCGATCAGCTGCGCGGCCTGAGAAAATCCGCGGAACACGCTCTGGAACAGCCAGCCGAAACGCAGCGCACGCGCTGATCCGCCCGATGAATTCCACTCCTACGCAAACAGCTCGCGAAAAACTGGAAGCGTGGCTTCGCTATTACGAAGATTTAAACCTCGGCGCGTTTTACACCGACCGGAGAACAATGCCCAAGCGTGCTTTGAAACGAGCGTTAGACGTCGCGCCGAAAGAAAAGGCGCCGCAAGGCGCTGTGCCTGTCGCCCAAAAAGAATCGCTACCGGCCGTCACGAGCGAGCCGGTCAGGATTCCTACTCTAGCGACGGGGCTTCATTCGGCGCCCGCGCAGCCAGTGTTCAATGTGCTCGATCGCATTGAGGGAGACACGCTGGGGCGCATTCGCGAAGACCTCGGCGAATGCACGCGCTGCCGCCTGCACACCACGCGAAATAAAATTGTGTTCGGCGCGGGCAATGAACATGCCGAACTGGTATTTGTGGGCGAAGGTCCGGGCCGCGACGAGGACATGCAAGGCTTACCCTTCGTGGGACGCGCCGGAAAATTGCTGACGCAAATGATCGAGGCCATGACACTGACGCGCGATCAGGTGTACATCGCGAATGTTGTGAAATGCCGGCCGCCGGAAAATCGCAAGCCTGAGGAAGACGAGTCGGGCACGTGCTCGCCGTTTCTGTACCGGCAGATTGACGCCATCAGGCCCAAAGCAATTGTCTGCCTTGGATTAACGGCCGCGCAGTCGCTCCTGAAAACGAAGGATTCGATTTCCAAAATTCGCGGCGAGTGGCTGGACTATCGCGGAACGAAGCTGATGGTCACCTATCACCCTGCCTACTTGCTGCGCAATCCGCCTGCGAAGGCCGACGTGTGGAAAGATCTGCAGAAAGTGATGGCGCTTCTCGGCTTGCAAGTGAAGAAGAAATAGGACAGGCTTCAGCCTGTTTGGGTTTGAATTTTGTTGCCGCGGCTACAATTAAGACCAAAATCAAAAGAAGACAGGCTGAAGCCTGTCCTACTTTCACATGTCCACTTATTGCGAAGTTGCGCTTCCGGTTCCGATGCGCTCGCTGTTTACGTATGAGATTCCGGACCGGCTTGCCGGCTCGGTCTTTGCGGGCAGCCGCGTGCTCGTGCCGTTTCGCAATCGCGCGATGACCGGCGTGGTGGTTGAGCCTTCCGTCCGCCGCCCCGATGCCACGCTCGTAAAAAAAGTCAGAGAAATTGTCGAAGTGCTCGACGCGCTTCCCGCGCTTCCGCCAAATCTTGTGGAGCTCGGGCGCTGGGTGAGCGGCTACTATGTCGCGCCGATCGGGGAAGTGTTTCGCGCGATGCTTCCGCCGCAAATCGATTTGCGGCACGAGCGCGAATTTCTGCTGACGGATACGGGGCGCGCGCAATTGTCCCGGTTGGACTCGCTGGGCAATCGCAGCGAAACGGAAGTGGCGGACATGGCGCTGCTGTCGCTGATGGAAATTGAGGGGCGCCCTGTGCGCGCGGATCGGTTGCGCAAGTTGCCAGGCGGCGAAGCGGCGGCGGAGCGTTTGTTGCGCCGCAAATATCTCGAAAGCCGCGAAGTAGCTGTGCACCGCAAAGCCCGCGTGCAAAAAATTGTCGCGTGGAATGTTATAGCTCCTGCGGGCGAGATGCCGACGGTCGATCCGAGCGCCGCGCTGCCGGAAAAGGAAGCCCGGGTTTTTCACGTGCTGGCGGAGGAGCGCGGCCCAATGCCGCTTCCACAGCTCGCAAAACTCGCGAAGGTGTCGCGGCCGCTCATCGAGCGGATGATTCGCGAGGAAAAATTAAAATGCTGGGAAGAGCCGATCGCCATCGAAGAAAATTTGTTCGATGCGGATTACACTCCGCCGTCGAATATTTTGAATGTGGATCAGGATCGCGAATTGGCCATGATTCGCGGCTGGCTCGACGCAGGTGTTTTTACCGCTGGGCTTTTATACGGTGTGACGGGCAGCGGGAAAACGGAAGTGTATTTAAACGCCGTAGAGGATGTGCTGGCGCGCGGAAAAACCGCGCTGATTCTGGTGCCGGAAATTGCGTTGACGCTTTGGGTGGGCAGATTGTGCCGCGCGAAATTCGGCGCGGGCGTCGCGGTGTTGCACAGCGCGCTCGCGGAGGTGGAGCGGGCGCGGGAATGGTGGCGCGTGCGGCGAGGCGAGGCGCGCGTGGTGGTGGGAACACGCTCGGCCGTCTTCGCGCCGGTGGAAAATCTCGGGCTGATTGTGGTCGATGAAGAGCAGGAGGCCAGCTACAAGCAGGAAGAAACGCCGCGCTATCACGGCCGAGATGTGGCTGTGGTGCGCGCGAAACTCGAAGGCGCGGTGGTGCTTCTGGGTTCCGCGACACCCTCGCTCGAAAGTTTTCAGAACGCGCGCACTGGAAAATATCAACTCCTGCAGCTCGATTCGCGCGTAGAGAACCGGCCGATGGCGCCGGTTGAGATTGTCGACCTGCGCGAGGATTTCAAAACCACGCATAACGCCGGCCCGATTTCTTCAAAACTTGGCAAGGCCATGGCCGCGCGTCTTGCGGAGGGCACGCAATCGCTCATCCTGATCAATCGCCGCGGCTATTCCTGGTCCGTGCTTTGCCGCTCGTGCGGAATGAGCGTGCAGTGCGAGAATTGCAGTATCTCGCTGACCTATCACAAGCAGCGCCAGCGCCTCGAATGCCATTACTGCGGATTTTCGCGGCGCGTGCCGGACGCGTGCCCGAAGTGTGGATCCGAACACATCTATTTTTTTGGCGCGGGTGCGGAGCAGCTGGAAGAAAAATTGCGAGAAAAATTTCCGGACGCAAAAATTGCGCGCCTCGACCGCGATTCGG
>Ga0075522_10002025_pt1 | contig 15215 bp, 14 predicted proteins | sample NGEPerA_FD_74796 | JGI IMG/M metagenome (GOLD analysis project Ga0075522, IMG submission 74796) | Arctic peat soil microbial communities from the Barrow Environmental Observatory site, Barrow, Alaska, USA - NGEE PermafrostL2-A | ecosystem: Environmental > Terrestrial > Soil > Wetlands > Peat ... | reverse complement strand
GGGGGAAGAGGAAACGGAATGCATGGCCTGATGTCCCTCTGCCACGAAGTTCGAAAGAACGGATACAATGGAAGCCATTGGCCTAAACATCACTGCGCCTCTTCTCTACTCGACGCTCCCGTTCTTGCTTGGGTATCCGTTTCGGCCCGTACCATGTCGGTTCGGGGTGGATTTCGTATTTTCGGAGATTGAATTGTTCATTGACGCGCTATATCGCCGCGTATACAACGTGGGCTTTCGACGGTTCACGGAAGCAATCATCATGGGATCGGCACGCCGGGGATTCACGCTGATTGAGCTGCTGATCGTCATCGGGATCATCGTGTTGCTGATGTCGATTCTGCTGCCGATGGCGGTACGGGCGCGAAATTGCGCGGCAGCGGTCGTTTGCGAGTCGAACCTGCGCCAGTGGGGTTTGGCGACGCAGATGTACGCAAGCCAAAACGGCGGCTGTCTGCCGCGACGCGGGCAGGGCGTGGGGCCGACTTTCAGGATTGACCGGCCGGCGGATTGGTTTAACGCGCTGCCGCCAATGATGAAGATGAAGTCCTATGTGGACTTGGCCGACGACGATCAAATCGCGCGGCCGGGAAGCAAATCGATTTGGATCTGCCCGCGGGCCGGCGACTTTAACGGCCCCTACTACTGGTCCTATGGCATGAACATGGGGCTATCGGTCTGGGAAGTGGATCAGAACAATGGCAATCCAGACAAAATCACCGGCGTCGGCAACACGTCAATCCTCGTGCTATTCGCGGATGCGCCAGGAAATTACTGCTCGGTGTTCCCATCCAAAGCCGGCAGCGGCTACAACCCGGTGGCGCGCCACCCCAACAATACGATAAACATTTGTTTTCTCGACTCACACGTCGAGGCGGTCGCCGGCTCGTACATTGGATGTGGCACTGGTTTGATCGAGCACCCTGATATCCACTGGCATCCGCCGGGCAATACCTGGGATAGCGCGCGGTGAAGACCATACCTCGGCGCGATCTCGACAACGCCAGCCAAGGAAGAAGGACTGCCACGAATCGGCACGAATCTACACGAATGAAGATGAATGAAGATGAATTATTCGTGACTATTCGTGCTGATTCGTGGCAGTCCTCCCTTGGGCGGGAGGCAAAAGTTTGTGGCACAGCCGCGATCGCGGCTTTTCTCGAACAACTCGAACGGATGGTTTCTGCGATGGAAGGAAAATGCCTATGCGTGCAATCTTGAAGAGAATCACAAGGGTCGTCGCCGGACTAAGTCTGTCGGCCGCGATTTATTCGCCGGCGCAAGGAACCCAGGTAAGCCTCCCGGCGTCCCAGGATGCCACGCTTTTGGGCGGGACGGACGGCGCCACCAACAGGAGCCTGGCCGATCCGGGGATATTTGTCGGGACAGATGGGCAATCCAATCCCAAGCGCGGCTTGATTGAGTTCAACATCGGGCAGGCCGTTCCTCCTGGCGCGACCATCAGCGCGGTGCAATTGCAACTGACCGTGGGCCAGGTCGCCGGAAGCGGCGGTGGGAGCGGCGGGGGAACGGGCGCCGCCCAAACCATCAGCCTCTTCGATGAGACGCACGCCTGGGGGCAGCCGACCAACATCGCCGGTACATCCACGTTCGGCGGCACCGGGCACGGCGGAGCGCCACAGCCCGGCGATGCCACCTGGAATTATTCGTTTTACAATACGGTTCCCTGGACGCTGGCCGGCGGGAATTGGACGGCCGCGCTGCCCGACATCGCCGACGCAAGCGTCACCGGCACGCTTGCGAGCTTCACATGGTCCTCGCCGGCAATGGTCTCGGACGTGCAGAAGTGGCTTGACGATCCAAGCTCCAACTCCGGCTGGCTGCTCAAGAACGCCGACGAAACCAGCCCCACGGATTTCCGGGCGTTCTGGTCGGCACAAGGCGCGGCGGCAAGTAACAGCCCCTCAATCGCGCCGGCCCTGCTGGTCACTTATAGCGTGCCGCAACCCGGGAGCTGCATTTGCCTGTGCATGTGCGGGATGTTTTTTCTGATGCGTCGCCGCCTTTGCGCACCTGCGCGGGAATAGGGCTATCAAATGGATGCGTCGATGGCACGAATTGCATTGCCCTGTTGCGCCAAGTTTGCGCGCGGCAGGCTTCACATGGACACAACTTCTGGTCGTTATAGCCCTGATCGCGCTGCTCATGGCATTCCTTGTGCCAATCATCGGCAGGACGCGCGATCAGGCCAACCTCGCGCGGTGCAGGGACAACCTGCGGAAGATCGGCACCGGCATGATCCAGTATGCCCGCTTGAATGGCAGGTCGCTTCCGGTTGGCAATGCCGTGGATGACTCACGCGCCCAGTTCCTTCCCAGCCTCGCCGCCGCACAATGCAACGGCGCGCCGGGAATCTATTATTGCCCAAGCGAGCCCAGTCCAAGCCTCGGCTTCAATGAGCACAATTTCAAATCAGGCGTCATCGGATATTACTATTACAGCGCCCTTCACTCCAGCAACAATCCGAAAATCAGCAGGTTCCTCCGATCGGGCGTGCCGTGGCCGCGCAAGCTGAATACGACAATGGATCCCAGGACGTGGGTCATGAGCGATGTCTGGATCAGCGGCGTGCCGACCTCCCATTCAGCCTATAGAAAGGGCGTTAATTATCTCACCCTTGACGGCGGCGTCGCGTTTATCAGCGACAGCCCCCGGCAGGCATTCCATTAGGGCTGGGCGGCATGGCGATTGTACTCATCGGTATCGACGACACTGACAATGACACCAGCCCCGGCACGGGCCAGTTGGCGCGCCGGCTGACCGCTGAACTCAGCGCGCGCGGCGCGGCCTCGCTTGGAATCACCCGGCACCAATTTCTTCTCGATGACCGCGTCCCTTTCACCTCCCACAACAGCGGCGCATGTGTGGCAGTGGAATGGGCAGGCGCGCCAGAAGAGCTCTCCTGGGCCATGGACCTGATTCAAACGTGGTCGGCACAAGGATCCGATCCGGGCGTCTGCATCTGCCCGGCCCGCGCGGTTCCGCGCGCGGTCATGGAGTTTGGATATCGCGCGACGCGCGAGGTCCTGACGATGGACGAGGCCCGGGCCGTGGCGCAATCCGCCGGCCTTCATCTTCGCGCCTTGGGCGGCACCGGGCAGGGGATCATCGGCGCGCTGGGAAGCGTGGGCTTGCGCGCGGAGGGAAACAACGGCCGATTCCTCGATTTGCCAGGCCTTCGAGAACTCCCCGACCCCGTCCGCGCGATTGACATGGAAAAACTCGGCATCAAAGTGGAACATCGATTCACCGCCGGCGCCCTACTACCCGATGCCGCAGCGCCAAGAGAGAACGCCAACGGCGCGCTCTACAGGACTTTCGGGTGGATAAGGCCCAGGCTGATCCGGGGAAAGGCCGTTTGGCCCGTGGAATGGAGCGAAGAACATAATGAATGGTTGCCCATCGATCGAAAGAGAAGCCGTCCGTTGGAGTAGGAAAGCGGCCGACGCGTACATCGCGATGGCTGCCCTAGGTGTGCTGGCGGGCATTGCCGTCGCGTACGCGCGCATGCCATTGCACCTGCCCGGCCACAAAGTGATGTCGTGGATGCCGGTGCTTCTGGCCGGCCGACTTCTGACCGGAGCCCGCGCAGGCGCGGCAACGGGAACGCTTCTGACAATCCTTACAACCCTTGCGCTTGGCGGGCGTCTGGCGGGCGGCGTGTTGCTTCTGCCAATGGTTATTCTCGCCGGCGTCCTGCTCGATTGCGCTGCGGTTTTCATTGAACGGCGCAAGGTGCCGCCGTGGCGCGCGCTGTTTTTCCTCGCGCTGGCCGGTGCTGCTGGAAATCTCGCCTGTTTCGTTAAGAGACTCGCCGGGCCCGACGGCGCGATCTTCTCAAATGCAGGCGCGCACGCCCTGATTGCCGCTGCGGGTTCATATGCGTTGTTCGGTTTTTTGGCAGGCTTGTCGGGCGCGGCGGTCGGGTTGGCCGGTTTGGCGCTGCGAGCCCCAAATCCCGCGCGGCAAGGCGAATAGCCTCAAGTATCCGCAAAGCCCAGGGACTCGAAAAACGCCCGCGACATCACGCGCGGAGCGCGGAGGGCGTGCCCATTTTTCCGGGAGGGGCATTGGCGGATGGTGGGGCAGACATTCTTGTCTGCCGGCGAATCGGCGAGTGGAGGACATTCTTGTCCTCCCGAACCGATTCGAATCCGCTCGGCGGGGCAGGAATGCCCCGCACTCGCGGATTCGGGCAGACAAGAATGTCTGCCCCACCAAACCCTGCGGATGTCAACGGTTACAACTGCGCGGAAATTCCGGCACGCCTGCGCCGGCTCATTTTCGCGCCTTTGTCTTTACACTCCCCTCGGCCCCGCGTAAACTGCTCCGCTTTCGTTTTTGGAGCGGGCAGGCGATGGAACTTCATCCGGCGATCAGCAAAGCCTCGGCGCTTGTCGAGGCGCTGTCCTACATTCAGCGCTTCCACAACAAAGTGGTCGTGGTGAAGGTCGGCGGGTCGATCATGGACGATGACGCCGCGCTGTCGAACCTGCTGACCGACATCGTTTTCATGAACTATGTCGGCATGCAGCCGATCCTCGTGCATGGCGGGGGCAAGGCGATCAACCAGGCGATGGAAACCGCCGGCCTTGTGCCGCAGTGGGTGCAGGGCCGCCGGTATACCGACGAGCGCACGCTGGCGATTGCCGAGCATGTGCTGTGCAATCAGGTCAACAAGTTCATCGTCAATTTCATCCAGGCGCAGGGTTGCGAGGCGATGGGGCTGCATTCGCTGAGCAGCAATGTGTTGTTCGCCGAGAAAACGTATTTGCAGGGGCCCGATGGCCGGCGAATCGACCTGGGCTACGTCGGCGAAGTGACGAACGTGAATGCCCGCCTGCTGCAGTTGCTCGTGCAGGCCGACTCGATCCCCTGCATCGCCACGATCGCGCGGGACAATGCAGGCGGGCGATTGAACGTGAACGCCGACACCGCCGCCGGCGCGGTAGCCGCCGCCATGAAGGCCGAGAAGCTGGTGGTCATCTCCGACACGCACGGCATCCGCTCCGACCCGACCGATACCGAAAGCCTCGTCCGCAGCCTCACCGTTTCGCAGATCGACGGCATGGTAAAAGCGGGCGTCATTACCGCCGGCATGCTCCCCAAAGTGGAAGCCTGCGTCGCCGCCCTTCGCGCCGGTGTGACAAAAACCCACATCATCGACGGAAGAATGCCGCACTCATTATTGCTGGAGATATATACGGAAGCGGGAATTGGAACTGAAATTGTGCTTTGAGGGCGGTTGGTTGTGGGTTGTGTGTGGTGGGTTGTCAGTTTGTGTATTGTCAGTGGTTAGTTGTCAGTTGCAAAGAATCAAGGCCGACAAAGGCAACGGACTTTTTCAACGACCCACGGCGCGACCAACAACCCACAACCACCACACACAACCACCAACCACTAACCAACAACCAACAACTGAGCACTGACAACTGACAACTGACAAACTCACGATGAAGAATTTCGTCGCCATTTCCGATTGCACTCCCGAAGAGCTCCATCATCTTCTGGATGTCTCGCTGCGCCTCAAGAAGCAGTTCAAGGAAACGGGACGCAACGATCCGCTGCTCGCCGGCAAGACATTGGCGATGATATTCGAGAAGCCGAGCCTGCGGACGCGCGTGAGCTTCGCGGTGGCCATGACGCATCTGGGCGGGTACGGGCTGCTGCTGCGCGAGGAGGAAGTGGGCCTTGGCGTGCGCGAGCCGGTCGAGGATGCGGCGCGGGTTTTATCCGGCATGTGCGATGGGATCATGGCCCGCACCTTCGCTCACGAGAAGATGACCGGGCTGGCCAAATGGGCGACGGTGCCGGTGATTAACGGCCTGACCGATTTCAGCCATCCCTGCCAGGCGATGGCCGACCTGATGACACTCTTCGAGCACTTCGGCGATCTCGAAGGCCGCACGCTGGCGTTTGTCGGCGACGGCAACAACGTCGCCCGCTCGCTGGCCGTCGCGTGCGCGAACTTCGGCATGCGCTTCATCCTCTCCTCGCCGGCCGGCTATGAGCTTCCCGAAGCCGACATGGATCGCATCATGGCCCAGGTGCCGGATCTGGATTTCGAGCTAATCCCCGACCCCGTGGATGCCGTCCGCAACGCCGACTGCATCTGCACCGATACCTGGGTGAGCATGGGGCAGGAAGCCGAGAAGCAACGGCGGATTCATGATTTTGCCGGCTACCAGTTGGATGAAAAACTCCTCGCCGCCGCCCCCAAGCGCGCGGTCGTGCTGCATTGCCTCCCGGCGTACCGAGGGCTGGAAATCAGCGCCGCCGTCATCGAAGGCCCGCAGTCCCTGGTGTTTCCCGAAGCCGAGAATCGGATGCACTTTCAGAAGGGATTGCTGGCGGTGCTGATGGGGGGAATTAAATAGCCACCATCGGCCAGGCGCCGGGTCGCGGACCCCGTGGAATGTGCCCGTCAACGTATCACGGGCGTCTCGCCCGTGCCGATGGCGGGGCAGTAGAAGAATTGCGGTTTTCCAAACTCAAAACTCCATGCACGGGCGGGACGCCCGTGATACGACAAGCACCCCAACTACCGATACGAATTTGCAAACCGGAAGGACGCTTCAATTATGCCCAACGACGCTTTCGCCCCCGATCCCAAACTCAAGTTCACCTTCGGCCTTTGGACGGTCGGCAACCCCGGCCGCGATCCGTTCGGCGGGCCCGTGCGCGAGGTGATCTCACCGCCGCAAATTTGCGACATTCTCGGCGACGCCGGCGCGTATGGCGTCAACTTCCATGACAACGACCTCATCCCCATCGACGCCTCCCCGGAGCAGGCCGTCCAGATCAAACGCGACTTCCGCAAAGCCCTCAAGGACAACGGCCTGGTCGTGCCGATGGCGACGACCAATCTCTTTTCCGACCCCGCGTTCAAGGATGGCGCCTTCACCAGCAACAGCGCCAAGGTGCGCGCCTACGCCATCCAGAAAACCATGCGGGCGATGGATCTGGGCGCGGAATTCGGCGCGAAGATTTACGTCTTCTGGGGCGGCCGCGAGGGCGTCGAGAGCGATGCCACCAAGGATCCGGTCGAGGCAATCAAGCGTTTCCGCGAAGCCATCAACTTCCTGTGCGAATACAGCTTCTCGCAAGGATACGGCTATCGCTTCGCCTTCGAGGCCAAGCCCAACGAGCCGCGCGGGCATATTTATTTTGCGGTCACGGGAAGCTACCTCGCCTTCATCCCCACCCTCGACCACCCGGAGATGTGCGGCGTAAACCCCGAAGTCGCCCACGAGTACATGGCGGGCCTCAACTTCGTGCACCAGGTTGCCGCCGCCCTCGAGCAGGGGAAGCTGTTCCACATCGACCTTAACGATCAGGAATTTGGCCGCTACGATCAGGACTTCCGCTTCGGCCAGGCCAACCTCAAGCACGCCTTTTTTCTCGTGAAACTTCTCGAAGATCATCGCTACAACGGCCCCCGTCATTTCGACGCCCATGCCCTGCGTACCAGCGACTACGCGGACGTGCGGGAGTTTGCCAAGGGGTGCATGCGGACGTACATGATCCTCAAGGAAAAGGCGGCGCGTTGGAACGCCGACAAACAAATCCAGTCGCTCATTCAAGGCATCAACGAGCAGGATGCCGGGCTGTCGAAACTCACGCGCAAGTTCAGCGGCCAGAATGCGAAGAAATTACTAATCGCGCCGCTGGATCGCGTTGAGCTGGCCAAGCACCCGCTGCCGTACGAGCGGCTGGATCAATTGACAATGGAGTTGTTGATGGGAATTCGTTAGGAAGAGCCAGTTGTCAGTTGTGGTTGGTTGGTTGTAGGTTCAATAGGCATAGACGGGTAGCCGTTGGTTCGGAACCGCGGGTAGAAGCGGAGTCCTCGCCGCTTCGGTTCTCCGAGATAGATCATGATCGTTATCAAGCGGGTTTACGACACGCCCGCCGCCGCCGACGGCCTGCGCGTTTTGGTGGATCGACTCTGGCCGCGCGGATTGACCAAGCAAAAGGCGGCGGTGAACCTGTGGCGAAAAGACATCGCGCCCAGCACCGAATTGCGAAAATGGTTCGGCCACGATCCCGCGAAGTGGACGGAATTTAAGAAGCGATATCGCAGGGAACTGGGGGAAAATAATGCCGCGATTGATTTGCTCAGACGCAAGAGCCGGCACGGTAGAATTACGTTGCTCTACGGCGCGAAGGACCAGGAACACAATGAGGCTCTGCTGCTGCATCGAATGCTCGATCGCGGCCAGAAGAAATCCATGGCAGGCGACTTCAAAGTTGGCGATCACGTCGAATGGAATTCCGAAGCGGGGCGGGTACGCGGAACGATCCGAAAAAAGATCACTGCCAAAATACAGTTCAAGGGGTATGCCGTTCATGCCTCCAGGGAGGAGCCGCAGTATCTGATCGACAGCGATAAAACCGACCATATTGCGATGCACAAGGGATCGGCTCTGAAGAGAATCAACAAGCGCCGGCCGCGGCCGAACGCCAAGGGCGGGTCAAAGGCGAAGGGCGCGAGTAACGGCAAGAACAAGAGCAAGGTTAAGAGCAAGAGCAAACCCTGATGGAACCCGGCGATCCCGGCAATCATCCCGCACGGCCATCGACTCCGGCGCCGGCGATGCCGTCGCCGTCGCGCTGGCGGACGTGGATTCCCGTGCATGTGCGCCTCTCGACGCTCCTGCCGTTGGTGATCCTGATTGCCGCTGCGCTGATCGCGGCGTACGCGCAGTGGGGGCTGGCGGGCATGCCGGCCTTGCCTGCCGTCCCACCCCTGGCCCGCGACACCGCCGCCGGCGCGCAGGGCTTTGCGGCTGGCTGCGTGTGGCGCACTACGCGAATCTCGTGCTGATGGTCCTGCTGATTCGCAGCGGCCTGCAAATCCTGATGGATCACCCCCGGCTGTACTGGAACATCCACTGCACGCCAGGCACGGAGTGGGCGCGATTCACGCCGGTGAAGGTGCCGCGCGACCGGCTGTATACCGCCAAGGAAGACGCCCGAAATTTCACGCCCTGGATCGGCCTGCCCGGCGGCCGCCATACCCTGGGGTTGGCACGGCACTGGCATTTCGTCAGCGCTCTCTTTTGGATCCTCAACGGTGCCGTCTACATCTCCATGCTATTCGTGAGCGGCCACTGGCGGCGGCTGGTCCCAACCTCCTGGCGAATCTTCCCCGATGCCTGGGTCGTCTTCGTCCACTATGCCACCTTCCATCTCCCGCCCGAGCCCGATGGCTTCTTCCGGTATAACGCGCTGCAGCAATTGTCGTATTTCGCGGTCGTTTTCATTCTCGCGCCCCTTTCGATCCTGACGGGCCCGGCGATGTCTCCGGCGCTGGTGAATCGCTTCAGTTGGTATCGGCGTCTGCCGGGCAATCGGCAGGTGGGCCGATCCATCCATTTCCTGCTGCTGTGCGCCTACCTTGTGTTCATCGCCGCGCATGTGACGATGGTGATCGTTACCGGGTTTGCCCGCAACATGAACCACATCGTGAAGGGCGCGGATGTAGCGCTCCTGAGCGGCAAGTACATCGGGCTGGCCGGTGTCGGCATCCTCATCCTTGCCAACGTGCTGGCCAATTGGGTGCTGGCTGTATCCGCGCACCGTCCAGCGGATCGGCAGCTTCCTTGTGAACCCCGTGATCCAACTTCTGCTCGGCGGCCATGCCACGCGGGCCCAGTACTCGCCGGCCGATATCTCCCCTTTCTTCTGGCCCAATGGGAAAATGCCCACGTCGCAGGAATGGACAACGCTTGCCGCCAATGGCTTTCGGGATTATCGCCTGCGGGTATACGGCCTTGTGGAAAACCCCGTGGAATTGTCGCTGGACCAAATCAAGGCGCTTGGCCACACATCGCAAATCACCCTCCACCACTGCATCCAGGGCTGGTCCGGCATCGCCCAGTGGGGCGGACTGCGGATGCCGGATTTGATGAAACTCGTCCGGCCGATTCCCAGCGCCCGCGCGGTGTTGTTCTATTCGTTCAGCGAAGGCACGGGCGGCGGGCAATATTATGACAGCCATTCGATCCAGAACATGCGCCATCCCCAGGCGCTGCTCGCCATCGAAATGAACAACCAGCCTCTCAACGACATCCACGGCGCCCCATTACGGCTGCGGACCGAAAACCAACTGGGCTTCAAAATGGTCAAGTGGATCTGCGCCATCGAGTTCGCCGCCGACGTCAAGCACGTCTACAAAGGCCAAGGCGGCTATGCCCAGGACAATGAGTTTTTTGACTCGATGGCGGATATTTAATTTTCTTCTTGACATTCCGATTACACTTGTAATACATTTACGACCACAGTTGTAATCGGAAGGACGGCATGAGCAGGGTTCCACAGATTTCGGATGCTGAGTGGGAGGTCATGAAGGTGCTCTGGGAGCGGGGGCCGCTCCTGGCGGCACAGGTGGTCTCGGCACTGGCCGGGCAGAAAGACTGGAGCCCGCGAACCGTCAAAACCCTGCTCACCCGGCTCGTGAAAAAGGGGGCGCTCGAATACGAAGTGACCGGCCGCCAATACGTCTATCGCGCCCGGGCCACGCGCGACGCCTGCGCGCGGAAAGAGACGCGCTCGTTTCTTTCACGCGTGTTCGACGGGGCGGTGGCGCCGGCGCTGGTGCAGTTTTTGGAAGTGGCGGACCTTTCATCCAACGAGATTCAGCAGCTTCGCGATGTGCTGGAAGCCGCTCCTGATCGCCCGGCACCCCAGGCCCATCAACGTAAAAAACTCCGGCGGAAGGAGCGGCCATGAACTCATGTCTACATGCGCTGTTCGTTTGGGTGGCCCGCGCTTCCTGGGAAGCGTCGCTGGTGGCCGCCCTCGTGTTGGCCGCGCAGTGGGCGATCAAGGGGCACGTCTCGGCGCGCTGGCGATACAACCTCTGGTTGTTGGTCGTGATCCGGCTGATGCTCCCGGTCATGCCCGCCGCGAAATGGAGCCCGTTTAACTGGTTCGCCGTGCGAACCGACGCTTCCCAAGCCGCAGTGGGCTCAACCACACCGATCAGCCCCGATACGCCCGCGCCGCTCGGGCAGAGCGCATCGCCGGCCCCGGCCCAGCCGGCCGCCCGCGATCTTCCGCAACCCATCCGCGCCGTCCGCCGGTCGGCCCAGCCGCTGCCCATGGCGTCGCCGCCGCGCGAGCCGCGCACTTCCATCGCGCGCCTGGATGACGCCCCGGCATCTGTGCCGATGGCGGCGCCTGTTGATCCGAAAGTGATCGTGGCGGATCGCGCCCAGTCGCCGGTGATTGGCGACGCCGATGAAGAATCAAATTCACCGCTCTCCGCAATCGCTTCCCCCGGTGAGCCTGCAACCCAGGGGATCGATCAGGCGGTTCCGTTCGCCAACGGGCCCGGCGATGTTTTCCCGACCGATACGTTATCCATCCGCGCGCCGCGGGCGGATTTAGACGTGCAAGCGGGCGCGCATCTTTCGGACGCGTCGGGGGCCTTCTCCGAAGTGCGCACGGAGGACCGCGCGACGGCGCTGCCCCCATTAGATCTGACGGCGCAGCATCGACAAATCAATGAGGCTCGCGCAGGGGCTTCGGTGGCAGGTTCGCAGCCATTCGGGCGATCGCTCAAAGAGCGAATCGGGCGCAAGATCGCGCAAGGATACGCACATTGGACTTCGATCGCGGCGCTCGCATGGGCGGTCGGCGCGCTGTTGTTGCTGGCGCGGGCGGTGGGCGCATGTGCACGCATATCGTGGATGGTTCGTCGCTTGCCGGCCATTGATGATCCGCAACTTTCCGAACTTCTCGAATCGTGCCGGCGTCAAGCCGGGTTGCGCAAGGCTCCGCGTTTGCTGGCCGCGCCGCCGGGCACGGGGCCGGCATTACTGGGCGCATTGGCGCCTCGGCTTCTGGTGCCGCCGGGACTGACGCAAACGCTCAATCGCAATGAACTGCGATTGGTGCTTCTGCACGAATTGGCGCACCTCAAGCGCGGCGACGTGGCGCTCAACTGGCTTCTGGCCGTGCTGCAGGCGGCACACTGGTTCAATCCCGTGTTCTGGCTGACGTTCGCCCGGCTTCGGGCCGACCGCGAATTGGCCTGCGATGAATATGTTTTATCGACTTCCCAACCCGCCCGACGCGCCGATGATCGGCGCGACTATGGGCGGGCCATCTTGAAACTCCTCGTTTCCCTGCCCGCCGGCAGTGTGCCGGCTGGAGCGGTGGGCGTGTTGGACGTCGGGGGATGGTTTCACAAAGCGCAATTGCGCAGGAGAATCACCATGATCGCGCTCTTCGATGGTTCGGGCCGCCGCACGTCGGCTGCCGCTATTGCATTGTCCTTGGCCGTCGGCGCCGTCGCGCTGACCGGCGCGGTGCGCGGACAGGAAAAGCCCCCGGCACAAGATGCCGTGGGCGCGCAAGCGCCCGCGCAGCCCGCGCCCACGGTCGCCGCGGAAGCGCCCGCGCAACCCAACCCCACCACGGCCGCGGAATCACCTGGCGACAAGCCCGCCGCCCCGGCTGCCGGCGCTTCCGCCGCCCGCCCAGAGGCCGGCGATGCAGCGCCGGCGCGCGAGGAAGCGGGCGCCACGAATGTGCCGTCGGCTTCAAACGATGCGGCTCAATCAACAGCCCCCATTCCCACCGCGCCAGTCGCTGGCGTTCCGGCCGCCGAAGCACCCGGAACGCCCTCCGCGCCTTCCGCCGGGTCGCCTGATCCCCGCGCCGGCGCGCCCTCTGCCGTTCCCGACCCGGTTGTGCCGGGCAGTTCAGCCCCCGCGACCGAAACTCGACCCGGCTCCGCCACGCCTCCAATCGCCATTCCCACTCCCGCGTCCGCGCCCGACGCGGCGCCCCCATCCGCTCTCGCGCCAACTCCCGCCTTCGACCCTGGCGCAGCGCCCGCGACCGCTCTCCCGCCAGCTCCCGCGTCCGCGCCTGGCGCCCCGCCATCATCCGTGAATTTCCGGGGCAGCGTGAACCTGCATACGCCAGGCGGCGTCACGGAAATCCGCGCCACGACCGGAAATCCGCCCGGCATCGCCATCACGCGTACGGAAACTCGTGGCTTGACCCCCGTCCCAACTCTCGCGCCGCCCGCACCTGCCGGCCGCACGACAACGCCCTTTGCGGGCAGCGCCGCCCCCGGCATGGGGCGCGGGCCTGCCATGAGCGGCCATGTCGAGGACGCCGCCGCCGCCCTTGCCGACGACAAGACCGCGCAGGCCCTCCTCAAGCCGATCCGTGCCGATTTCCAGGACGTTTCGCTCACCGACGCAATGAATTATTTGTCAGACCAGACCGGCGTGGATGTCTTCATCGACCGCCGCTCGCTGGACGAAACCCCCCAGGCGTCGCCAGACTCGCCGCTGACTCTTCACCTCCGCGAGCCGCGCCCCGCCGAGAGCCTGCTCCCGCTGATCCTGCGTGCCGCCAATGGAGGCGCAATGGGATACGAAATCTCCAACGGCGTCCTGATCATCACCTCCCGCACGAGTCTCGAACGAACATTGGTGACCCGCGCATACCGATTACAAAATGCGCAGGGACAGTGGGATGATCTGTCGCAGTTGATCCAGGACACCGTCGCCCCGGGCAGTTGGTCGGCCCAGGGAGGCCCGGGCGGAATTCATAGCTTCGGCAACAAACTTATCATCACCGCCACGGTTCCAAACCAGCGCGAAGTCGCCAAACTGCTCGGGCTGTTGGAGCAGAACCGGGTGAGCGGGCAAGGCGGCCCTGGTTCGCCGATGTCTGATGCCCAGGCCGCACACTTCGATCCCACCGCGCGGAATCTGCTCGATATTGCCATGGCCGCCGAGGAACGGCAGCGCGAGCTTGAAGTTCGCTACGGCCCCAAAAATCCAGAGGCGTCAGCCGCCGTCCTTGAGGCGAAAATGCGGCGGGAGGTTTTCGAGAAGTACAAGAATCAGTTGTCGCAAATGTTCGCACAGCGCCGCAGGATGGATGCTCGATCCACGGGCGAAGCCACGCCCATGTCCGATGAACAGGCCGCCCAGATTGATCCGGCGGCGCGGGAAATGGTGCTGAATTTCAGGCAACATGAGGGCGATCTAACGGATGCTCAACTGAAATATGGCTATGGGAATCCAGCCGCCAAGGCAGCCGCGGCACGCGCCCAACAGCAGCGCAAGGCGCTCGACAAGTACAAAGCCGATTTGGCAAAAGAACTCGCAAAACGCGGATTGGCTCCCCGAGGCGGTGACAACACCGCGCGCGACCGCGCCCAGCAGTTGGACCGGGCGCAAAGCGAACGGCAACCGCAAGGCGGTTCGCCAAGTCCCGAAGCCGCAGTGCGTCCCTGATCGGGATTCGAGGCGCGAAGAGCCTTGTTGTATCACGGGCGTCTCGCCCGTGCGGAGTGCGCGGTGACGAGGAGAACACGATTCCTCCACTGCCGGGCCATCTGCACGGGGGGGACGCCCGTGATACGTTAAAGGTTTCAAATGCCGTGAAACAATCCTTTCGCTCATCCATTCCGCTTGGCCGACGGGCGTTATCCCCATACACTCCTCTCAGCCATGAGCAAGCTGTCATTCGATATCGATGCCGTGATCGCGGGGAAAACGCGCCTGACCGACGAGCAGGCGATGGAACTGTATCGCGACGCGTCGTTACAGGATTTGGGCGAGTGGGCGATGGCGGTCGCGCAGCGCATGCACCCGGCCGATTACCGCACCTACGTCATCGACCGCAACATCAATTACACCAATGTCTGCACCGCCAAATGCACGTTCTGCGCGTTTCGGCGCGATCATGAAGACGCCGATAGCTACACGCTCAGTTATGAAAAGATCGGCGAGAAGATAAAGGAATTGGTCGCCATTAACGGCACGCAAATCCTCATGCAGGGCGGCATGAACGACCGCCTGCCCATTGAGTGGTACGAGGAATTGCTCCGTTACATCAGGAGCAATTTCCCGACGGTGCATATTCATGCATTTTCTCCGCCGGAGTTTATCGAGTTTGAGCGATTTTTCGGGTTGGATGTTCGGCAGATCATCCGCCGATTCAAGGCGGCAGGCCTGGCGACGATCCCCGGCGGCGGGGGGGAGATATTCGCCCCGCGCGTCCGACGCCGCATCGGCATCGGCAAATGCACCGGCGACGACTGGCTCCGCGTCATGCGCGTCGCACACGAGGAGGGACTCAACACCTCCTGCACCATGCTCATCGGCCACATCGAATTCCTCCGCGAACGCATCGAGCATATGAGCGCGCTGCGGGAT